>VOFC01000914.1_pt1 | contig 152000 bp, 189 predicted proteins | sample 5384161 | NCBI WGS metagenome assembly VOFC01 (sample SAMN12384722, study PRJNA508395) | human gut metagenome | isolation source: healthy gut B | host: Homo sapiens | reverse complement strand
AGTATGGACAGTTGTACTGTATCCTGCCAGATTGTCTTTATCAGGATCTTCTGGATAAGAACGCCCAAGAAGCTGTTCCAGCATTTCTGCCGTTTTGAAGGGAAGCGGATATTGGGTCATCACAAATCGGTTGCTCTGTACCGGAAGCAAGACTTGCGCTATCTCGTCCGGTATGATATACACCACATCTGTATATAGATTATAGATGGATTCCCCCACAGGTTCCTGAAACACTGCATTCCCACTGAGTTTCAGAGTGCCTGCGTCCGTTTCCAGTAAAGTATGCTCAGCGATGTAGTTTTCAATATCCTTGTCCTCTGCCGCACTATGCCAGTGGGTAGCAAATTCATCCGTTTTTAAAATAATAGGTTCATATCCCAACATTTTCCGAACAGCGTTATAATCCTTCAGTGCAATCGCCAAGGGAGGAAAGTCGTACTTTACCCGCTGGTGAAAGTCGCTTTTTTGAGGAAGATATTCCGAAAAAGTCAAATCGTCCTTTATCGCTATGTTGTTTTGTTCTATGAACGCAGTAATTTCCTCATAGTCTGTATCCGGAAGATTTTCCACTTCATAAACATCGTTGTAGCGGCTTGAAATTTGAATATCATAGACTGCCCGACTATCCAAATAGCCCAGACTCCATCCTGTCAAAACTGGCGCAATGACAAACAAGCAGATAGAAAAAGTCAGGGTCACACAAATTATCGTCATCGTTTTTCGTATTGGTAGCCAGCTTAGAGGAAAGCTGTCCAAACAGATAAACTCGTATTGTGATATTTGCGGGACACTTTAGACTCCTTCCAGTATAGGAGCGCCGCATTCGATAAATACATGACTGCGGAAATGATAAACAAAATATCCGCAACCCCAAACAGCAAATATTGATTCAGAGTTGGGGCGTCAAATCCAAGGAAGTAGGCTTTTTCCAGTTCTGCGATGGAAAAAATCGGGATAGCGGTCAATACAGCACCAGCCAGAAGCCCGCAAAGATATGGGGAAAATCCTATTTTTCTGTGTAAAAAAGAAACTGCAATTGCCCAAAGCAGCGTCACGGCAGGGAAAAGGACATTCCCCCAATACATGAGCTTTACAGGAAGCGGATGTCTGGGATCGAAGTAAAAATGATATTTTACAGCACCTACCTCCAGCATCCACAGCAGCATAATGCCATAGAAAATACAGATCATCGGCATCCATCTGCTTTTATGAAGCGGTTTTTCATTCTGACGGTTTGCCGTCATAAGCTCAATAATCCTACTTTTATTGAGAATTCTGACATTCCCGACTCCAACCAGAATCTGGCAAACAACAAAGAAGCCCACGGTCAGCAGCACGGTATCTGGAAAAAAAAGACCAAGAAAAAGCGTAGGGTTCCCCAAAAGAAGCAAGCAGCATAGCCGTAATGACCTGAGAAACGACCATCCCCAGAAGGATTCCCACCGACACAGAGAATATGAGCAGGAAAAAAGTCTCTCCAAAAAAAGAGCAGTCCTATGGTTTTTTGCTCCATTCCCAGGGTTGCCTCAACTGCAAACTCCGATTGTTTTTTTTCTCAGCATGAAACGATTGACATAGTGGATCAGAAACAACAGAAGCAGACTAATCCCGCAAATCGCCAGTTTCATACCTCCAGCCAGCAGGGAAATATTATATTCCGCACCAATGGTCGGATGATAATGGGTGCTGCTGATAGACAAAAACGCATAGAACAATGTGACACAGAGTGTCATGGTCACAATATAAATCAAATAGTCCTTTCCTGACCGCTTTGCATTTTTGAAAATGAGTTTAGTGTACATCATTCACACCCCCTCCCATCATGGTAAGGACATTCAAGATTTTTTCAAAGAAAACCCTACGAGAATCACTGCCTTTGAGAATTTCCGTGAAGATTGCACCATCTCTTAAAAAAGAGAATACGATTGGCATAGCTTGCCGAAAAAGCGTCATGTGTTACCATCAGGATTGTGGCGTCAAGGCTTTCGTTAATACTCTGGATTGTGGAGAGCAAGGCTTGTGACGAGTGACTATCTCACGCGCCGGTAGGTTCGTCCGCCAGGATCAACTTTGGCTGGTTGATAATAGCTCTGGCACAGGCACACCGCTGTTTTTGACCGCCGGACACCTGATAGGGATATTTATCCAGAATATCCGTGATATTCAGCTTTCCGGCCATTTCCCGCACCCGCCCATCAATCTCACCTGCAGGAACCTTGTTGATAGTCAGTGCCAAGGCAATGTTTTCCGAGATTGTCAGAGTGTCCAGCAGGTTAAAATCCTGAAATACAAATCCAAGATTCTCCCGACGAAACCGGGCAATCTGTTTTTCGTTGATTTCCGTCACATCGGTTCCGTCCAGATAGATATGTCCCGCACTGACGGTATCAATGGTGGAAATACAGTTGAGCAGGGTAGTCTTGCCGGAACCGGATGCTCCCATGATTCCTACAAATTCCCCCTCCTGAACGGAAAAGCTGATGTCCTGAATTGCTTTTGTAACATTCCCGCCATTTCCGTAATATTTTTGGATATGATCCAGTTTCAAAATTTCTTTCATTGTTATCACCTCTGATCTCTATTGTAGAATAAGAGTGGCTTCGTTTGTATCAAGTTTTCTTACAAAGTTCTAACAAAAATGTAAGAAGTGCAGGAACGCAATCAGCCCTGCACTTCATGGATCAGACAGTTGATGTGAAACGCCAGGGAAATGGCGGTTCCTTGTTCCGATGATTCTGCCGCAATGCCAATGCCCAGCTTTTCACAGAGCCGTTTGCATAGGTACAGGCCAATGCCTGTGGACTGCTGGACCATACGACCATTCTGACCGGTAAATCCCTTTTCAAAGATACGGGGCAGATCGGACGCAGCAATCCCGATTCCATTGTCCTCCACGACAAGAACAACCTGATCTTGCCGTTTATGGGTAGAAATGCGGAGAACCGGTTGTTCCGTACGATACTTGACCGCATTGGCAATCAGTTGGTTCAGAATAAAGCGCACCCACTTTTCATCTGAATAAACCGTGTCCTGCATTTCCTCCACTTCCAGACGCATACCACCTTGGAGCAGCAGATATTTATTATCTGCAATCGCCTGATGCACCACTTGGGACAGTGCCATTTCCCGGACAGAATAATCTTTCTCTGTATGCTCACTGCGGGCGTAATAAAGAGCTTGTTCGGTAAAGCGGTTGGTCTTTTCCAGTTCCAGCAGAAGTTCCTTTGTCCAGTCCGTCCGGTGGTTTTCACATAGGAGTTTCATGGCAGTAATGGGCGTTTTGATTTCGTGAATCCATTGCTCAATGTATTCTTTGTACTCCAGGCGTTCCCGCTCGACTTCTCCAATCTGTTCCAACATGGATTTTCCAGCCATTTTCAAAAGCTGATAGTAAACCTGATCCTCGGCCTGTTCCGGCAGCTCCATCACTTCGGAAATGAGGTATCTTTCGGAAAGCTGCTCCGCCATATCCAGAAGTTTTTTCATCTGCCGCTTCCGTTTCCAGTAAGTGAGGATAAGTCCCGTCAGCAAAATCAATGCCCATACAATCAGGATCAATACTACTGCGGAAACCGAATTGCCGCACACCAGCAAAAATACAGTAAGTGCAGCCATACAAACAAGGTTCGTCAGCAGAAATGGCAGCCTGTTTTTCCAATATCGTCTGCTGTTCATATCGTGTACCCCTGTCGGTGCTTTGTCTTGATAAAATCCGTCAGACCGATGCCCGCCAGTTTTTCCCGGATGCGGTTGATATTGACGCTCAAAGCATTGTCATCCACATATAGCTGATTGTCCCATAAATATTCAATCATATCTCCGCGAGAACAGATTTTTCCACCGTTCTTGAACAAATAATAGAGAATTTTCAATTCGTTCTTAGTAAGTTCTACGCTCCGTCCATTATAGTCCAAACTGCTGGATTCCAGATGCAGCACCGCATCTCCATAGACGATCTTCTCCCGTTGTTGTGCGGGATAGGTTTTCTTCAGCAGAGAAGCAATTTTCGCAAGCAGGATTGCTGTGTTATAGGGCTTCGTGATAAAAGCGTCTCCACCCAACATAATGCTATTCAGCTCGTCCATATCCGTGTTGCAGCTTGTCACAAAGATGATTGGCACCTCGGAGAAGGTACGGATTTTAGAGCATAAAGCAAAGCCATTCTCTCCGGGCAACTTAATGTCCAACAAAACCCTTTCCTTGTTTTGTCCGGCCATCAACTGGCTTCTCCGCAGTTTTAGGGATCAGCCAAACACCAGCCATCTTCACAGCGCCGTGGATACGCTCACCGGCACAATAGTAGTTTACCCTACGAGGTGTCACGCCCCACTTCTCGGCGGCCTCTTTCAATGTCATATAGTCCATTTCGCACCTCCACAGAGTACATTATAGTTCTCTTTCTCGAACAATGCAAGGAACGAAATATGAATTATAAACTTCAACCAATCTGCATATAACAACATTCCACGGGCGAAGTATGAATTATACAATGTAACTGGGTGATGTTATATGGCGAAAGTTGAAGATTGTCCCGGTTTTGAAACCTTCGGCGCAGATGTCAAAGCTGCACGAGAGGCAAAGCGTCTGGCACGAAAAAACATTGGCAGAAATGGTTGGGATTGAATGGCGGTATCTTGCCAACATTGAGAATCAAGGTGCGATTCCGAGCCTGCCTGTGATGATCCAGTTGATTAAGATCTGCGGACTTCCCGTGGAACGGTATTTTAACCCGGAGATTATGCGAGAAGAAAGCGAACAGCGGCAGCGGGTCAGCCACAAGCTGAAACTCTGCCCTGAAGAATACCTGCCGATTATCGAAGGTGCCATAGACGGGGCGCTCAAAATGGAACAGACTGCGAAGCAGAAGGAGGACGCATAATCGCGGCCTCCTTCTGGCATTTCTATATCAAGGTTCCCGGCACTTTTCCAAAAGTTCCCGACACCTCTGCTGGATTTCTCCGGTTTCTGTCACAGTCAGGTCACGGTCATTTCCAGTAATCTTATCTTCCAGAAAGTTGGCGTATGTACCCAACAAAGCGTTCCGTAAATCCTCCGGGGTTTTCTGTATTTCAGCGCTGTACCAGTCATTCCGGTGGGGTTCCCATGCCATCAATGTATAACCGTGGCTGGTCTGAACCACCTCATACAGTGGATCATCATCCAGATATGCCTGAAACACTTTCAAAATCTTTTCAAAGGTCAGCATTTCCCGCACCTCCCATTCAGCTGCAAATCAGTTCCCTGATTAAAATTTCCTCAATCTGTGCCGTTAATGTGTTCATCAGCCCCACCCAACGCATAGGATCACAGGCTTTCAGTTCTTCCGTGACACCCGCAGTCTCCATCATGTGAGGCAACATAGTGTCCACACGCTCCTGCGCTGTCCGGTCAATCTCTATCAGGTGCGGATACAGCTTCTCGCTCATCAGCAGTTGGTTGTAGAGAATGGGGCGATGTTCCTTTAGGTAGGATTTTCGCATTCTGCCGTACTTGCCGATAGAAGTTTCCGGCTGTTCAGAAAGTTTTAGGTTGGATATATCATAATCTCCACAACGAATGTAAGTCAACTTACTCATATTCATTCTCCTTTGCTTCGTGATGATTAGACTGCTGCGCTGGCTGCTATGCTGCCTTTGCGTGGTTCTTCTTTTTTGGTAGCTGTCCGACAGTAGAAAAAACACCTTTTTTTTCATATCCTCAGCCCGGATCAGGGCTTTCTTAGCGTCCATTTCCGCTTTTTTCTTCGCCTTGATTTTGTCCTCATACTGTTTCTGTGCGCCGCTGGCTTTCCGCCTCAAATAATTCTGATGAAGCCTGTCCTTGCGTTCTTCTTTTTTTCGCAGTTCTTCCTGTTCCTCCGGGGTTAAAGGAACCGGCTGTAAGGATGGTGGGATATAGCGCCCTAAAAAATTGAAGTAGGTTTCAATTTCCTGCGTGGTGTCCTGGCTGCCTTTTCGGGCGCGTTCGTGGACAAGGATTTTCTCTACAAACTCGTTGAGCATGGTGTTTGTCAGAGTGTCAAAATTCTCATACTTATCAATTAGGGCTATAAATTTCTCTGCGGATTTCTGGCTCTGCTCATAGCCGGTAACAGCCTTTTCCAGCTCTGCAATTTCAATCTCAAGTGCATCCTGCTCTTTGGCATACTGTGCATCAAGCGCCTTATATCGTGCATCCGGCAGCTTGCCGAGGGCGTTGTCCTCATAGATTTTGCAAATCAGTTTTTCCAGTTCTCCGGCTCTCTTTTGGGCAGCAGCCAAACGCCTGCGCTTTTTCGATATATCGGCACTCTGTTGAGCAACCTGCGTCTCCTGAACAGTGTGAATAAATTCCGTCCGGTCATTTCTGGAATATTCAGCGATAGCCCGGAGCGTGTCGGAAACCAATGTCAGAACAGCGCTCTCATTGATACGGTGTTGAGTGGGGCATAGTGTCCCACACGGAATTTTGGTATAATTGGAACAGGTATATTGAGAAATCCGCCTGCCATTGTTGGTGCGGTGGACATACATCTTGCCGCCACAATCTGCACAATAGAGCAAGCCTGTGAGGGGAGCCGCTTCGCCCCAGCCGTTTGGATAACGCCGTACATTGCTGCGGATTTTCTGCACCAAATCAAAGGTCTGCTGGTCGATAATGGCTTCATGGGTATTCTCAAAGATCGTCCATTCGTCCTCAGAAACATAGTGGCTTTTCTTGTCCTTAAAGTGCTTGCGGGTCTTGAAATTGATGGTATGCCCTAAATACTCTCGTTTTTTCAAAATGTTCACGATGGTGGATGATCCCCAGCCATAGGGGTCTTTGACCGGCTTTGAACGGTTCACACCCTCGTTGAAGCGGGCAAGGTGTACGACAGGAATTTCAATCCGGTCTGTGGATAGTTTGCAAGCAATCTGATAAGGCCCATATCCCTCCAGCGTGAGGGAAAAGATACGGCGTACCACTTCGGCGGCTTCTTCATCTACCAGCCAATGCTCCCGCTTTTCGTCCCATAAGTAGCCGTAAATCACGGTGCCTGTCAGGTGCTTACCACTCATGCCTTTTGACTTAAACACAGAGCGAATTTTCCGGCTGGTATCACGGGCGTAAAATTCATTCATGATGTTGCGGAACGGGGTAAAATCGTCATCGCCTTTCAGGCTGTCTACACCGTCGTTGATGGCAATCAGACGAACGCCTCGCTGCCGCAAAACCTCCATAACTTGACCGACCTTCAGATAGTCGCGTCCTAACCGGCTCATGTCCTTGATGACGATTGCCTCTACACGCCCTGCCTCCACTTCCTCCATCATCGCCAAAAATCCGGGGCGGTCAAACCGGGTGCCTGAGATACCGTCATCTGTAAAATGCGTAGGATTGGGCAGCCCGTTCCGGCGGGCAAAATCCTCTAACATCTGTTTTTGGTTGGATATGGAGTTGCTCTCGCCCTGTAACTCATCGTCCCGGCTCAGGCGCTCGTACAGTGGGGTGATTTTTTCGTTTCTCATAGCTGTACCTCCTGAAACAAAAATGCTCTAAGTGATTGCTTCACTAACCATGACAAAATCATGATTAAGAAGTCACTTAGAGCATATATCACCGGCAGCTAGCTTGTAAAGTTTGTACTGCCGCACGGCAAAGGATTTTGGCTTCTTCTTACCCAGATCCTCAAACAACAGGTCTACCGGATTCTGATAAGTTTCATCATCTTCCGAAACCTGCATAGTGTTTAGCATTTCCAGCAATGTTGCGAAGTTTTGCTCCTCGACAGGGGCTTCGTAGTGGAGGTATGCGATCAGCGAAACGAGCAGAAGCCGTTCCGCTTTGTCCCAGAATGGGTCGCCGCCCTGACCTTCACCTTTGGTGTTGGTCATCAGTGCGGTCACGAGTTTCAGAACATCCTTTTCACTGTGGATGTACGCCATGGGGTTATAGCGCATACTCTTGGAAAAGTTGATGGTGTTGAAGAATTTTAGCTTGTAGCCCTTTTTAACAGGGCATTGCCGCACTCGACCACGATACTGCCTTTCGGGTCTGTTACCACATAGGAGCTGTGGCATTGTAAAAGGTTGGGTTTAAGCCAAAATCTCGTCTTGCCGCTGCCGGAGCCGCCCACCACCAGCACGTTTTTGTTCCGGGCATTTTTCGGGTCCGGCGGACGGTTGGACATCATCAGCCGTTCCGTTTTGGTCAGGATGATGTTGTCGGCAAACTTGGGAGCCATGAACGGCTCAATGTCCTTGGGCGTTGCCCCATGAAGCGTTTTGTCAAGTGCTTTTTTGAGTTATTGACGCAAATTATCGTGAAAGTGCGAAAGTGCAAAGCGCAAAGGGTCTGCGTTTTGCACTTTCAGCTTGCGGGTTCGGGTGGCTGCTTCTTCTTGATGAAGTTATACCATTGACCGCCGACACGCCTTGCGCCTAAAATACCGCCCATGTTGCGCTTGGCGTTCTGTACCGTCCTTTCGGATATTCCGGCTTCGGCTGCGGCTTTTACAATGTCCTCACTGGCAAGCTCTTTCCCGTCTGCAAGCAGGTCAAGTATCAGCCTTTCAGCTTGCTCGGTTTTGGTGGCGTTGTTGCCGCCCGCGCCGGACAGCAGTTCGTCGGCGGTGATGTCGTATTCGCCTATCCACGAAAAGCCTGTTTCCGGGTCAAGGCAAAAGGCAACGGGCTTGCCCTCCGGCGCAAGGGAAGATTTGTCATGGACGATAACGCGCACATTCGGTTCTCGCTTCACGCGCCCGATCAGCAGGACGCTCCTTGCTGCGGCGCGGAAGTCGATAGACCCTAAGCCCCGGTATGCGCTCTGCCCTCCGGCAGCTTTGTTGAGATGTCCGATAAGGATAACGGCGCACCCGGTACGCTCGGCAACATCGGCAAGGCGGCGGAACATGGGGCGCACTTCGTTTGCCCGGTTCATGTCGGTCTTTTCGCCCATGTACGCCTGTATGGGGTCAAGGATAATCAGACGCGCCCCGTTCTGCGTGATTGCTTTCTCTATGCGCTCGTCGGAGAGGGTAAGCTCCCGCTTGGCTTCATCAATCACAAGTACGCGGTCAAGGTCGGCTTCTGCTTCCATCAAGCGGGGCTTGACGGTATCGCCCAGCCCGTCCTCGGCGGTCTGGTAAATCACTTGGAACGGCGGCAAGGACTTCATTCCCGGCAGCGTTCCCCCGGTGGTGCAGGCGGCGGCAAGGCGTAGGGCAAAAGTGGTCTTGCCCTCGCCGGGATTGCCCTGCACAATGGTTACTTTCCCAAAGGGGATATACGGCTTCCATAGCCATTCAACGGTCTGTGTGTCCACCTCGCTCATGCGGATAATCTCAACGGTTTCTTCCTGCGGTGGCTCTTTCAAGCCGTAGACCGCTTCACGCAAATACTTCCCGTCTGTGATTTCTGCCCGGTGCTGCAATACCTCGTTCCAGTCCTTAAATAGCGGCACAAGACGGTGGACGGTCAAGCCCTCCGGCATAAGCCCCACAAGGCGGCTGCAAGCGTCGTTTCCGGCTTGGTCGCTGTCAAGGCAGAGGTACACGGTCTTGATGTTCGGACGGTCAGAAAGGAAACGCAAAAGGGCTTTTTCGCCCACGCCGCCCAACGCCAGATAGCTTTGCTTCTGCCAGTCCTTTTTGAACAGACAGAGGAAAGATAAGAGGTCTATCGGGGCTTCAAAGACAAACAACCTTTCGCCCTCGCCCCGGTAGCAGAAGTTAAAGGCTTTGTCGCTGCCTTTCACATCAAGCCGGAAGTTTCCCGCCGTTCCCTTGCTGTGGGCGTAGCGCGGTATTCCGTCCTCGTCCCGCCCTACGAATACGGCGTTATGGTGGGCGGCTTCCTCGTAAATATCCCCGGTGGAAAAGAAAAAGCCCGTCACATCTTCATCAATGCGGCGGGCTGCTGTGAGGTAGTTCCTCGCTATGCGGTTGTCGGTGCTGCGGGGTGGCAGTCGGAAGTCGGATAGGGGCGCGGGGCTTGGTCTGTCCGGCGGCGGGGCGGCTCCTTTTTCGCCTGTCAGCAGTTCAACGGCTTCGGTGAAGCTCTTGCCGAAAAACTCCATGACAAAATCAATGGGTGCGCCGCCCTTACTCTGGCTGTGCCTGTACCATTTGTTTCCCCGGACGGTCAGGCTGTCGTGCCGCTTCCAGCGGTATTCATTTCCGGCGCGGGTAAGCTGCTCTCCCTGTGATTGCAGGAAAGAAACAAGGTCGGCTTGGTTGGCGCGGTCTATTTGTTCTTGGGTGTAATACATGGCTGATACCTCTCTTTCTGTGGTTGAATTGTTCATAGTTTTGATGTAAAATGAAACCGAAAAATCGGAAGTTAGTGAGGTGCTGGATTGTGAATGAAAGAGAAAAAAATATTCACTTATGGTTTGAAATGTGGCTTACAAAACAGGATTTAGGTATTGATAATATTTTTGCAGAAGATGTAATTTATACTGAAAGTTGGGGTCCAAAATATAATAACCGTCAAATCCTAAAACACTGGTTTCAGGAATGGAATACTCGTGGCAAAGTCGTTGCTTGGGAAATCAAACAATTTTTCCACAAAGGAAATCAGACGATTGTGGAGTGGTATTTCAAAAATGAAATGAACAATGGGAGCATAGAGGAATTTGATGGAATTTCCCTGGTTGAATGGACAAAGGATAATAAAATAAAATCATTGAAAGAGTTTGGCTGCAATTTGAATAATTATAATCCTTATGAGCATAGTGACCTGCCCGAATTTAGGGACGAAAGAGCAAGTTGGTTTTAATATTAGGAATCAATAGCGTCCATTTTATCGGAAAACATTTAGGACGGACAAGCAAAACCGCTTGCCCGTCCTTTTCTTTATCGCTCCTGTTCGTGCCGCTTGGTGCGGGTCTGCTCCGGCTGGTCGGCGCGGAGTGCAATATCCACGCACCTGCGGATTTTTTGAAGCTCGGCAACCTCGGCGCGGGTATCTTTCAGCGTGTCATATTCCGCTTCCCGCTGTACTTTGAGGGCGGTATATTCTTTCTCCCACGCGGAGATCGGCAGGGTTTTCACGCCCTCCGGCAAATGGGCATGGAGATAGCGGTTTGCCGCGTCCCATAGGGTCAGCTCGGCGCGGCGGGCTTCCGCAAACTTCTCCTGTTTTCCTTTCCAGCGGATTTGCCGGTACTCGTCCTGTATGGGCTTGTAGGTCTGATAATTTCTGCCGTACTCCATGAGCTTTTGCAGTTCTTTCATGCGCTGCTCGGCGGTTTTCATTCCCTCCCGGATTGAATAGGCTTTATCACTGACAGAGGAAAGAGAAGCGTCCAGCTCATCAAGATTAGAGATGCCATGCTCGGAAAGATAGTTGACCGCTGCCGCTATGGTTTTCAGTTCATCGGCTGCGTGCTGTTGTTGCCAACTCTGCGAATACTTCCGGCTCTTTTCTCTCTGAATGCTCAAATACTTCATCAACAGATTTGCAAGGTTGGGAGATTGCGGCGGCTGTTCCGGGGCGGTTTCCCGCGCTTTGAACAGGTCGGCAATCCATTGTTCATAGTGTTTTTTTCTCCTTTTGTTTGCAAAAGAAAAAGGCCCCATCGGGTCTTTCGTTACGGTATAAGTCAGCGTTCGTTCTGCCGCTGGAGTTGCGCTGCCACTGTTCCAGCAGCTTGATGATAGTGTCCTCCATCTGTTTCGGGGTGTAGCTGCGCGGGAAATACTTCCGTAGGGTGTCGTTTTTGATGACCACCTTGTCCAGCTCGTCTTTTTTTTCTTCGCCCATGACAGCAAAGGCAACGTCATACGAGAAGTGCCCTTCCTGCGCCAGCCTTTTAAGCCGCTGCGCTTGGGAAAGGGACGGCGCATTCTGGGTGTCGTTCATAGCTTCTAAAAAATCCCGCTGTTGGCTTTCGTCCAGATAGGACAACTCCACAGCGGGATTAAAAGCGATTTTCTTTTCGTCCACCATGTCCAGAAGTTCGGGGATAAGGTTGGTCAGGCGGATGAAACGCCGGACGGTTTCACGGCTTTGATTGTTTTCAGCTCCAAGCTGTTCATTGCTTCGCAACTTCGACACAAGTTGTGTCGAAGTTAAATCTGACCTAGCACCTTGATTTTTTAGAGCCTCCAGCTTCATTTTGTAAGCAAGCCCTTTCACTAGGCAGAATGTTTTCACGCTGGAGATTGCTATCCACCATGAGCAAAACAGCGGCATCATCGTCCATGTTGCGGACAATGACCGGCAGCGCATCCAGCCCGGCAAGCTGGGCGGCGTGCTGACGGCGGTGCCCGGAGATGATCTCATAGCCACCCTCCGGGCGGGGACGGGCAATCAGCGGAGACAACACGCCGTACTGTTCCACGCTCTCCACCGTGCGCTGCATGGATTCATCGTCCAGCACCTTGAAGGGGTGGTTTTTGAAAGGGAACAGCTCTCCAATGGGGATCTGCTGCACCTGCTCCCGCTGCTGTTCCTGTCGGGATTCTTCCGTGGAGAAAATGTCATCTGCCCCTTTCAGCGACACGTTTAAGCTGTTTTTCGGCATCAGCCAGCACCTCCTTCGTCAGAGATTTATAGGCTTCTGCCACCTTGCCTTTGGGGTCATGCTGGTAGATGCTCTTGCCTACGGCACTGATCTCTGCAGCCCGGACAGACCGGGGAATGGTCTGGTCGAACACTTTGATCTTGCTGCCGTAAGCACCCCGAATCAGATTGTCGATCTGCTGTCCGTAGTTGGTGCGGCTGTCGGTCATGGTCAGCAGGATGCCCTCAATTTTCAACTTCGGGTTGATCTGCCGCCGGACCTTCTGCACGGTCTGCAAAAGCTGTTCCAGACCTTTTGCGGAAAGGTACTGCGCTTGCACGGGAATCAGGGTGGTGTCTGCTGCTGCCAGTGCATTGACGGTCAGCATCCCAAGGGAAGGGGTGCAATCCAGCAGAATGAAATCGTACTCGTGCTTCGCACCTTCCAACACCTGTTTCAGCATCTTTTCCCGGTTCATGCAGTTGACAAGGGAAACTTCCAGCCCTGCCAGTTCGATGTTTGCCGGAATCAGGTCAACGCCCTCTGCATGGTGCAGGATGCCTTCACCGGGCGGAATGCTCTGGTCGTTCATGGCTTTTGCCATCAAGGTGGAAAGGGTGGTGGGCAGTTCATCGGGCTGCTGCCAGCCCATGCTGATGGTAAGTGACCCCTGCGGGTCAGCGTCCACCAGTAGGACCTTCTTGCCCTCCATCGCCAGCCCGATGCCTAGATTTTCGCAGGTCGTGGTCTTGCCGGTGCCGCCTTTCTGGTTGACGATGGCTATTGTGGTTGCTTTCTTTGAAATTTTCATCACCCCCGCATCGCTAAGTCGTGATTAGTTTGGTTCTGGTAGGAAAGCTGCATCGTGGTGGGTGCGTTGTACAGAGAAGCGAGCAGGTATTGTTTCATGTTACGAATCGGGCTGCTGTTCTCTGCAAGACGCTTCAGCACAAAGCGGATATGGTCGGCGTTCAGATTCATAAAACGGCTGCGTACCACCTCGGCGGGCTTATCATCCCCGGCAATGTGCAGCGTCTTGCGGTTGGTGGCACAGGTATCCACCAGCAAATTCACGATTTGGTAGAGGGTATCTTCATCATCCGGGTAAAGCCGGAGCAGGAGTTCCACCTCCAAAGATTGAGAAAAAAATATTCCTCCAGTTGTTCACGTTCGCTCATCCAGTCGTTTTCATCGGAAGAGATAGGATCAGTATCGCTTACCTCTGTATTATTTCTCTCAGTCTTATTACATCGTAGTTTGGCCGGGTCTTGAAGCGTATTCTGGACGGTTCCGGAATCGTCATTATCACGATTCAAGTAGGGCGTTTTTGACGATTCTGACGAAAAATTCTTTACATAGATGAGATCGGGCTTGCCCAGCCCCCTCCGTTTGCGTTCAATCAGGCCGTACTCTTCCAGTTCTCGCAGCAGCTTGGTGGCCTTTTTATCGGCACAGCCCAGTGAATCCTGCACCTCCTGCACAGTATAGATGATGAACACCCTCCCAGCTTTGTCCAACCAACCATTCCGGGCTGAAAGGCTCATGCGGTCCAGCAGGATACCGTACAGGGTTTTGGCATCTGTGGAAAGCGGTTGGAAGCGGCTATCCTGAAACAACAGCTTGGGAATCCGGTAGAAGGAGAACAGCTCGCTGGACTGCCCATAGAAGTAATCAAGGTCTGCGGTTCTTGTCGGCTTTTTTCGGGCATAGAGAATATCCCATTTTTCAGGTGTGGAACGGAATACATTGACCTGCTTCTTATAAGGGCAGTGGGCATACAGGCAGGTGCGGAACTTGAAATCGGGTCGATAGTACGGGCACAGCTTGCAACTGTCCGGGGCACGGTCGGAACCTTCGCCAGCAGCGATCACATGGTGCATGGAGTGCTGAACATGGCGCAGAGCTTCGTTTCGCTTGTGGCTCACTTGGCATCACCTCGTTTCTCCAGCGGTGCCATCAGGTCTTTGTAGCAGGGAACCAGCACACAGGGCTTTGCCCGCTTGTAGGGGCACCCTTCGCACTTGCTGGGGCCTTTGGGCGGCTCGATCAGATAGTAGCAGTTCTCTTTGCCGAGAACGCAGCCCTTCTTTCGGTTCTTCCAGAAGAAGCAGTGCCGGCAATCTGCCGGGCGGGAAGCATGGTAGCGGATACCGTCCATCGTGACGGTCAGAACTTTTTTCATTGGTAAACCCTCCTTTGATGGATTCGGGAAGTTCAGCCCGAAAACAAAAAAGCGCGTTCTTCTTTCTGTTCCGAGAGAACAGCGAGTGAACGCGCTATGTATGGAGAAAAGTGTTTTGCACGGTTTTGGGCGGGAATGTGGAAAATAGATTTACACAAATTATCTTGTATTTACATGGATTTACAGGAAAGCGGCTACCAATTTTAGCAGAGAGCGGGAAAACAGAGCTCAAAAGGTGCTTTATGGGGCTTCATTAGCTGGAAGCCTGATTTTATTAGCTGGAACTGAAAATTCTGCTAATGGTATTAGCTGGCTGATTTTGGTGATAGGTTCAAAATGAAAAATGCGAAGATCGTCTTTCACATGGAAAAATGACCTTCGCATTTTCTTAAAGGGATGTCCCAGACAGGAGTCGAACCTGCGGTCTCCTCCTTAGGAGGAGGAGGCGCTTTATCCAGCTAAGCTACTGAGGCATATTATGTATTATCGTTGATTTTTTGAAATTCAACGCGCTTGGAAACGAATATGCAGAATGATTTTCACACCGAAGTGACCGACTGCGTTGCAACCGGAACGGTGTTAAACTTGTTGCATCAAAATTTGTTGAGAAAACCGTGATTCTCGGTTTTGCTTTTGAATAGAGCAATCACTTCTGCACCCAAGGTATCAGGTTGACCGAATTCTTAGGAGGGGGACGCTCTATCCAACTGAGCTACCGAGACACAGACCGATGCACACAAGGCACACCGCCTATCTATAATACCGCATCGTGCGCATAAAATCAAGTTGAACCGATGAGGAAAATGGTGTATGCTATAAGGGAGAAAAAACGAAAGCGGCAGTGCAGGTGTGTGCTGCCTGCGGAGGAACGTATGAAAAAGCCATTCAAGAACCCATTCCGGCATCATCGTGCAAAGAACCGGAACAAACCGCGGGGGTACAGCCCTACCCAGATCATCTGCGTCAGTTTTGTGATCGTGATCGCACTGGGTACGCTGTTGCTGTCGCTGCCCATTGCCAGCCGCTACGGGCGGATGCGGGTGATCGACGCCATGTTCACGGCCACCAGCGCCACCTGCGTGACCGGTCTGGTCGTGCGGGACACCTGGACCCAGTTCACGGTGTTCGGGCAGGCGGTGATCCTGGTCTTGATCCAGGTGGGAGGCCTGGGTCTGGTGACCCTGACCAGCTTTTTTGCGCTGGCCATGCGGCGGCGCATGGGCTTCCGGGACCTGCGAGTGCTGGGCGGAGAGCGTGTCGGCTGATGGCTACGCGCAGGCCAAAGATGTGCTGAAGATCGTGGTGGGGCTGGCGGCCTGGTTTGAAGGGGCAGGCATCCTGCTGCTGCTGTTGGCCTTTGTGCCTCAGTTTGGGCTCCAGGGCATCTGGATCAGCATCTTTACTGCCATTTCGGCCTTCTGCAACGCAGGCTTTGACCTGTTTGGTCAGTTTGGGGCCTATTCCTCCCTGGTGCCCTATGTCCACAACTACTATGTCCAGGCAGTGGTCATGTTTATGATCATTGCAGGCGGCCTGGGCTTTATGGTGTGGGTGGAGCTGATCCAGTACCCCAAAAAGCGCAAGCTGTCCCTCCACGCCCGGGTGGTGCTGATCTTTTCGGTGTTGCTGTGGGTGGGGGTGCGGCCCTCATCGGCCTGCTGGAGTGGAACAACCCCGCCAGCATGGGCGGCCTCAGCGTGTCGGACAAGATCATGGCGTCGCTGTTCCAGTCGGTGTCCACCCGCACGGCCGGTATGAATACCATTGATCTGGCGGCCTGCGGGCCCATCACCAAGCTGCTGATGAGCGTGCTGCAGTTCATTGGTGCGGCACCCGGTTCCACGGGCGGCGGCGTGAAGGTGACCACCTTTGCAGTGCTGTTCCTGACCATCCGCAGCGTGGCGCAGGGCCGGGATGACTGCGTGATCGCCGACCACCACATTGAGTCCAAAACGGTGTACCGTGCCCTGACCATCATCGTCATCGGCGCACTGGCTGCCTTTGGCTCGGCTGTGGTGGTGTACTACAACACCTCGGATGCGGTGTCGGTCATTGACGCCATCTTCGAGTCCTGCTCGGCCTTTGGCACGGTGGGTCTGTCGGTGGGCGTGACCGCCCGGCTGAAGGATGGGGCAAAGCTCCTGTATATGGCCGTGATGTTTATGGGACGTGTGGGTCCGGTGTCGCTGGCCATGAGCCTGACCGCCAAACCGGACGACAACAAGCGCAAGATCATGCCGGTTGGCCACATCAATGTGGGCTGAGACATTCTGCAAATCATGCAAAAATGGAGGCTGTCCGAATCCGGACAGCCTCCATTTTTGCTATATTGACGATGAAATTACTCTGCGTACAGACTGATGATGTTCAGCACGATCTGGGTGCAGCGGTCCATCCGCTCCACAGTGGTGCACTCGCACACGCCGTGGAAGTTGAAGCCGCCGGTGCCCAGGTTGGGGCAGGGCAGACCCTTCCAGCTCAGGGTAGCACCATCGGTGCCGCCACGCACGGGCACTTCTTCCGGTTCCAGCCCGGCCATACGGATGGCCTTGCGGGCGGTCTCTACCAGATGGAAATGCGGCTTGATCTTTTCCAGCATGTTGCGGTAGCTGTCCTTGATCTCCACTTCCACGGTGCCGTCACCGTACTTGCCGTTCAGATACGCGGCAATGTCCAGCAGGTTGTCCTTCTTGAACTGCAGCTTGGCTGCGTCGTGGTCGCGCAGGATGTAGCCCAGTTTGGCGGTGGTAACGTCCCCGTACATCTGGCACAGGTGGTAGAAGCCCTGGCGGCCCTCGGTGGTCTCAGGCCGTGCCATGACCGGCAGAGCCTGGTGGAACTCCATGGCCACGTTGGAGGCGTTGATCATGGTGTCCTTGGCAGAGCCCGGGTGGACAGAGAAGCCATGGATGGTCACGGTGGCAGCAGCGGCGTTGAAGTTCTCGTATTCCACGGAACCGGCATCGCCGCCGTCCACAGTATAGGCAAAGTCGGCACCAAAGCCGGGAATGTCAAACAGGCTGGCACCCTCGCCGATCTCCTCGTCCGGGGTAAAGCCGATGCACAGCTTGCCGTGGGGCAGGCCCTTTTCCAGCACCGTCTCCACAGCGGTCATGATCTCGGCCACACCAGCCTTGTCGTCGGCGCCCAGCAGGGTGGTGCCGTCGGTGGTGATCAGGGTCTCGCCCTTCATAGAGGCCAGGAAGGGGAAAGCGGAAACCTTCATCACCATGCCGGTGGCGGGCAGGGTCACGTCGCCGCCGTCGTAGTTCTCGTGCAGGATGGGGTTCACGTTCTCACCGCTGGCATCGGGGGCGGTGTCCATGTGGGCGATGAGGCCCAGCGCGGGCTTCTTCTCGCAGCCGGGGGTGGCGGGCAGGCTGCCGTAGACGTAGCAGTGCTCGTCCACACGGGCATCCTCCACGCCCAGAGCCTTGAGCTCCTCCACCAGCTGGTGGGCCAGGTCAAATTCCCGGGCGGCGGACGGGTGCGTACCGGATTCGGGATCCGAGGTGGTGTACACCCGGACATAATTCAGAAGTCGTTCATAAGCGCGCATAAGAGGCACACTCCTTTATTTGTAGATTGGAAAATCGTTTTTGCAAACATCCAGTCTTTATCATACCCTCTTTTCCGCTTTTTGACAACCTTTTTTGCACACAAGACAATAAAAATACAAAGATTCAATAGCTTCCTGAAAAAGTTCATGCGAAAGATGTATCTGTCTGTCGGTGCGACCCTGGCTGAAAAAAAGCATCTCAGCAACGCCCGCAGGCTTTGCTGAGATGCTTTTATCAAAATATCTTCCGCTGAAAATGCCCAGAGCAACGCGGAGGGCATTCAAAAAATATCCTCAGCCCAGGCTCACGCCCATGCGGCGGGCGACGGTGAGCAGCTCGCAGCCCTCGGGGACGTTGCGGGTCTTGCCGGCGATGTCGGCCAGACGGTTCTGGGTCACGCGGCCGTTGACCATGGCGACGGTGACGCCGTACCGCTCGATCTCCACCAGCTTGGCGGCGTAGCTGCCGAACTCGGTGGCCAGCACGCGGTCGTAGGCGCTGGGGCTGCCGCCGCGCTGCATGTGGCCCGGGATGCACACACGGGTCTCCATGCCGGTCTTTTTCTGCACGGCCTGTGCGATGCGGTTGGTGGCGGTGGCACCAAAGCCCTGCTCGGCACGCTTGGCCATCCAGTCCTTACGCTTCATGCGGGCTTCTTCCACGTTCATGGCACCCTCGGCCACGGCGATGATGGAGAAGTTGGAGCCGCGCTTGGCCCGGCGCTCCACGGCCTCGCACACGCGGTCGATGTCGTAGGGCATCTCGGGCAGCAGGATGATGTCGGCACCGCCGGCAATGCCGGAATACAGCGTCAGCCAGCCGGCCTTGTTGCCCATGATCTCAATGCACATCACGCGGCTGTGGCTGCCGGCGGTGGTGTGGATGCGGTCGATGACCTCGGTGGCAATGTCCACAGCGGTGTGGAAGCCAAAAGTCACATCGGTGCCGTAGATATCATTGTCGATGGTCTTGGGCAGGCCGATGATGTTCAGGCCTTCCTGCGAGAGCAGGTTGGCGGTTTTATGGGTGCCGTTGCCGCCCAGGCAAAGCAGGCAGTCCAGCTTGGCGTCCTTGTAGGTCTTTTTCATGGCGGCCACTTTATCGACATTGTCATCCTCCACCACGCGCATCATTTTAAAAGGTGTGCGCTTGGTGCCCAGGATGGTGCCGCCCACGGTCAGAATGCCGGAGAACTCGTCCGGGGACATCTCCCGGAAGTTGCCGTTGATCAGGCCGCCGTAGCCGTTCATGATGCCGACGATCTCCACTTTGTCGCCCATGCGGTGGTATAGGGCCTTTGCCACACCGCGCAGGGTGGCGTTCAGGCCGGGGCAGTCGCCGCCGGAAGTAAGGATACCAACATTCAGGGCCGCTGACCCTGAGCACACTATTTATAGTATAAGAGTATTCCGAATGCGGGTGGGTGTCAAGCCATCTGGACAAAATTTTACATGCTGCCGTGCTGCAAAAGCGCCCGGCAAAAAAGTTTGCGGGAAAAGCAAAAAAGTAGTTGACAAGGACACACTCTTCGGGTATAATATCCCTTGTCAGCAGCGCTGAGCCGCTCCTGATAAACCGAATAATGGGGATTTGCATAGTGGTAGTGCGGTAGACTCTGACTCTACTTGTGGGAGTTCGATTCTCTCATCCCCAACCAGACCGCAGCCCAATCGGCTGCGGTATTTTCGGGGCATAGCGCAGTTGGTAGCGCGCCTCGTTCGGGACGAGGAGGCCGTGGGTTCAAATCCCGCTGCTCCGACCAAAAAAAAAGCAGACACACGTTTGTGTGTCTGCTTTTTGTTTGTCGGAGCCGGGATTTGAACAGGGCGGCGGCATGAAATGCCGTAAACAAAGCCATAGCATGGCTTTGTTTAGCCCGCGGGTCCCAACCAGTAGGAAAGTCTACCCAGGGAGAAGTCGTAACACATTCGTGTACTGGTCTTTTTCGTCTTCACAGCGGGATTTGAAAGAGCACGGGCCGTGCCGCAGGCGGGGCAATCAAAAGCCCAGTGGGCTTTTGATTAGTGCGCGGGTCCCACCCGATAGGAATGTCTACAGGGGTGTATGCTGCAGGAGCAGCGGGATTTGAAAAATCACTTTTCTTTTGGCCGAATGCGTGCTATCCTTTACGCAGGAGCGATTGCCCCATACCCTGCAAGGGGACGGACCTTAAACCTTCCAGTTGCAAAATACACCTGAAACTGATTTTATCCAACACCCCCGCAAGGGGACAAACGAAAATGCCCTTTTCTGTTTTCGCGCAATGGCGGCAGAGAAGGGCGTTTTTCATAGGGAAAAATCGTTGTCTGATGTTCGGGAAAAAAGCAACGCCGCCCGATGCAGGTCTGCATTCCTGCACGGGCGGCGTTTTTGCTGTCCCCCCTTGCGGGGAGGACCGTTCCAGGACAGTCAAAGATGGGAAAGGTAGGTGGGATCACCAGAGCACTTTCGTCCCCTTGCGGGAAGAACATGGAAAAGGTGTGAGCGCCTGCGCTCACAGAGACCTCTGCGGCAGAACCAGCGGCTCCACCGATACGCCGCCCATGCCAAGGGTAGTTTTGATCCCGATGCCGCCGTAGGGCGCAAAGGAGAGCAGGGCGTTCCAGAGCTCCAACAGCGGCAGGGCCAGCCGGGCCTCCACGACAGCGCTGCCCACAAAGCCCGGGATGCGGGTGTTCTTGATGGGATAGAAGACGGTGTGTAGGCTGTAATCTAGGATGCGCAGCCCGCGCAGGATGGCGTCCAGCGGGTCCGGGTCGCTCAGCTGGCAATCCGGAAATGCGGTGTTCCAGTGCAGCACAAGGCTCTGCAGCAGCAGGAATTCCTGCGGGTAGATGGCGTAGCGTCCCGCCTGCTTGAAGGCGCAGGGGGTGCGGAACCACAGCCTTGTCCGGCTGGCAGGCTCCTCCCGCGCAGCCAGCAGAAGCTGCAGGCCGTTTTCCACCGAGCGGCTGCCCAGCGGCTCCATCTGCAGGGGCGCGCCGTGCCCGCCAAGGTAGTCCAGCTGGAGCAGCTTCATGGCCTTGGACAGAAGCGAAAGGTCCTCTTCCGTCTCTTTGGGGTCGGACAGGTTGTAAACGATGTTGACCCCGAACCGGGAACCGGCAACAACGCGCTCGATCTGGCGCGGGGTAGCCTTGTAGGGGCTTGCCTCTGCGGGGACATTGCACAGGTCGTTGGCGCTGCAGGGCACCCACCGTTGGCCAGGAACAGCTGCACGCCGAACTGCTCGTTCAGCCAGCCGTTGAAGGCCCGGTTCCAGTCGGCAAGGGTCTGCTGCACGGCGGCGGTGTTGGGCAGCAGGAGATAGCAGTGCCCGCCGCCGCTGTAAATGATGTTGGTCCGGGTCAGGCCGCAGCCGTCCAGCAGCTCGTCCATGTAGTGCTCCATGAGCAGTTCCAGAAAGAACGAACGGCTGCGGAGGGACCGCAGGGCACCCTCGGTGTGGACGGTGTAGATGAACCGCTGGATGCGGGAAAAGTCGGCGGTGTAGAGCAGGAACGCCGGTTCCCGGCGCAGCTCTGCGGGAGTGTCCAGCAGGGAAAAGGCCATTGTTGAGTACATCGACTATTACAACAATCGCCGAATCAAATTAAAACTAAACGGCCTGAGCCCTGTGCAGTACAGGATTCAGACCGTTGGGGCCGCTTAATTTGATTTTTGTCTAACTTTTGGGGTTCATTTCACCATTACACTGCTGCCAAAAGTGGACCTAGAGGGATTCGAACCCTTGACTTCTCGGATGCGAAAGATGACCTTCGCATTTTCTTTTGGATGTGATATACTTGGCTCACCAGGTTGGAACGTGTGCCTTTGATAATAAACACAAGAAGATGCAGAATGTTGAGGGTACAGCAAAATGCAACGAGTGTGAACGATACTTTTGTGACGGTACAATGCCACGGGTATGAAAAACAAAGAAAGGCGGAGCTAAGAGTTATGACGATTCAGGAATGTTATAAGAAAATGGGTGCTGCGTGCGGGCACACTGGAAGGCTCAAAGGAATGGTTTGACCGTGTGACAGAACAGTACAACATTACGATAGAAGCCATCCGCGCGGTTCAGTAACGCAGGCTGCCCCCACAGTTTTCCGCCCACCCTGTGCGTTGATACAAAAAGCCGCATCGACTGGCGCAAAGAAATCGGACACGCTGCTTTTATGAATCAACATATGAAATTTTATTGAAAATCCATCATGGCGGTGGTAAAATTATCCTATAGTTCTGTCATGCTGTATCAATGCCTTTTTGTCGGTATTTCGGGAGTGCAGAACGGCAGCTGCCCAAGAGTTGTGAGGAGAACGATTTAATGAACAAAAGAACATTGCACCGCATGTTTTCCGTGCTTATGGCACTGGTGATGGCGGTCTCCCTGCTGACCGGATGCGGAACAAAAAACCGCCGAAAATGTGGAAAAGCAGGAGGATGCTCAGACCATTCAGGTCTATCTGTGGAGTACAAGCCTATATGAGACTTACGCCCCCTTACGTCCAGTCGCAGCTGCCGGATGTAAATATTGAATTCATTGTGGGAAATAACGATCTGGATTTTTACAAATTTTTGGAGCAGAACGGCGGCCTGCCGGACATTATCACCAGCTGCCGCTTCTCGCTGCACGATGCAGCTCCCTTGAAAGACAGCCTGATGAACCTTGCCATCACCAACGAGGCGGGCGCTGTCTACAACGCCTACCTCAACAGCTTCAAAAACGAGGACGGCAGCGTGAACTGGCTGCCGGTATGTGCCGATGCACACGGCTTTGTGGTCAATCGCAGCCTTTTTGAGCAATACGGCATTCCTCTGCCCACCGATTATGAGAGCTTCGTTTCGGCCTGTCAGGCGTTTGAGAAAGTGGGCATCCGGGGCTTTACCGCCGATTATGCCTACGATTACACCTGCATGGAAACGCTGCAGGGGCTTTCCGCTGCCGAGCTTACCACTACGGCGGACGCAAGTGGCGCACTGCTACAGCGACCCCGCCAGCACCGCACGGGTGGGTCTGGACAATGCCGTGTGGCCGGGGGCGTTTGAACGGATGGAGCGGTTCATTCAGGATACCCACCTTACGGCGGAGGACCTTGAGCAGACTTACGATGACGTGATGAACCTGTACCGAAACGGGGAAGTTGCCATGTACTTTGGCACCTCTGCCGGGGTCAAGATGTTTCAGGACGAGGGCATCGACACGACCTTCCTGCCCTTCTTCAGCCAGAACGGCGAAAAAGTGGATCATGACCACCCCGTATTTCCAGATCGCTCTGAACCGCGACTCTGGAGCAGGACACCGCGCGTCGCGGTAATGCCATGAAGGTGCTGAACGTCATGCTTTCCGAGGAGGCGCAGAGCCGCATCGTTGCGGACGGGCAGGACCTGCTGAGCTACAGCCAGAACGTCCCCCTGCGCCTGACCGAGTATCTGAAGGATGTGCGCAGCGTGGTGGAAGAAAACCACATGTATATCCGCATTGCCTCCAACGATTTCTTTGCCATTTCCAAGAATGTGGTCTCCAAAATGATCGCGGGCGAGTACACGGCAAAACAGGCGTATCGGGCATTCAACACCCAGCTTCTTGCCGAAGATACGCCTGCCGATGACGAGATCGTGCTGACCTCCGGGAAGGGCTATTCCAACGTGTTCCACGCAGACGGCGGCAGCGCCTCCTTCTCCGTTATGGCAAACACGCTGCGCGGCGTTTATGGCACGGACGTGCTCATTGCCGCTGCAAACAGTTTTACCGGCAGCGTGCTGCAGGCGGATTATAACAAAAAATGGCCGCTTCCATGATCATGCCCAACGGTCTGATGTCCCGCCGGCGCACCATGACCGGCGCAGAGCTGAAGGAAACCGTCTGCGCCTTTGTGGAAGGCTGCGAGGGCGGCTTTGTGCCCTTCAACCGCGGCTCCCTGCCGGTGGTCAGCGGGATTGCCTTGGAGATAAAAGAGGCAGGCGGCAGCTATACCCTGACCGGCATCACCCGGAACGGGCAGCCGCTCCGGGATGACGACACCGTTACCGTGACCTGCCTGGCAACGGCAAAGCAGATGGCACCGCTGCCTGCGAGCGAAAGCGGAACGTCTGCGGGCGAAGATACATGGGTGAAAAACACATGGCGCGATCATGTTTCCGGCGGCGGCGCAGCGCTTGCTGAGCCGGAAAACTACATAACGTTGAGGTGAGCGGAATGGCAGACGAAAAGCGTAAACCCAAACGGAGCTGCCATTTCCGGCAGAAATGGCTCCCTGCCGTTTGTGCCATCCTTCTTCTGGTTTTACTGGCAGTCGGGCTTCAGCGTGCGGTACATCTCGTTTGTGTCGCAGACCATCTATCAGGAAAGCACCTCGCATCTGGAGGAAGTGCTGCATAATCCAACAATATGCTGAAGGAGATGGTGCGCAAAAACCTGACCTACCTGCATCTGTACAACGGCTTTCTGGCAAGCACCTCGGATGAGGCAGAGATCCAGGCGTATATCGAGGCGGCGCAGCAGGACACCGGCTTTGTCGGCTTTTACTTCCTTTCCTACGACGGCAACTATATGACGGTGACCGGGGAAACGGGCTACCTTGGCTTGCAGGCGAATCTGGACGAAAAGCTCTCTAAGGGCGAGGATATCGTTATGAATGCGGCGCTGCCCGGCAAGCCGCAGATGCTGGTTTTGCCAGCCCCAAAACGCAGGGCAGCTACCGGGGCTTTGCCTATGATGCCATTGCCATTGCCTACTACAATGATGCGGTGCTGAAATTGCTGGACAACTCTGCTTTTCAAGGCAATGCCAGCAACTATGTGATCTACCCGGATGGGCGAGTGGTGATCGACAATTCCGTAAACCGCAAGGAAACGGTCTATAACTTCATTGCGATGCTGCGCGACTATTCTGATCTATCCGAGGGACAAATCCTTGCTCTTTCGGATGCCTTTGCGCAGGGCAACAGCGGAAACATGAGGGTAAAGCTGGGCGACACCAGTTATTATCTGGTCTACGAGGGCACGGCGGTCCAGAGCTGGACGATGCTGGGGCTTGTGCCGGTCAGGATCGTCAATGCCAGTCTGGATAAGCTGTGGCTCCGCACGGCGCAGATCGTAGCGGGCATCACCGTAGGCATGGCCGTGCTGGTCATTCTGCTCATTGTGCGCAGAAGCCATACGACCCTGCGCCGGAAGAATACCGAGATCTCGTACCGGGACGAGCTGTTCAAAAAGCTCTCGCTGAACGTGGACGACGTTTTCCTGATGCTGGATGCAGAGACCGCCAAGGTGGATTATGTCAGCCCGAATATCGAGCGGCTGCTGGGCATCCCGTGGAAAGAAGTCCGGCAGGATGCCCGTGTTCTGGCAGCGTTGCACCCGAAGGACTCCCCGGATCGCGATAAAAACTATCTGGAAGGGCTTCTCAGCGGGCAGCAGCGCGAATGGGATGATGAGTATGTGCATCTGGAGACCAGAGAGCGGCGCTGGTTCCACGTCGTTGCCATGGGCAGCGAGGTAGAGGGCAAAACCAAGTACATCCTTGTCATGTCCGACCGCACCGCTGATAAACAGGTGAACCAGGCACTTTCGGATGCCGTTGCCGCCGCCGAGACTGCCAACCGCGCCAAGAGCACCTTCCTTTCCAATATGTCCCACGACATCCGCACCCCCATGAACGCCATCATCGGCTTTACCACACTGGCGATCAGCAATATCGACGACAAGGATCGGGTGAAGGATTACCTGGCCAAGACCCTTGCTTCCAGCAACCATCTGCTCTCGCTCATCAACGATGTGCTGGATATGAGCCGCATCGAAAGCGGAAAGCTCCATCTGGAGGAGGTGGAAGTCAACCTTTCGGATGTGCTGCACGATCTGAAAACCATCGTCAGCGGGCAGATCTACGCAAAGCAGCTGGAGTTCTACATGGATGCAATGGATGTGACCGACGAGGATGTCTATTGCGATAAGACCCGGCTGAACCAGATCCTGCTGAATCTGCTGTCCAACGCCATCAAGTTCACCCCGGCGGGCGGCACGGTCTCGGTGCGGGTGCGCCAGCTTGCCGGTAAGGTACGCGGCTGCGGGCAGTACGAGTTCCGCATCAAGGACAACGGCATTGGTATGAGCCAGGAGTTCGCGCAAAAGATCTTTGAACCCTTCGAGCGGGAGCGCACCTCCACGGTAAGCCGGATACAGGGTACCGGCCTTGGCATGGCCATTACCAAAAATATCGTGGATATGATGGGCGGCACCATCGAGGTGCAGACAGCGCAGGGCAAGGGCACCGAGTTTATCGTTCGCGTGCCGCTGCGGGTACAGGCGAGCACCGCCCGGTGGAAAAAGATCACCGAGCTGGAAGGCCTGAAGGCGCTGGTGGTGGATGATGATTCAACACCTGCGACAGCGTGACAAAGATGCTGGTCAAGGTGGGGATGCGCGCCGAGTGGACCCTTTCCGGCAAGGAAGCGGTGCTGCGCGCGCGGCAGTCCATCGAGATGAGCGATGTCTACCACGCCTACATCATCGACTGGCGTCTGCCGGATATGAACGGCATTGAGGTCACCCGTCAGATCCGCAGCCTGCACGATGATACACCTATTATTATCCCGACCGCCTACGACTGGTCGGATATTGAGGTGGAGGCAAAGGCAGCCGGTGTGACCGCCTTCTGCTCCAAGCCTATGTTCATGTCCGACCTGCGCGAGACCCTGATGAGCGCCCTCGGACAGAAACAGACGGATGTAACGCAGGGACTTCTGCCCCGAAAGGTTGCCGACTTCAAGGGCAGGCATATCCTGCTGGTGGAGGATAACGAGCTGAACCGCGAGATCGCGCTGGAAATTCTGCGCGAGTACGGCTTCCGGGTCGATACGGCCGAAAACGGTGCAGTTGCGGTGGAAAAGGTCAGCACCGCAGCGCCGGGCAGCTATGATCTGGTGCTGATGGATGTGCAGATGCCGGTAATGGATGGCTATACTGCCACCCGGCAGATCCGCGCGCTGGACGACCCCGCTCTGGCCGGGGATCCCGATCCTTGCCATGACCGCCAACGCGTTCGATGAGGATCGCTGCAACGCGCTGGAAAGCGGCATGAATGGCTTTTTGTCCAAACCCATCGTGATCAGCGACCTGGTGCAGGAGCTGCACAAGATCCTGTGAACCAGACAAAAAACATGAAATTTTGAGATCTTGCACCGAAAATTCCAACTGCGGCTGCTCCGGCGGGCTGGGGCATGTGGAGCAGCCGGGTGTATCTGACCGCAGCGGCACCCCTGCAGACGCAGGCAGAAACGACGGCACAGCTTCACGAAAAGAAATTCCTGCCCGGTTTTGCGGAGGATGCCTGGGAAACGGCGTCTCTGGACAGCAAGACCGAACTGGCAAAGCAGCTGGCCGCCTATGAGCTTGCCATGCTGGGGGTGCCGGACGGGACAGAGGTCACGGTCCAGCCGCTCGACGAGGACCGGTTGGGCTACTACAGCGCTGCTTCCCGGCAGATCGTGCTCTCCCGGTCTGTGCTGGAAAGCGGGAGTGCGCAGGAGACCATGGACACCATCGCCCACGAGGCGTTTCATGTGCAGCAGGCTTATGTGGTGGAAAACATCGACTGGGACGATGCCGCGACCCAGGCGGCCTACTACGACCAGGCCAGAGGATGGCTGCGGAACGATCAGAATGGGTACGTCTCGCGCGAGGAGGACATCCTGAGCTATTACTTCCAACCGGTGGAGGTTGATGCCAGAGCCTATGCAGCGGAAGAGACCGAGCGCCTGCAGGGGCTGATCGACAAAGAGCTGCAGAAAGAGACCTGACAAGAAAAGCAGTGCATCCCGCAGAAGGGGAGCGCTCTGCTTTTTCAATATTCCCGAAACGCCGGTTCTGCGGTATAATGGAGCCGGATGGACCGGCCTGCCGTGTCGGACGCGGACCGGAAACGAAAGGAGCTCTTGTTTATGGAAAAAAAGCTGCGCAGCTGCGCGGATCAGATCGTGGAAGCCAGCATCCGGGCGGTGCTGCCGGACGAGGCGGTCCGCCGTGCGCTGAAGGATTTTCACCCGGAAGGGCGCACGGTGCTGGTGGCCGCCGGAAAAGCCGCATGGCAGATGGCACATGCTGCCGTTGCCGTGCTGGGGCATGTGGACGGCGGTGTGGTCGTGACCAAATACGATCATGTAAAAGGGAAGATCCCCGGTGTGACCTGCTGCGAGGCAGGCCACCCGGTGCCGGACGCCAACAGCTTTGCCGCCACCCAGAAGGCGCTGGAGCTGGTGCAGGGCCTGCAGCCAGAGGACACGGTGCTGTTCCTGCTTTCCGGCGGCGGAAGTGCACTGTTTGAAAAGCCGCTCATCCCTGCAGAGGAGCTGCAGGACATTACGTCCCAGCTGCTGGCCAGCGGCGCAGACATCGTGGAGATGAACACCATCCGCAAGCGTCTGTCCGGCGTCAAGGGCGGGCGGTTCGCGCAGGCTTGCGCCCCGGCACAGGTGTTCAGCATCGTCCTCAGCGACATTCTGGGCGACCCGCTGGATATGATCGCCAGCGGCCCGGCGGTGCCGGACACCTCCACCTGCGGGCAGGCGATCGCCATTGCTGAGAAATACCACCTGCGCCTGTCGACCGCGGCACAGGAGCTGCTGCGGCAGGAGACCCCCAAGGTTCTGACCAACGTGACCACCCGCATCACCGGCAGTGTGCGGGAGTTGTGCACGGCGGCCGCTGCGGCCTGCCGTGCGCTGGGGTATGAGCCGGTGCTTCTCACCGACCGGCTTTGCTGCGAGGCGCGGGAGGCGGGCAGCTTCCTTGGTTCGGTGGTCCGCACCCATGCGGGTGGAGGCCGGAAGCTGGCTTACATCGCGGGCGGCGAGACCGTGGTGCACCTGACCGGCAAGGGCCTGGGCGGGCGCAACCAGGAGCTGGCCCTTGCGGCGGCTCCTGCGCTGGCCGGGCTGAAACACTGCTGTGTGTTCTCGGTGGGCAGCGACGGCACCGACGGCCCCACCGATGCCGCAGGCGGCTATGTGGACGGCGAGACGGAAGCCGCCCTTCGCGCAGCCGGGCGGGACGTGTACCGCACCCTCGCCGACAACGACGCCTACCATGCTTTGCAGGCGGTGGGCGGGCTGATCCGCACGGGCGCTACCGGCACGAACGTCAACGACGTGGCCGTGGCGCTGGTGGAGTGAACACCGGGGTCACGCCTGGTTCCGCAGAGGCAGCTCCGGCAGAAGCGCCCGGTCTTTCGGCTTGCAGAGGATGTGATACTGCACCATCGTCTGAAAAAATAATCCGCACACCGTAAAAGAATAGAGACTTGATTCGCCGTTTCAGCTACGAAACGGCGAATTTTTTGTGAGAGAAAATATCCCCGGCACAAACAGAGCTCTGGGGTTGCTCTGTCTATGCCGGGGGGGGTATTTCAGGCGGCTTTTGTCATTTCTGTTTGCGTTTTCTGCCGGAGACCAGCAGGCCGATGAGCAAAAGCAGCAGCAGCGGCACGGCCAGCAGCGGCGCAATGAGGATGGGCTCAATGCGGGTGGCGTCAGCTGCAACACGGATGCGCTTGAGGTTCTCCGGGGCGGTGACACGGTGGCCGCGCACCAGCAGCCGGTGAGTGTTGATGCCATAGGGGGTGCAGGTCATCAGGGTGACGTAGTCCTTGCCGTCCACCACCTTCAGTTCGTCCACCTCGGTGGGCAGCACGATGGAGATCTTGTCCACCTCGTAGGTCAGCTCCCGGTCCAGCACGGTGATGGTGAAGGTGTCACCCACCTCCAGCCGGTCCAGATGGGTGAACAGCTTGGCGCTGGGCAGGCCGCGGTGTGCCGAGATCACGGCATGGGTGCTCTCGCCGCCCACCGGCAGACTGGTGCCTTCCAGATGGCCTGCGGCCACCTGCAGCACGGCGTCGCTGGTGCCGTGGTAGATGGGCAGCTCCACCCCGATGCGGGGAATGGTGATGTAGCCCATGATGCCGGTGCCGGTCACGTCCAGCGTGGTGCTGTAGGTGGAAAAGTGGTCGGCGTGGTACAGGGCATCCGGGTCGGCGGCGATCTCCTGATTGAAGACGTCGGCGGCATCAAAATAGGCCGTGTAGTCGGCGTCGGACAGGCCGTCCACCTGTTGGGCGTAGCTGTTCACAACCCTGGTCTGGTTGCGCTGGTTGGTAATCGCTGATGGTAGGGTAGAGCATCACCGCAAGGCCCACAAAGAAAATGAGGACGAGCAGGATGGTGCCGGAGTGCTTTTTCATGGCAAGGCCCTCTGTGCTGTGAAAAAGGAGCGGAGGCGAGTTGGTCGCCCCCGCTCCGGGTGTTTTCAGGGATGGTTGCTTAGTTCTTGTGCTCCATGCGCTTCTTGGTGACCAGCAGCACGACTGCTGCCACCATCAGGCCGCCGCCGATGACATAGAACAGGGTGGTGCCCATGCCGCCGGTGCTGGGCAGCACAGTGCCGGCATTGTTCTCCACGGCAACACCATGGTCAGCTTCAGACCAGGTGCTGGAAGTCAGCGTGGTGTTGTTGGAGCCGTTGGTCAGGCTAACGGGCTTGCGCTCGGTCAGCATATTGTAGCCGTCGGGTGCCTTGGTCTCTTCCAGCCAGTAGGTGGTCTTGTCCAGACCGGAGATGTGCACCTTGCCGTTGACTTTGAAGGTATCAACAGCACCGGTCTCATCACCATTGGCCACACGGTAACCGCCCGCGACAGGAACGACCTTGATGACGCTGCCGCCGTTCTCTGCATCGTACAGCTTGAACTCGGCACCGTTCAGCAGCTTTTTGGTGGCGCCGTCCACCTTCACCAGGTCGAACTCGTAGGTGTAAGTGGTGGTCTCGCTTTCGACGGTCTTGTTGGTGCCGTAGCCCAGGGTTGCTTTGTTCTTGTTGCCAGTAACAACGGCTTTATCGTTCAGAGTAGCGTTGTAGGTCACAACGATAGCCTCACCGACCTTGTCTGCAACATAGCTGTCTTTAAAGGTGAGGGTGAAGGTGGTACCGTTCTTGCCGGGCTCAAGAGTATAATCACTATTTGCGGTGGCAGGAGCATCCTTGTAAGTGACCTTCAGAGAGCTGCTATTAAAGGTCAGGCCATCGCTCATGGTATCGGCGACCTTATAGCTCTGTGCACCGGCTTCCACGTGGACAACGATTTTGAACTCCACAGTATCACCGATCTTGGCGGTGTTTTTTTCTGCCCAGCCATCATAGTGGCTCTTGACCTTTTTCTCGATGGTGGGCTGGCCGTTCTTTTCCTCGATGGTGACATTGGGGGGTGGTGGTATTCAGGCCGCACAGAGCACCCAGAGAGCTGTCCACCAGGTAGTAGCCCAGGCCCAGGTCAGAGAAGGTGACGGTATCACCAGTTGCGGTTTCCTTAGTGCCAGAGATCTTCTTATCAGCTGCCCAGGTCAGGGCAGCTTTGGCAAAGCTGCGGCATCTGCACCGGTTTTCCAGGTGGGGTGGCCGTTGCTGTCCAGATCAATGTAGGAGGAACCGGCACCGGTCGAGAAGAAAGTCTCCCAGGCAGGTTCCACCGTGTAGGAATAGGTATTGCTTTCAGCGTTGTAGCTGTCCAGCTTGAACATGCGGTAGATGGTGTAGGTCTCACCACTTACAGTGTGGTCGATCTTGATGGAACCTTTGGTGGCATTGGTCTCTGCAAAAGCAGGCACGGCCATAGCCAGCACCAAGGCTGCTGCCAGCAGGGCAGCAAACAGTTTTTTGAACGTCTTTTTCATGAGGGGATGATTCGCTCCTTTCCAGATTGGGGAAATTTATGCACACAACATTGCTTCGGAGGCGGGACACATTCGCCCGCTCCGCAGGCACAAATCAGAATACCGCAAAGCGGTTCAGCGGCCAGATGCGCAGGAACACCCGCCCCACGACCTGGCTTTTTTCCACGCAGCCGATCACGCTGCTGCGGCTGTCGATGGACACCGAGCGGTGGTCGCCCAGCACAAAATACCGGTTCTCCGGCACCTGATAGGGGAACCGGATGTCACATTCGCCCAGTGCCAGCTCGTCCACATAAGGCTCGTCCAGCACAGTGCCGTTCACGGTCACATGGCCGTCCTCGTCCATGGAGATCACGTCACCGGGCTGGCCGATCACACGCTTGAGCAGGAGCTTGTTCTGCCAATAAAAGCCGCACAGGTCGCCGGTTTTCATGCTGTCGGACTTGACCAGCAGCAGAATGTCCTTATCTTCCAGCGTGGGGTTCATGCTGTCGCCGGACACCTGCAGCACCGGCAGGAACAGGGTGGCCAGCAGCACGGCCACAGCGGCCACCACCACCAGCGCATAAATGGTGCTGCGCAGTACCCGTCCGTACCGGCTGCGGTAGGCCAGACGGTCGCGCTCGGCCTTTACCTCTTCTGTGGAGGGGATGGCCGTAAATTTGATCTCGGTTGATTTCATTTTACCTTGCCTTCTTCCGGCAGGATATCGGTGTCACAGCGGCTGCGCAGCAGCTCACGGGTGCTCTGCTCAAAAGCAGCCCGCCGTGCTGCAATCTCCTGTTCCGTTTTGGCCCGCAAGGCGGCGCAGTCGGCCTCTGTCTGGGCACACTTGTGCTCTGCTGCCTCGGTCAGGGCGTCACATTCCCGCTTGGTCTGTGCCTTCAGCTGTTCCGCCTCGGCCCGGGCCTGCGCCAGGATCTGGTCTGCTTCGGCCTTTGCCTGCGCCTGCAGGGCGTCCCGGTCGACCGACCGCACCGAAGCCAGATAGTCATCGGCGGCTGCCTGCGCAGCCTCAAACACATGGTTCAGTTCCAGAGCAGCCTGTGCAATGGACCCGGCACTGTCCAGATGGATCTGCCGCTGTTCCAGTTTGGCGGTCAGATCTGCATTTTCGGCTTTGAGCTGATCTTCGCTCTGCTTGAGCGCAAAGATGATCTCGACCAGTTCAGTGCGGCGCATATGCCGCAGTTCACGGTCTGCCATAACGGCACCTCCGTATCAAAAGCGTTGCAGGGCCGGTACGGACCCTGCTGCGCGAAAAAGCGATTTTCGTACAGAAATTCGACGAAACTCCGAACATCCGTACATACAGCATTCTACCAGACGAAATGCAACAAAACCATAACAAAAATGGCGTTGCAGTGGGTTTTCAAAAAATATTTTTGAAAATCGCGCACAAAATTCCTCAGGCTGCGCAAAAAGAGCACCCTGCGCGGAAAACAGGGTGCTCTTTTTGCGGCAGAATGTTTACTTCTTGATGAAACCGCCCAGCAGATTGTTCAGCTCAACGACAGACTTGTAGATCACATTGATGTTGTTGATAATGGAGCTTGCACCGGAGAAGATGCGGGCCAGCTGGTTAAAGACCTGACCCACGTTCAGGAATGCCTTGTAAGCGTCGCTGTCGGCAATGGTGGCACCGCCGTCCAGATAGGTCATCTCGTTTTCGTCGATCACGGCATAGCAGGCGGGCAGTTTCATTTCGGTCATCATAATGGGAATTCCTTTCTTTCGTAAAATCAGTGCATGTTTTTCCAAAATGTAAAAATCAGACGGCGGCCACGACCACCAGCGTGACCAGAATGCCGGCCACCAGCAGGGTGCCCAGATGCTTCTGCAGGGCAGGACCGCCGGTCACGGGCAGGGTAGGGGTCGTGGGACTGGCGGAGCTGGACTTTGCGGTCCACTGGGCGTAGATGGTGGTGTCACCGGTGAACACGGTAGCGGTGGTGATCCGGCTGCCGCCCACCGGCTCGGTGTACCAGCCGTTGAAGGTGTAGCCGTCCATCGTGGGAGACTCCGGCAGGGTGGTCAGTTTGCCGTCCAGATTGGTGGTGACCACCACGGTGGAGCTCACACCGCCGCAGGCGTCCAGACCGATGGTATAAAAGGTGTCCTCTTTATTTCCTGCGGCAAAGGCGGCAGGCACTGCCGCACACAGCAGGCTGAGCAGGACCAGACAGAGTGTCAATGCTCGGAAAATTTTTTTCATAAAATTCCTCACTTTCCCGGGAGTAACCGTGCCCCGCAGCGCTTGCGGTGCCTGCCCGGCGGGGGCGGCATTCCGGCACGGCCTTGAATGACTTCGCTTCCACAGCGTACCACAACCGCAACAGTTTGGCAAGGTTTTTCAGCGAATCCCCAAAAATTTTTCATGAAAGAAGATCTGCCTCCGCGCGGAAGAAAACATGCCGGTGCCTCTTGTGAAAATCCGGAAAATATGATATACTGTTTTGCACGATGCGCCATCGCCAAGCGGTAAGGCAGGGGACTTTGACTCCCCCATCGTAGGTTCGACTCCTGCTGGCGCAACCAAACGCCCCGGAAGCTGGAAGGCTTCCGGGGCGTTTTTTTGCTTATTCGAGATCCGGTCAGCGGCGGTGGATCTTCCGGGTGGGGCGGCGGTGGTTCCAGCGGTTGAGCAGCAGCCAAAGCCCGTAGATGGCGGCGCTGAGCACGCTCAGCACGATGACCACCTTCAGATACAGACTGCCCAGAAATTCGCGGATCTTGGCCACGGTGAGCAGCAGGGCGTTCTGGTCCACATCCTGCCCGGCAATCAGGTTCACCACGCCGATGGTCTCGCCCGCCAGCTTCAGCTCCACGGTGCCCACCACGTCGCCCTGCCGGATGGGCGCACAGACGTAGTCCGGCAGGTGGAAATACTTCTGGGTCACGGTGCCGTCGCTGGTGGAGGGCAGCAGGGTCATCATGCTGTCGGCCGGATACAGCTGCAGGGTGTCGGTGTCGGCGGAATACTTCACCGGGATTTCGGCCAGCGCCAGGTCGGTGTCCAGTGCAGCCTGGATGGAAAAGGTGTCGAACACCCAGTCGATCAGCCGCACCGTCTCATACAGGGCCGGGCGGCGGTTGGCGTAGCCGAAGGTGTCGCAGGTGTCGGGGCTTTGCATCACACAGAAGATATAGGTGGCACCGTCCTGATTGGCCCAGGAAACGTAACTCTGGTTTCCGCTGTCCTTCTTGTAGGCGGTCACGTCGCACATGCCGCCCTGCATGGCGCTGCGGTAGTAATTGCCGCCGCTGCTTTTGCTCAGGGCTGCATTCTGGCTGACCAGCACCGACGGAGACCGGTGCTTCTCCTTGGCCGGCATGGTAAAGGTGGGCACGCCGGAGATCTCCACAAAGGCGTCAAAGCTCATCAGGTAGCGCAGGATCAGGTACATGTCCACAGCGCATGTCACATTGCCGCTGTCGATGCCGCAGGCGTCCGTCCAGGTGCTGTTCGTGGTGCCGATGCGCTGGGACAGGGCGTTCATCTGGCTCACCCAGCCGTCCAGATCCCCGCCCGAAAGGGTATAGGCAAGGCCCATGGCAGCTTCGTTGGCGTTGCGGGTGACCATGGCGTACAGTGCTTCGCGGTAGGTGAAAGTCTCGTTGGAGCGCATGTCGGCGTTGCTGGTGTTGTGCACATAGTCCGAGATGGCAAACGGCATCTGGAAGGTGTTGTCCAGCTGGTCGGCATAGTTGGTCAGCACCAGTGCGATGGTCATATACTTGGTCAGGCCACCGGCGGACACCTGTTTGGTACTGTCCTTTTCGTAGACGATGATGTTGGTGTCGGTGTTCACGATGTAGGCGCTCTGGGCCTGCACCTGATAGACGGGGGGGGGTCGAACATGGCACCTGCCGGCAGCACCAGGCAGCTGAGCAGGAGTGCAAACGACAGGATCAGTGCAAAATACGTTTCATGTGGACAATTCCTTCAAAAAGCGATAAACTATACGAAGCAATGCGCACCGGCAGCGATACGCAGAAAACACAAATGGAACAGCAGACGCTGTATACTTTAATAATAACAGGTTTGCCGGGACGTGACAAGGGCTTTGCGGCTTTTGGCTGCGGTTTTGCACGCTCCGGCACAGGAGGACGGGAATGGTATATCTGACAGGCGACACCCACGGCGATCTGGACCGGTTCCGGCATGGGCGGCTGCGCTGGCTGGGCAAACGGGACATCGTGGTGGTGCTGGGCGATTTCGGCTTTGTGTGGGACGGCAGCGCAGAGGAACAGAAACAGCTGGACTGGCTGCGAAAGCGGCCGTATACCCTGCTGTTTCTGGACGGCAGCCACGAAAATTACGACCTGCTGGCCCAATATCCGGAAACGGAGCGGTTCGGCGGCCGGGTGCAGAGCCTGGGCGGCAATGTCTACCATGTGTGCCGCGGCAGCGTGCTGGAGCTGGAGGGCAAAAAGTGCCTGTGCTTCGGCGGGGCCGAAAGCCCGGACCGGGAGGAACGGGAGCCGGGCGTGAACTGGTGGAAGCAGGAGATGCCCTCCGATGAAGAATATGCGGCCTGCGAGCAGAACCTGGAAGCCTGCGGCTATCAGGTGGATTATGTGCTCACCCACGACGCGCCAAGCAGATTCCTGGATTTTACGGTGCTGGCCAGCGGCGAGACCAACCAACTGCACCAGTTCCTGGATAAGATCCTGATGAAGCTGACCTATGAAAAATGGTTCTTCGGCTGTTATCACCGGGATGTGCAGCTGTCCACCAAGAGCCGCTGCGTGTTCTGCGACGTGATCCCCATGGGTGAGCGGCGCACCGGGCTGTTTCGTAGATAGGAGGTATAAAATGCAGGTCACAGTAAAACTTGCCACCCGGGAGGGCGCGGCGCACATCAGCGGCATTCTGGCGGGCTTTACCTTGCTGGCAAAGCGCGGGGAGCTGACTTTGCGGGTGCAGGACGAGCGGCAGGGCAGTCCCCTTGCGCGGGAGGCGCTGCTGGAAACAGAAATTGACGGCCGCACGGTGGTGTTTGACCTGATGGACGGCTACTTCTACAACGACCCTGCGGCGGTGCAGGCGCTGTTCAGCCGGGCAGATGTGGTGTTCAAGCGCTCCTTTTCGGCTGAGAAGAACCGGCAGTTCCCAGGAGATATCTCCGCAAAGCTGCGGCCATTGGGGCTGAACTACTACGTTACCTGCCCGGGCTCGCCGCTGGAAGCGGAGCGCAGCGCAAAGAGCCGCCTGAAGCAGTGGGCACTTTCCACCCGCTGCTATCCGCAGGACTTTGAAGCCCGGCTGACTCGGGTGCGCAAAAAGCCGCGCATCCTCTTTCTGGCCCGTCTGTGGGACCCGGAGGAGCCGGCGGTGCAGCAATACCCGGAGTTACAGGCAGAGTGGCGGCAGGTGAACGCAGACCGCATTGAACTGCTGCACCGGCTGCAAAGCGCCTTCCCGGAGCAGTTCACCGGCGGCGTATCCGACAACGCCTGTGCCCGGCAGCTGTGCCCGGAGCTGATCGTGCCGGACAAGCTGACCGGCAAGCGGGCGTATCTGCACCGGATGCAGCACACGGAGATTTGCGTGGCTTCTACCGGACTGCACGGCTCTACCGGCTGGAAGTTGGCCGAGTATGTGGCGGCGGGGCGCGCGATCGTCACCGAGCCGCTGCGGTACACCCTGCCGGGCGGCTTTGAAGAAGGGAAAAACTATAAAACGTATACGTCCCCGGCGGAGTGTGAGACGCAGCTGCGGCAGCTGCTGGCAGACCCGGCGGCGATCTTAGCCATGGCGCAGCACAATGCGGACTACTATCAGATGTGGCTGCGGCCGGAGCAGCAGGTGCGGCAGGCCTTGCGGCAGCTGGAAACAGGGGAGAGATAAGGGGAAAACGGGGGATGGAAGAACAAAAGCGGCACAGCGGCTTTGATACGATGCGCATCCTCAGCATGGTGATGATCGTTCTGATGCACGGCATCGGGCACGGCGGGCTGGGCAGTGCGGCACCGCAGGGGTCGGTGGCATTCTGGATATACTGGCTGCTGTTTATTCTGGCGCGTGTATCCACAAACTGTTTTGTAATGCTTTCCGGCTATTATCTGTCGGAGCGCAAGGGGCCTGTCCGCGCCGGGCGGCTGTTCCGCATTGGGGCACAGGTGTGGTTTTACTCCATGCTCACCTTCTGCGTTGGGGTGAAAGCGGGGGCGGTCCCGCTTTCGGCGGTCAAGCTGCTTCGGGCGCTGCTGCCCCTTACCTCCAACGGCTACTGGTTTGCCTCGGCCTATTTTCTGATGTACCTCTCGATGCCGGTGCTGAACGCGGTGGTGCAGAGCCTTGACCGGCGGCAGTACAAAACGCTGCTGCTGGTGGTACTGCTGCTGCAAAGCGTGTGGGGCACGCTGTTCTACTGGGCAACGGATGCAACCTTTGTGAATAACGGGTACAGCTTTATCTGGTTCTATATCCTGTATTTTATGGCTGCCTATTTCCGCAAATACCGGGTGACCGTGCCCAGCGGGCTGTGCCTGCTGGCGTATCTGGCAGCTTCGGCGGCGGGGCTTTTCAACCGGATGCTGGCGCTGCGGGTGGAAAACGCTTTGCACCTGAACGGTTTTGTAAATACCGTCAACGGCTATCAGGCACTGGCTACGGTCATTGCTTCGGCAGCAATGTTTTTGCTGTTCCAGAATATCCGTATCCGCTCAGACTACTGGCGGCGCTGGGTCTTTCGGCTGGCACCGCTGTCCTTCGGGGTATACCTGCTGCACGACAGCGATTTTACCCGGGCGCTGCTGTGGCGGCTGGTAGACCTGCCCCGGTTCGGCGGGGCGCTGCTGCCCCTCGCTGGCTTACCTGACTGGCGCGGTGCTGCTGATCGCCGTGGCGGGCTACGCGGTGGATGCCGTGTATCAGCGGCTCTACCGCCTGCTGCGCCTGCCCGCACTGGAAACAAAGCTGGATGCCCTGACAGCCCACATCCTGCAAAACATTGTCGGGAGCAAAGAATAATATTCTATCGTGGGTCGGAAGCCTGAGCGCTTCTGACCCGCTTTTTTATGCGTGAAGTTGTAGTAATGGATGCCGTTTGCCGTCACGGCCCCTCCTGTGAAAAAAGCGTATATCGCGGCCCGCAGGCCGCGATATACGCGAACTATAAAAATATTATTTCCGCTGAAGTTGCGCAAAGCAAAGCGGAGCGCACTTAAAATCGTCCTCAGTTCATCGGCCCGGCCTTGTCGAACATCTGCTGCACCTGCGCGGCCAGCAGGGCGTGCTCCGGGGCCTGCAGCAGCGGGTCCTCCGCCAGCATGGCCAGTGCTTCGCTCTGGGCGGCGTGGAGGGTGCGGGTGTCGTTCATCAGGTCGGCAATTTGCAATGTGGGCAGGCCGTGCTGTCGGCTGCCGAAAAAGTCGCCGGGGCCGCGGGTCTCCAGGTCGTACTGGGCCACGGCAAAGCCATCGGTGGTGCTGCAGAGGAACTTCAGCCGCTTCTGCACCGCTTCGCCGGTATTGTCGCTGACCAGAAAGCACCAGCTCTCGGCGGCACCACGGCCCACCCGGCCGCGCAGCTGGTGCAGGGCGCTCAGGCCATAGCGCTCCGCGTTCTCGATGACCATGACGCTGGCGTTGGGCACGTCCACGCCCACCTCAATGACTGTGGTGGACACCAGTGCGTCCAGCCGCCCGGCCTTGAAATCCTCCATGACAGCGGCCTTCTCCTTGGGTTTGAGCTTGCCGTGCATCAGACCCACCCGGCGGTCGGGCAGCAGGGCCTTGGCAATGTCCTCGTAGTAGGTCTTGACCGCGTTCAACCCGCCGTCGGGGGTGTCCTCAATGGCGGGGCACACCAGATAGACCTGCCGCCCCTTGTCGATCTCCTGATCGAGGAAATGGTACAGGTCCCGCCGTTTTTTGCCGGTGATGCACCGGGTCTTGACCGGGGTACGGCCGGGGGGCAGCTCGTCCAGAATGGAGATGTCCAGGTCTCCGTAGAGGAGCAGGCCCAGTGTGCGGGGGAATGGGGGTGGCGCTCATGACCAGCAGGTGCGGATTCACGGCCTTTTCGGCCAGCATGCCGCGCTGCCGCACGCCGAAGCGGTGCTGCTCGTCGATGACGGCCAGCCCCAGCCGGGCAAACTCCACCCCCTCGCTGAGGATGGCGTGGGTGCCCACGATGAGGTCCGCTTCGTCGCCCCGGATGGCGGCCAGCGTGGTGCGCTTTGCAGCGGCTTTCATGCCGCCGGTGAGCAGGGCCACCCGCATGCCAAAGGGGGCCAACATCCGGTTCAGACCCTCGGCGTGCTGTGCGGCCAGAATCTCAGTGGGGGCCAGCAGAGCAGCCTGATACCCGGCCCGGATGCAGGCCCAGATGGCGGCAGCCGCTACCAGCGTTTTGCCGCTGCCCACGTCACCCTGTAACAGGCGGTTCATGGAGTGCTCCCCGGCCATGTCGGCCAGGATCTCATCCACGGCCCTGCGCTGAGCACCGGTGGGAGAGAAGGGCAGGCTGGCCCAGAAGGGTTCCGGGTCTGTGGGCTGCATGGGGGCACCGGTGGCGGCGGAGCCGCGGTTCTTCATGCGGCCGATGCCCAGCTGCAGCACCAGAAGCTCTTCATAGATGAGCCGCCGCCGGGCCGCAAAGGCTTCTTCTTCGGTGGCAGGGCGGTGGATGGCCCGCACGGCTTCGGCCTTGGAAGGCAGGCGGTATTTGCGGCGCATCTCCTCCGGCAGCGGGTCGGGCAGAAGCTCGGCATGGGGCAGCAGCTGCCGCACGCACTTGGCAATGGCACTGCTGGAAAGGCCCTCGGTCTGGGGGTACACGGCCTCGAACGGGGCTGCCTGCACCTGTTCGGCAGTGCGCACCAGCGGGTTGACCATCTGACGCCGCAGCATCCCGCCGGTGACGATGCCCTGAAAATAGTATTCCTGCCCGATCTCCAGTTTCTGGGCGGCATAGGGGTTGTTGAACCAGGTGATCTCCAGCCCGGACACGTCATCCCCGGCGGTGACCCGCTCCATCCGCCGCCCGCCGGGCAGGATGCGCCCGCCGGGCTTGGCAAACACCTCTGCCTTGACCACGCATTCCGTGTCGGCAGGGGCTTCCGCAATGGAGTAGGGCTTAGTAAAGTCGATGTATTTACGGGGATAATGGCACAGAAGGTCGGCCAGCGTCACGATGCCCAGCTTCTCGAACCGCTCGGCGGTCTTGGGGCCTACCCCCTTCAGGTAGCGCACCGGCGTGTCCGGCGTGAGGGTGATGCGGGTTTCGGCAGGCATGGCGTGTCAGCTCCTTTCCTGGATGCAATATAGCCATTGTAACACGGAGCGGCAGCGGATGCAAATGGCCCAAAAAGGAAAAAACGGCAGGACCTTTGCCTTTGGGCAGGAACTGTGGTACACTCGGAAGAAAAAGAGGGGGAGAATATGTATGGAGATCCGCAAGGGGACCTTAAAGGACTTGGAGGCCATTGCAGCGGTGGAGGCGGCCTGCTTCCCGGCGGCAGAGGCGGCTACGGCAGAGGAGTTTGCCGGGCGGCTGCAGCAGTACGGCGATCATTTTTGGCTGCTGTGGGAGGGGGGAAAGGCTGCTGGCCTTTGTGGACGGCTTTTGCACCGACCAGCCGGACCTGACCGATGAGATGTACGCCGACGCCTCCCTCCACCGGGAGAATGGTGCCTGGCAGATGATTTTTGGGGTGAACACCATCCCGACCTGCCGCAAAAAGGGTTATGCGGGGATGCTGCTGCAGTGTGCCATCAGCGATGCCCGTGCCCAGGGCCGGAAGGGGCTGGTACTGACCTGCAAGGAGGCCCTGGTGCACTACTATGCAAAGTTCGGCTTTGTGAACGAGGGGGTTCGGATCCACCCACGGGGGCGTGGTGTGGTACCAGATGCGGCTGAAGTTTTAAAAAAGCCTTCCCCCTTGGGGCAAGGCGGCATTGTGCAACGCGAAATGACGGAAGAGGGGAACTGTCGGCTGATGGCTCCTCTCATCTTTTTTAGAAAAAAAGGCAACAAAAAATCCCGGGAACCGAAGTTCCCGGGAATCTTTTGGAGGTGACGACCAGATTTGAACTGGTGGATGAGGGTTTTGCAGACCCTTGCCTTACCACTTGGCCACGTCACCATATTTAGGAGTGGGATTCCACTCCTGTTGGAGCGGCCGACGAGGCTCGAACTCGCTACCTCCACCTTGGCAAGGTGGCGCTCTACCAGATGAGCTACGGCCGCATATTCGGTGCATTTAACCTTGCACCCGTCATTTCTGACGCCCTGAAAACAAGTTTCAAAGTAGGTGAAAGCTCGCGCTTTCTTGGTGGCGACCCGGATCGGGCTCGAACCGACGACCCCCAGCGTGACAGGCTGATGCTCTAACCAACTGAGCTACCGGGCCATATTGGAGCAACCGTTGCTGCTCCGTTATGGAGCGGCCGACGAGGCTCGAACTCGCTACCTCCACCTTGGCAAGGTGGCGCTCTACCAGATGAGCTACGGCCGCATATTGGAAACCCTGCTGGGTTTCCTTGACTGGTGCCTCCGATCGGAATCGAACCAATGACACGGGGATTTTCAGTCCCCTGCTCTACCGACTGAGCTACAGAGGCGCACCGGACGATGATTATTATACCTGAAATTTCGATTTTGTAAAGGGGTAAATGCGAAATTTTTTAAGAAAATTGAAACTTTCTTGATTTTGGGCGTTCCAGCGCATAAAATAAGAATGACTTTTTTGACGTACTCCGGATGACCGGAAAAGCCGCAAAGACCATTTGACATTATTAACAACCTATGGTTTAATAAAAACAGAAATGTACAGGCGCTTTTGCCCTTTTTTCTCTGCTCATACCTATTATAGTAAGAAAGAGGGCAGGAGCGTTTTATGATTTTGACTACAGACGGCCCGCGCAGAACGCTGCCCGGGCCGGGAGGAGCAGCATGGCAAAAAAACAGGAATATGGCAACGAGAGCATTACTTCTTTAAAGGGTGCCGACCGCGTGCGCAAGCGCCCGGCCGTTATTTTTGGCTCCGACGGTGTGGAGGGCTGCGCCCACTCCATTTTTGAGATCGTCTCCAACTCCATCGACGAGGCCCGCGACGGCCACGGTGACACCATCAACGTGACCCGCTGCAAGGACGGCAGCGTCATTGTGGAAGATTTTGGCCGCGGCATGCCCGTGGACTGGAACAACGGCGAGGGACGCTACAACTGGGAGCTGCTGTTCTGCGAGATGTACGCCGGCGGTAAGTACGGCGAGGGTGAGGACAACTACGAGTTCAGCCTGGGCCTGAACGGTCTGGGCCTGTGTGCTACCCAGTACGCCTCTGCCTGGATGACCGCCGACATCTACCGGGATGGCTACCATTACCACCTGGACTTCAAAAAGGGCGAGAATGTGGGCGGCCTGCAGAAGGAAGCTTACAAGGGCCGCCGCACCGGCAGCATCATCCACTGGAAGCCGGATGACGAGGTGTTCACCGACATCGACGTGCCCGGAAGCTATTATAAGGACACGCTGCGCCGGCAGGCTGTGGTCAACGCGGGCCTGACCCTGAACTTTACCGACGAGAAGGAAAAGGACCCCGCTACCGGCAAGGCATGGCACGAGAGCTGGTGCTATGAGCATGGCATTGCCGACTATGTGGCCGAGGTGGCCGGGCAGGACACCCTGACCCCGGTGTTCAGCTGCGAGAGCGAGGCGGTGGGCCGCGACCGCGAGGACCAGCCGGATTATAAGGTGCGCATGAGTGCGGCGTTCTGCTTCTCCAATAAGGTGCAGATGCTGGAATACTACCACAACTCGTCCTGGCTGGAGCACGGCGGCAGCCCGGAGCATGCAGTGCGCACGGCCTTTGTGTACCAGATCAACAAATACCTGAAGGACAAGAATCTGTACAAGAAGGGTGAAAGCACCATCAGCTTCCAGGACGTGCAGGACTGTCTGGTATATGTGTCCTCCAGCTTTTCTACCCGCACCAGCTACGAGAACCAGACCAAAAAGGCCATCACGAACAAGTTCGTCTCCCAGGCCATGACCGACTTTTTGAAGCACTATCTGGAAGTGTATTTTCTGGAAAAGCCGGAGGAGGCCCAGAAGATCTGCCAGCAGGTGCTGGTGAACAAGCAGAGCCGAGAACATGCCGAAAAAACGCGCCAGAGCATCAAAAAGACCCTGTCCACCCAGATCGACCTGGCCAACCGGGTGCAGAAGTTCGTGGACTGCCGCACCAAGGATGCTTCCCGCCGGGAACTCTACATCGTGGAGGGCGATTCCGCTATGGGTGCGGTCAAGCAGAGCCGCGACAGTGACTATCAGGCCATCATGCCCATCCGCGGCAAGATCCTGAACTGCCTCAAGGCCGATTACGCCCGTATCTTCAAGTCGGACGTCATCGTGGACCTGATCAAGGTCATGGGCTGCGGCGTGGAGCTGGGCGGCAAGCACAATAAGGAACTGGCCACCTTCAACCTTGACAATCTGCGCTACAACAAGATCGTGATCTGTACCGATGCCGACGTGGACGGCTACCAGATCCGCACTCTGGTGCTCACCATGCTGTACCGGCTCACCCCCACCCTGATCAACGAGGGCTATGTGTACATTGCAGAGTCTCCGCTGTACGAGATCAACACCAAGGACCACACCTACTTTGCCTACACCGAGCCGGAGAAGGCCACCTTCCTGAAGGAGATCGGTGACAAAAAATACACGATCCAGCGATCAAAAGGTCTGGGTGAGAACGACCCGGAGATGATGTGGCTGACCACCATGAATCCGGAGAGCCGCCGCCTGATCAAGGTACAGCCTGCGGATGTGGAAGAAACGGCCCGCGTGTTTGACCTGCTGCTGGGTGACAACCTGGCGGGCCGCAAGGAGCATATCGCGGAGCACGGCGCAGAATATCTGGACGATCTGGATGTGAGCTGATGATTTTAAATTGCCTCCGCTTGCGCTCTGGCAATGACAGAGGTAATGTTGTTTTGATTTGTTGCTTTGTCGCAGCCTGCGGGCTGCTCCAAAGCACGTTTTCACGAGGAAGGCCCCAACGGGTCAAGACATTTTAAGGGAAAATGCAGAAAACCGGAACGGCCTCCATCGGTGAAAAGAGCAGCTCAGAATGGCCCGCAGGCCATTCTGAACTGCAAAAATAAAAATATGTTCCGCTGAATATGGGCAGAGCGAGAGCGGCGCCCATTTAAAATCGTCAAGAGGTTAGAAGATGCCTAGAAAATCAACCAAGAAAACCCCAAAGCCGGTGCGCCCGCAGCTGGGCGACGGCGTTGAGATCCTGAACGCCGGCAGTGTGCTGGAGGACCCCATCACCCGCACGCTGGAAGTGAACTATATGCCCTACGCCATGAGCGTCATCGTGAGCCGCGCCCTGCCGGAGATCGACGGCTTCAAGCCGGCCCACCGCAAGCTGCTGTACACGATGTACGAGATGGGCCTGCTGAAGGGTGCACGCACCAAGTCGGCCAACATCGTGGGCAGCACCATGCACCTGAATCCCCACGGCGACGCCGCCATCTACGACACCATGGTGCGCATGGGCCGCGGCAACGAGAGCCTGCTCATGCCTTTTGTGGACAGCAAGGGCAACTTCGGCAAGGCCTACAGCCGCGATATGTCCTGCGCCGCCGCCCGTTACACCGAGGCCAAGCTGGAGCCCGTGTGCGAGGAGCTGTTCCGGGACATCGACAAGGAGACCGTGGATTTTGTGCCCAACTACGACGGCACCACCACCGAGCCCACCCTGCTGCCGGTGACCTTCCCCACCATTCTGGCCAACAATACGCTGGGCATCGCCGTGGGCATGGCCTCCAACATCTGCTCGTTCAACCTGGCCGAGCTGTGCGCCACCACCGTGGCCCTGATGAAGGACCCCCACCACGACATTGCCACTACCATGCCCGCCCCGGACTTTGTGGGCGGCGGACAGATCTTGTACGATGAAGCGCAGATGCGTGAAATTTACGAGCATGGCCGCGGCAGCGTGAAGGTGCGCGCCCGCTACAACGTGGTGCCCGGCGAAAATATGATCGAGATCACCCAGATCCCGCCCACCACCACGGTGGAAGCCATCATGGACAAGATCGCCGAGCTGGTCAAGGCCGGCAAGATCAAAGAGATCAGCGATATGCGCGACGAGACCGACCTGAACGGCCTGAAGCTCACGCTGGACCTCAAGCGCGGCGTGGACGCCGACAAGCTGATGGCCAAGCTGTTCAAGACCACCCCGCTGGAGGACAGCTTCAGCGCCAACTTCAACATTCTGGTGGCCGGTCAGCCCCGGGTCATGGGCGTGCGGGAGATCCTGCAGGAGTGGACGGCGTTCCGCGTGGAATGCGTGCGCCGCCGCACCTACTACGACCTGCACGGCAAGGAAAAAGCGCCTGCATCTGCTGCAGGGCCTGGCCGCCATCCTGCTGGACATCGACAAGGCCATCAAAATCATCCGCACCACCGAGGAAGAAACCGAGGTGGTGCCCAACCTGATGATCGGCTTTGGCATCGACGAGGTGCAGGCCGATTATGTGGCCGAGATCAAGCTGCGCCACCTGAACCGGGAATATATCCTCAAGCGCACCAGCGAGATCGAGCAGCTGGAAAAGGATATTGCCGACCTGAACGACGTGCTGGCAAAGCCCGCCCGGGTGCGCCGCATCATCATCAACGAGCTGAACGAGGTAGCCAAGAAGTACGCGCAGCCCCGCCGCAGCGAGATTTTGTACGACTTGCCGGAGGAGGAAGCTGCCGCCGAGGAAGAGACGGTGCCGGACTACCCGGTCACCGTGTTCTTTACCCGCGAGGGCTACCTGAAAAAGATCCCGCCCCAGAGCCTGCGCACCGCCGGTGCCCACAAGCTCAAGGAGGGCGACGAGATCGTGCAGCAGGTGGAGACCCGCAACAACGTAGAAGCGCTGTTCTTCACCGACAAACAGCAGGTGTACAAGGTGCGTCTGGCAGAGCTGGAGGACGGCAAGGTGGCCCAGATGGGCATCTTTGTGCCGGGCCGCCTGGGCATGGATGAAGGAGAGAACATCCTGGCCATGGTCATCACCGGGGATTACAGCGGCTTTGTGCTGTTCTTCTTTGCCAGCGGCAAGTGCGCCAAGATCCCGTTGAGCTCCTATGCCACCAAGCAGAACCGAAGAAAGCTGCTCAAGGCCTACTGCGACAAGGAACCGCTGGCCAAGCTGCTCTACCTGCCGGAGGAGACCGAACTGGCCATCCGCACCAGCGCCAGCCGCATGCTGCTGGTGGGCACGGCGCAGATCGCCGCCAAAGCCACCCGCGACAGTCAGGGTGTGGCTGTGGTGACTCTGAAAAAGAACCAGACCATCGCTTCGGTGGTCCCGGCGGACACGCTGGAGCTGGCCAACCCCACCGCTACCGCGTGCGCAGTCTGCCCGCCACTGGTGCCCTCATCCGCGCCGAGGACGAAGGCGAGCAGATGAGCTTGCTGTAAGGAGAAGAAAAAATGCAAAACATTGACCTGATCTGTGTGGGCAAACTGAACGCAAAATACTTCGCCGAGGGCGTGGCCGAATACCAGAAACGGCTGTCGGCCTTTGCGTCCTTCCGCATCATCGAGCTGCCGGAGGAAAAGATCGAAGAGAAGAACGCTTCCGATGCCGTGGTGAAAAAGGCGCTGGATAAGGAGGGCAAGGCCATCCTGTCCAGCGTGCGCAAGGGCGCGGCCATCGTAGCCATGTGCATCGAGGGCAAACAAATTTCCTCCGACGAGCTGGCGCAGTTCCTGGCCGATCGGGCAAACAGCGGGGCAGGGGATGTGGCCTTTGTCATCGGCTCGTCCCACGGCCTGTCCGATGAGGTGAAAAAGGCTGCAGCCCTCAAGTTCAGCATGGGGCGCATCACCATGCCCCATCAGCTGGCACGGCTGGTGCTCACGGAACAGATCTACCGCGCATGTACCATCAACGTGGGCATGAAATACCACAAGTAACTTTACAACCCGCGCAAAACATGATAAAGTAAAGATACTGTGCTTAGGAAAAAGCACGCCCGCCGGTCGGGAAAGCCGGTGGGACTCTACACGATACGACACGGCAAACCAGCCGCGGACGGAAAGGATGTATTTACAATGGAACAGAGCGAAAAGACCCTTGACATGATCGTCAACCTCTGCAAGAACCGTGGTTATGTGTTCCCCGGTTCTGAAATCTACGGCGGCCTGGCCAACAGCTGGGACTACGGCCCCCTGGGCGTGGAGTTCAAGAACAACGTCAAGAAGGCATGGCTGAAGAAGTTCGTGCAGGAGAGCCCCTACAATGTGGGCCTGGATGCAGCCATCATCATGAACCCCCAGACCTGGGTGACCACCGGCCATGTGGCCAGCTTCTCCGACCCCCTGCTGGACTGCCGCGCCTGCAAGGCCCGTCATCGCGCCGACAAGCTCATCAGCCAGGAGCATCCCGAGGTGAACGTGGACGCCATGAGCTTTGACGAGATGGATGCGTTCATCGCAGAGCACGAGGACATCGTCTGCCCCGTGTGCGGCAAGCACGACTTCACTCCCATCCGCAAGTTCAATCTGATGTTCAAGACCGCCATCGGCGTGACGGAGGACTCCTCCAGCACCTGCTATCTGCGGCCCGAGACCGCCCAGGGCATCTTCGTGAACTTTGCCAACATCCAGCGCACCACCCGCCGCAAGCTGCCCTTCGGCGTGTGCCAGGTGGGCAAAGCTTTCCGCAATGAGATCACCCCCGGCAACTTCACCTTCCGCACCCGCGAGTTTGAGCAGATGGAGTGCGAGTTCTTCTGCAAGCCCGACACCGATCTGGAGTGGTTCGCCTACTGGAAGGACTTCTGCAAGAACTGGCTGCTGAGCCTGGGCATTCAGGAGGAGAACCTGCGCCTGCGCGACCATGAGCCCGCCGAGCTGGCCTTCTACAGCCGTGCCACCACCGACATTGAGTACGCCTTCCCGTTCACCGATTGGGGTGAGCTGTGGGGCATTGCCGACCGCACCAACTACGACCTGGGCCGCCATCAGGAGGCCAGCGGCAAGAGCCTGGAGTACTTCGATCCCGAGACCGGCGAGCACTACATCCCCTATGTCATCGAGCCTTCGCTGGGCGCAGACCGTGTGGCTCTGGCCTTCCTGTGCGAGGCCTACGATGAGGAGCACCTGACCGATGCCAAGGGCAAGGAGGATGTGCGCACCGTGCTGCGCCTGCATCCGGCCCTGGCTCCCTACAAGTGCGCCGTGCTGCCCCTGAGCAAGAAGCTGGGCGAAAAGGCCATGGAGATCCGCAACGAGCTGAGCAAGTACTTCATGGTGGACTACGACGATACCGGTTCCATCGGCAAGCGTTACCGCCGCGAGGATGAAATCGGCACCCCGTACTGCATCACCGTGGACTTTGACACCGTGGGCGACGAGGCCAAGGGCATCGTGGCCGACAACTGCGTCACCGTCCGTAACCGCGACACCATGGAGCAGGTCCGTATGCCCATCAGCGAGCTGAAGAGCTACATTGAGAGCAAGATCGAGTTCTGATCCGTTTTTTGAAAGAACTGTGCGCCCGTCCGTATGCCGGAACTTCCGGAAGCGGGCGGGCGCTTTTGTTTTGAAGATGCTGCACTCCCTATTTTGCGTCACTTTGCGTCACACGGCAGCCCGCCTGTCCGGCCCGGACAGGCAAAAAGCCGGGAGGAACGTCCATTTTTCCAAAATTTTCCGATGCCGGGACAAACGACAACAAGTTTGACGCAGCCATGCAAAAAAATAGTATAATGACCCCAGGACGGACCATAGAAAAGAAGGGAGACACCGGGGTGCAGGATAAGGACGGAAAGACGGTACAGGGCGGGTCAATGACCCGGCAGCAGGCCGAACAGGAAATGGAGCAGCTGCGCAAGGTGTTCCCCTCGGTACGCATGCTCACTGCAGAGCAGGTGCAGGCCGGGGAGGCAGTGGGAGATGCTGCCCGGCAGGCGCTGGAAGAAAAGACCACCCACAGCCGGATGGAGTACCGCGGGCAGGAGCTGTACGAGGTGACGGCCCTTTTTGCGCAGGTGGAAGGCACGCCCTGCGTGCTGGAGCTGGAGCGCAGGCTGGACCGGATCATGCTGCTGGACCCCGAAGAAAGCGAACAGTTGTTCAACAACCTTGCGGAGTACCGTGGAAAACTGTACCGCGATGCGGTGACCGGCGCGTACAATGAGCGCTATTACCAGGAAAAATACCGCAGCCGCATCCTCACGGCTGGTGTGGCGGTGCTGCGGGTGGACGACTTCAAGGCGGCCAACGACGTATATGGCCGTTACGCCGGAAACAGCGTGCTGGAAACCGTGGCCGGGGTGCTGCGCCGGAATCTGGGCGAGAAGGACCGCCTCATCCGCCGCGGCGAGGACCGGCTGCTGCTGCTTCTGCCGGAGGTGGGGCAGAGCGACTTCGGCCAGAAGCTGGAGCATCTGCGGCTGCAGCTGGCGGCGGCCGGTGTTCCGGGATACTCCCATCTGCACATCTCGGTGAGTATCGGCGGTGTGTGGATCCGGGACGGGGAAGTATCGGCGGCGGTGGAGCACGCAGAGCGGCTGGCTACCTATGCCCAGATGCAGAAGAACACCGTGATCACCGAGCAGCAGCCGGAGCGCACGGCCGCCGCGCCGGTGCATCGCCGCCAGAGCGTGCTCATCGTGGATGACTCTGAGCTGAACCGCAAGATGCTGGGGCAGATGCTGGGCAGCCGGTTCGACATCGCCGAGGCGGCCAGCGGCGAGGCCTGCCTGCAGCTGCTGGAACAGAACGCCACCGGCATTTCCATCGTGCTGCTGGACATCCATATGCCCGGCATCGACGGTTTTACGGTGCTGGAAGAGATGAACCGGAAAAATCTGCTGGAACAGATCCCGGTGATCATGATCTCCAGCGAGGACACCGTGGACGCGGTGCGGCGGGCCTTTGACCTGGGAGCCTCGGATTACATCAGCCGCCCGTTCGACGCCAAGGTGGTCTATCAGCGCATCATCAACACCATCCAGCTGTACGCCAAGCAGCGCCGCCTGAGCGCCATGGCGGCAGATCTTGCTTTTGAAAAGGAACGCGCCAGCCGGATGATGATCGGCATCCTGAGCCAGGTGGTGGAAAAGCGCAACGGTGAAAGCCGCGACCATGTGCAGCGGGTGGCGCAGCTCACCTCCATGCTGCTGGCCGGGCTGGCCCAAAAGACCGACCGTTACCCGCTCACACGGGAGATGCGCCGCACCATTGCCACGGCGGCGGCCCTGCATGACATTGGCAAAATGGAGATCTGCGAGGACTTGCTGCACAAGGAAGGCCCACTGACCGAGGCCGAGCGCCGTACCCTACAAAGCCACACCCTGCTGGGAGCACAGATGCTGGAAGAACAGCCCGAATGCCGGGACGACGCCTTTGCCCGCACGGCGTACAACATCTGCCGCTGGCACCATGAGCGGTACGACGGCGGCGGCTATCCGGACGGCCTGCAGGGGGAGCAGATCCCCATCGAAGCACAGGTGGTGGGCCTGGCGGACGTGTACGAGCGGCTGGTGAGCCGCCCGGTGGACGGCCACGCCCGTACCCACAGCGAAGTGGTGCAGATGATCTGTACCGGGGTGTGCGGGGCCTTCAATCCGCTGCTGCTGGACTGCCTGCAGGACATGGAAGCCGAGATCGCGCGTGCCATGCAGGACACGCCGGAAGAAACCTGAAAACATCACACCAACCGGGAAGTGCACGGGAAACCAGCGCACTTCCCGGCTTTTTGTGTGCATAAAACAGAAGTCCGGTCCTTGCCCGCAGACACAGGCTGTGTTAAACTAAAGGAAAACAGATCGCATTATGAGGAGGAATGGTTCGTGAAACAACTGCAAGGGTTTGTGCGCCGCGCTGCGGCGCTGGTGCTGGCGGCGGTGCTCTGCCTGTGTGCTCCGGCAGCACTGGCAGCGGACGATGCTGCCGTGTCCGGCGGTGCGGTGACCATGGGCGGTGCCAACACCACCCTGATCCCGGCGGAAGAGGAAAACTGCCTGAGCTGGCTCTTCGGCTCCGGCGACACCATCACCCTGCCGTACCTGAACATCCGGGGGCAGGGCCTGAAGAAAAACGTCACACTGAACCTGGTGGACTGCCTGGTGGGTATCACCTACAACGAACTGGGGTCCATCGGCAGCTATGTCAGCGCCAGTGCGGCCCAGCAGGCCTGGAAGGCACAGGCCGTGGCGGCCCACTCCTATCTGGAATATCACAAGCAGTACGGTTCTTCGGCCAATGCACTGGTCTACACCCCGGTGGATCAGATCCCCTCCGCTGCCCGGGAAGCCATCCGCAAGGCGGTGGAGCCGGTGAAGGATGAGATCCTCACCTACAACGGCAGTGTCTGCGACGCGGTGTGGTCGGCCAGCGCGGGCTACAACACCCAGACCGGCGTGTACGGCACCTGCTCCAGCCGCGATGCCTGGGGCACCGAGGTGCCCTATCTGCAGAGCGTGGAAAGCCCCTATGAGGAGCAGTATCACAACCTGCTGCGCCGCTCCATCGGCAAGGATTATACCTATGTGGAGTACAACGACAGCCGCACCGGGGAGCCTTATACCGATGCGGACACCACCCACAAGAGCCTGGGCGGCTATGTGCAGTACAACACCTTTGTGTCCAACGGGCGCAGCTACCGCTACATCGGGCAGTTCGTCTCGTCCCGCTACTGCTTTGACTTTGGCACGGACGAAAACGGTACCCCCTGCATGACCTACTACGGCTTTGGCCACGGTGTGGGCATGAGCCAGTGCGGCGCGGTGGGCTATGCCGCAGAGCGGAATATGGGCTATAAGGCCATCCTCCGGCATTATTACAAAGGTGCCAGCATCACGAGCCAGGGCAGCAGCGGCGGTCTGTTCGGCTGGCTGCGCAGCCTGTTTGGCTGACAAAATGCGCCCCGCGGCCATGGTACACGGCCTGAGCGGCCTTCTGGTGTCACGTTGGCGGCAAAAAAGAACCTCCAAAATTCTGGCAAGGGCTTCTCAAGTGCGGCGCAATTTGGTATACTATCGCAGGACCGAAAGGTTTCTGTGATACAAAACAACGCATCTGCGTGATACACGTTGGCGGCTTGTCCGCATCAGACGTTTGGAAAATAAAAGTGTTTGCCAAGGAATGGAGAAGGAAGCATGGAGTTGGATCAGGAAAAATTGACCCGGAATGAATCGGAGCGCAGCCGGGAGCTGGCACAGCGCATCCGGCGGGAGCTCGGCCCCTGCAGCGTACAGGTGCTGGGCGGCGTCGGCGCACTGGAAAGTGCACTGGAAGCGACCGGTGCCGTGCAGCCTGCCGAGGGTGCTCTGCCGGAACTTCTGGTGGTGGTGGACCCGGAGTGGGTCACCCTGCCGCAGCAGCTGGCCGACCGGGTGCTGCTGGTGTGCAGCGAAGAAACGATGCTGGCCGCCTGCGCAAAGCAGCTGGCACAGCAGGGCCTGTACCGCGATTTTTCGTGGCAGAGCCGGGGCCGCGCTTTGCAGACGGCTCTGTTTTGCCGCACGGACGCCCCGGATGCAGCCGGGCAGCTGGCCGGATATGAGGAAGAACTGGACATCCTGCGGGAGCGCATGGAGCTGGCCGAGCGCACCGGCGAAGAGCAGGGCCGCCAGCTGGAGCGCCTGCGCAGCGACCTTTCGCTGAGCCGCAGCCACGAGCAGGACCTGGAAAAAACGCTGAACAGCGTGGTCCAGTCCCAGTTCTGGAAGCTCACCTGGCCCATGCGGTATCTGGTGAGCAAGTGCCGCCAGCTGTGGCACACCTTCCCGCTGTTCGTCTTTCTGGCAACGCTGCGCCGGGTGGGCATCTCCGGCGTGATGGCCCAGGCGAAGGCCAAGCGGGAGTACAAAAAGCTGTTCCCGGGCAAAGCCATGCCCGCCGACCATTTTGCCACCCCGGAGCTGCTGGTAAAGCAGGCGGCCAACCAGCCGGCAGGCCCGCTCATCAGCATCGTGGTGCCGCTGTACAACACCCCCCGCAGCAGTTCCTGGTGGAGCTGCTGGACTCGGTGCAGAACCAGAGCTACCGCAACTGGGAGCTGTGCATGGTGGACGCCGGGCAGGATGAGACGGTGGGCCAGACCGTGAAGGCCCGCGCCGCCTCCGACCCCCGCATCCGTTATCGGAAGCTGGACAAGAACGACGGCATTGCCGGCAACACCAATCAGGGCTTTGCTATGGTCAAGGGCGACTATGTGGCCCTGCTGGACCACGACGATATCCTGCATCCGTGCGCTCTGTGGTATGTGGCACAGGCCATCGCCGAGCAGGGAGCCGACTTCGTGTATACGGACGAGGTCACCTTTGAGGGCGACATCGACCACCTGACGGTGTACCACTTCAAGCCGGATTATATGCTGGACAACCTCCGCTCCAACAACTACATCTGCCACCTGAGCGTGTTCAGTGCCGCGCTGCTGGCCAAGGTGGGCGGCGACGAGCGGGCGGAGTTCAACGGCAGCCAGGATTATGACCTGTACCTGCGCCTGACCGAGCAGGCCAAAAAGGTGGTGCACATCCCGCACCTGCTGTATTACTGGCGCTCCAGCCCCACCAGCGTGGCAAGCAACATTTCGGCCAAGATGTACTGTCTGGAAGCCGCCATGAAGGCCCTGCGTGCCCACTACAAGCGCGTGGGCGTGCCGGTGGATGACGTGACCATGATCCCCAACACCCCGGGCTTCTACAAGACCGACTACACCATCACGAAGCCCGGCAAGGTGAGCATCCTGATCCCCAGCTGCGACCATGGGGCAGATCTGCGCACCTGCGTGGATTCCATCTACCTCAAGACCACCTATGCGGACTTTGAGGTCCTCATCATCGAGAACAACAGCAAGGAGGACGGCACCTTCCGCCTCTACGAACAGCTGCAGAAGGAGCACCCGGACAACCTGCGGGTGCTGTACTGGAAGGGCACCGGCTTCAACTACAGCGCCCTGAACAACTTTGGCGCCAGGGAAGCGACCGGCGAATACCTGCTGCTGCTCAACAACGATACCGAGGTGATCACCCCTCGCTGGCTCGAGGAGATGGTCATGTATGCCCAGCAGGAGCGCGTGGGCTGCGTGGGCGTCAAGCTGCTGTACCCGGACAACACCATCCAGCATGCAGGCATCGGCTTTGGCTACCTGACCCTGGCCGCCCACATGCACAAGAACTTCCCGGTGGGACACCCCGGCTACATGGGCCGTCTGGTCTATGCGCAGGATGTCTATGCCGTGACCGCTGCCTGCCTGATGGTGCGCAAGAGCGTGTACGACGAGGTGAACGGCCTGGACGAGAGTTTTGCTGTGGCCTTCAACGATGTGGACTTCTGCGTCCGCGTGCGGGAGGCCGGGTATACCAATGTCTTTACCCCCTTTGCCCAGTTGTATCACTACGAGAGCAAGAGCCGCGGCCTGGACGAGAGCCCGGCCAAGCGCAAGCGCTTTGAGTCGGAAGTGAAGCGGTTCCAGCAGCGGTGGGCCAAGCAGCTGGCCGCCGGGGACCCCTGCCTGAACCCGAACTTTGACCTGATGAAGGAGGACTTTACCTTCGACATCAAGCCGCTGGAGTGACCCTCTCAGTCTGCTGCGCAGACAGCTCCCCCGAAAGGGGGAGCTGTGTTCGGAAAACTGATTGAAAACGAAAAGAGGAACTCTGGTGGAACTTTCAGCCTGTATCGTAGTTTATAACGGCGCAGAGGAGGCCCTGCGGGCGGCCCAGACCGTGCTGGACTGCACCCGCCGCCATCCGCTGACGCTGTATCTGGTGGACAATGCCAGCCCGGACGGCAGCGGCCAGCGCCTGACCCGCGCGGCAGCCGACGGCACCCTGCGCACGGCACCGGGCCAGCAGGTGCAGGTGCTCTGCCGGACCCAAAACGGCGGCTTCGGCACCGGGCACAATACGGTGCTTTCGCTGCTGCACAGCCGGGTGCATTTTATCCTGAACCCGGACATCCAGCTCACCGCCGACACCCTGAGCGACCTGGCAGACTGGATGGTGCAGCACCCCGGTGCGGTGATGGCCCGCCCGGCCCTGACCTTTCCGGACGGGCAGCCCCAGCGGCTGCCGCTGCGCCGGTGCAATGTGCGGGCCATGGTCTACCGCCAGCTGCCCTGCCTGAAGTTCTGGGCAAAGTACAACGAACGCTACCTCATGGCGGACCGGGACCTGACCCAGCCCACTGAGATCGAGTTTTGCACCGGCAGCTTCTCGGCGGTGGACACGGCCGCATTCAAAGAGGTGGGCGGTTTTGACGAGGGCTACTTCATGTATGTGGAGGATGCCGACCTCACCCAGAAAATGCGCACAAAGGGCAAGGCGTATTTGGTGCCCCAGTACACGGCCATCCATGCCTGGCACCGGGCCGCCCACCGCAGTCTGAAGCCCTTTCTGTGGCAGCTGCGCAGTCTGCTGCGTTATTTTTCCAAGTGGGGCTTTGCGTGGTAAGATAAAAAATCTTTGCAACGGCTTTTCCGGAAATTTCGCCGGAAGGGCCGTTCTTTCTTGCTTTTTATGTGAATTGATAGTAAAATAAAGTGAACTGTTATCTCCTTTTGCAGGAGAGGACAGTGTTGAACAAGTTGACAGCGGACGCAGCTCCGCTTTGAATCCATACGCAGTCTGGCCGGTACGCCGCCCGAGCTGCGTACAGCTGCACAACTTTTTACAAAAGATTAAAGGAGTGCACAAGTATGAAAGGTATCATCCTTGCCGGCGGTGCCGGCACCCGGCTTTACCCGCTGACCATGGTCACCAGCAAACAGCTGCTGCCGGTCTACGACAAGCCGATGATCTACTACCCCCTGTCCACGCTGATGCTGGCAGGCATCCAGGATATCCTGATCATTTCCACCCCAACCGACACGCCGCGCTTTGAAGCGCTGCTGGGGGATGGCAGCCAGTACGGCCTGCACCTGCAATATAAAGTGCAGCCTCCCCGGACGGCCTGGCACAGGCCTTCATCCTGGGCGAAGAGTTCATTGGCGATGACTGCTGCGCCATGATCCTGGGGGATAATATTTTCTACGGCAACGGCTTCTCCAAGATCCTCAAGACGGCTGCGTCCAACGCAGAGAACAAGGGCCGCTGCACGGTGTTTGGCTACTATGTGCAGGACCCCGAGCGCTTTGGCATCGTGGAATTCGACAAGGACGGCAAGGTGCTGAGCGTGGAGGAAAAACCCCAGCATCCCAAGAGCAATTACGCCATTACCGGCCTGTACTTCTACAACAAGGAAGTGGTCCAGATGGCAAAGCAGGTCAAGCCCTCGGCCCGCGGTGAGCTGGAGATCACCACCCTGAACGATATGTACCTGAAGAAGGACGAGCTGGACGTCCAGCTGCTGGGCCGCGGCTTTGCCTGGCTGGACACCGGCACGATGGAGAGCCTGGTGGATGCCGCCGACTTCGTGCGTATGGTGGAAAAGCGTCAGGGCATCAAGATCAGCGCCCCGGAGGAGATCGCCTTCAAGTATGGCTGGATCGACCGCGAGACCCTGCTGGCCAGCGCCGAGCGCTACGGCAAGAGCCCCTACGGCCAGCACCTGAAGAATGTGGCCGACGGCAAACTGCGCTACTGAGAAGAGAGGCACATTGGTATGAAGATCATTGTTACCGGATGCAGGGGCCAGCTGGGCACCGAGATCCTCAAGCAGCTGCGGGAAGGCCGCAGCGAGATCGGCCCTATCCCCGAAAAGCTGCTCAACGCCACCGTTCTGCCGGTAGACCTGCCGGAGCTGGATATTTCCAACTACCGGATGGTGGATGAGTTCATCCGCCGCAACCGCCCGGATGTCATCATCAACTGCGCCGCCTACACCAACGTGGACGGCTGCGAGGTGAACCATGACGCTGCCTTCAAGGCCAACGCACTGGGCCCCCGCAATCTGGCACAGGCCGCCGAAAAGACCGGTGCCCGCCTGGTGCATGTGTCCACCGACTATGTGTTCTCCGGTCGCGAGAACGGCGGCATCCCGCAGGATGAGGCCACCATTCCCGGCCCCATCAGCGCCTACGGCTCCACCAAGCTCATGGGTGAGAAGTATGTGGAGCAGTTCTGCCACCGCCACTTCATCGTGCGCACGGCATGGCTGTACAGCTACTACGGCAAGAACTTTGTCAAGACCATCGTGAATGCCGGCAAAAATTCGGCAAGCTGGAAGTGGTCAACGACCAGTGCGGCAACCCGACCAACGCCGTCGATCTGGCCCACGAGATCCTGCAGCTGTGCGTGACCCACGAGTACGGCCTGTATCACTGCACCGGCGAGGGCGTGTGCTCCTGGTATGATTTCGCTTCGGAGATCATCCGTCTGTCCGGCGTGGACGCCACCGTGGCTCCCTGCACCAGCGAGGAGTACAAGGCAAAGCACCCGGAAAGCGCCGACCGCCCCAAGTGGAGCGCTCTGGACAACCGGATGCTCCGCTGCACCGTTGGCAACGACGTCCGCGACTGGAAGGACGCGCTGGCCTGCTTCTTTGAGCACTGGGACGGCGACAACGGAATGAAAGACTGAGATGAAGCCCTCTCCGTCTGCTCAATTCCCTCGCATCCACCTCTCCCGAAGGGCGAGGTTTTATGCATCTGGAGGGAACGCTGAAAAAACTCCCCTTTCGGGGAGCTGGCATCGCGCAGCGATGACTGAAGGGATTTACTACAAAAAAAATAAACTTATGAAAACATATCTGATCACCGGCTGCGCCGGTTTCATTGGTTCCAACTTTGTGCATTATATGCTCAAGAAATACCCGGAGATCCTGCTGGTCAACCTGGATAAGCTGACCTACGCCGGCAACCTGGAAAACCTGAAGGACGTGGAGGGTGACCCCCGCCATGTGTTCGTGCAGGGCGACATCTGCGACAAGGAACTGGTGGAGAGCCTGTTCCAGAAGTACGATTTCGACTACGTCATCAACTTTGCCGCCGCGAGAGCCATGTGGACCGCTCCATCAAGAATCCGGAGATCTTTGTGCAGAGCAACGTGATGGGCACCGTCAACCTGCTGCAGCGCGCCAAGGAAGCCTGGTACGATGCCGACGCCAAGACCTGGAAAGAGGGCAAGAAGTACCTGCAGGTGTCCACCGATGAGGTGTACGGTGCACTGGGGGCCGACGGCTACTTCATGGAGACCACTCCGCTGTGCCCCCACAGCCCCTATTCTTCTTCTTCCTCCAAGGCCAGCGCTGATATGTTCGTCATGGCATTCCATGACACCTACGGCATGCCGGTGAACATTACCCGCTGCTCCAACAACTACGGCCCCTATCAGTTCCCGGAGAAGCTGATCCCGCCTGATGATCAATAACGTGAAGCAGCACAAGAAGCTGCCGGTTTACGGCGACGGCATGCAGGTGCGAGACTGGCTGTATGTTGAGGATCACTGCAAGGCCATCGACATGGTGGCCAACGGCGGCAAGGTCGGCGAGGTGTACAATGTGGGCGGCCATAACGAGCGTCCGAACATCTTCATCGTCAAGACCATCATCAGCCAGCTGCATGACCGCCTGAAGGACGAGGGCATCAGCGAGGACCTGATCAAGCATGTGGCCGACCGTCTGGGCCATGACCGCCGCTACGGCATCGACCCCACCAAGATCAAGAACGATCTGGGCTGGTACCCCGAGACCCCGTTCGAGAAGGGCATTGTCCTGACCATCGACTGGTACCTCGACCACGAGGAGTGGATGGACCACATCACCAGCGGCAACTACCAGAAATACTACGAAGAAATGTACAAGAATAAGTAACATTCCGTAAAACAACAAAAGCGCAAAAAGCACCCGCTGCAGAGATTTTCTGCGGCAGGTGCTTTTTGTGTCGTGCGTTCAGTCGGTGGTGGTGTCCATCACGAAATCGGCGGCATCCTCGATGTTGTGCTGGGTGAAATAGGCTTCTTCCAGCGGGACCCACCGGGCGGCAAAGTCCGGGTAGCGGTCGCCCTCCTGCAGGCGGCGGGTCTGCTCGGCATCCGAGCAGGTCAGGAACACCCGGAAATCCTCATACGGGGCCAGCAGCGGGTGGTGGCTGTAGCTGCCCTCCAGGATCACCAGCGGCTGTGCGGCAAGCTGCTGCACGGGCAGATAAGCACCCTCCCGGCAGGAGTAGGCCCGGTAGAGCACGGGCTTTCCGGCGCGGGCCGGGGCCAGCACCTCGTCCCGCAGGCGGGCAAGGTCCATATTGGCACAAGGCGTCTGTTCCCAGCCGGGCACACGGTCGGCGGGCGGCAGGTAGAAATCGTCGGTGTGCAGGACGATGCTGTCCGGAAACTGCTCTGCCAATGCGGCGGCCATCGTGGTCTTGCCGCTGCCGCAGCGGCCGTCCAGTGCCAGCACCACCGGCGCAGCGGCGTTGGCCAGAAGCAGCTCCAGACAGTGGATGATGTAGGGGTGAATCGGGTACTCTGCCATGAAAACAACTCCTTTGCTCTGAAAAATGAGATATACAGCATTATAGCACAACCCACCCCAAAAGGACAGACCAACGTACAATAAAAAACGACTGGTTTGTTATGAATAACTTTTTTGCGAAAAAGTGTTGACAGGAGGCTTTGCCTGTGGTAAGATACAGTCACGTTAGGAACAACTAACCGCGGAAGCGGAACGGCAGACCCTGCAAAACGGGCACGCCGATTCTTTTTTGAATTACAGGTTAGAAATATCTAACTCATAAAACCGCCTGGTTCCGGCCATACTGGCAGGGAAGCACGCAGAGGAGGGAACAGCCCATGGAGCGCAATTTTGAGACCGTGATGATCGAACAGTGCGCGCCGGTGCTGGCCAGCCTGAAACCTGCGGGCCTGTTCCGCTACGAGACCCGGGACTGCGCCGACCTTGCCCGCCGGGTGAAAAACTGGAACGAACAGCTCCAGCCCAAGGGCCTGCGGGTCCGGGTGCTGAAGGGCTGCTGCGCGCACGCACCCACCAGTATCTCGTTTATGTGTACCGCGAGAGCATGCTGCGCGCGGTGCTGACCGACGAGACCGTGCAGGGCTTTCTCCGGCAGGAGGGCTACCATCTGCCGGCAGAACGGGCCGACTGCACGGCCTGGCTCACCCAGCTTTCGCGCAGACTGTGCTGCTCGGCGGAGTTCCCGCATGAGATCGGCGTGTTTCTGGGCTATCCGCTGACCGATGTGGTGGGCTTTATTGAGAACAGCGGCCGGAACTTTACTTGCTGCGGCTGCTGGAAAGCCTACGGGGACCCGCAGGCGGCACAGCGTCACTTTGCACAGCTGCGCAAGTGTACAGCCGTGTATCTGCGGCTGTTCCACAGCGGTACCCCCATTCTCCGCCTTGCTGTGGCGGCTTAACACTGACATTCTCTTTTCAAATACTCTCTTTTTATCCTGGCACCCGCCGGTGCCTCCACGCACCGACGGGAAGAAATCCTCCTTTTGACACGCGGCCGCGCGGCGCAGACTGACCACTGCACCGTGCGGCTGTGTCACATTCCGGAAAAATTTTTCACGCCGCACCGGCTGGTCGGCGCAATATTTCTCGGCAGAAAAACGTTCCGGAAACCGGCTTTGGCAGAGTGCACAGCTGGTGACCGTAAAACGGGTGCCAGAATGTTAACATGCACGAACTTTGCATCAAAAAGCTGAGTTAGTTGTTGTTAGATTGTGATAAAATCCGGAGAGTTGCGGGGCATAAAATTTGTTTGTTTATATAAACTAACTTCGAATTATGAAAAAATTATTGACAAGAGAGGTTAGTGAGTGTAAACTATCCATGCTGATAGTTGCGGCTGACTAACCGCCGCACATCTCCGATTCAATGAGAAGGGAAGCGGAATATATGATGCCTCTGACGATGGCAAAAGCAGGAGAGACGGTCACCATCCAGAAGATCACCGGCAAGGACGAAGTGCGTCTGCATCTGGCAGAGCTTGGTTTCGTGGTGGGCAGTGAGGTGACTGTCGTCAATGAGATCGCAGGCAACCTCATCATTCAGGTCAAGGAGAGCCGTCTGGCTCGACAAGACGATGGCGAACCGCATTATGGTTGGCTGATCAGCGGCAAAACCACTGTTTGGGAGACGCTCCGAAACTGGATAGTCTCCAATAGAAAGACAAGTAGAGGAGGATTTTTTATGAAGACTCTGAAAGACGTTAAGGTCGGTGAGACTGTCACCGTGGCCAAGCTGCACGGCGAAGGCCCGGTCAAGCGCCGCATCATGGACATGGGCATCACCAAGGGTGTGGAGATCTACGTCCGCAAGGTCGCCCCCCTGGGCGACCCGATGGAGCTGACCGTGCGCAACTACGAACTGAGCGTCCGCAAGGCCGACGCCGAAATGATCGAAGTCGTTTGATCGTAAGAGAGGAAAGGAAGTTGCAATGAGTATTAAAATTGCACTGGCCGGCAACCCGAACTGTGGTAAGACTACCCTGTTCAATGCACTGACCGGCTCCAACCAGTACGTCGGCAACTGGCCCGGCGTTACCGTGGAGAAGAAGGAAGGCAAGCTGAAGGGCGAGGAGGATGTCATCATCCAGGACCTGCCCGGTATCTACTCCCTGTCTCCGTACACTCTGGAAGAGGTCGTCGCCCGCAGCTATCTGGTCGGCGAGAAGCCTGATGCCATCCTGAACATCATTGACGGTACCAACATCGAGCGTAACCTGTACCTGACCACTCAGCTCATCGAGCTGGGCATCCCCGTGGTCATGGCCGTGAACATGATCGACCTCGTCCGTAAGAACGGCGATAAGATCGACCTGAAGAAGCTGAGCGAAGAGCTGGGCTGTCAGGCTGTGGAGATCAGCGCTCTGAAGGGCGAAGGCACCGAGGCAGCTGCCAAGGCTGCCGTGACTGCTGCCCAAGGCTGGCAAAGGGCGGCGAGCTGCCCCACGTGTTCACCGGCAGCGTTGAGCACGCCATCGCTCACATCGAGGAGTCCATTCCAGGGCAAGTCGATGACCGCTTCCTGCGCTGGTACGCTGTCAAGCTGTTCGAGCGCGACGACAAGGTCATGGAAGAGCTGAAGCTCTCCTCCGACCTGACCGTTCACATCGACCAGCACATCAAGGACTGCGAGGCTGAAATGGACGACGATGCCGAGAGCATCATCACCAACCAGCGCTACGCATACATCAACGGTGTTGTCGGTAAGGCTGTCAAGAAGAAGGCCCGCGTCGAGCACCTGACCGTTTCCGATAAGATGGACCAGATCGTCACCAACCGCATGCTGGCCCTGCCCATCTTCGCAGGTCATCATGTACCTGATGTACTCCCTGTCTGTGGGTACTTCCATCGCCGACGGCGGCTGGGCCATCGGTACGTTCGCTACCGACTGGACCAACGACGTCCTGTTCGGCGAGATCGTTCCCAGTGCTCTGGGCGGCTTCCTCGAGGGCATCGGCGTGGCGGGCTGGCTGTACGGCCTGATCATGGACGGCATCGTCGCCGGTGTCGGCGCAGTGCTGGGCTTCGTTCCCCAGATGCTGGTCCTGTTCTTCCTGCTGTCCATCCTGGAGGACATGGGCTATATGTCCCGTGTCGCCTTCATCATGGACCGTATCTTCCGTAAGTTCGGCCTGTCCGGTAAGAGCTTCATTCCCGTGCTGGTCGGCACCGGCTGCGGCGTCCCCGGCGTCATGGCTTCTCGTACCATCGAGAACGAGCGTGACCGCCGTATGACCATCATGACCACCTGCTTCATCCCCTGCGGTGCCAAGATGCCCATCATCGGCCTGATCGCAGGTGCGATGTTCGGCGGCTCCCCGCTGGTGGCTGTTTCTGCTTACTTCATCGGCATGGCTGCCATCATCTGCTCCGGTATCATCCTGAAGAAGACCAAGGCCTTTGCGGGCGACCCCGCTCCCTTCGTCATGGAGCTGCCCGCGTACCACATCCCGCTTGGGGTAACGTCTTCCGTGCTACCTGGGAGCGCGGCTGGTCTTTCATCAAGCGTGCCGGTACCGTCATTCTGCCGCAACCGTCACCATGTGGTTCCTGCAGGGCTTCGGCTTTGAGAACGGTGCCTTCGGCATGGTGGAGGATCAGGACAACTCCGTCCTGGCAGCTATCGCAACCAAAGTCGCTTGGATCTTCGCGCCTCTGGGCTTCGGCAACTGGAAGGCTACCGTCGCTTCTGTGTCCGGCCTGATCGCAAAGGAGAACGTCGTCGGCACCTTCGGCGTCCTGTATCACTTCGGCGGCGAGGAGCTGTCTGAGAACGGCGACGAGATCTGGAGCCTCGTTGCTGCTGATTACACCGCTCTGAGCGCTTATGCATTCATGATCTTCAACCTGCTGTGCGCTCCCTGCTTCGCTGCCATGGGCGCTATCAAGCGCGAGATGAACAACGGCAAGTGGACCGCGATCGCCATCGGTTATATGTGTGCACTGGCTTACTGTGCAGCTCTGGTCGTGTACCAGCTGGGCGGCCTCATCACCGGTGAGATCGGCTTCAACTTCTTCACCGTCGTGGCTGCTGTCATCCTGGTGGCCTTCATGTACCTGATGGTACGTCCCAACAAGTATGTGAACGACAACGAAGTCAAGATCGACGTTTCCAAGATCAAGATAAAAACGCAGGTCATTCTGAAAGGGTGTTTTTGTATGATGGAGTTTCTGGCCGCCAACTTTAACCTGCCGACGATCATCGTCGGAGCCATCGTGTTTGGCGGTGTAGGCTGGATCACATGGCACTCTCATAAGCACGGCGGCTGCAGTGGATGCAGCGGCTCAGCGGCGGCGAAGGCGGCTGCAATGGTAATTGCGGCGGCTGCAGCGGCTGTCACTGATCGGTAAAAAGATCCGCAAAGGGCGCGGGCTGGAACATTCGGCTCGCGCCCTTTTTTCAGAAGCAAAAAGTTAGCTTTGGATAACATTGGAAAATCTATCAGAAAAGAGAGTAATACGAGATGGAACTGACGCCAGCACACCTGCGGTACCTGCTCGCCATCTATGAGGTCTCGCAGACCCATCTTGACATCAGCTCCCGTAGCATGAAAAGCTGGGCGTGACCAAACCCTCGGTGGTGCGGGTGATGAACCTGCTGATGGAGCGGGGGATGATCGTCAAGGAGTATTACGGCAAGATCTACCTCACCGACCGGGGCATCTGGGTGGCCAAACAGGTGCATGCGGAGATGGAAAGCATTCTGGAGCATTTTCCGCCGGTGAGCCAACCCCTGACCGAGGAGGAAAAGACCGCTGCGGCCCTGGCCATGACCAGCGCCCTGCCGGACCGCATTTTTACCGGCGAATACGACCGTCTGTTCGGCGCTGACGCCGACCGGACAGAAAGGGAGAAGAATCCGTGATCAACAAAAAACTGCTCTCCTTTGACCGCGGGGCCCTGCGCTTTGTGGGGGCCAACGTGGCGTTCCAGTGGCTGGGCATGCTGTGCAACGTGATCTTTGTGCGGGCCATCGCCCGGCTGGTGGGGGCGGCCTTTGCGGGCATGCTCACCACCGGGGTGCTGTGGCAGAACCTTCTGCTGTGTCTGGGCACGGTGCCGTTCCGGTTTGTGTTCACCCTGCTGGCATCCGGCATGAGCGACCAGGCTTCCAAGAACGTCAAGCGCACTCTGCGCAGCAATATTTATGACAAGCTGACCCGTCTGGGCCCCAATTACACCGAGACCGCCGCCACCAGCGAGGTGGTCATGCTGGCCAGTGAAGGCGTGGAACAGATCGACACCTACTTTGCCAAGTACCTGCCCCAGCTCTTTTACAGTCTGCTGGCCCCGGTCACCCTGTTCGTGCTTCTGGTGGGAGTCCACGCGCGGTCGGCCATCATCCTGCTGTGCTGTGTGCCGCTGATCCCCATGTCCATTGTGGCGGTGCAGAAATTTGCCAGGAAGCTGCTGGCAAAATACTGGGGCGAGTACACCACCCTGGGCGACAGCTTTCTGGAAAACATTCAGGGCCTGACCACCCTGAAGATCTATCAGGCCGATGGCTGGAAGCATGAGCAGATGAACGCCCAGGCCGAGCGCTTCCGCAAGATCACCATGAAGGTGCTGACCATGCAGCTGAATTCGGTGACCCTGATGGACCTGATGGCCTACGGCGGGGCCGGGCTGGGCATCATCAGTGCGGTGTCCGCCTTTGCCAAGGGTCAGCTGAGCCTGACGGCCACGTTGACCATCGTGCTGCTGGCGGCAGATTTCTTCCTGCCGCTGCGGCTGCTGGGCAGCTATTTCCACATTGCCATGAACGGTGCTGCCTCGGCAGAAAAAATCTTCAAACTGCTGGCAGCAGAGGAACCCGCCGATGGCGAACAGACCGTGCCGGAACAGGCTGCCCTGCAGCTGGAGCATGTGACCTTCGGTTATGAGAAGGACCGCACGATCCTGAAGGACGTCTCCCTGACCGTCCCGCAGGGCAGCTTTGTCTCGCTGGTGGGTGAGTCCGGCTGCGGCAAGAGCACCATTGCGGCGCTGCTGTCCGGCAGCCGCACCGGTTACACCGGCAGCGTGACGCTGGGCGGTGTGCCGGTGGAACAGCTGCAGCGGGCCCAGCGCCTGCGTGCCCTGACGCTGGTGCCCCACAATGCCACCATTTTCAAGGGCACGGTGGAAGCAAACCTGCGCATGGCAAAGCCCGATGCTACCGAGGCCGAGCTCTGGGCCGCGCTGGAACAGGTGAACCTGGCCGACTTCTGCCGCAGCCAGGACGGCCTGCAGACGGCCCTGCATGAGGGCGGCAGCAACCTGTCCGGCGGCCAGCGGCAGCGCCTTGCCATGGCCCGCGCCCTGCTGCACGACACCCCCATTTATCTGTTTGACGAAGCCACTTCCAACGTGGACGCCGAGAGCGAAAACGACATCATGGCAGCCATCCGGAGCCTGGCGGGCCGCAAAACGGTGATCCTGATCTCCCACCGGCTGGCCAACGTGGTAAAGAGCGACTGCATCTATGTGATGGACAAGGGCCGCATCGCCCAGCGGGGCACCCACGCGGAACTGCTGAAAAAGCGGGGCGCCTACAGCCGTCTGTACACGGCCCAGAAGCAGCTGGAAACGCTGGAAACGGAGGATGCCTGATATGAACGAACCCAAGCATCGCAGCCCCTTTGTCCTTGTGGGCCGCCTCATCGTGCTGGTCAAGCCCATGCTGCCCATCATGCTGGCGGCCATCGTTATGGGCGTGGCGGGGTCACTTCTGCGCCACCTTCATCACCATTTTCGGCGGCTTTGGCATCCTGCGGGCGCTGGGGCTGGCCAGCCCGCTGCGCTCGGTGGGCGTTGCCTTTGCCTGCATTCTGGTATTTGCCCTGCTGCGCGGCATCCTGCGCTATGCAGAGCAGGCTTCCAACCACTATATCGCTTTCAAGCTGCTGGCCCTCATCCGGGATCAGGTGTTCGGCGCGCTGCGCCGCTTGACCCCGGCCAAGCTGGAGGGCCGTGACCGCGGCGACCTGATCTCCCCTGATCACCGCCGACATCGAGGCACTGGAAGTGTTCTACGCCCACACCATCTCGCCCATCTGCATTGCCTGCATCTGTGTGATCGGCATGACCGGTTTTGTGGCCAGTTACCACATCCTGCCCGCGCTGGTGCTGCTGGCCGGGTACCTGCTGGTGGGCGTGGCCCTGCCGGTGTGGAGCGCAAAGCGCGGCGATAAGGTGGCCCGGGAGTACCGGCAGGCCCTGGCCGACACCAACAGCTATGTGCTGGAGAGCCTGCGCGGCCTGCGCGATACCCTACAATATCAGGACACCGCCGCCCGTGCGGCCGGCATCACGGCCCACAGCGAGACACTGGGCGAGAAGCAGAAGGCCCTGAAATACCGCGAGGGCCTGACCGTGGCCATCACCAACACCCTGATCTTGTTCACGGTCATCGCGGTGCTGGGAGTGAGCCTGCAGCTGTACCGGAACGGCCAGATGGGCGTGGAAGGGGTGCTCATCTGCACCCTGTCGGCTCTGAGCTCTTTTGGCCCGGTGGTGGCACTGGCCAACCTTGGTGCCAGCCTGACCCAGGTGTTTGCCAGCGCCGACCGTGTGCTGGATCTGCTGGACGAAGAGCCTGTGACCGCCGACGTGACCGATGGTGCCCATACGGCCTTTGCGGGGGCGCAGGCGGAGCATGTGAGTTTCTCCTATGCGGACGAAGAGGTGCTGCACGACCTGAGCCTGACTATCCCGGAAAAGAAGATCGTGGGCATCACCGGCCGTTCCGGCAGCGGCAAGTCCACCTTCCTGCGGCTGCTCATGCGCTTCTGGGATGTGAACACCGGCACCATCCGCTTTGGCGAGGAGGACATCCGCCGGGTGAACACGGCCACTTTGCGGGCACAGGAGAGCCTTGTGACCCAGGAGACGGAGCTGTTCAACGACACCATCGAGAACAATATCCGCATCGCCAAGCGGGATGCCACCCGCGAAGAAGTGGAAGCGGCCTGCAAAAAGGCTGCGCTGGACGGCTTTATCCGCAGCCTGCCCAAGGGGTATGACACCCCCGTGGGTGAGCTGGGCGGGGCCTTGTCCGGCGGCGAGCGGCAGCGCATCGGCGTGGCGCGGGCATTCCTGCACGATGCACCCTTCCTGCTGCTGGACGAGCCTACCTCCAACCTCGACAGCCTGAACGAGGGCGTGATCCTCAAGGCGGTGCGGGCCGAGTGCCGGGACAAGACGGTGCTGCTGGTTTCCCACCGCAAGTCCACCATGGCTGCCGCCGATGTGACCTACTCGGTAGAAAGCGGCCGACTGAGCTGAGAAAACAAACTGCAACCCAACGAAAAGGGCCTGTCTCACAAGAGACAGGCCCTTTTTTACTGCATGTTTATGGATCAGTAATTGACGGCTTTGAGGATCTGGCGGCCAATGTACTTGTGGCCGGAAACGGTGGGGTGGCCGTCGTTGGCGGTGCGGGTATAGGGGATGGGCACATAGGTCACATCATACTGGGCGGCCAGCTTGGCTGCGGCGGTGTTCAGCCGACGGAAGTGGCGGCTCCAGGAGGGCGTCAGGGGCACCGGGTTATTGTAGCTCAGTATCATGATCTGGGCCTCCGGGTTCAGCTCACGCAGGTCCTTCATCACACGCTCCAGCTGGGTCACAGTGTCGGCGTAGGTGGAGGTGCAGATCTGGCCCATGCCGGTGGTCAGCAGATACATCACGGCACGGAACTCCGAGGGGGTCAGGGTCAGCTGCTTCAGGCAGTCCATAAAGTAGTCGATGTTGTCCGGGGTCAGGTTGCGGAACATTCCGGTGACCATGCTGTTGGCCAGCTTTTCACTTTTCCAGTTGGTAGCCTCACCCAGGGCCACGATGGTGCGGATCAGGGCGTCGTTGGCACCGATCTGCAAGGTGATGAGGTCCGCTTTCTGGATGTATTCCTTCAGCTCCGGCACCGAGGTATACTGCACGCCGGAATACTGGTTCATGGCCGGCATGGCACCAGTCTCGATCAGGTCTGCCAGGTCCTTGGTCATCACGGCGGGCAGGCCCAAGTTCACGGCGTGGTCCCGGTCCAGGCCCAGCTGGTCGGCTACATAGCCCACAAAGCACTGGCCATCGTAGCCTTTGTAATTGCCGGACATATCGAAGCCGTTCTGTACCAGCTTGTACTGCAGGCCGCTCAGGCCCACGCCGGCGGTCACGCTGTCACCGATGGCGACATAGGTGTACTCTTTTTTGGCGGTGGGCTCTGCAACAGGCGCCACAGCATCGTCTTCGGTAAGAGCTTCCGGCTCCACTTCCTGCACGGCGGTTTCCGGCTCAGCAGTCTCTTCGGTGGTGGGGTTCTCTGCAAAGGCAGGAACGGCCAGCGACAGCAGCAGCGCGGCCGACAGCAGCAGGCTTGCAATGCGTTTTGTTTTCATGGTCATCATTCCCTCTTTCCCCGCAACATCTCAAGGCTGCGGAACTGCTTCCATGATAAGGAAATGAAGGGGAAATGTCAATTGACAAAACGTGGAAAATCGCAGGAAAAAGTTGTCAAAATAGAAGCTTTTGAAGCCGAATGCCGGAAATAAACGCAGGAAAGCAAAAAGACCCTGCCGGACAGGCAGGGCCTTGAAAAAACGAAACGTTTACTTGCGGACGGCCTTCAGGATCTGGCGAGCGATGTACTTGTGACCGCACACCGTGGGGTGACCGTCGTTGGCAATGGAGGTATAGGGGATGGATACATAGTCTGCGCCGTACTGCTGGGCCAGAGCCTTGACAGAGCGGTTCAGCAGGCGGAAGTGTCTGCCGTAGGTAGGCAGGAAGGGCAGGGGATTGTAATAGCCCACCAGAATGATCTGGGCGTCGGGGTTCAGGGCTCTCAGCTCCTGAAGGATCTGTTCCACGTTGGCCACAGTCTGGCCCCGGGTCTGGTCACAGATCTCCTCCATGCCGGAATCCAGCAGCTTCAGGGCGGCCTTCAGCTCTTCCGGGGTCAGGTCCAGGTTTTCCAGGCCCTTTCTCAGGGTCTGGAGGGTCTGGAGATTCAGCTCCCGCATGGTGCCCGTCAGCAGGGGGATCAGCAGTTTGGTGGCCTTGCCGTTGGTGGCTCTGCCCATGGCCCCCATGAGCTGCAGCACGGTGTCGTTGGAACCGATGAGCAGGGTGATCAGGTCGGCGTCTGCCAGTTCCTGCCGCAGGGTAGGCAGGTCGTAGTAGGCGACACCGGAGGCGGTGGAGCCGGTCCTGACCAGGTCAGGATGTTGCTGCTCATGGCAGCAGGCATCCCGTAGTTCACGGCGTGGTCCCGGTCCAGGCCCAGGGCGTCGGCCACCCGGGCCACATAGCAGTCCTTGGAGTAATCGTGGTAGTTTTCCTGCACATCATAGCTCTTGGCGGTGGCGGAAAAGTGGGTGTCCTTCAGGCCCACGCCGGTGGTGATGCTGTCGCCCAGGGCAACATAGGTATAAGCGTGCCCGTCCTCCGCAAAGGCGGGCACAGCCAGCAGCACCAGCATGGCGGCTGCCAGCAGCAGGCTGACAATACGTTTTTTCATAATGAACCTCCTTATATGGCAAACTCAGAAAAAATTACTTTTCCAGAGCCTTCAGGATCTGACGTGCCAGATATTTGTGGCCGCAGGCGGTGGGGTGGGCGTCGTTGGCCACCAGGGTGTAGGCGGCAGAGGCAAAAGCCACGTCGTACTGCTGGGCCAGCTTCTGCACCGAGCGGTTCAGGGTGCGGAAGTGCTTGACAAAGGGGTTGGCAGGAGCCGGCAGCAGGGGAACGGGATTGTAGTAGCCCACCAGAACGATCTGGGCGTCGGGGTTCAGGGCCTTCAGCTCCTGGAGCAGGGCCTCAAGGTTGGCCAGGGTGGTGGCCTGGCTCTGGGCGCAAATGTCGGCAACGCCGCTGCTCAGCAGCTGCAGCAGGGCCTTGCGCTGCTGGGCGGTGATGTTCAGAGAGTCCAGGTTCTCCCGGAGGGCGGCAAAGGAGGAGGCGTCCATCTGGCGGAAGTCGCCCTCCAGCATAGGCAGCAGGGCCTCAAAGACCTGGGGGCCGCCCATGGCAGAGGCAATGCCGTACATGATAGGCACCAGTACGTCGTTGGCACCGATCTCCACCGTGATCACCTGAGCGTGCTTCAGCTCCTGGCGCAGGTCAGGCAGAGAGAAATTGATGCTGGCACTCTGGCAGGAGCCTGTCCGTACCAGCTCCAGCAGGTCGCCGCTCATCAGGGCAGGCATTCCGTAGTTGGCGGTCTGATCCCGGCTCAGGTCCAGGCCCTCGGCCACCCGGGCCACATAGCAATCCTTGGAGTAGCCCTGGTAGTTGCCGGACACATCGTAGTACCGGCCGTTCCGCTGGTAGACCGCATCCGGCAGGCCAATGCCGGCTACGATGCTGTCGCCCAGGGCAATGTAGGAATACTGGTGCTGGGCTGCTTCCGCAGTTTCCGTCTGGGTCTGCACCGGGGTGGGGTCTGGCTGGGCAGCCCCGGCAGAGACCACCGGCAGCACCAGCAGAGCTAGGGTCAGCAGCAGGCTGACAAGGCGTTTTTTCATAATGCTCCTCCTTTTTTGACCAATGGGGTTTTCTTCTATCATAAAAAGAGAACCGGGCAATGTCAAGGCACGTTTTTCAAAAAATGTCGGATAGATCAAAAACGGCCGTGCACAGGGCACGACCGTAACAGGCAGAGCTTAATAATCCCGGGGGCTGATCTCTTCCTCCAGCTTGCGGTAGTCCACCTTACCGATGGGGGTCAGCGGCAGCTCATCGAGGAACTTGTAGCCCACGGGCTGGACGTACTCCGGCAGCTCTTCTTTGCAGATCTGCTGCAGCTCCCGCACGATCTGACGCTTTTTGTGGTCAGCAGCGGGGTCCAGCACGACATACACAAAGGGCAGGCGGCCCTGCACATGGTCCTTGTCGGTGCAGCCCACCACCGAGCACTGCTGCACGGCGGGGTGGCGGCTGATGACGTTCTCGATCATGGAGGGGAACACCTTGAAGCCATCGTGGCGGATGATCAGCCGCTTGATGCGGGAGTCCAGGAACACGAAGCCGTCCTCATCCATATAGCCGACGTCGCCGGTGTGTGCCCAGACGCGGCCATCCGAGTGGTGGCGCAGCAGGGCAGCCGTTTCGGCGGGCTTGCCGTAGTAGCCCTTCATGATGGCAGGGCCGGAGATGCAGAGCTCACCGCGCTCGCCGATGGGAAGCTCGGTGTCGGTACCGGGCTCAAACACCGACACAAGGGTGTTCACCAGCGGGATGCCCACACTGCCCACCTTGTTGGCAAGGCCGGAAGCAGCGGTGGCAGCAGAAGAAACCTCGGTCATGCCGTAGCCCTTGGCCAGGCCGTACTCCACGCCGTGAGCGGCCAGGAAGTCGTTCACGCTCTGCTCGGCACCCACCGTGATGCCGTCGCCGCCGGCAGCATAGTTGCGGATGAAGGACAGATCCTTGTTCTTCAGCAGCAGCGAAGAGGCCATCTGCTGGTAGTGGGCCGGCACGCCGAACATGTGCTCCGGCTTGTACTTCCAGATCAGGGCACCCAGCTTTGCAGGGTCCAGATTGGGGATGATGATCACGGTAAGGCCCAGCACCAGCGGCAGGTGCACGCCGCAGGCGTAGCCATAGGCAATGAACGGGGGCATGATGTTCATCAGCTTCTGGCCGCGGCGGAACAGCTTTTCGTAAGCACCGAACTGCTGTGCGATGGAGTTGAAGTCCACATCGGTCAGCATGACGCCCTTGGGCGAGCCGGTGGTGCCGCCGGTGTGCACCACCACGCAGGTGTGATCCGGGTCGTAAGGCTCGGCACCGGTATCTTTGCCCTCACCGGCGGCAATGAAATCCTTCCAGCGGATCACGTTGGAAGAATAGCGGTTCTTGTCGGGGGTGGACAGCTTGTAGCCCACGGCCAGATGCAGCGGCAGGGAGTCGGCGGGGGACACCACCAGCACCCGTTCCACGTTGGTGCGCTTGGCAGCCTGCTGGCAGCGGTCGTAGACCACGTTCAGGCAGATGAGCAGGTGGGAGTCCACCTCGGTGATGTAATCGTGGATGCCCTCAGCACTATAGCGCGGGTCCACCAGATTCAGGGAGGCACCGATCATGTCGGCAGCATAGAACGCATAGATGACCTCCGGGGTCATCACGCTGACCACGGTGGCAATGGCGCCTTTTTTTCATGCCGATGGCACGGAAGGCCGCCGCCGTCTTTTTGACGTTGACGATGAGGTCGGCATAAGTGATCTTGCGGCCGTAATAGGTGATGGCGGTCTCGGTCAAGTGCGTTTTGTTCTGGCGGCAGACGTACTCGAAGGCGCTGCATTCGGGCGGCGTCTGATCGAAGAACTTGGGGTCATAGTATTTGAGCCAGGGTTTTGCGACGGATGCGTAGACGGGTTCGTGTGGTGTAGTCGTCATAGGATTCAGGACCTTTCTTTTTTTCTTCTTCTTTCATTTTCCCGGAAACGGCAGAAAAAGCATGTTCTGCCGGACACTTTTTGACAGGCAAAAGGCCAAAACGGCCCACCGTTATTGTAGTGGACGGCAGTCGGAATGTCAATGAATAAACTGTGAGAAATCAAAAAAGGACGAACCATCAACGGTTCATCTGGTAAAAACTGTGTAAAGTGATTGGATCGCGACCCGAAGCAGCTCAGGCCTGCGGCAGCCACTGCGCGGCCTCGGCGGCGCTGCAAAGAACCCAGTGCCTCGGGCGCAGCTCCCGCCACTGGGGCGCTTCGGTGGAATAATCGTGCATGGCGGGGTCGTACACCAACAGCTTTTTATTGCGCTCCCGACGGGGGCCCGGCATGGGGATGGCGGACAGCAGGCTGCGGGTGTAGGGATGGATGGCGTGGGCCACCAGCTCCTCCGCGTCGGCCAGTTCCACGATGCTGCCCTTGTGGATGACTGCGATGCGGTCCGAAATGTAGCGCATCACCGAGAGATCATGGGCGATGAACAGGTAGGTGATGCCGCGCTCCTTCTGCAGGCGGCGCAGCAGGTTGAGCACCTGGGCGCGGATGGACATGTCCAGAGCGCTGATGGGCTCATCGGCCACGATGAATTCCGGCTCCACGATCAGCGCACGGGCAATGCCGATGCGCTGCCGCTGGCCGCCGGAAAATTCGTGGGGAAAGCGGGAAGCAAATTCCGGCAGCAGGCCCACGTCCAGCAGAGCCTGCCGCACTTTTTCTTCCCGCTGGGCGGCGGAGAGGTCGGGCCGCACGTTCTGCAGGCCCTCGCCCACGATGTAGCTCACCTTGGCGCGCTCGTTCAGCGAGGACTGCGGGTCCTGAAAGATCATCTGGATCTCACGGGTGATCTGCTTGTCCAGCGCACGCGGGATTTTGCCGTTGATCTTCTGGCCCTTGTACAGGATCTCACCGCCAGAGGTGGGCAGAATGCGCAGGATGGCCCGGCCGATGGTGGTCTTGCCGGAGCCGGACTCGCCCACCAAACCAAAGGTCTCGCCCTTGTAGATCTGGAAATTGGCGTTCTGTACGGCGGCAAAGGCCTTGCGGCCGGAGCCGTAGGTCACATTCAGGTCCTTCACTTCCAGAAGGACTTCTTTTTTTCCTCGGCCATCTTACAAGCCCTCCTTTTGCAGTTTTTTCACCGCAGCAGGCGGCTCGATGTGGGGTGCCCGGGGTCCAGCAGCCAGGTCTTGGCCTTGTGGGTGGGCGAAACTTCAAAGTACGGCGGGCGCTTGACATAGTCGATCTTCAGTGCCTGCGGGTTGCGGGGCGCAAAGGCGTCGCCGCGGATCTCGGCAAAGAGGTTGGGCGGGGTGCCCACGATGTTGAACAGGTCCTCGCCTTTTATGCCCATCTGGGGCATGCTGGACAGCAGAGCCCAGGTGTAGGGGTGGCGGGGGTCATAGTAGATCTCGTCGGCGGTGCCGATCTCTACGATGTCGCCGGCGTACATCACGGCCACCCGGTCGGCAATGTTGGCCACGACGCCCAGGTCGTGGGTGATCATGACGATGGTCAGGTGGTACTTGGCCCGCAGCTCCTTGAGCAGCTGCAAAATCTGAGCCTGAATGGTCACATCCAGCGCGGTGGTGGGCTCGTCACAGATCAGGATCTTCGGGCTGCAGGCCACCGCAATGGCGATCACCACGCGCTGACGCATGCCGCCGGAGAACTCGTGGGGGTACTGCTTAAAACGCACTTCCGGGTCAGAGATGCCTACGTCCCGCAGGTATTCCAGTGTTCTGGCCCTGGCCTCGGTGCCCTTCAGGCCCTGGTGCAGGGTCACGGCCTCCAAAATCTGGTCGCCGATGGTTTTCAGCGGGTTCAAGCTGGTCATGGGGTCCTGCATGATCATGGCAATTTCGCGGCCCCGGATGCGCAGCCAGTCCTTCTCGGTTTTCAGGCCGGACAGGCGCACCGGCTCTGCGCCGGGGGTAGGGCAGTAGTCGATGGTGCCGCCGGTGATGGAGCCATTGGTGTCCAACAGGCCCATGAAACTCTTGGTGAACACGCTCTTGCCGGAGCCGGACTCGCCCACGACGGCCAGCACTTCGCCCCGGTACAGGTCCAGGTCGATGCCGCGGATGGCGTGCAGCACCCGGCCGCGCAGGTTGAACCGGATATCCAGTCCCCGCACCGAGAGGATGCAGTCATTTTCGTTCATCATGCATTCCTCCTTACTGCAGGTGGTTCTTCGGGTCGGCGGCGTCCGAGAACGCGTTGCCGATCAGATAGAACGCAATGGTGACAAAGCTCAGAATCAGGGTGGGGTAGAGCAGCTGGTAGCGCAGACCGGCCTGCATCATCACCTTGCGGCCGTCGTTGACCAGATTGCCCAGCGAGGGCGTCTCCACCGAGAGGCCCAGGCCGATGTAGGTGATGAACACCTCGTTGCCGATGGCTTCCGGAATGGTGAGGGCCATGCGCAGCATGATCACCGACACCAGATACGGCAGCAGGTTGCGCAGCACGATGCGCACCGTGGGGGTGCCGATGCAGCGGGAGGCAACGTTGTAGTCACGGTCACGGATGATGAGGATCTGGTTGCGGATGAACCGCGCCATCTCGATCCAGCCCTTGATGGACATGCCCAGGATCATGGTCCAGATGCTGGGGGAGGCCACATAGGAGATGAGGATCAGCACAATGGCGGTGGGAATGTTGTCAAAGATGTTGTACAGCTCCGTGAACAGAAAATCCAGCCCGCGCACATAGCCCCACAGCACACCGGCAGTGATGCCCACCACGGCTTCGATGAGAGCCACGAAAAAGGCAATGGTCAGGCTGGTGCGGGCACCGGCCCAGATGCGGGCCCACAGGTCCTGCCCGATGGAGTTGGAACCCCAGATAAAGCCGTCCTGCCCGGGAGCGATGTTGCGGTACTGGATGCCGGTGACGGGGTCCACGGCGCAGAGGTTGGGGTCCGCCTGCCCCGGCAGATAAGGCTGGAGAAAGGCAAAGGCCACCACGGCCACCAGCGCGATGAGCAGGGTCACGGCTACCTTGTTCTTGAAGAAAGCACGGAAGGTGCTGCCCCAGTAGCTGTAGTTGGAGCTGGCCGTGGCCTCGGCCTGCTCGGCGTGGAACCCGGCGGGGGTGAACAGTTCGTCCTCCGGCAGGTCTGCCCAGGCAGCAGGGCCTTCCTTCTGCAGGGTGTTGAGCTGGTTTTCCAGCTTTTTGGATTTTTCCCGTTTCAGGAACGAAAGCATCAGCGGCCACCTTCTTTCTTGCCAAAGTTGATGCGGGGATCAATGAGCACCATGAGCACATCGCCCAGGATCAGGCCCACGATGCCCACGCAGGCGTACAGCAGCACGATGCCCTGCACCATGGTGTTGTCGTGGCGCTGCACGCAGGTCACCAGCAGTCCGCCCATACCGGGGATGCTGTACAGGCTCTCAATGTAAATGGAGCCCACCACCGTGTTGAGGAACGCCGAGGGAATGTACTGCACCAGCGGCACCATGGCATTGCGGAACACATGATGCAGCGCGATATTGCTTTCGCTCACACCCTTGGCACGGGCCAGCTTGACGTAGTCCTTGTTGCTCTCGTCCACCATATAGCGGCGCAGCCACATGGCGTAGAAGGCCAGGTTTGCCAGGCTCATGCTGCACACCGGCAGCACCCAGTAGCGCCAGTTGGCGGCGTCGAACAGCAGGCCCACCCCCAGAACGGAGGTGCCGTACATCTGGATGTACAAAAAGTACACGGCAGCCGGCACGGCCTGGATGAGCACGATGAGGGCTGTGCCCAGTTTGTCGGGCCAGCGGTTCTTGCACCGGCCCATGACAAGCCCCAGCGGGATGCCCAGCACAAGGCTCAGCAGCATAGCCAGCACGCCCATCTGGATGGAGATGGGCAGCTTTTTGGGCCAGGATCTCGGTTACCGGCACGTTGACCTTGTAGATGTGGCTCACGCCCAGGTCACCGTGCAGGGCGTCTTTCCAGAAGCGGCCGATCTGCACCGGCAGCGGGTCCAGCAGGCCCATGGACTGCAGACCCGCCTGGATCTGGGCCGCGGTCATTTTTTCGTAGTTTGCAAAATAGCCTTCCACCGGCATGAGCCGCAGCAGGCAGAACACCAGCGTTACAATGATGAACAGCGTCAGCAGAGAACGCCCGATGCGTTTTGCGAGATATTGCACCATAGTGTGCACCTCTCTTTTCTTTTGAAATACAGATAAGAATAGAATACCGCAATTTCTTGATTTTGAAAAGTGATTTGAAGATTTTTGGAGAAAAAGCTGTTGAAAAGGCGGTGGGAACTCCCTCAGTCACGGCTGCGAAGCAGACTGAGGAAGTTCCCTCCCGTGAAAAAGCAACTCGGAAAAATCCGCAGATTTTTCCGAGTTGCAAAGAAAAACATATTTCCGCTGAAAATATCCAGAGCGAAGCGGAGGATCTTCAGAATGATTTACCGGGCGTCCCGGTTCTGGTCGTACTCGTCCATGGAGACGTAGTGGTCCAGGATGTGCACGCCCTTCAGGCGGTTGGACGAAAGGCCGGTGGGGGCGTACTGACCCTCCCACAGGTTCAGGCGGGTGGCAATGTACGGCGGCACGGGCAGGCCCAGCGGTACCACCAGGGCATTCTGGATCAGATAGGCCTCGGCATTGGCAAAGGCTTCATAGCGGGCATCCAGATCCTCGGTGATGGCCTTGGCCTTTTCCACCATGTCCATGTAGGTCATGACGTACTCGGCCGTCTCACCGGTGATGATGCCGTCCTCCACGCCGGTGCGCAGGAACGCATAGCAGGTGCCGCGGTCGCCGGCTTCCTGATAGAAGGGGTACACCTCGGTCTCGGGGTCGGAGTAGTCGGCACCCCAGTAGTAGGACATAAGCTCATAGGCACCCACACGGCGCACGGCGTTCAGGAAGTTGTCGGAGGGGCCCTGGGTAATGATGATGTTGATAAAGTCGAAGCCGTCGTTCAGAACGCCCTCCACCTGCTGCTTGAACACCTGACACTGCTTGTCCCAGTCCACCACGGCGGGGTTGTAGGGATACTGCACCTTGATGGGGAAGGTGGCCCCGGCGGCAGTCAGCTCTTCCACAGCGGCGTCGCGGTATTCCTTGGCCTTTGCCTCGTCAAAGAAGTCGGACAGGTTGGCCAGATCACCGCATTCGGTGTAGTCCACGCCCTGGCTGTTGGCGCAGAAGGACGGCGGGGTGATGGTGTGCAGCTTGTAGTTGTCGTAGCCTTCCGGAGCGGTGACGGCCAGCGTGACTGACGGGTTGATGGCGTACAGGAAGGCTTTGCGGAAGTTGGTGCTGTTGACGGCCTTGGCCCAGTTGTCCGGCTCATACTGGGCGTCCACGCCGGTGACGTTCCAGTTGGAGAACTCGTGGGCGTAGGGCAGGAAGTTGAAGATGTAGAAGTAGCTCTTGCCGGTCTCCGGGCGCTCCATGGACACCATATCCTTGGTGGTGTCGTCGGACAGCCAGCTGTCGAGGATGTCGGAGCTGATGGTGGCTTGGTCGATCTCGCCGCGCCGGACCATTTCCGGGCCGCTGATGAGCTCTTCCTGGTTGTAGATGTAGCGGATGGTGTCGATGTAGACGTTGTCCTTGTCGTAGTTTTCGGGGTTTTTCTTCATCACCCAGCTTTCCAGCGGCACATACTCCGCCAGATAGAACGCGCCGCAGCTGCAGGCGGTCTCGGCGCTGGTGCAGAACTGGTCGCCCAGCTCTTCCAGCAGGGGGCCGTAGGCCGGCTCGTAGGGAGCGTAGCTCAGCAGGCTGACAAAACCGGGGAAGTCGAAGCACAGCGTATAGGTCAGGGTGTGCTCGTCCACGGCCTTGACGCCCACGGTATCAAAATCCACGGGAGCATAGCTCGTGGTGGTGCCATCGGCGGCTGCGGCGGTCACCGAGCCGTCGGCTTCCAGCGTGTAGGTGGTGCCGTCCTCGGCCACGGTGCCGTTGGCGGCGCTGGCTTTGTAGAACAGATAGTTGTAGTAATCCTCGGCACCGGCCACATAGGGGGTGACCAGGCTGGCCGTGGAGGATGCATAGGCCGGGGTGAGCACATACTGCAGCGCATCCACGAAGTCCTGTGCGGTGACCGGGCCCAGCACCTCACCGTTGCAGTCCACCCAGTTCTCGTCCCGCAGGTGGAAGGTCCAGGTCAGGGTATCCGCATCCCACTCCCAGGTGGTGGCCAGACCCTCGCGGATCTTGCCGCGGTTGTCGTACTCCACCAGCGTGTCCACGCACTGGGTGCCGTGGTACAGGTCCGGGTCTGCGGAGCAGATCAGATAGTTCAGGGTGGCGGGCTGACGGGAGTACAGCAGGGTGTAGGTGCTGCTGCCGGAGCCGCCGGTGGAGCTGCCGGAAGCGGACGAGCCGCCGCAGCTGCTCAGCAGGCCGGCTGCCGCTGTGGAAGCAACAGCGGCGCCGCCGACTTTCAGGAACTGGCGGCGGGTAATGGTATGACGCATAAAAAATCCCTCTTTCTTTCAGATTCGGGTCTGGATCGGATGAAATTGCCCCGCAGGCACAAAACCGAAAAAAGAGGCAACGGAATCCATCCGTTACCTCTTTGTAACAGCGTACAGCTACCAACGGGTAACCAACGCAAGTATAACATTGAATCCGTGCGGCGTCAATCGGTTTTGGGCACAGCGGCGGCAGTTTTCTGCACCGGCAGCAGCGGCAGCCTCATCGGTGAGCATGGCAGCCACGGACTGCGGTGCGGCGGGGGCAGCAGCCTCCACGGCAGGTTCTGCAGCCGGGGCAGCTGCCTGCTCTGCCGCCTTGGCGGCTTCCTCGGCGGCCTTTTTGGCCTCCCGCTCTTCCTTGAGCTTCTGTGCGCGGGCACGGGCTTCTTCCTGCCGCTGTTTGGTGCGCTCCTTGATGCGGCACACCGAGCACAGGCCCTCGGCGCTGTCCGGAGCAATGGGCTTGCCGCAGTTCTTGCACAGGGTCTTGGTGCACTTGTGCAGGCTCACCGGGCCAAGGGTGGTGAGCTGGCGTAGCTTCATGCCGTCCAGCCCCTTGTTGGAGCAGGCCGCCACGCACACGCCGCACTCACTGCACTTCCACGGGGTGACCACCATGCGGGTCTGGCCATCCGGCAGGTCCTCCTGCTTCAGGGCACCTGCACGGCAGGCTTTTTCGCACTTGCCGCAGGCAAAGCACTTGTCGGTGAAGCTGGGCAGATAGCAGCCGTAGTGCAGGGGATTGTCCGGCATGGCGGCCTTGAGCTGCCTGGTGCGCTGGTGCAGCAGCAGGCGGAAGTCTGCACCGCCGTCCTCGTCGCTGCGGAGGCCGGGCAGCATGCGCAGCAGCTGTTTGGTGCCGCTCTTGGAGCCGTGGCCCACCTGCTCGAACATCTCGCGGCGGGTGAGCTCCTTGACGTGGTAGGGGGCTTCGTCCGGCTCATAGGCCAGCGTGAAGCGGGCCTCGAACATCGTTTCCCCGAAGAACTCCACCAGGCGGGTCAGCTCGGCCCGCAGCTGGTCGGCGCAGGTGTCGTTCTCGCACTCGCCGCAGGGGTCAGGTCCAGCACGATCTTTTTGTTCAGGGCCAGATAGGCCAGCGCCTCCCAGGAAAGGGACGCGATGCAGGCGCGCACCATGGAGTTTTTGCGGGCCGACTTCTCACAGCCGATCCAGATGGTATCGTTGTCGGTGTCGGCGGCAGAGGTGTCGCGCTCCACCTGCTCCGGCGAGGGGGAGATGCAGCGGCTGCGGCATACGGAGACGCACAGGCCGCAGTCGGTGCAGGGGTCCCAGTCCTTGACGAGGTTGGGACGGGTAAAGATCTGATCGCCGTAGGGGCAGATATCCTTGCAGGCCGTGCAGGATTTGCGGTGCGGGTGCAGGTTCCAGCACTGGCGGCGGTTGATCTCCGGATGGGTGGTTTTCATCAGTGCATCCATCGCAGCTCTTGTAAAAAAGCCCATACGATCACTCCTTTTCTACGATCGACGTGACAGCTGCATGGTCCAGCAGAAAGCGCTGGACCTTCTGGTTGGTAATGGCGGCGGCCACAGCATCACGGGCCAGAACCCGGCGGATCTCCTCCTCCGGGTTGCCGTGCAGCCGGGCCAGACGGGCGTATTCGGCGTCCACTTCCTCATTGCTCACAGTGATGTTCTCGGCTGTGCAATGGCCGGCACGGCCAGCATCGCGCGCATGCGGCGTGCGGCATCCTGGCGATAGCCGGCCCGCAGCTGTTCCGGCGTGGTGTTGTTGGCCTGGCAGTACAGCTCCAGCGAGAAGCGGCTCCGGGAAAGCTTATCCTTCAGCTGTTGCAGCGCGTGGTCGGCGTTCTGGTCCAGCACGGCAGCAGGCAGCTCCACGGTCAGGTTGGCCCCGGCCAGGTCCAGCAGGGCAGCCTCAGCCAGACGGTCAGCGTTGGCCTCGTGAGAAGCCGCTTTCTTGGCACGGATGCTCTCCCGCAGGGCGTCCAGCGTGGCAAAGCCCAGCCGCTGGGCCAGGGCATCGTCCACGGTGGGTTCCTGCTTCTGCTCCACCGTGTGCAGACAGATCTCGAACTGCGCCGTTTTGCCGGAGAGCTCCGGCACGCGGAACTCGTCCGGGTAGGTGAAATCAAAGCGGAAGGTCTCTCCGGCGCAGTGACCGTACACGGCCTGCTCGGCGGCAGGCATGAGCTGGGCGGTGCCCAGTGTCACGGTCACCTGTTCCATGCGGCTGTCCGGGATGGGCGCACCGTCCAGAAAGCCCTCAAAATCCAGCGTGACCCGCATCCCCCGGGCAGCGGGGGCGCTGGTGGCGCAGAAAGGCGCATGACGGCGGGCAAGGCTTTTCAGTTCAGAAGCAACGGCGGCTTCGGTCACCGGGCGCACCCGGCGGGTGACCGGCAGGCCCTTGTACTGCCCCAGCGTGACCGGCGGCAGAGCATTTGCGGTTTGTTCCATGGCAGGGAACCTCCATTCCAGTAAGCGCTTACAGCCCGCGGGCAGCAAGCCAGTTTTCGGCGACCTGAGAGAACATCTCAGGGTATTTGGCATCTTCTTCGGTAAAGGCACTGAGGTAATACTCCACCTCGGCGCGGCTGGGGGCTACAGTGCGCCGCCAGATGGTAAAGGTGGTGCCGTTGCCCATGTCAAAGGTCTCTTCCAGTGCGAAGTATTCGTCTCGCACGGCCAGGAACATATCGTTCAGCTTGTGGGACATCTCGTTCTCAGGGTCATTTACATGAGTCAGCGGGAAAGGATCGGCGGTGAGAACGTATTTTGCCTCAAAGAACTGCATGGGGAAGTAGTGGGTGCCAGGCACCGAGAAGCCAAAGGCCAGCTTGTTGTTGATGGGGGTTGCGGGCAGCTGGCAGTTCTTGAAGTGGTCCGGGCAGTACAGCGTGTCGTGGGGGATCATGTAGGCGATTTCGCCATCGGCACAGTGGGTGTCGATCCAGCTGGCAATGGCCTTGATCTGCGGCAGATCCTTGCGGTCATAGACCAGGTCATCAATGGCGGCAAAATCGCGGGCGCTCTCCTGCGGAGAAGCCGAGAGAAGAGTGCGGCCGATGAGAAAATCCGGCAGAGCCACGGTGGTCAGGGGGGAGCAGCGCACCGAGGTGGCAAAGGCGATGGTGAACAGCCAGAAGCCGATCTTTAGGTTCCGGCGGCGGTTCATGCCCTCTGCCAGGGCTGCGGCGCCGATCAGGAACAGGAGGAACCAACCGGGTAAAAACAGCAGCATATGTTGGGAACCGGTGGTCTGCACCCGGGTGAACAGCACCATGCTCAGCAGGATCTCCAGCCCGGCCAGACAGGGAAGAGCTGGCATTTTCTGCGCTTGAAGGCAGAACCACAGGCCCATGCCCATAAGCACCAGGTTCATCAGGCCCATGCGGGCGCATTGCAGGTAGGTTTCAGTGACCATGCCGCCGCCGTTGTAGTAGGAATAGTGGTCGGCGTAGTCATAGCCCAGAATGTGGCTCACCAGGGGCCACAGCAGGATGACCATGGCCACCATGGACATCAGGCCGAACAGGATCAGGTTGCGCACCTGCAGCAGGGCCTCCTGCTTCTGGCCCACTTTGGCAATGCGGGCGCTGCTCACCAGCACCAGCACGGCGTAGGCAAAGTAGTAGCCCACCACGAAGTACAGGTACCACCGGCGGGACAGGATGATGGCCGCCGTGGCCAGGAACAGCAGCCCGAACCGGGGCAGGTCCAGCTTTTCAAACCGGAAATCCAGCGTGAGCAGCAGGATGCTGAAGGCGAAGATCAGGCCGAACCAGTCCGGCTGGCTCAGCACGGCGCTCATGCGCAGCCACGGGTAGGTAAAGGTCCAGGACAGACCGATGAGAAAATACCAGAAGCGGTTTTTCACCTGCAGCATCTGGCCCACTTTGACCACCAGACCGGCCAGCAAAAGCAGCAGCATGGGCACGATGCTGAACACCTGACAGATCGCAAAGCTGTCGCCGGTGCGGTCGGTCAGGCAGAACGGGAACTCGAGGAACAGGGTGTTGAAGTTGGTATAGTCCTCAGCCAGAGAGTCTAGAATGAAATGGAAGCCGACCGCCGGGCCCTGAAGAAAGGCGGCCTCGGCGTTGTACTGCTTGTTGATGTAGTTGATGTAGTCCCAGATGTACACGAAGCTGCGGCGGGTCTCGGCCCAGTAGAAGTAGAGCAGCGCCGCGGCCCAGAAGCCGATGATCACAGCCCAGTGGAACAGGTCGAACTTCACGTCCGCCAGCCGCAGCACCACCAGCACCAGCCCGAACAGGGCCAGGTTGCACCACAGGCTCACCAGCGGGAAAAATACGGCACTGCCGGGGGCGGCAAGGCCCAGCACCACCAGCGCCAGTGCGGACACGGCATAGGCCAGCAGGGCCCTGCCTACCCACGAGATGCGCAGCTTGGAAAGAGTTGCTGACATGAGAGAAAATCCTCCTTATAAAAATGCGCGATGCATACAGCGTAAACTCACAGCTTACAGTATAGCAAACCACAGGGGGCACTGTCCAGCCATAGCGGAGGCAAAACCAAAAATGCCCCGCTGCTTTCAAAGCACACGGGACATTTTAATACAAATATTACTTACTGGAATTCTTGGCGCGGGCGGTACGGCGCTTCTGGGCCATGGCCTTGTTGGCGCTGATGCGGGCGGCGTCCGGGTTGGCCTCCGGGGTCAGGCGCAGCAGGAAGCTGCCCATGGCGGGCAGGTCCACGGTGAGGGTATAATCCCGGCCGTACACGCCGCCGTCGGTGGTGTGGAAGTGCAGCTTGCGGCGGCCCTTGTGGGCACCGCCCCACTCGGCAGCCTCGGTGTCCAGCACCAGCTCCGCAGAGCAGGGGAACTTGAGGTACAGCGGGAACTTTTTGTGGGCGTGGTCCTGGGTGTTCATGATGCACAGCAGGTTCTGGCCCCGGCCCTTGCGCAGCCAGGCGTAGACGCCCTCGGTGCAGCTCTCGCTGGCCACCCACTCAAAGCAGTCGGGGTTGTATTCGCCGTCAAACAGGGCGGGCTCGGTGGCGTATACCAGGCTCAGGCGGGCGAAATACTTCTGGAAAGCGTCATGGAAGGGATACTTGAGCAGGTCCCAGTCCAGCTCCCGTTTTTCGTCCCACTCGCGGAAGTGCCCCAGCTCGTTGCCCATGAAGTTGAGCTTTTTGCCCGGATGCATATACATATAGAAATAGAGGGTGCGCAGCTGGGCGCACTTTTTCGGCGTAGGTGCCCCACAGCTTGTCGATGATGGTCTTTTTGCCGTGCACCACCTCGTCGTGGCTCAGGGCCAGCAGATACAGTTCGTTGTAGAAGTAGTGCATGCTGAACAGCAGCTTACCGTAGGCGTTCGGCCGCTCCCCGAAGGGGGTAGCGAAATAGTCCAGCGTGTCGTGCATCCAGCCCATGTCCCACTTGTAGTCGAAGCCCACACCGTCGTAGCGGGTGGGGGCGGTGACCTTGAGGAAATTGGTGGAGTCCTCGGCCATGTAGATGCCGGTGGGCCAGCGCTTGTTCAGCCGTGGTTCAGGCTGCGCAGGAAGTTCACGGCACCCTGGTTCACGCCGCGGCTCGGGTCGCCCAGCCAGTACAGCGCCCGGCTGATGGCGTCCATGCGGATGCCGTCGCAGTGGTACACATCCATCCACAGCCCGGCGGCGCTGCTCAGGAAGCTGCATACCTCCCGGCGGTAGTAGTTGAAGTTGCAGGTGCCCCACTCGCTCTGTCCCACGTCGCTGTCGTACTCGTACAGGTGGGTGCCGTCAAAGTTGGCCAGTGCGTCGGCGTTGGCGGCAAAGTGGACGGGGACAAAGTCCATGATGACGCCGATGCCCATCCGGTGGCAGGCGTTGACGAAGGCAGCAAACTGGGCCGGGGTGCCGTAGCGGCTGGTGACCGAGAAATAGCCGGTGGTCTGGTAGCCCCAGCTGCCGTCAAAGGGATGCTCGGCCAGGGGCAGCAGCTCCACATGGGTAAAGTGATGGTCCAGCAGCCAGGGAATCAGCTCCTTGGCCAGCTCCTCGTAGTTGTACCAGCCGTCCGAGCCGTCGGGCTGGGTGCTGCCGGGTTTGTGCTTCCAGCTCCCGGCGTGCAGCTCGTAGATGTTCAGCGGGCGGTTGCGGCACTTGTCGCGCCGCTCCATCCAGGCATGGTCGTCAAAGGCAAAATCCAGTTTTGTCAGGATGCTGGCCGTGCCGGGGCGCAGCTCGGTGGCAAAGGCATAGGGGTCGGCCCGCATCGCCACGCTGCCGTCGGCACCGTGGACCCGGTACTTGTAAAGATCACCCTCGGCCAGGCCCGGGATAAAGGCGCTCCACACGCCGGTCTCGGCGCGCTCCATGGGCACACCGGCTTCCCAGCCGTCAAAGCCGCCGCACACCTCCACGGCGGTGGCACCGGGGGCCCAGACCGCAAACCGCCAGCCCTCGGCACCGTCCGGGGCCGTGCAGGGATGTGCGCCCAGAATGCGGTAGGCGTCGAAGCAGTCTCCATTGAAAAATTCACGGGGAATGGCAGGGTAATTCATGCAAAGATCTCCTCCTGTGTATGATGGGCAGCACCGGCAGCTGCGGTGCTGCAATTGGGCAATTTATCCAAGGAAAATGGTTTATAACCGGCACTGTGGCCGGTATTCTTGGCGAATCTTGACAAAAATAGGCAAAAATTCACATATTTGTCAGATTTTGTGTTATACTAATCCTGCCGCTGACCGAACGGCGGCAGGAGATTATTTGCAAAGAGGGAGCGGTATTCAACAATGGCTTGGTATGACAATGCGGTATTCTATCACATCTATCCTCTGGGATTGTGCGGCTGCGCGCATGAAAACGACGGACAGCCCACCCCGGGTGCATTCCAAAAACTGAACGACTGGGCGGCCCATGCAGCAGACATCGGCTGCACCGCCATCTATATCGGCCCGCTGTTTGAGAGCGGCTCCCACGGCTACGATACCATCGACTACCGCCGGGTGGACCGCCGTCTGGGCACCAACGAAGAGTTCAAGGAGTTCGTGGCCAACTGCCACGCCCGCGGCCAGCATGTCATCGTGGATGGTGTGTTCAACCATGTGGGCCGCGACTTCTTCGCCTTCCAGGACCTGAAGGCCAACCGCGAGAACGCACGCTACAAGGACTGGTTCTGTGATGTGAACTTCTGGGGCAACAACGAGTACAACGACGGCTTTTCCTACGGCAACTGGGGCGGATTCAACCTGCTGGTCAAGCTGAACCAGCGCAACCCGGAGGTGCAGAACTATCACTTCGACACCATCCGTTTTTGGGTAGACCAGTTTGACATCGACGGCATCCGTCTGGATGCGGCCGACGTACTGGACTTTGACTTCATGCGCGGGCTGCGCCGTCTGACCAACGAGATCAAACCGGAGTTCTGGCTCATGGGTGAGGTGATCCACGGGGACTACAGCCGCTGGGCAAACCCCGAAATGCTGCACTCTGTGACCAACTACGAGCTGCACAAGGGCCTGTGGAGCGGCCACAACGACCACAACTATTTCGAGATCGCCCACACTATGCGCCGTCTGCAGGGGCTGTGCCACGACACTCGGCTGTATCTTTTCTCGGACAACCACGATGTGGAGCGCCTGCCCAACAAGCTGCGCAACCGGGAACACATCCGTCACATTGCGATTCTAGTATATACCCTTTGGGGCATTCCGTCCATCTATTATGGTTCGGAGTTTGGCATCGAGGGCAAAAAAGAGTGGGGCAGCGACTGGCCCCTGCGCCCCTGCCTGGAATTGAGGACTACAAGGACGCCCTGACCACCAACCCCGTCACCAGCGTATATGCGGCACTGGGCAAATTGAAGGCCGAGGAACCAGCCCTGACCTGGGGCGAGTTCAAGGAACTGCACCTCACCACCCAGTGTTACGCCTACGCCCGTGTGCTGGACGGCGAAGCCCTTGTGGCGGTGCTGAACAACGGCGACAGCCCGGCGCAGCTGGAATTCCAGCTGCCGGTGGAGGCCAATGCGGCCGAGGATCTGCTGGCCGATACCGTGGGCGCGCAGCCGGTGATGATAAGCCTCGACTGGGGCCGCATGAAGGTGCAGCTGCCTTCCAACTATGCCACCATCCTGCGGTTGAAAAAGTAAGCGGCTTGCACATTGCGGCCGGTTTTGCTACAATAGGGGCAGCAACGTCGGAAAACGGAAGGGGAGCCTGACAAAAGATGAATGCAGCACAGCGCAGAGAATGCATCCTGACCCGGTTGAGCGGTGCCCAGAACCCGGTAAGTGCCAGTGCACTGGCCGCTGAGCTGGGGGTCTCCCGGCAGATCGTGGTGGGGGACGTGGCACTGCTGCGTGCAGGCGGGGCGCAGATCGACGCGACGCCGCGGGGCTACCAGCTGCATCCGGCAGAGAAAGGTTATACCGGCATCCTGGCCTGCGTGCACCGCACCGAGGACGAAATGCGCCGGGAGCTGTACACCATTGTGGACCAGGGCGGTGTGGCCGTGGATGTGGCCGTGGAAAACAGCCTGTACGGCGAGATCCGTGCGAACCTGAATCTGGCCAGCCGCTACGATGTGGACACCTTTCTGGTGCAGGCGCGCAGTGCGCCGGAAAGTCTGCTGAGCCGGATGACCGGCGGCGTGCATCTGCACACTTTGCGCTGCCCGGACCGGGCCAGCTTTGAGCGCATCCGCGCAGAACTGGACCGGCAGGGCTTGCTGTACCGCCGGGAATGACCGTGCGGGGCAGACAGCTCCGGATAAAATCAGTATAAAAAACGCTGTGGGGCTTGTCTATCCGCAAAAGTGGAAAAACGTTGGATAGCCAACCCAAATGTAAAAGAGGTGGATTTTCTGGACATTCGCATTGAAAAAACGGAACGCGCCATCAAGCAGGCCTTTATGGAGCTGCGGGCCGAAAAACCGTTGGAAAAAATCCGGGTCAAGGAGCTGTGCGACCGGGCCTGCATCAACAAATCCACTTTTTATGCCCACTATCAGGACATCTACGCCCTGGCCAACGCCATGGAGGACGAGATGGTGGAGGCTGTGGTCGCAAGCCTGCCCAACCTGACCGCCCGGGATGTGAGCGAGCGTACCGAGTGGCTGGCCCGCGAGATGTTCCGGGCCTTTGTCCGGCACCAGAACGAGATTAACACTCTGTTTGCGGATTCCCGGCAGGGGCTGTTCATCAACCGGGTGGAGGCGGCGCTGCGCAAGTGCATTGCCGAGAGCGACCCCGCCTTTGAAAACGACGTAGTGCGCAAGGTGGTGCTGTCCTTCTGCGTGCAGGGGTGCTACTACACCTTTACCAGCTACTGCGGCCAGATGGACGAGACCCGTCTGGTGGCCCTGCTTGCCTCTATCGCAAGGGCAGCGCAGAAGATCCGGATGTGAATACAACAAAAAAGCCATGGCAGCTGCCATGGCTTTTTTGTTGCTGTGAAGAAGACGGATCACACACCGGAGGCACCGTAGTTTGCCAGCACGCGGGCGGAAGGGTCGTTGACGTTGCAGCCCGGCCATGCCTTGTTGGGCATCCAGAAATCCACGATGGTACGGCTCTGGTCGTGGTAATACTTCTCGAAGATCTCCCGGTAGAACAGGCTCTCCTTGGTAAAGGGCATGCAGTGGGCCGAGTAGTTGGCCCGGCGCAGCTGGAACTCTTCGTCGGTGTACAGGCTGTTGGTGTACTCCTTGATGTCGTCCACCATGCTGTGGCCCACGGCATCCGAGAAAGCAGCCTTCTCACGCCACAGGATCTCCGGCGGTAGCCAGTCGCCCTCAAAGGCCTTGCGCAGCAGGTACTTGCCCTTGTTGTAACGGTTCAGCTTCATTTCCGGGTCGATGGCCATGACGTAGCGCACAAAATCCAGATCGCCGAAGGGCACACGGGCTTCGATGCTGTTGGCCGAGATGCAGCGGTCGGCGCGGAGCACGTCGTACATGTACAGCTCCCGGATGCGCTTCTGGCTCTCCTGCTGGAAGGCCTCGGCGGTGGGGGCGTAGTCGGTGTATTTGTAGCCGAACAGCTCGTCGGAGATCTCGCCGGTCAGCAGCACCCGGACGTCGGTCTGCTCGTGGATGGCCTTGCACAGCAGGTACATGCCCATGCTGGCCCGGATGGTGGTGATGTCCCAGGTGCCCAGCAGGCGGATGACCTCTTCCAGGTTCTGCAGCACGATGTCGCGGTTGATGATGATCTCGTGGTGCTCGCTGCCCAGATAATCGGCGGTCTGACGGGCATATTTCAGGTCGATGGCATCGGTATCCATGCCGATGGCAAAGGTGCGGATGGGTTTGCCCAGCTTCTTGGCGGCGATGGCGCACACCAGGGAGGAATCCAGGCCGCCGGAGAGCAGAAAGCCCACCGGGGCATCGGCGTCCAGCCGCTTCTCTACGCCGGCGATCAGCTTTTCGCGGATGTTGGTCAGCACGGTGTCCATGTCATCCTGCATGGGAGCGGGCACGTCGGCAATGTCCTCATAGCGCACGAAGCGGCCGTCGCAGTAGTAGCTACCAATGGGGAAGGGACGGATGTCATCGCACCAGCCGATCAGGTTCTGCATCTCGGATGCAAAAGCGATTTGGTGGCTGGACTTGGAGTAGCCGTAGAACAGCGGCCGGATGCCGATGGGGTCGCGGGCGGCAATGAGCCGGTCCTTGCGGGAATCGTACAGGATCAGTGCGAATTCGGAGTCCATGTGGCGGAACATGTCCAGACCATACTCGTAGTACAGCGGCAGCAGGATCTCACAGTCGCAGTCGGACTGGAACTTGTAGCCCCGGCGCTTGAGGATCTCCTTCTCAAACCGGAAGCCGTACAGTTCGCCGTTGCACACCACGCAGTCGGCACCGCGGTAGAACGGCTGCATGCCCTCCGGCGTCAGACCCATGATGGCCAGACGTCCAAAGCCCATCAGGCCAAAGGGGCCTTCCACCACCCGCTGGTCGTCCGGGCCGCGCATCACGGTGCGCAGCAGATATTCTTTGAACTTGGCGGCACTCAGATCGTGCCCGGTGTAGCCCATCACACAACACATATTTCTTACCCCTCTTTTTTCCTTGGTGAATAAAAAAATACGGCAGCGCATTCATCCCGTTCTGCTAGGACGAATATGCTGCCGTATCCGTGGTGCCACCTAAATTACCGGCACACAGAGTATGCCAGTCACTTTTGTGCGCTCTCCCCGTTGAAAGCACTGCCGCGATAACGAGCGGCGCACGTCTGCCCCTACTGCCGCACCCGGCGGGTTCAGGGGAAGCTCACGGGTGTTCATTCGGGCTTCGTTCTCTGCGCAGCTTCCACCGGCCTGCGCTCTCTGCAAAAGAACCTTGAAACCTTACTTTTCCCGTTCAACGCTTTTTCTGCCTGCATTGTATCACGGCTTTTTGCCCGTGTCAACACAGCAGGAACATTTTTTGTGCGGTTTGCTCCGGCTGCGGGGCATTTTGTGCGCAGTGGCGGCACAATCCGTACAAAACGCTGCCCTCACACTGCAACGTAAAGCCGTGTTCGGCCATCAGATGGGCCCGCACTTCGTCCATGAAGTGGCAGTCCAGATGGTAGATGCGGCCGCACTGCACGCACTTCAGGTGCAGGTGCTCCCGGCAGTGGCGGCCTTCGTCCACATACTGGAACACGGCCTTCTCGCCCTTATCAGCCACATATTTCATGATGCGCTGCTCCCCGGCCAGCTTGTCGAGGTAGCGGTACACGGTGGTGGGGTTGGGGCTGGCACCCTGCTCCTCCAGATGCTCCAGAATGTTGGAGGCACTGACTGCGTGCTGCCGGTTGTTGATGAGATAATCCAAAATCAGCTGGCGGGTCTTGGTATTGTAGCCGTCGCTCCGTGCCATGGAAAAAGAACGCTTCCTTTCTGAATGAGAACTGTTTTGACCTATTGTAGCATATTTTTGTGTGGGATGCAAAAAGGAAGGCCCAGCCAGCCCGAATTTGGTGACAAGCACAAAATTCCTTGTCACAATTGGCAAAAATGACGCAAAATCTTTGGTCAAAACGGAAAACACATCAAAGTTTTCTCAAAACTCTTGTAAAAAATGCACTTATGTGAAATAATATATTAGTGAGAAATGTTGGATGGCAGACGGGATACAAGACGATGCCCGAGGAAGAAGCCGGGCGGCAGGCCGCGAACAGGCTGCCGCATTTGTATGGAGAATTTTATGGAGTACGACCGCCTATGAAAGAAATGGAAACCCAGTCCAAGCTGAGCCTGAAGCTACAGGCTTATCAATACCTGAAAACCAAGATCCTGAACTGTGAGTACCGGCCCAACGAGTTTCTGAATGAGCAGAAACTCTGCGCGGAAATGGGCAACATCAGCCGCACCCCCATGCGGGATGCACTGGGCCGTCTGGAGCAGGAGGGCCTGATCACCATCCTGCCCAAAAAGGGCCTGATGGTTTCCGGCATCACCGAAGAAGATGTGCACAGCATGTTTGAGATGCGTCTGCTGGTGGAGCCTTATGCCCTGCGTACTTATGGCGACCGCATCCCGCGGGAAGCGCTGGAAAACTACACCGAGCTCATGCATCACCCGGAGCGCATCTCCGACTTCTGTGAGTCGGACGACGGGTTCCATGAGCTGCTTATGAGCACCCTGCCCAACAAGTATCTGCGCAGCGCCTACGACCGCATTACCGGCCTGAACACCCGCTTCCGCATCATGACCGGCAAGGTGAGCATGATCAATCAGGAGCAGACCTGTGAGGAGCATCTGGAAATTCTGGACGCTGCTTTGGCCGGCGACTGGGACCGTGCGGCAGACGCCCTGCAGCACCAGCTGGAGCTGGCCCGCGACAAGGCAGAGGGCGTCATCAAGGTCATCCGTCTGTGGTAAACATTTGAATGCAAAAAGATCCCGCGTCATCCGGCGCGGGATCTTTTTTGTGTTACAGTGCGTCCAGTTCTTCCTGCAGGCGGGCCAGCGATGCACGGATGGGCAGCTTCTGGGGGCACACGGTCTCGCATTTGCCGCAGCGCACACAGTGCAGGGCCTTCTCGCTGTCCGGGAAGCACTCGGTCCACTGCTTTTTGACTGCTTCCGGCTGCTGGAACATGCCCAGACGGTTCCAGATGCTGAAATTATCCGGGATGTCCACCCCCATGGGGCAGGGCATGCAGTAGCGGCATCCGGTGCAGCCGATCTTGATGCGGCTGTGCAGCACGGCAGCCGCCTGTTCCACAGCTGCATCCTCAGCAGGGGAGAGAGGGACAAAGTGGTCAAAGGTGGTCAGATTGTCTGCCAGCTGCTCCTCGGCACTCATGCCGGAGAGCACCACATGCACGTTGGGGTGTCCGGCCACCCAGCGCAGCGCCCAGGAAGCATCGCTGGCGTCCGAGTGCAGGGCACGCAGCGGCGCGGCGGCGTCTGCGGGCAGAGCGGCCAGCGTGCCGCCCTTGATGGGCTCCATGATGATCAACGGCACGCCGCATTCCTCGGTGAGCTGGTAGCCCCGGTCACCACTGATCTCTTCGGCGCGGTCGTCCCGATCCAGATAGTTGTACTGCAGCTGGCAGAAATCCCAGGGCTGATCCCGCAGGATGGCCTCAAAACCGGCGGCGTTGTCGTGGCAGGAAAAGCCGAAATTTCGGATGCGTCCGGCGGCCTTTTGCTCCCACAGCCAGTCCACGATGCCCAGTTCCTTGGCCTGCTCGTACCGGGCTTTGTGCAGCGAGTGCAGCAGGTAAAAGTCGATGTACTCCACCCCCAGCCGCTGGAGCTGCTCTTCAAAGATGCGCTGGGCATCGGCAAGGCTCTTGCAGGTCCACAGCGGCATCTTGGTGGCCAGGTAGAAGCTGTTGCGCTCCCATTTGGCAATGACCCGGCCCACGAAAGGCTCGCTCTGGCCGTTGTGGTAGGGGTAGGCCGTGTCGAAGTAGTTCACACCGGCGGCCTTTGCGGTGTTGAGCAGGGCTTCGGCCCGGGGCTCGTCGATGCTGCCGTCTGCCCGGGTGGGAAAGCGCATGCACCCGTAGCCCAGCAGGGAAGTGCGGAGCGGTTTGTTGTTCCAGTTGCGGTATTCCATAACTCTCTTGTGCGGCAGAGGTGTTGCAGCCCTGCCGTTCCTCCTGTTGCAACCAGTATAGCACAGTTCCGGGGCATAAAAAAGGTCTGCACCTCGCGGTACAGACCTCTTGATGTTCAAGAAAGAACGGTAAGAGAAGGGGTTAAATTACTTAACCTCAACCTTAGCGCCAGCCTCTTCCAGCTTCTTCTTGATGTCGTCAGCCTCAGCCTTGGAGACCTTCTCCTTGACAGCCTTGGGAGCGCCATCGACGATAGCCTTAGCTTCCTTCAGGCCCAGACCGGTGATCTCCTTCACCAGCTTGATGACCTGCATCTTGGTAGCGCCAGCCTCAGCCAGGATGACGTCGAACTCGGTCTTCTCTTCCTCAGCGGCAGCAGCAGCACCAGCAGCAGCGGGAGCAGCAGCAGCAACAGCGGACACGCCGAACTCTTCGCAGTAAGCGTCGATCAGCTCTTTCAGCTCCAGAACGGACAGCTCCTTGACGGAGTCGATGATGGCAGTAATCTTCTCAGAAGCCATGGTAATAACCCTCCAATATAAATGGTTTTGTTTGTGGATGTCTTGTTTTGTTTAAGCAGCAGTCACGCAGCGATTAAGCAGCGGGCTCTTCCTGCTTGTCGGCATAAGCCTGCATTGCAACGGCCAGACCAGACAGGGTGCTGGTGAGGGCGCCTGCAAACATGGACAGCATGCCTTCGCGGTTGGGCAGCTTGGCGATGGCGTTGGTCTCGGCAGCGTCCATGACCTTGCCTTCCATGAAGCCAGCCTTCACGACGAACTTCTTGGACTTATCGCCGTCCTGGTACTTGCACAGGATGCGGGCAGCGGACATAGGATCTTCCTCGTGAGCAAAAGCGATAGCGGTATCGCCCTTAAACTGCTCAGCCAGGCCCTCCAGAGAGGTACCCTTGACAGCCAGACGCAGCATGGTGTTCTTCACGACCATGTAATCGACGCCTGCCTCACGCAGCTCCTTACGGAGCTTGGTGTCGTTCTCGACGTTAATGCCGCCATAAGCGACGACGCAGCCGGAAACCGCACTCTCAAACTTTGCCTTCAGATCAGCGACATAAGCCTGCTTCTCAGAAAGAATCTTTGCACTGGGCATTCGGTTTCACCTCGTTTCAAAAACTTGTATCGAAAAACCGGAATCTGCATGAAAAAAGCCTCTTTCCCGCACTTGGCCGAGAAAGAGGCATAAAAAGCAACTTTACGCACGTTTCTCGGCAGGCGGCATAGCCTTACGCTGGATTCCAGCACCTGCTGTCTCAAAAACAGCATGATTATAATACCGCAAACGTGCGGCGTTGTCAAGTGCTTTTTTGAAATTTTCTGACAAAATTTTTCTGCCGACCCTTACGGAGCGGCAGAAAAACATCAGAACTTCAAATCAGACACCGTACTTCAGGGTGTTCAGACGGATGCCAGGGCCCATGGTGGTGGCGATGGTAGCGCTCTTGAAGTAGGTACCCTTTGCTGCAGCGGGCTTTGCCTTGGCAATAGCCTCCATCACAGTGTCCAGGTTGGTGTACAGCTTCTCTGCACCGAAAGAAGCCTTGCCCACGGGCACATGGATGATGTTCTGCTTGTCCAGGCGGTACTCGATCTTACCAGCCTTGGCTTCGGAAACAGCCTTGCCCAGGTCGGGAGCAACGGTGCCGGCCTTGGGGTTGGGCATCAGGCCACGGGGGCCCAGGACCTTACCGAGACGGCCAACGCGGCCCATCATGTCGGGGGTGGTGACCAGGACGTCGAAGTCCAGGAAGCCGCCGGCGATCTTAGCGATCAGCTCGTCATCACCCACGATGTCTGCACCAGCAGCCTCAGCAGCGGCAGCTGCGGGGCCCTTAGCGATGGCGCAAACGCGCACGGTCTTGCCGGTGCCGTTGGGCAGAACGACAGCGCCACGGACCTGCTGGTCAGCGTGACGGCCGTCAACGCCCAGACGGACGTGCAGCTCGATGGTCTCGTCGAACTTGGCAGAAGCGGTCTTGCAAGCCAGCTCCAGGGCCTCGTTCACATCATATGCCTTAGTAGAATCGATCAGCTTTGCAGCGTCGACATAATGCTTGCCATGTTTCATTGTATATCCTCCTGTGTGGTCATGCGGGCAGTGTTATGCCCTCCCACTGTTTATGTCTCAGCCCTCGACGGTAATGCCCATGCTGCGGCAGGTGCCACGGACCATGCTGCATGCAGCTTCCAGAGAAGCAGCGTTCAGGTCGGGCATCTTGGTCTTAGCGATCTCTTCCACCTGAGCAGCGGTCAGAGTAGCGACCTTCTCGGTGTTGGGCTTGCCGGAAGCGGTGTTGATGCCAGCGGCCTTCTTGATCAGAACGGCTGCCGGAGGAGTCTTGGTGATGAAGCTGAAGGAGCGGTCAGCGTACACGGTGATGACGACGGGGATCACATAACCCATCTGGTTCTTGGTACGCTCGTTGAACTCCTTGGTGAACGCCATGATGTTGACGCCCTTCTGACCCAGAGCAGGGCCAACCGGGGGAGCCGGAGTCGCCTTGCCGGCCTCGATCTGCAGCTTAATGTAGCCAGTAACTTTCTGTGCCATAGTAAATGCACCTCCAAAAATCTGTGGTGAGTTGCGGCGCGGTGTTTCCGCGCCTCCCACGAGCGCATGCTCCCTGCACACGCTCTATAAGAACCGCACTGCGGTCTTACCTTGGTAAACGGGTTGTGCCGGTTGGTTACGGCAGCTCGACCTGGCCGAGCTCCACCTCTGCGGGGGTCTCGCGGCCGAACATGTTGACCTTGAGCTTCACTTTGAAGTTCTCGGTATCAATGGCCTCCACAAGGCCCATAAAGCCTTCCAGAGGACCTGCGGTGATCTGCACAGTATCGCCGACCTTGAAGTCAACGGTAAGCGGTGCAGCCTTCTCCACACCCATCTTCTCCACTTCTTCGGCAGAGAGGGGAACGGGCTTGGAGGCGGGGCCGACAAAACCGGTGCAGCCGCGCGTGTTGCGCACGACATACCAGGTATCGTCGTTCATCACCATTTTGACCAGAACGTAGCCGGGGAACAGCTTGTGCTCCACCATCTTCTGCTTGCCGTTCTTGTCGATCTCAGGAACCATCTCGACGGGAACCTTGATGTCGCAGATCAGATCCTGCAGGTGGCGGTTCTCCACCATGGTCTGCAGGTCGTTTGCGACCTTGTTCTCATAACCGGAATAGGTATGCACAACATACCAAAGAGCCTCAGTGGACTCATCTACCAGCTTGGTTGATTCTTCCATTTTGGTTGACCCTCCGTTTCAAGATGATTCTCAGGCGCCGATGATCAGGCCGAGGATGCCACCAAAGATGGCATCCAGCAGGATCATCACGACCGCTGCGATCGCAACAGTGACGAGCACAACGACAGTGTTGGTCTTGATGTCCTCCTTGGAGGGCCAGACCACCTTTTTCAGTTCGCTCTTGGTGTCACGGAAGAACTTGGCAACGCGTGCACAGAAGTTCTTCACAGCGGTTTTAGCTCTGGCCACAAAGCCCGGCTTTTTCTCGGTTTTGTCTGCCATAGTGCCTCCGCCTTTCTCTTACTTGGTTTCGCGATGAACGGTGTGCTTCTTGCAGAAGCGGCAGTACTTCTTCATCTCGAGACGATCGGGGTTGTTCTTCTTGTTCTTCGTGGTGTTGTAGTTGCGCTGCTTGCACTCGGTGCAGGCCAGGGTGATTTTAACGGTCATTTGTTGACACCTCCATTATAACGGTTGTTTTGAACCTCCCTCGGCTTGCGGGAGCACCTGTAAAACAGGCGCACTTAATAACCCCGCAAAAGAGGTGATATCATTGTATCACGCCTTTTTCTATCCGTCAAGCGGAAAATTGCGATTTCCGGAAAATTTTTTGCAGGCTTTCCGGTCGGTCGGCCGGGACGGCATTTTTGCATTTTGCTTGCATCGCGCGCATAGATATTGTATAATAAGGCGAAACGGCGTTTTTACCGGTTTGATTCCGCCCCGCTGCGGGCTTTATAAATAGGAGAGAGTGATCATGCAGTCTGAAAACAAGCTGTGCGTTGTCCTGCTGTTCGGTGGTATGTCCAGTGAGCATGAGGTCAGCCGCGTTTCGGTCGGAAACTTTGTCAACAATATTGACCGTACCAAGTATGAGGTGCTCGCAGTGGGCATCACAAAGGAGGGCCGCTGGCTCTATACCGAGGCAACTGCCGCACAGATGGCAGACGGCAGCTGGGAAGAGCTGGCCGGCAACATGCCCTGCATCCTCAGCCCGGACCGCGCCGACCACGGCATGGTGCTGTTCACCCCGGAAGGTCATGTGGAAAAGCTGCATGTGGATGTGGTGATCCCGGTGCTGCACGGCCTGTGGGGCGAGGACGGCACGGTGCAGGGTCTGCTGGAGCTGGCCGGCATCCCCTATGTGGGCTGCGGCGTGCTGGCAAGTGCGGCCTGCATGGACAAGGGGGTGGCCAACGCCCTGTTTGAAGCCAACGACATCCCGCACACCAAGTGGCTGGCCGCCAACCGCTGGCAGATCGAGAGTGACCTGGAGGGTGTGTGCGCTGGTGTGGAGGCAAAGCTGGGCTGGCCCGTGTTCGTCAAGCCCGCCAACGCCGGTTCCAGCGTGGGTATTTCTAAGGTGTCCAACCGTGAGGAACTGAAAAAGGCCATCGCACTGGCTCTGGAAAACGACCGCAAGGTGGTGTTTGAAGCCTTTGTGGACGGCCAGGAAGTGGAATGTGCCGTCATCGGCTCCGACCCCGCCGTGGCCACCCGTCCGGGCGAGATCCTGGCCGGTGCTGAGTTCTACACCTACGATGACAAATACAAGAACGGCGTGAGCCAGACCGTGATCCCGGCCCACCTGCCCGAAGAAAAGCTGGACGAGGTCAAGACCTACGCCGCCATGGCCTACACGGCCCTGGGCTGCGAGGGTCTGGCCCGCTGCGACTTCTTTGTGGAAAAGGGCACCGGTCGGGTGATGATCAACGAGATCAACACCTTCCCCGGCTTTACGTCCATCAGTATGTACCCCAAGCTCATGGAGCACGAGGGTCTGCCGGTGCCGGCCCTGATCGACCGGCTGATCGAACTTGCCCTGGAAAGGACGGAAAAACAGCATGGATAACCGCCCCATCGGCGTATTTGACAGCGGCCTCGGCGGCCTGACCGGCGTGCAGGAGCTGCGCAAGCGCCTGCCCCATGAGAATATCGTCTACTTTGGCGACACCGGCCGTGTGCCCTATGGCAGCCGCAGCCCGGAGACCATCCTGCAGTATGCACGGCAGGACATCGCCTTTTTGCTGTCCCAGAACGTAAAATGCATCATGGCGGCCTGCGGTACGGTGTCCAGCACCTACCCGGCTGCCGAGGCGGCCCGGCTGCCGGTGCCTTATCTGGGCGTGGTGGATGCCGCTGCCCGGGAGGCTGCCTTTGCCACCCGCAACCGCCGCATCGGTGTCATCGGCACTGCGGCCACCATCCGCTCCCGCAGCTATGAGACGCTGCTGCGCAAACTGGTGCCGGGCGTGGAGATCACCGCCCGCCCCTGCCCGCTGTTCGTGCCGCTGGTGGAAGCCGGCTATGTGGATCACAGCGAAGAGGAAAAGCAGCAGGTCACCCGCCTGGTGATCGCCCAGTACCTCACCGAGGTGCGGGACGCCGGGGTGGACACCCTGATCCTGGGCTGTACCCACTACCCGCTGCTCAAGACCATGATCGGGGAGTTCATGGGACAGTCGGTCACGCTGGTGGACCCGGCCAAGACGGCAGCCCACCATCTGGAGCGGATGCTGTCGGGCGGGGCCTGCGCGCGGCGCAGGAAAACGAAGGCCAGGCACATTTTTACGTCAGCGATGTGCCGGACAGCTTTGTGCAGACGGCAGATCTGTTCCTGGGCGAGTACAAAGGCGGCCCGGTGGAGCAGATCGCCATTGACAAATATTGACAAGGGATAGCAACGTGAGTAAACCGCTGAAGGAAGATTACATCATCCGCATCAAGAGCCGCATCGAACAGCACATCGACGAGCCGATGGAGGATGAGGAAAAAGAAGAGTTTGTGGAGCTGATGACCCGCGGCCAGTTCGTGCAGAAGGGCGGCAGCTACTATATTACCTATAAAGAGACCGAGACCACCGGCTACGAGGGCTGCACCACCACGCTGAAGATCGCGGTGGACGGCAGCCGGGTGGTCATGCTGCGGTTCGGCAAAAACGGCGGGGTGGGCACCCAGCTGCAGATCGAAAAAGAAGCAAGCGCAACCTGTGCCATTACGAGACGGGCTTCGGCTCTATGGCCCTGGGCGTGACCGCCGACGAGATCGTGAACGAACTGACCGAGAAGGGCGGCACCGTGCGGTTCGCCTATCTGCTGGATGCCAACAGCGCTGACCTTGTGAGCCGCAACCGCCTGGAAGTGACCGTGACCCATGTGAACTGAATCTGCCAATACTGTGAAAGGAATCCGACCAATGACTGAATTTGAAAAGACCTACCAGAATTACAACCCCCGGCAGGCTGCACTGGACGAGGCCCGTGCGCTGCTGACCGCTGCGGCAAAGGCCGCCATGGCCGACGGCACCCTGCCGGAAGCCGAGCTGCCCGCCTTCATCGTGGAGATCCCCGCCGACGTGAAGAACGGCGACATCGCCTCCAACCTGGCCATGGCCGGTGCCCGTACCTGGCGCAAGGCCCCCAGAATGATCGCAGAGGCCCTGCTGGCCCACCTGCCCGACCTGACCGACAGCGTGTTTGCCAAGGTCGAGATCGCCGGCCCCGGTTTCATCAACCTGTTCCTGTCCCCGGCTTACTGGGCCGGTGTGGTACTGGGTGCCTGCGCCAACAAGGAGTATGGCCGCACCGACCACGGCAAGGGTGCCAAGTATAATGTGGAGTTCGTTTCTGCCAACCCCACCGGCCCCATGCACATGGGCAATGCCCGCGGCGGCGCTCTGGGCGACTGTCTGGCCGCTGTGCTGGACTGGTCCGGCTATGATGTGACCCGCGAGTTTTACATCAACGATGCCGGCAACCAGATCCAGAAGTTCGGCAAGAGCCTGGCCGTGCGCTATCTGCAGAAGTATTGCGGCGAGGAAGCCTATCCGCTGCCCGCCGAGTGCTATCAGGGCGGCGACATCAAGGTGCTGGCCGGGGAGTTCGCCGAGATCAACGGCGACCAGTACGTTGCCGCCTGCCAGGGTATGGACGAAGAGACCCTGTTTGCCAGCGATGCTTTCGCACAGCTGAAGGACGCTCTGGTGGCCTATGCCCTGCCCAAGAACATCGCCGCCCTCAAGCGCGACCTGGGCAAGTACCGCATCGACTATGATGTGTGGTTCCACGAGAGCACCCTGCACGAGTCCGGCGCGGTGATGGCCGTGGTGGACAAGCTGCTGGAACTGGGTGCCTGCTACAAGGCCGAGGACGGTGCCATCATGTACCGCAGCGCACAGTACGCTGCCAAGTACGGCACCGTGAACAAGAAAAAGACCGAGGACGGCACCGAAGAGGAAGCCAAGGACGAGGTGCTCGTCCGTGCCAACGGCATCCCCACCTACTTTGCTGCCGATATCGCTTACCACTACAACAAGCTGGCCACCCGCGGCTTTGCCAAGGCCATCGACGTGTGGGGCGCCGACCACCACGGCCATGTGGCCCGCATGAAGGGCGCGATGGATGCCATCGGCCTGAACGGCAACGACCTTGATGTTGTCCTGATGCAGATGGTCAACCTGATGCGGGACGGCCAGCCCGTGCGCATGTCCAAGCGTACCGGCAACGCCATCACCCTGACCGACCTGCTGGAAGAGGTGCCCATCGACAGTGCACGCTTCCTGTTCAACATGCACGACGCCGGCAGCGGCATCGACTTTGACCTGGACCAGGCCGTCAAGACCGACAACGACAACCCGGTGTACTATGTGCAGTATGCCCATGCCCGCATCTGCTCCATCCTGAAGAAGATGGAGAGCGAGGGCGTGCAGTTTGCCGGTGCCGAGCAGGTGGACGCTACCCTGCTCACCGAGCCCAGCGAGATGGACCTGATCCGCATGCTGGCAGCCTTCCCGCAGGAGATCGTCATGGCAGCCGAGAAGTACGACCCCAGCCGCATCAACCGGTTTGTCATTGATCTGGCCAGTGCCTTCCACCGCTTCTACGGCAGCTGCCGCATCCAGGGCGCAGACTCTGCCGTGCAGCAGGCCCGTCTGGCTCTGTGCATCGGCGTGAAGAACGTCATCTTCAATGTGTTGACCATGTTCAAGATCACTGTGCCGGAGAAGATGTAAAACACCGGACAGATGGCCGGAGTATAAGCAGACAGAAACGGCTTTGCGTGAAACCTGCATTTTACGGTTGCAGCCTTTTTTGTGAAAATGCAATTCCGGGCAGCCCGCAGGCTGCCCGGAATTGCTCTTATAAAAACAAAATTCCGCTGTGATTGCCAGAGCGCAGCGGAGGCAGTTCAAAATCGTTTTCTCTCTGGTCATTCAGAACAATCGAGGAACACCAATGGAACCTTTGAAAATCGGAAACATCGTTCTGCCCCATCGGGCAGTATTCGGACCAATGGCGGGCTTTACGGACGCCCCCTGCCGCCGCCTGATGGCACAGCACGGCGCGGGCTTTACGGTCAGCGAGATGGTGTCCAGCCGGGCACTGGCGTACGGCGACCATAAGACCGTCAGCCTTCTGAAGGCAGAGCCCAATGGAGCACCCTACGGGGTGCAGATCTTTGGCGAGGTGCCCCAGATCATGGGAGAGGCCACTGCCGCTATTGAACAGTATGAGTTCGACTTTGTGGACATCAACATGGGCTGCCCGGCCCCCAAGATCGTGTCCGGCGGCGCGGGCAGCAAGCTGATGCTGGATCCGGACCGCTGCGGGCGCATCGTGGAGCAGGTGGTGGCCCACACCAGCCGCCCGGTCACCGTAAAAATGCGCAAGGGCTGGGACGCCGACCACATCACCGCCGTGGAGTGCGCCAAGGCCTGCGAGCAGGCGGGCGCGGCCCTCATTGCGGTACACGCCCGCACCCGTGAGCAGATGTACATCCCGGGCATCGACCCGGAGATCATTGCCCGGGTAAAGCAGGCAGTCCATGTGCCGGTGCTGGGCAACGGCGACATCCATTCGGCCGAGGATGCCGTGGCCATGATGCAGCAGACCGGCTGCGACGGCGTGATGATCGCCCGTGCTGCGCTGGGCGACCCGTGGCTGTTTGAACGGGTGAATGCCGCCATCGAGGGCACCCCGGAACCCAAGGCCCCCAACCTGCAGGCCCGCATGAATGCCCTGCGCCGTCAGGTGGAAGAGATGGTGGAGCAGAAGGGCGAGTTTGTGGCTATGCCGCAGGCGCGCGCCCAGACCATGCACTACATGAAGGGGCTGAAGGGCGCAGCCGCCCTGCGCCGCTACTGCTGCACCCTGACCCATTTAGAGGACTTGGATGAGCTGATCGACGCCGTGTTTGAAGAGCAGCGCAAGGCCGGGCTGGACCCCGATGACGTGCGGGAAGTGCCGTTCCCGTAAAAAATATTATCCGTCCTGCCGGGTCAGCTCATCCAGATTCTGGGTATAGCATGGCAGGCAGTGCTCCAAAAACCAGTCGGCCTCCGGGCAGTGCATGGCTTCCAGCACGGTTTTCTGCTGGGCCAGTGCCGCGTCAAACTCGTGGTTGCCGCTGCGCTGCTCTTCCAGGCACTTGACCAGGGCACTCAGCCGGTCGGCAGCCTTGAGCAGCTTGGTTTCCTCTGCCGTGAGCAGCTCTCCGGTGAGGAAGGGCGCGACCTCTTCGGCCAGCTCGTCCGGCAGCATGGCCGTCATGCTGGCCACGCTCTCCCGTTCCATGGCCTTGTAGGCGTCGCGCAGGGTGGCGCTGTGATACTTGACCGGCGTGGGCAGGTCCCCGGTGATGATCTCCGGGGCATCGTGGTACAGCGCCGCCACCGCCACCGTTTTGGGGCGGCAGGGGGTGCCGGTGTACCGCCGCGCGATCAGGCACAGGGTATGGGCCAGCAGGGCAGTGTCGCAGGTGTGCTCACTGAGCGACTCGGCCCGGGTGGAGTGCATCAGGCTCCAGCGGGTGATGTACTTCATGCGGGCCAGCAGGGCGTTGAACGGATACAGCATGGCAATGTTTCCTCCCTCAGTTTTTTTCTCCACCATACCTGCCCGGCGGGCGCTTGTCAAGGGGCAGGGGTGAAGAAATGTCCTTTTTCCGGGCAGCATTGCGTGGTATACTGATAAAAAAGCATCTTCCGCCCATCGGCGGAGAAAGAGGGTCCCATGGAACAATTCGGAATGTCCCGGCAGCTGCGGCTGCCCGGGCAGCAAAAGATCGGTTCTGGCGGGCGGTGGTGCTGTGCGCGCTGACTGCAGCCGTGTTTTTCTTGCCGTTCTACATCATGGACGGCGGATTTTTCCACTATGCAGGCGATTTCAACAGCCAGCAGATCAGCTTTTACCGGTACATGAACGGCTTTTTGAAGGGGGCAGGCTACCCGGACAGTACCTTTGCCGGGGCACCCCGCAACACCTTCTCCTGGGCAACGGACCTGGGCAGTGGTGCCATGAATGCCTATTCCTTCTACCTGTACGGCTCGCCCTTTTTCTGGCTGTCGGTGCTGCTCCCGCAGCGGTGGCTGCCCTTATGATGGTGCCGCTGCTGGTGCTCAAGTTCGGCGTGGCGGGCGGCGGTGCGTACCTGTACCTGAACCGCTACGTCAAAAACTGGGATTACGCGGTGCTGGGTGCCTGTCTGTACGCGCTTTCCGGCTTTACGGTGTACAACGTGTTCTTTAACCACTTTGTGGATGTGGTGGCGCTGTTTCCATACCTGCTCTGGGCGCTGGACGAAGCCATTTATGAGGATCGTCACGGCCTGTTCGCCTTCTGGGTGGCGGTGAACCTGCTCAACAACTATTTCTTCTTTGCCGGGCAGGTGGTGTTCCTGGCCATCTACTTCGTGTGCAAACTCACCACCGGCGATTACCGCCTGACCGTGAAGCGGTTTGTGCAGCTGGCGTTTGAAAGCCTGCTGGGTGTGGCCATGGGCTGCCTGTTGCTGGTCCCGGCGGTGCTGAGCCTGCTGCAGAACCCGCGCACCATCGACCTTTCGTCTGGGTGGGGTTTTTTGACCTACGGCAAGGTGCAGCAGTATCTGGCCATCCTGCTCAGCTGGGTGATGCCGCCGGATTCTCCCTACCTGACCTCCATCTGGTCGGAAGGCGTCATCAAGTGGACCAGCATGTCGGCCTATCTGCCCCTGTGCAGTCTGGCAGGTGCGCTGGCCTACTGGCGTGCCCGCCATGGCGACAGCAAAAAGCGCATTGTGGCGGTGTGCGCCGTGTGCGCGCTGGTGCCCATCCTGAACAGCGCATTCTATGCTCTCAACTCCAGCTACTATGCCCGCTGGTACTATATGCCGGTGCTCATCCTCGCGGCGATGACCGTGAATGCGCTGGAAGATCACAACACCGATCTGGACACCCCGGCCCGGGGCCTTGACTGGATCATGCTGGCTACGCTGGCCTTTGCACTGGTGCCCGTGCTGGACAACGACACCGGCACCTGGTCGCTGGGTGTGCTCAAGAACCCCGGCCAGTATTTCGTGGTGCTGGGCTTTGGCCTAGTCGGGTTGCTGCTCTACCGTCTGATCTGCCAGAAATGGCGGGCAGACAGCCGCTTTGCCCAGCGCATGACGGCGGCGGTGGTGGCCTTTGCCTGCGTGTTCAGTATGGTGCACATCGGCATCGGCAAGTTCGGCCAATGGTACACCGACAGCGATCTTGTGGAGCAGGACAACAACGCCCTGCTGCTGAAGGAGGATCTGCCGGAAGGCGATTACCGCGTGGACACCTACAAGATCCACGACAACATCGGCATGTGGCTGGACAAGAGCTGCCTGCAATATTTCGGCAGCACGGCGGCCCCCAGCATCCTCAGCTTTTACCCGGCCCTGGGGGTCAAGCGGGATGTGCGCAGTGAGCCGGACATCTCCGACTATGCCCTGCGGGGCCTGCTGAGTGTGGAATATCTCATCACCACGCCGGAACAGCAGGCGGACTTTGAGAGCCAGGCCGACGACGGCTGGGCCTATTATGACGAGCTGGACGGTTTTGTGCTGTACAAGAATAAAAATTACGTTCCCATGGGCTTTGCCTACGATTACTATGTGACCGAGGAGACCTACGGGCAGGTGAACAAGAACTCCCGTGCCAACCTGCTGATGCGGGCACTGGTGCTCAGTGATGAGGACGCTGCCGTTTACAGCAAGTACCTCGCCGAGCTGCCCACCGAAAAGCAGAGCGAGCTGACCTATGAAGCCTATGTGCAGGACTGCAACGACCGCCGCGCCCAGGCGTGCAGCATGTTCCAGATGAATAATGCTGGTTTCCATGCCGAGATCACGCTGGACAAGGAAAACCTCGTCTTTTTCTCCGTGCCCTACGACGACGGCTTCACGGCCTATGTCAATGGGGAGCAGACCGACATTGTGCGGGTGGATGACGGTATGATGGCGGTGCTGTGCCCGGCGGGCACCAGCAGCATCGACTTTGTGTATCAGGCCGACGGCCTTGCCCTGAGCCGCACGGTGACGCTGGCCGCCCTGCCGGTATGGCTGGTGTACACGGCATACTTTGTGTGGCGCAAGCGTAAAAAGAGCAAAGTGTGACTTTGCCAAAAACCTGCAAAAAATAATTTTGCATTGCCTCTTGACTTTACGCAGATAAAGTGTATAATGCAATCAAACCGATGAGGCGGAAGAGAACCTGCACAGCGCATCTGCAGTGAGCCCGGACAGTGCAAACGGGCGAAAGCGGGGCAGAGTTTCGTGGGCCGCCGAGGGCCGGGCAAACGGGCAGAAGCCCTAGTAGCTTTGGACGGAAGTCTCCGTTACAGGGCAGGGGAGTGTTGGCTCTCCGTGAGAGGCTCTGCGTTCACATCTGGGAGCAGGGCAAGCAAGGTGGCACCGCAGAATCGTATTTTACCGATCCTGTCCTTGTGGATAACACACAGGGACAGGGTCGTTTTTCGTTGGAAAGACCCGTCCCGCAAAGGGAGCGGGTCTTTTTTATGCCGCCCGCTCCGGGAAAGGAGTTAACCACTATGAAAAACCTGAACATGATCTCCCGCCGCAGCTTCCTGAAGGCCGCTTGGCAGCTTCCGCCGTTTCCGCGCTGGCTCTGACCGGCTGCGGCGGCGCAGCGTCTTCCACCGCCGGCACCGCATCCGGTGCAGCCGCTTCCTCCGAGGCAGCTTCCAGCGCCGTGGCCGGTGAGACCTTCAAGGTGGGCATCGTCAACTATGTGGATCATGCTTCCCTCAACCAGATCGTGGCATCCGTGGAGAGCCGTCTGGACGAGCTGGGCAAGGAAAAGGGTGTCACCTTTGACTACGCTGATTACTACGCCAACGCGCAGGCCGACCAGAGCAACCTGAACCAGATCGGTGCCGACCTTGTGGCCGATGGCGTGGATGTGATCGTGGCTGTGGCCACCCCCACCCGCCGCCACCATGCTGGCCGCTGTAGAAGACACCGATATCCCGGTGGTCTACTCCGCCGTTACCGACCCCGCTGCTGCAGGCTTTGACGGTGAGGAGAACATCACCGGTACCTCCGATGCCCTGAACACCGACGCCATCATGAACCTGATCGTGGCGGCAAACCCCGGCATTGATACCATCGGTCTGCTGTATGACCTGAGTCAGGATGCCTCCACCCAGGCCATTGCCGACGCCAAGGCCTTCTGCGAGAAGAACGGCATCAAGGTGGTGGAAAAGAACGGCACCACCACTGCCGAGGTGCAAATGGCTGCCGAGGCACTGGTGGCTGCCGGGGTCAAGGCCGTGTTCACCCCCACCGACAACACCATCATGACTGCTGAGCTGTCCATCTACGAGACCTTCACCGAGGCCGGCGTGATGCACTTCACCGGTGCCGACAGCTTTGCCCTGAACGGTGCCTTCGTGGGTTACGGCGTGGATTACGTCCAGCTGGGCGAGGCCACCGCCGACATGGTGGCCGAGATCCTGTGCGATGGCAAGAGTGCCGCCGAGATGCCCTACCAGACCTTTGACAACGGCATTGTGACCATCAACACCGAGACCGCCGCCGCCCTGGGCTTTGAGGGTGACAAGCTGGACGCCCTGAAGGAAGCCTTCAAACCCTATTGCACCGAGATTTGGAAGTGACCACGGCGGAGAACTTCTCCTGAACCTCAATCGGAGGAAACCCTCTCCGTCAAAACCTGACGGTTTTGCCAGGCTCTCCCGAAAGGGGGAGCTTTTGGCAGGTAAAGGAAAGGTTGAAGATCAGCACAAAAAAAAGCTCGCCCATCGGGAGATGGACGCGAAGCGGCCTGAGAGGGTTTGCTTTATCAAAATTACATTTCAAAGGAGCACACACATGCTGGCGAGTATCTTTTCGCTCAATGTCATCCAGACCGCGCTGGAGCTTGGCTGTATTTACGGCCTGGTGGCGCTGGCGCTGTTTCTGAGCTATTCCATCCTGAACATTGCGGACCTGTCCACCGACGGCTGCTTTACCCTGGGCTGTGCCGTGGCGTGTCAGGTAGCACTGACAGGGCACCCGTTCTGGCCCTTGTGGCGGCCATGGCGGCGGGCGTGTGCTCCGGTTTCGTGACTGCGTTTTTGCAGACCCGCCTTGGTGTGGAGAGCATCATGGCGGGCATCATTGTCAACACCGGCCTGTACACCATCAATCTGGCGGCGATGGGCTTTTCTTCCACCATGTCGCTGGTCAAGACGCCTACGGTCTTCTCGATGGCAAGAACTTCGCTGGGCTTTCTAGGCAGCTGGTACAAGCTGGTGCTGGCTGCGGGGTCATCGCGCTGGCTGCGCCGCCATGCTGGGTTTCCTGGGTACCCGGCTTGGCCTGTCCATCCGGGCCACCGGTGATAACACCGCCATGGTGCGGGCTTCCAGCATCAACCCGGCCTTCACCATCACGGTGGGTCTGTGCGTGTCCGGTGCGCTGTGTGCGCTGTCCGGCGGTCTGCTGGCCCAGTACCAGAAGAGCTGTGACATCAACGTGGGCACCGGCATGGTCACCATTGCGCTGGCATCCCTGATCATCGGCGAGACCCTTGTGGGCAAGCGCACCATGCTGCGCCGGGTTCTGGGCGTCGTCTTTGGCAGCTGCCTGTACCGCTTTATCGTGGCTGTGGCCCTGCGCTTCAATGTGCCGGCAGCTGCCATGAAGCTGGTCTCCGCCATCATCGTGGCCGTGGCCATCTCGATGCCAGCCATCCAGGAGCACTTCGCCTTTGAAAAGCGGAAACATGCGCCCGCACAGCGAAAAAAGGAGGCGGTCTGAAGATGAAAATGCTGCAGCTGCAAAACCTCCATAAGACGTTCAACCCCGGTACCGTGAATGAAAAGGTGGCGCTTAACGGAGTGAGCCTTCAGATGGAAGCGGGTGATTTCGCCACCATCGTGGGCTCCAACGGCGCCGGCAAATCCACCCTCTTCAACGCCATCACCGGCGGCTTCATTGCGGATGAAGGCAGCATTTCTCTGGGCGGGGAGAACATCACGTTTGCGCCGGAGCACCAGCGCAGCAAGGTCATCGGCCACCTGTTCCAGGACCCTCTCAAGGGCACGGCCCCTAATATGACCATTGAAGAAAATCTGGCGCTGGCTTACCTGCGGGCAGGCACCGCGCCCCACGCCATCTTCTCCCGCATCTCCCGCAAGGACAAAGAGATCTTCCGTGAGAAGCTCTCTCTGCTCAACATGGGCCTGGAAGACCGCATGAAGCAGCCTGTGGGCCTGCTTTCCGGCGGCCAGCGGCAGGCGCTGACGCTGCTGATGGCGACGCTCGTCACCCCCAAGCTCCTCCTGCTGGACGAGCACACCGCCGCCCTGGACCCCGCCACGGCGGAGAAGGTGCTGGAGCTGACCCGGAACATTGTGGCGGAGAAGAAGATCACCTGCCTCATGGTCACCCACAACATGCATCAGGCGCTGGAGCTGGGCAACCGCACCCTCATGATGGATGCGGGCCGGATCGTGTTTGACGTGAAGGGCGAGGAGCCCGCGGCCAGATGACCGTGGACGATCTGCTGGAGAAGTTCCGCGAGAACGCCGGTAAGGCGCTGGACAACGACCGCATCCTGCTGAGTCGAAGCCGTACTCTTCCTGCAGCTTCTTGACCGCAGCCTCGCAGTCCTCAATAAAGGTAGGAGCGTAGACGGAAGCACCGTTGTGGGCCTTCTTGTAGTCCTCAACGATCTGTTGCAGCTTTGCCCAGCCCTCGTTGGCCTTTTGCCTGGTCAAGCTGTCGGGGAAGTTGATGATGAACTCACGATGTGTGGGGATACGAGCTTTCATAATAGATGTCTCCTTATAAACAATTAGGGATAGGATTTATACAAAAAAAGATTATCCAGAAAAGAGCACAAACCCAGGGAAAACCCTGAAGGGCAAAGCCGTTACAGCTGATAGACCCGCTTGGCGTTCTTCGGCAGTCACGCGGAATACGGTGTCCGGTTCCACGCCTTTCACAGCCGCGATGTACTCGCCGACGTAGCGGATGAGGGAGCTGTCGCAGCGGGTGCCGCGCACGGGCTCCGGGGCCATGTAGGGGCAGTCCGTTTCGAGAACGATCCGCTCCAAAGGCAGAGCCGCAATGGCCTTGGCCGCCCGTTTGGCTCCCTGGAAGGTGCAGGCACCGCCAAAGCCGATGTACAGACCCTGCCGGGCCAGCCACACGGCGTCCTCCGCACTGCCGGAATAGCAGTGGACGATGCCCTTGGGACGGTACTTTTTCAGCAGGGCGTAGACGTCGGCGTGGGCGTTTCGGTCGTGGACGATGATGGGCTTGTCCAGCTCGAGGGCAAGACGGAGCTCTGCTTCAAACAGGGCCAGCTGTGCGTCCTTGGGCACGGGCCAGTGGTAGTCCAGCCCGCATTCGCCCACGGCGACTACTCTCGGGTCGTCGTAGCAGGGGGCAAGGGCGCGCATCTCGGCGGCCCAGTCGCCGCCGTATACCGACACCGTGGGGGCGGGGCCATCTTCGCCGCAGTCGGCGGCAGGCAGCAGGCTCTCGGGGTGGATGCCGATGGCGGCGTACACCCACGGATAGCGGTGGGCCAGCTCCAGCACTTTGGGCGCATCGCCCCGGAGTGGGTGGCCTGCTCACAGACGCCGACCACGCCCTGATCGGGCAGGCTGTCCAGCAGAGCAAAGCGGTCAGCATCGAAGGCGCGGGCGCTGTAGTGAGCGTGGGTGTCGAAGATGGGGCCGGTCATGGCTCCTTCTGGGCAGGGGCCTTATTCACCAGCCAGATGCCGACGCACACGAAGACCAGTGCCGCCAGATACTGCCAGCGGAACAGCGGTTCGCCGTTGAGCACGCGCTCAGCAGGACGTTGACCACCGGGTTCACGAAGCCGAAGATGGCGATGCGGCTGACGGGGTTATTCTTCATCAGCAAGGCCCAGAGAGATAGCCCGCGCCGCAGATGAACGCCAGATACAGCAGCACCAGAATGCCAAGCGGGTTCACACTGCCCAGATGCCCGCCGAGAGCAGTACCCAGCACAAAGAGTGCTGCGCCGCCCACGAACAGGTTGAGAAAGCAGACCGCGAAGCTGTCGGCCTTTTTGGTGACGGCCTTGTTCCACGGGCCGGACAGGGTGAAGATGACCGTTGCAAACAGCATGCAGAAGATGCCCCAGCTGCTGCCGCCGCCGTGGTTGCCCAGTGTGCCGATGAGAACGCCTGCAAAACCCGGCACACAGCCCAGTAGCTTTGCCGGGGTCATGCGGTCGGCATCGCCGTAGAGGAAGTGGGCGAAGATGACGCCCAGAAAGCTCTGGGTGCTGTTGAGGATGCCCCCGAACGCGCCGGTGAGCATCGCTACTGCCATATAGTAAAACGCGTACTGGAGGGTGGTCTGCCACAGGCCCAGTACACAGCACTCGCCCAAGACTTTCCCTTTCGGGAAGGGGGCATCCGGTCTGGAGCAGGGCCTGCCCAACAGGACGAAAAAACTGCCCAGCATGAACCGTACCCCTGCAAAGCAGAGGATGGACGCGGTGTTGGCGGAATCAATTTCAAAGAGGCGGTAGCCCATCTTGATGAAGGGGAACGCACAGCCCCACAGCACGTTGCAGAAGATGGCCAGCAGCACCGCGAACAGCGGTGTTCCGAAAATTTTGTCCAGTTTGGCCGCGCGGGGGAAAGCTTCATGTTTTCCATGATCTCGTGGATGCGGCTGCCGACCGGGGTGTCGTCGCCGTAGAAAGCGATGGAGCAGCCGCCGTCGGCGGTGTCAGCAGCAAAGATCATGCCCTCGCTGACGTATTTGCCCTTCATCATGGGGCGGGGTGCCAGGTTGCAGACGATACCGAGCTTCTTGCCGATGAGGTCCTCCGGCTTGAACCACTTGGCAATGCCGGAGAGGATGCAGCGCTCACGCTCACCATCGAAGACGGTCAGGTGGAGCAGCTTCTTTGCTCTCTTTCAGGTTCTCGCAGGCGCGCACCTCGGCCACGCGCAGCTCCACCTTGCAGAAGTCGTCATAGGAGATCTCTGCCTCGTGGGTGAAGTCCACACCGTTCTCCTCGGCGGGAGGCAGCGGCCTTCTTCTCAGCCTCGGCCTTTGCCTTCTTAGCGGCCTCGGCAGCAGCCTTGCGCTTCTCGTCCTCTTCCTTCAGGTGGGCGATCTCCTTGGCCACGTCGATGCGGGGGAACAGAGCGTCGCCCTTGTGCACGGTGTAGGTCTCCTGCACACCGTAAACGGCCTTGCTCACATCCATCGCGGAGGCGTCCAGACCCAGCTGATCCATCATCTTGGGTGCGGTGGAGGGCAGGTAAGCGTTCAGCAGGATGCCGGCCACCCGCAGAGCCTCGCACAGGTGGTACAGCACGCTCTCAAGGCGCTCCTTGTTGGCTTCATCCTTGGCCAGTGCCCAGGGGGCCGTCTCGTCGATATACTTGTTGGCGCGCTGGATGACGGCAAAGATCTCCACCAGAGCCTGCGGGATGGTCAGCTTGTCCATGTCAGCGGTGACCTTGCCGCAGTTCGCTGGTCATGGTCTCCAGCTCAGTGTCGATGGCTTCGGTGCCGGGCACATTGTGCACGGTGCCGCCAAAGTACTTCTCGCACATGGCGACAGTGCGGCTGAGCAAGTTGCCCAGGTCGTTGGCAAGGTCGGAGTTGATGCGGTTGATCAGGGCTTCGTTGGTGAACATACCGTCGTTGCCGAAGGGGATCTCACGCAGCAGGAAGTAGCGGATGGCGTCCACGCCGTAGCGGTCGCAGAGGATGACGGGGTCAACGACATTGCCCACGGACTTGGACATCTTGCCGCCGTTCATCAGCAGCCAGCCATGGCCGAACACCCGCTTGGGCAGGGGCAGGTCGAGGGCCATCAGCATGGCAGGCCACAGAATGGTGTGGAAGCGGAGGATCTCCTTGCCCACCATGTGCAGGTCTGCAGGCCAGAACTTGTCGTACTCGCTGTATTTCTCGTTGCCGTAGCCCAGCGCGGTGATGTAGTTGCTCAGGGCATCGACCCACACGTACATGGTGTGCTTGGGGTCGAAAGGTACGGGGATGCCCCACTTGACCGAGGTGCGGGAAACACAGGTGTCCTGCAGGCCCTGCTTGATGAAGGCGATCATCTCGTTCTTGCGGCTCTCCGGCTGGATGAACTGGGGGTTCTCCTCATAGCGCTTGAGCAGACGGTCGGCGTACTTGCTGGTCTTGAAGAAGTAGGCTTCCTCGTGGGCATCGTACACATCGCGGCCGCACTCGGGGCATTTGCCGTCCTTCAGCTGGCTGTCGGTCCAGAAGCTCTCGCAGGGCTTGCAGTAGTGGCCGTTGTACTCGCCCTTGTAGATATCACCCTGCTCGTAGAGCTTGGTAAAGATCTTCTGGCAGGTCTCCATGTGGTAGTCGTCGGTGGTGCGGATGAACCGGTCGTAGCTGATATCCAGCAGCTTCCACAGATCCTTGACCGTGGCGACGATCTTATCGACATACTGCTTGGGAGTCACGCCTGCCGCGGCGGCCTTATCCTGAATCTTCTGGCCATGCTCGTCGGTGCCGGTCAGGAACATCACGTCATAGCCCTGCAGGCGCTTGAAGCGGGCCAGTGCATCACAGGCCACGGTGGTATAGCTGTGGCCGATGTGCAGCTTGTCGCTGGGGTAGTAGATGGGAGTCGTAATGTAGAATGTTTTGTGTTCACTCATGGGGTATTCTTCCTTTCCTTTGGCATTGCAACGAAAAACAGCTCCCGCCCTGCCGGTTTTGACCGGACAAGGACGAGAGCGCTGCACTTTCGTGGTACCACCTTGCTTCGCCCTGCCCTTGCGGGCAAGACCTTGTGCTGGCGTAAAAACCAGCCCGGCGCGCTAACGGACGCCACACCGTCACGGGCTCACTGTTCACCCGTGCAGGCTCCGAGACCATGTTCCGCACCGCGCGGCCTGCCCGCTTCCATCCTGATGCGTACTCTTCTCTTCTCAGCCAATGCCATTATTATGTTTATAATACGCAAAAAAAAAAGCGGGTTTGTCAATAAAAATATGAAGAAAGAACCCTCTCAGCCAAAACCTGCCGGTTTTGACAGCTCTCCCGAAGGGCGAGCTTTTGAAATTTTACGGCACAAAAAAAGCTCCCCCATCGGGGGAGCTGTCGAGCGGATGCGAGACTGAGAGGGTTTTACACCTCGTAGTCCATGCACACGCGGGTCTTGGTGTAGGGGCGCACCTTGCCGTCGGCCACGGCCACATGGGCGGGATGCACGGCGTAGCCCTTCAGGGCCTCAAAGCTCTCCAGCGTGGTGTCCAGCATCACATCGGCGTTGGAAGTGGGCAGGCCGTTGATGTTCACATGCACTTCCAGCAGGCCGGGCACCTTGCCCACAAGGCCCTCCAGGCCTTCCTTGATGCCAGCCTTCACGGCGGCCTTTTCGGCGTCGGACAGCTCGTCCTTCAGCTGCCACAGAATGATATGCTTGACCATAACAAAATACCTCCTGCGTTTTTTCTCATTGTAGCAGGATGAGAAAGGGAGCGCAAGAGGCGGAAGCTATTTTTTATCCTTGTCGTCCCGGCTGCCGTGGTAGCACAGGTTGGAGATGACAAAACCGATGCAGGCCAGATATGCCGCTACCAGCAGAATGATATTCCACGGCTCGATGTCCGGCAAAATTGTATTGAACAGAAAGGCTGCACCGCCGAGGATCAGGGTCACACCGGAAAATTTGCGGAAGTTTTTGTACTCGTCCTCGGTTTTCCAGGCTGTTCCGCTGCGATCACGCAGATCCTGGATGCCGCGCCAGATGAACAGCAAAGAGGTGACGACTCGCAGCCACTCCCAGTCGGAAAGATGCAGGTTCATGGCACACTCCTTTCCCGGCGGGTCAGTCTGCGCTGTGCTCCCAGGCCTCGTAGGCAACCAGATAGAGAAGATCTCCCACGATGGCGATGCCGAAGATGATGCGGTAGATCAGCGATGTAACAGGTGTGAAGGTCAAAATCAGAAAGGCGATGCTGTTGAGCATGTAAAACACGCCGTTTTTCTTCTGCCAGAAGGCACGATATTCCGGGTCCCGTTCGTACTGGTTGAAGGGGAGACGGATCAGAGGGTCTTTGCCCATAAAATCACGGACGCCGGAAATCAGCCATAAAATGCTCAAAAGGACGTCAAAGAGCTGCCACCAGGAAAAAGCCAACTGCATAAAATGCACCTCCCTTTTTTGCCAGTATACCATAGGGGAATGAAAATGCAAGAACCGGATTTAACGGAGCTGCGTAAAACTTGAATAAACTACCGGTAGATACTGGGTAAAATAAAAACCAGCCGGACGAGGCGGTTGCAAGCCCTCGTCCGGCTGGATACTTACTTCTTCGGAGTCATAAGCCTCTTCTCCTTGGGTTTCCTCATTTTCGGAGTAAACGTTTCATAGGGTGACTCTCCTTAGAAACATCAAACACACCTGAAAACCGGGGATGGGATCAAGGGGAACGATTTACACTAGAACATTGGAATGACCCTTTTCTTAACTGATGGAGTGCGGCACCGAGATTCTAAAGATGAATTTCATATTACCACATTCTTTCGAGTTAGATTTGCTGGGGCATCTTGACTAGTACATTGGTAGAACTCCTTTTTTGCTATTCAAATAACTGTCTCCGTACAAAAAAGATACCTTCATCGGTGATCACCTTCGGCGGATCTATTTGAATTGCCGGGGGTCTAGGTTTATCGACAGGCTGTCGTTATATCGCAATGTTGACGCTCAAGACTGGCTCGTATTTGTTGTGTTTTTATACGGGGAAACATCCCGTTTGTGGTGAGCCTCTGTTTTGCTTCTCAGCGAACCCCGACAGCCTGTCCCTGCTGTGCGGGTTCCATATCGACCATCGGTCTCGCTCCTTTCTGCTTCAAGTCAGCGGGATTAGCTCTCATTTGAGCTTCTGCTGTACTTCTCTGGTTTCTGGCTTTATTATACATGCGGGTGCATCGTTTGTCCATTCGCAGACTATACAAAGAAATAGACAAATTTTTGTTGAAATCTTGAAAACAACCGGCAAAATACAACAAAAACGGTCCGCGGACCGGCGTTTCTGCGCGCTCCGCCCAACCTTGGACCCCTCTTGTGGAAAACCTCTGCTGCTGCTGGCGGCCGGGCCGATCGCATGCGGGGTGTTCCGGCGGAATGCGTGAGGCAGATCACCCCAGAGATGCTGCCGGATGGGCATGTTTTTTTGGATTGTGATAAAAGTTTCGGGTCGTTCGTGAAGGATTTTGCGAAAAATGGGAGAAAATGCCAGCGGGGTATTATGCAGAGCCGTTTTTTGTGCTAGAATAACGCCAATCAATGGTAGTCGCAGCAGCCCCGCGAGACGAAAGTTCCCGCGGGGCTGCTTTTTTGCGGCGAAAGTTCAGACAACAAAAAAGAAACGGAGTACAAACCAAAATGCCCAAAACGTTACCGGAAAAAATCATCTTCACCATCATCATGGCTGCCATCATGGTCTATGGCATGATCGTTTACAACGTGGCACTGGCCACCGGCGGCGTGACCAACGCCACCTTCGGCATGGCCCTGCACGAAATGCCCATCATGGTGCCTGTAGCCTTTGTGCTGGAGTTCTTTGTGGTGGAAAAGCTGGCCACCGCACTGGCTTTCACTTTCATGAAGCCCACCGACCGACCGCAGTTCATCACCTATGCCATCTCGCTGATGATCGTCTGCATCATGTGCCCGGTGATGAGCCTGGTGGCAACGCTGCTGTTCAAGGAGCCGAGCTTCGGCACCTGGGTGCACACCTGGGGCTGCAACATGCCCATGGCCCTGTGCTGGCAGATGCTGTACTGCGGCCCGCTGAGCCGTGCCATTTTCCGGCTGCTGTTCCGCCGCGGTGAAAAGAAGGCGGCCTGATTCCGCAGGAAACCGGACACTTTCTTTTATAAATAGGTATCGACAAAGTTCTGTCAATCTGACCGTGCATCACAGGCCCTTTGACGTATACTTTTTTTTTATATACCCATTATATAAAAAGTTCTACAAAGGGGCAATTTTGACACCTGCATGGCCCGGAAAGCTAAAAATTGGTTAAGAAAACTGTGTAAAAAGTGCAGCAGAGGAGGCAAAAACAAAGCAGGTTGCACAACTCTTGCCGCCTGCTGGTGAAGTGCGATATAACAAAAGGTAGAATGTTGAAGAAGGGGCTTGTCAATTTTCGTCAATCGTACTATCATACTGAACGGAAAAAGACGAACGAACCGGAAAAAAGGAGGGCGCGCAGGGCTTTGATCACCAGCGCCTTCCTTGCTTTTTTCACGTTCTTTGGCCTTTTCTTCATGCGATAAGAAGGTGTGGAGCCGGTGTGCGGTGCAGCCCTTTTGCGGGGCAGAATATCGCCGGAACCGACCCTCAGACCCGGACCCCATTCTTCAGGAAGGAGGAAAAGCAAATGAATAAATTGACGCAGGCTCTGATGGAAGAGCTTACCGTGGAGTATGTCAAGGTCGGTTCGCTGCAGATCCCGGAATCCGTGGTCATCAGCTGGGTGATCATGGTGCTGGTCGTGCTGGGTTCCATCCTGCTCACCCGTAACCTGAAGGTAGACCACATCAGCAAGCGTCAGGCTGTGCTGGAAATGGCCTACACTGCGGGCAAAAATTTCTTTGAAGGCCTGCTGGGCAAGGAGGGCGCATGTTATGTGCCCTACCTGATGACTGTGGCCATCTACATTGCCTGCTCGAACCTGATCGGCGTGTTCGGCGTCAAGCCCCCACGAAGGATCTGGACGTGACCGCTGCGCTGGCCCTGATGAGCATCGTGCTCATTGAAGGTTCCGGCATCCGCGCACGCGGCGGCGTCGGCTTCCTCAAGAGCCTGGCTGCCCCCACCCCGGTCATGACCCCCATGAACATTCTGGAGATCGCCATCCGGCCTACCAGCCTGTGCATGCGACTGTTCGGCAACGTGCTGGGCGCATTCGTCATCATGGAGCTGATCAAGCTGGTGGTGCCCGTTTTCATTCCTGCCGTGTTCAGTCTCTACTTTGACCTGTTCGACGGCCTGATCCAGACCTACGTCTTTGTGTTCCTGACCTCGCTGTTCATGAAAGAGAGCATCGGCGGAGAGGAATAACCACCAAACGCCTTCCCGCTGGGAGAAGGCAGCACAAATTTGATAATAAAGGAGATTTTACTTATGAACGGTTTGATTGCTCTGGGCGCTGGCATTGCAGCGCTGACCGGCATTGGCGGCGGCATTGGCATTGGTATTGCAACCGGTAAGGCAACGGAGGCTATCTCCCGTCAGCCCGAGGCTTCCAGCAAGATCCAGACCAACCTGCTGCTGGGCGCTGCTCTGGCAGAAGGTACCGCAATTTTCGGCTTCGTTGTTGCACTGGTGATCATCCTGTTCGTGGGCTGATAATGGAGGCGTGAACGAATGCTGAAACTCGATATCAACCTGCTGTATACAGTGGTCAACATTCTCGTCATGTACGCGCTGCTGCGCAAGTTCCTGTTCAAGCCTGTGCAGGACGTGCTGGACAAGCGCCAGAAGATGGTGGACGACGAGCTGGCCAATGCGCAGGATGCAAAGACCAAGGCAGAAGCTGCCCTGGCTGCAGCAAACGACAAGCTGCACAATGTGGACGTTGAGGCCGCTGCTCGCCGCGAAGAGAGCGCACAGCAGGCCGAAAAACAGAAGGAACAGCTGCTGACTGAGGCACAGCGTCAGGCCGACGCCATCGTGGCCGAGGGCAAGGCAGCTGCAGAAGCAGAGCGCGCCAGCAAGCTGCGCCAGGCCGACGCACAGATCGCCGACCTGACCCGCACCATGTGCGCAAAGGTGCTGGAGCGCAACCTCACGCAGCAGGATGATGCCCGTATGCTGGACGACCTGCTGCAGAAAGCGGGGGAGAGCGATGGCAAGCGCGTCTGAGATTTTAAAGGCTTATCTGCACTGTGCCCGTACCCCGGCTGAGGACGCCGTGGAGCGCATCCGCACCCAGCTGAAAAAAAAAGCAGTACGGCGCCGCTGAGGTGGAGCTGACCGTCAGCGTGGAGCCGGACCTGATCTCCGGCTATGTGCTGCAGGTGGGCGGCCGTGTGTTCGACAACTCCGGCAAGAGCGCTCTGGCCGCCATTACGGCGGATGCGCCCAGCCTGGCTGTGATGCAGACCCGTGTGGAGGACTACAAGCCCGCCGCCACGACCGCAGAGGGCGGCACCGTGATCTCCGCAGCCGACGGCGTTGTGGACGTCAAGGGTATGGATCAGGCCGTTTACGGCGAGATCGTCACCTTTGACAACGGTGCAAAGGGCATGGTGGAAAGCGTGGAGCCCGATCATCTGGGCATCATGCTGTTTGACAAGATCGAGGAAGTGGGCGTGGGCACTCTGGTGACCCGCAGCGGCAAGCGCGCCGGCATCCCGGTGGGCGACGGCTTCCTGGGCCGCGTCATCAGCCCCTGGGCGAGCCCATCGACGGCAAGGGCCCCATTGAGGCAGAGGGCTACAACCCCATCGAGAAGCAGGCCCCCGGCATCCTGGAGCGCCAGAGCGTGGACACCCCGCTGCACACCGGCATCCTGGCCATCGACTCCATGTTCCCCATCGGCCGCGGCCAGCGTGAACTGATCATCGGCGACCGCCAGACCGGCAAGACCTCCATTGCCACCGACGCCATCCTGAACCAGAAGGACAAGGATGTGCTGTGCATCTATGTGGCCATCGGCCAGAAGGCTTCTTCCATCGCCCGCGTGGCAGGCGACCTGCAGAAGCACGGCGCCATGAGCTACACCACCATCGTGGCGGCTACCGCGTCCGACTCGGCACCGCTGCAGTACATCGCCCCTTATGCCGGCACTGCGCTGGCCGAGTACTTCATGGGCAAGGGCAAGAGCGTGCTGATCGTGTACGACGATCTGTCCAAGCATGCGGTGGCCTACCGTGCCATCTCGCTGCTGCTGCGCCGTTCTCCCGGCCGTGAAGCCTACCCCGGCGACGTGTTCTATCTGCACTCCCGTCTGCTGGAGCGCTCCTGCCGCATGCGGGATGACCTGGGCGGCGGTTCCATTACCGCACTGCCCATCGTCGAGACCCAGGCAGGCGACGTTTCCGCTTACATCCCCACCAACGTCATCTCCATCACCGATGGTCAGATCTTCCTGGAGAGCGCCCTGTTCAACGCCGGCAACCGCCCGGCTGTCAACGTGGGCCTGTCGGTCTCCCGTGTGGGCGGCGCAGCCCAGACCAAGGCCATGAAGAAGGCCAACGCCAACCTGCGTATCGAGCTGGCACAGTACAAGGACATGGAGTCCTTTGCCCAGTTCAGCTCCGATCTGGACGCCGAGACCCGCCGCCAGCTGGATCACGGCAAGGCCCTGATGGAGATGCTCAAGCAGCCGCTGTATCAGCCTAAGTCCGACGCAGAGCAGGTGGTTCTGCTCACGCTGGCTTCGCATGGCGTGCTCGACGAGATCCCCACGGCCGAGCTGCGCACCAAGACTTCCGCATTTGTGCGCCAGTTCCGCGCGGATGTGTCCGGCACGATGGACAAGATCACCGCCACCGGCAAGCTCGAACCCGATGAGGTCGATGCCATCCTGAACGCCTGGAAAGCATATGCGGGAGGCGACAGCCATGCCGTCCAGTAAACTGCTGAAAGAGCGCATTGAGAGCATTCAGGACACCATGAAGATCACGAACGCCATGTACCTGATCTCCTCGTCCAAGCTCCGCAAGGCGCGCAAGAATTACCAGAACGTTTCGCCCTACTTCAACCGCATGCGCGACACCATCTCCCGGGTGGTGCCTCATCTGCCGGAGGAGCCGGTGCACCCGTTCTTCCACGACCGTACCAACGAAAAGTCGAACCCCGCCGCGCCTATCTGGTGCTGACGGCAGACAAGGGCATGGCCGGTGCATTCAACCAGAACATCCTCCGGTTCCTCAAGGAGCACGCGGATGAGAACGACCGGTTCTATGTGATCGGTCAGGTAGGTTACCGCGCACTGTACCACAAGGACCCGCGTCTGGTGGAAGAGTTCCGCTACAGTGCCACCGCGCCCACCCTGCAGCGCGCTCGCGACATCACGATGGACGCTATCGACGACTTCAAGTCCGGCAAGCTGGATGAGATCTACCTCGTCTACACCAGGATCGAGAATGCACTGACCAGCGAGCCCACCATGGTGCGTCTGCTGCCGCTGGACCGCGAGCATCTGCAGCCCGCCCCCAAGGGCTTTGGTGATCCCAGCGGTGAGGTGGAGCTGTTCCCGGACGCCTGGACGGTGTTCGAGCAGACCGCGCCCATCTACATGCATGGCATGATCTTTGGTGCCATGACCGAGAGCTACTGCGCCGAGCAGAGCGCCCGCATGACCGCCATGGATTCCGCCACCAAGAGCGCGAACGACATGATCCGCGATCTGCAGCTGGAGTACAACCGTACCCGTCAGGGCTCCATCACCCAGGAGATCACCGAGATCATCGGTGGTGCAGCTGCTGTGCAGAAGCGGGATTAAAGAAAAGAACGAACTTATAATATAAGAGGCAATCGTTATGTTACAGGGAACTATTATCCGCGTAGCGGGTCCTGTTGTGGACGTGCAGTTCGCAGCAGGCAAGCTGCCTGCCCTGCAGGAGGCGCTGACGGTGACCGCTGAGGGCAACGAACGCACCATGGAAGTGACGCAGCACGTCAATGAAACGACGGTGCGCTGCATCATGCTTTCCGCAAGCGAAGGTCTCGGCAAGGGCATGACCGTGCAGGCGACCGGCCACGGCCTGACCGCACCGGTGGGCGAAGCCACCCTGGGCCGTATGTTCGACCCGCTGGGCAGACCCATCGACGGCAAAGGCCCGGTGGATGATGTGCCGCACTGGCCCATCCACCGCAAGGCTCCCAGCTTTGCGGAGCAGAAGCCTGCTACCGAGATCCTGGAGACCGGCATCAAGGTCATCGACCTGCTGGCTCCGTATGCAAAGGGCGGCAAGATCGGTCTGTTCGGCGGCGCAGGCGTCGGCAAGACCGTGCTGATCCAGGAACTGATCCACAACGTGGCCACCGAGCACGGCGGCTACTCCATCTTCACCGGCGTCGGCGAGCGCTCCCGTGAGGGCTGCGACCTGTGGGGCGAGATGAACGCTTCCGGCGTTCTGAACAAGACGGCACTGGTCTTTGGCCAGATGAACGAGCCCCCCGGAGCCCGTATGCGCGTGGCCGAGACCGGCCTGACCATGGGAGAGTACTTCCGTGAAGAGACCCACAAGGACGTGCTGCTCTTCATCGACAACATCTTCCGGTATGTGCAGGCCGGTTCGGAGGTCTCGGCCCTGATGGGCCGGATGCCCTCCGCCGTGGGCTATCAGCCCACTCTGGCCAACGAGCTGGGCGCTCTGCAGGAGCGCATCACCTCCACGAAGGACGGCTCCATCACCTCGGTGCAGGCCGTTTACGTCCCCGCCGATGACCTGACCGACCCGGCCCCCGCCACCACCTTTGCGCATCTGGACGCCACCACTGTGCTGTCCCGTAAGATCGTGGAGCAGGGCATTTACCCCGCTGTGGACCCGCTGGCCTCCACTTCCCGCATTCTGGAAGCAGACATCGTGGGCGAGGAGCACTACCGCGTGGCCCGCAAGGTGCAGTCCATTCTGCAGCGCTATCAGGGAGCTGCAGGACATCATCGCCATTCTGGGCATGGACGAACTGGACGAGAACGACAAGCTGACCGTGACCCGTGCCCGCAAGCTGCAGAAGTTCCTGTCCCAGCCCTTTTGCCGTGGCCGAGAACTTTACCGGCCTGAAGGGCAAGTATGTGCCGCTGAAGGACACCGTGCGCAGCTTTGCCGCCATCGTGGACGGCGAGGCCGATGACCTGCCGGAGTGGGCATTCTTCAACGTGGGTACGCTGGAAGATGCCCGCCAGAAGGCCGCTGAAAAGATGGCTGAGGAAAAGGGCGGTGCCGTCTGATGAACAAGTTCATGCTGAATATCACGGCCTCCAGCGGTGAGTTCTATCAGGGCGACTGTGAGGACCTCGTGCTGCCCACCGGCGACGGTGTGTATGGCGTGCAGGCCGGGCACAACCCCGTGCTGGTGGCCATCCAAATGGGCATCCTGCACTTTGAAGTGAACGGCGAAGCCCGCGACATTCTGGTGGGTGACGGCATTGCCGAGGTGACCCCCGCGTATGTGATGGTGCTGGTGGACAGCGCCGAGCGCCCGGAGGATATCGACAAGAACCGTGCCGAGGCGGCCCGCATCCGTGCGGAAGAGCGCCTGCAGCACCAGAAGAGCATGCATGAATATTATCAGAGCCAGATCGCACTGCAGCGTGCCATGCAGCGTCTGCAGGCTGCATCAAGTACAAGCGCTGAGACCTGAACCCGCAAAAACACCCGATTTTCTGGGGAATTTTCCCCGGAGAACGGGGCGTGTTTTTTGTTGGGGCCGGAGGCCTTGACAGATACTGTTCAAAGTGATATTATTTTGATATCACAAAGAAATGCTTCCGACCCTGATAAGGAGGGACTTGTTATGGAAGAGAAAATTTTGAATACCCGCAAAAACGGTATGGCGGTACTGCTGCTCACCCTGTTGGGCTATGTGGCAGCCGTTGCCCTGTTCATTTACAGCATCACCCTGCTGAATGCAGACCGGATGCTTCTGGGCGTGCCGCTGCTGATTTTGTCCATTGCCTATTGGATCGCAGGCATCTTCCTGTTCTGCGGCCTGAAGGTGCTCAAGCCGCAGGAAGCGCTGGTGCTCACCCTGTTCGGTGATTACATTGGTACCCTGAAGGGACAGGGCTTTTACTGGGTGAACCCCTTCTGCACCGCTGTCAACCCTGCCGCCGGTACCCGCCTGAGCCAGAGCGGTGACGTGAGCAGCAAAGAAAACGGCATGGCTGCCATGTTTGGCCAGAGCGGCCAGAATGCCCAGGTCAGTGCCGAATCCATGAGCAGAAAAGATCTCCCTGAAAATGATGACCCTGAACAACTCCCGGCAGAAGATCAACGACTGCCTGGGCAACCCGGTGGAGATCGGCATTGCAGTCATCTGGCGGGTCACCGACACTGCCAAGGCCGTGTTCAACGTAGACAACTACAAGGAATATCTCTCCCTGCAGTGCGACAGCGCCCTGCGCAACGTGGTGCGGGTGTACCCCTATGATGTGGCCCCCAATGTGGACACCACCGGCGACGGTGTGGCCGATGAGGGCAGCCTGCGCGGCTCCTCCGAGGTGGTGGCGGCCCGCATCCGCGACGAGATCCAGAAGAACGTGTCCGAGGCCGGCATCGAGGTGGTGGAAGCCCGCATCACCTATCTGGCCTATGCACCGGAGATCGCAGCCGTCATGCTGCAGCGCCAGCAGGCCAGTGCCATCATTGACGCCCGCAAGATGATCGTGGACGGCGCCGTGGGCATTGTGGGAATGGCACTGGACCGTCTGAACGAACAAGGTGGTAGAGCTGGATGACGAGCGCGCAAGGCAGCCATGGTGTCCAACCTGCTGGTGGTGCTGTGCGGCAACCGCGACGCCCAGCCCATCGTGAACAGCGGCAGCCTGTACTGATGGCAGAGCCCAAAAAGCAGGTGCCCCTGCGCCTGAACGCCAAACTCTACGATGCCCTTGCCGCTTGGGCAGAGGATGACTTCCGCTCGGTGAACGGGCAGATCGAATATCTGCTTACCGAGTGTGTGCGCCAGCGCAAGAAGAACGGGAAATATGTTTCAGATCAGATCGACGTACCGCCGGAACTGGACCTGAAATAAAACAGACGAACCAGCCCCGGCTGTGGAAGGTAGTTTTCCATAGCCGGGGCCGGTTGCGTTTATGTGACAGAAAAACATGAAAAAAAACAGGAAAGATGAAATAAAATCTATTGACAGTTGCGGAAGTGTGACGCATAATAAATGAATGAGATGCTCTGAAATCCCAGAGCGTTTCGGACCAAAGCAAGGAGCAGCGATCCCGTTGAAGAAACAAGAACAAAAAAACAAGACGGTTTTTCATGCTGTAGCAGCATTGCTGGCCGTTCTGGCGGTCGTGCTGGTACTGTACGGCGGGGGCCGCTGGCTGGAGAAACGGGCAGAAAAGCCGGAGACCCGCACCCAGCTGCCCCAGGCCGACCAGGAGACTGTGGAAGTGGATGGCGTGACCTACCGCAAAAGAGCCGCCTGACCACGATCCTGGTCATGGGCGTGGACCACGACACCCAGGACAGCTACGAGTACCGCAAGGCCGGCCAGGCCGACTTTCTGCGGTTGGTGGTACTGGATGACGCGGACAAGACGGTGCAGCAGCTGCAGATCGACCGCGATACCATGACCCCCGTGACGGTGCTGGGCCTGCTGGGTGACCGCTACGAGCCGGTGACCCAGCAGATCTGCCTGGGCTATGCCTTTGGCGATGGCCGTCAGACCAGCTGTGAGGTTACCGTAGAAGCAGTGGGAAACCTGCTGGGCGGACAGACCATCGACCAGTACCTTGCCATGGGGCTGGACGGCATCTCCACCCTGAACGATCTGGCAGGCGGTGTGACCGTGACGCTGGAGGATGATTTCTCCGCCATCGACCCGGCCATGACCAAGGGTACGACCCTCACGCTGCGGGGCGAGCAGGCCGAGACCTATGTCCGCTCCCGCCGCAGTGTCGGTGTAGGCACCAACGAGGCCCGCATGGCGCGGCAGGAAAGCTACATCCGACAGCTGTCGGTGCAGCTGGATGAAAAACTGCAGAAGGATCAGAACTTTGCCGTGGACGCCTACGACGCCCTGCAGCCCTACCTGACCACCAGCATGGCCAAAGGTCAGCTGGTGAACGAGGCCTGGGCGGCAAAGGACTACACCCGGCTGGACACCATCAAACCGGATGGCACCTATCAGGTCGGGGAGGATGGCTTTATGGAGTTTTATCCGGATGCCGATGCGTTGCAGCAGGCGGTGCTGCAGCTGTTTTACGAAAAAGTTGAATAAGCGTGCCCAAGACACGTTTAGGATAAAGACGTTCTCAAAGCCGAGAGAACTGGTCTGAAAGGGGTATATTCTTATGAAAATGAAAAAAAAGATCGTTTGTGCCATGGTCTCCGCAGCTCTGCTGGTGAGCATGGCTGCCGCTACCGCTTTTTGCTGTGGAGTCTGTGCCCAGCAAGACTGGCACCGATGCCGATGCAGGCAAGACCGACGTTTCCGTTTCCGGTTCTGCCAGTAGCGAGGGCCTGAAGGTGGAGGTCAAGACCACCGAGGATTCCATTAAGGAAGAGGCCCAGCTGAAGAACGAGGGCATGGAGCAGTACCTGACCACTAAGGCTGTGGCTACCGCTGCGAAGATCCTGGGCACTGAGAAGAACGCCGTGACCGTCAGCGAGATCAAGGAGATCAAGGTCTCCGGCTACAAGACCGGCATGGACAAGATCACCGTCAAGGTCCCCATGGCAGCTCTGCCGGAGAGCGGCACCACCGTTGCCGTGATCATCCGTGTCAAGACCCCCAACGGCAAGATCGTCAACCTGCCTCTGGCCGGTGTGGTCGTGGAGGAGACCGTTGTGGTGAACGGCGTGGCCCGTAAGGTCCGTAAGGTCCAGCTGGAGCTGGATGCCACCACCATGATCAACCTGCAGGCAGGCAAGGCCTACATTGCAGCTGTGACCCGGAAGTAAAAACAGAACGACTTTGTCCTGCGGCGCTCTCTTCCGAAAAAGGGAACGCCGCATTTTTCACGGAGAAAGCCAAGGGATTTTAAAGGAGCAACGAAGTGCAGCGAGATACTTTAACGCAGGAACCTTATCGTTCCGAGGTGCGGCCGCAGCAGGAGGAAGATACCATTGATCTTCTGGAACTTTGCATGGGCCTGCTGGACCACTGGAAGTTTATTGCGGCAGCCGCCGCAGCAGGAGCGGTGCTGGCAGCACTCTATACCTTTTGCTGGTGACCCCCCTCTACAAGGCCACCTCTACCATCTATGTGGTCAGCCGCAACGACTCGGTGCTGAACCTGTCGGATATTCAGATCGGCAGCGCCCTGACCAGCGACTACATCAAGGTGTTTGAGATGTGGGAGGTGCACGAAAAGGTCATCAGTGCACTGGATCTGGACTATACCTATACCCAGATGGACAACATGCTCAGCGTGACCAATGCCAACGACACCCGTATGCTGGACATTACGGTGACCGATGCAGACCCCGAAGAGGCTGCAGCCATTGCCAATAAGTATGCTGAGGTGGGCGCAAGCTACATTGCGGAGAAGATGAAGACCGACGAGCCCACCATCATGTCCTCGGCCCGGGTACCGGCCAACCCCTTCAGCCCCAGCAAGACCAAGAACATCCTGCTGGGCTTCCTGGCAGGCTTTGTGCTGTCCTGCGGTGTGGTGGTGCTGCGAGTGCTGCTGGACGATACCTATAAATCCGCTGAGGAGATCCGCAAGTACACCGGCATGGTGGTGCTGGCCTCTGTGCCCCTGGTGGGTGGCACCGAGCCCAAAAAAGGGCAGCAACTTCCAGCGCCGCATGAAGCGCCTGAGCAAAGATATTCGCCGCCGTGTGGGCGGTACCGGGAGGAAGGCATGAAACAGCTGAAGATCACAAAATTTCCGGAACTGGACTATGCAGGCAGCGAGGCCTTCAATACCCTGAGCACCAACCTGTCCTTTGCAGGTGAAACGGTCAAAAAGATCATGATCACCAGCTGCCACGCTTCGGAGGGCAAGAGCTACCTGTCCATGAACCTGATGCGGACCCTGGCCCAGCGTGGCATGAAGGTGGCCCTGGTGGACGCCGACCTGCGCCGCAGCGTGGTAAACGCCCAGTATGGCCTGCAGTTTGAGGACGGCCGCAACGACGACAAAGGTCTTTCCCACTTTTTGGCCGGCATGGTGGGCATGGAGGAGGTCATCTACCAGACCGACATCCCCGGTGCCCTGATGGTTCCGGTGGGCCGGGATGTGCCCAACCCCTGGCTCTGCTGAGCAACCATCACTTTAAGGACCTGCTGGACGCCCTGGCCCAGAGGGTGGATTATGTGCTGGTGGACGCCGCCCCTGTGGGCGTGGTCATTGATGCTGCCGAGATCGCAAAATCCTGCGACGGCACCCTGATCGCTGTGCAGTACAACGATGTGCGCCGCCAGGAGCTGCTGGACGTGAAGCAGCAGATCGAGCAGAGCGGCTGCCCCATCCTGGGCACTGTGCTGAACCAGGTGGATTACGACAGCTACCTGAGCCGCAAGTATTACTACCGTACCTACGGCAAATACGGTTACTACAACCGGTACTATAAGCACAAGCACGCGGCTGAAAAGAAATGAGCGGCTTTACAGATTATCACGCGCATTTCGTCTATGGTGTGGACGACGGTGCCCGCACGCGGGAAGAGATGTTTGCCATGCTGGATGCGGCGGCGGCGGATGGGGTCACCCGTCTGTTTGCCACCTCTCACAGCACGCCGGGCATGGAGCCCTTTCCGCGGGACGTGTATCAGCGGCATCTTGATTTTGCACGGGCTTACTGCGCCGAAAAGGGCTACGACCTGATGCTGGAAAGCGGCTCGGAGCTGCTGTATACCCCGGCTGCGGCCTATGCGGCGGCCGAGCACAGCCTGGTCACGCTGGGCGGCACCGACTGGGTGCTGCTGGAGTTCGTGCCCGATGTGGCGGCGGCGGAAGTGGAAACGGCCCTGCGGCAGATCACCGGCAGCGGCTACCGGGTGCTGCTGGCGCACATTGAGCGCTACCCCCGCCTTGCCCGCAGCGGTGCGCTGCCCCGCCTGAAGGAACAGTACGGCATCCGCTGTCAGGTCAATGCGGCCACGGTGCTGGAGGGCGGATTCTTTCAGCGCCGGAAGCTGGACCGCTGGCTGAAGGACGGCCTTGTGGACGCGATCTCCTCGGACGCACATAACTGCACTACCCGGGCCACCCGGATGCAGGCGGCCTATGAGCGGCTGTGCGGCATACTGGGACAAACTATTAAAAGTCAAGCCCCAAAATGAAAAAAATCCGCCAACCGACCGCTGCCCCTGACAAACAGCATTCAAATGCTGGTCTTGGAACAGCGAGGGCGACGGAGAGAACAGCAAAAGCAAGCCCGGCCAACCCTCGCAGAAACAGAATAGCATTTGAATGCTTCGGTTCGTCAAGGGTTCGCTGCGCCAGCTAAGTTTCTGTTGGAATTAGCTCAGGCTCAGGAGAAAATCATGCAGCTGTAAGATATGTTTTTCCAGACTTCTGCAAAGCGTAGATCAGCCGCACGAGTTTCTTCATGGCATGGGACAGGGCAACATTGTAGTGTTTTCCTTCGGCACGTTTTTTGGCAAGGTATTCAGCAAAGACAGGATTCCAGTAGCAGACGTACTTGGTTGCGTTGTAAAGGGCATGTCGCAGGTAGCGGGAGCCACGTTTTTCCATGTGAGCATAGCAGTTCGTGAGTTTTCCGGACTGGTATGTAGATGGAGAGCAGCCAGCGTAAGCAAGAATTTTGTCAGGAGAACTGAAATTGGAGAAATCCCCGATTTCTGCAAGGATTACAGCAGCGGAGTTTACTCCCATGCCGGGAATCGAGAGAATTGGTGGATTGAGCTCATCTATGATTTTCTGAATAGAATCTTCAATTTCGTCGATCTCGGAGGCAAGTTCTTGAATGAGTTTAATGGTATGCTTCAATTCCAAAGATTTGGCAGGCATGACAGAGCCAATAGAAGCTCTGGCTGCCTCTCGAATCTGGATGGTCTTTTCCGTAGCGTCCTTTGGACGCTGTTGTAAGAAGGTTTGTCAGCTTGGTAAGATGGACTTCTGAAATTTGCTTTGCACCGGGATATTCGCTAAGAAGTGCGTAGATTGAAGTGCCATGGATAGACGAAACAAGCCCTTCCAATTCGGGAAACAGAATCGTAGCCAATCTGGACACCGATTGCTTTAGTTTAGCGCATTCCTGAACTTTATCAAATCGGTATCTTGTTAGTGACTTTAGCTCTTCGTTATGGTATGCTATATCCGTGTAGGACTTGAGGTCTACATCGGACAATAGCATAGTTGCAATCGTTCTTGCATCCACACGATCGGTTTTGGTTTTGCGAAGGCTGAGACTTTTTCGGTACAGGTTGGTGTGTAAAGGGTTAATGACATAAGTTGGCAGACCGTTGTCAAGAAGGAACCCAAGAATATTGTAGCTGTAATGTCCGGTAGCCTCAAGTCCTACTTTTATTTTGTCTGACTTTTTGGTGCAGTTTCGAATCGTTTGAAGCAGCTGCTTAAATCCATCCATGTTGTTGGGGATGGTAAAGCAGTCAGCACGAACCATTCCGTCTGAATCAAGAATACAGCAGTCATGCTTATCCTTGGCAACATCAATTCCAACACAAACCATTTTGATACCTCCGGTATATTTATTTCGATGCTGTTCAGGACCACAGACTTCTTTGCTCTTGTAACCTCGTTCTAAATAAACCGTCTGGCGGTATCTAACTGATTAACATTTCAACAAAGAAGCTGTGGTTGGAGCCTCCCGAAAACCGTCTTTGCGGTAGGTGATGTTCCACCAATCCACAGCATCCTGAACTTATTGTAGCATTCCGCTGGAGAGCGGTCTATAAATACTACTATTTTATTATACGAGGTGATATGGATGAAAATTCTGGTCGTAGACGACGGACAGCTTGCGATCAATTCTCTGATCCGTATCTTGTGCAGAGTGGCACCGGATTGCGATTATATCAGTGCGATGACCACAGACGATGCTTTGACGTGGATGCGGCAGGGACCGATGGATGCAGCCTTTCTGAACTTGGAAATGCCGGGGATGAACGGCCTTTGCCCTTGCCCGCATGATCCAGAAGATCCAGCCGCGTTGCAACCTCATCGTGGTCACCGAGCACCCGGAGTATGCGCTGGAAGCCCTGCAGATCTTTGTCAGCGGCTTTCTGCTCAAACCCGCCAACGAGTCCGATGTGCGCAATGTGCTGGAAAATCTGCGGTATCCGGCCGAGGATGTGCCTGCGGGCGTCAAAGTGCAGTGCTTCGGCAACTTTGAGGTGTTCGTGGGCGGGCGTCCGCTCTCGTTCAAGCGCAGCAAGAGTAAGAGGAGGAGCTGCTGGCTTATCTGGTGGACCGCAACGGTGCCACCTGCACCAACGGCGAGATGCTGGCCGTGCTTTGGGAGGACAAGCCCGACACGGCGTCCCTGCACAGCCATCTGCGCAATCTGATCTTTGACCTGAGCCATACGCTGGAGGATGCCGGTGTGCGCGGGCTGCTGGTGCGCGGGCGCAGTACGCTGGCCATCGACACCAGCAAGGTGGAGTGCGATTATTACAACTTCTTGCGGGGAGACCGCTCCACCATCAGCAGCTACCGCGGTGAATATATGACCCAGTATTCCTGGGCAGAGGTCACCCGCTCGGCACTGCGCCAGCAGGCAGCAGCCAGTCAGAAAGGCGGCCTGCCCAGCTATTACGTCCCGCCGACCGGCCTCTGAGCCGACAAACTCACAGCAAAAACAAAGCCCCGTGTGTTCCGCATCGTGAACACAGGGGCTTTTGCTTATGAGATGAATTTCCGGGAATTTCCGGTTACTTCCGGGTGTGGCTCTCCCAGCCGCTGGAGGCGACCGCCTGCTGGTCCGGAGTGCACCACATGGCCTCTACGCCGTCCAGCGACTCCACCAGCTTCTGGCCCTCTTCCAGCGGCATGCAGAACAGGCCGGTGGTCAGGCAGTCGGCCATGCCGGAGTCCGGGCACAGCACAGTCACGCTGTTGAAATAGGCAGCCGGCCACAGGGTGTCCGGGTCAATCAGGTGGTGATAGCGCTTGCCGTCCACCACAAAGTAGCGCTGGTAGTCGCCGCTGGTCACCAGTGCCATGTCGCTCATGTTGATGGCGGCCCCGAACAGGGAGTCGGTGGTGTACACCTCCGAAGCGTTCCACGGGTTCTCCACGCCGCCGGTCCACTGGCTGCCGTCGGGCTTCTTGCCAATGGCACGCAGGTTGCCGCCTACGCTTACCAGTGCGCTGGTCAGGCCCCGGGCCTGCGCAGCCTGGCACACCATCTCCACGGCGTAGCCCTTTGCCCGCTGCCCACATCCAGCGACATCTCCGGGTCGGCCAGGTACACGGTCTTGGCCTGCTCGTCGATTACCACATTGTTGATGTCACAGTGCTGGGCTGCGGCTTCCAGCTCCTCCTGAGTGGGCAGGGTGTTGTCGGCCTCGTTCTGGTGGCTCTCGGCGGCCTCGCGGTAGTTGTGCCAGATGTTCAGCACACTGCCCATGGCCACATTCAGCTTGCCGTTTGTGGTGTCGTACATCTGGCGGGCCAGCTCCAGCATGGACAGGATGCGGTCATCCACCTGCACGGGGGCTTGCCGGCGTTGTCGTTGATGGTTTTCACATTCACCACGCCGTCGTAGTCGTTGTAGATGTCGTACAGCTGGTTGTAAGAGATCAGGTCGGCGTGCAGGGCTTCCATCTGCTTAGTGAACTCCTCCTCGCTCTCGCAGTAGGCGATCACCTGGGTGACGGTGTCGAACACATCATAGAAGATGGTGCTGTAGCGGGTCAGCTCCTGCTGGGGTTCGCTGGAACTGGAACCGGCGCAGCCGGCCAGCATGCTCAGACAGAGCACCGCCGCCAGCAGTCCGGCGGTGAGGCGGTTGAACAGGGTGGTTTTCATCGGGTCTGGTTCTCCTTTGCTGCGGTAAAGGCGGTGTGCTCCTCCTGCAGGTGGGCCAGCAGGTCGCCGAACACCCAGCTGCGGTTGGCGGGGGTCACCACGGCCTTGAGGGGGATGTTTACCTGCGCCTGCTTCATCAGGTCCAGCAGGGTGTCCACGTCCTTGTCCTTGAAGTTGGCCAGTACCAGGCCGGGGGATAGGCACCGGGCTCCAGCACCAGGGTCCGGGGGCCTTGGCCTCCACCTCACCCAGCAGCTGGGCCACGGTCTTGCCGGCGTCGGCAGGGGACACGGGCAGGACCTTCATGCCAAAGGCAGGGGCCATGCCGTCCAGCTTGCCGCGGTCGCCGGCGGAAAGGTTCCAGCCCAGCGCCAGCGGCACCCCGGCATTCTGGTTGCGTGCAATATGTGCTTTCATTGAAAATACCTCGTTTCAGAAGTAAACTGCAAAATATATTATAGTATAGCACAAAACTGCGGAAAAGAAAATGAGGAAACGACCCCTTTCGGGGAACGGCCGGAAAGCCAGCACGGGCAGCAGAATGTTCCCCGCAAACAAAAAAAGCTCTCCCTTTCGGGAGAGCTGGCATCGCGCAGCGATGACTGAGAGGGTTCAAATGGTTCAGTTCATCTTCTTGCCGAAGAACTCGACCTCTTTGCCGATGAACTGCATCAGCTCATCGAACTGGTCGGGGGTCAGGCTCTGGGCGCCGTCACACTTGGCGTGGGCGGGGTTGTTGTGCACCTCGATCATCAGGCCGTCGGCCCCGGCGGCAACGGCAGCCTTGGCCAGCTCCGGCACCATCCAGGCGTGGCCGCAGGCATGGCTGGGGTCCACCACTACGGGCAGGTGGGTCATCTTGTGCAGCATCACCACACCGGCCAGGTCCAGGGTGTTCCGCATACTGGTTTCAAAGGTGCGGATGCCCCGCTCGCAGAGGATGACATTCTCGTTCCCCTCGGCCATGATGTACTCGGCGCTCATCACGAACTCTTCCAGGGTGTTGGCCAGGCCGCGCTTGAGCAGCACCGGCTTGTTCTGGCGGCCCACAGCCTTCAGCAGCTCAAAGTTCTGCATGTTGCGGGCACCCACCTGGATCAGGTCCACGTTCTCGAACAGGGGCAGGTGCTCGGTGTTCATGATCTCGGTGACGATGGGGGCACCGGTGGCGCGGCGGGCCAGCTTGAGCAGGTCCAGACCCTCGCTGCGCATGCCCTGGAAGGAGTAGGGGGAGGTGCGGGGCTTGAATGCACCGCCGCGCAGCAGAGAAGCACCGGCGGCCTTCACGCGCTGGGCGCAGTAGGTGATCTGCTCTTCACTTTCAATGCTGCAGGGCCCGGCGATGACCGCAAAGTTGCCGCCGCCGATCTTCACGCCGTCCACGTCGATGATGCTGTCGTCCGGGTGGAACTTGCGGTTGGCCTTTTTATAAGGTTCGGACACGCGGCGGCAGGTCTCCACCACGGGGTTTGCCAGTACCCAGCTTTCGGCAATGGCCTTGGTGTCGCCGATGAGGCCCAGAATATGGGTATCGCTGCCCTTGGAGTCGTTGATCTGCAGGCCCATGCCCTCCAGCTCGTGGCAGAACTCGCGCACCTGTACGTCGGGGGCATCCTGTTTCAGTACGATGATCATAGTGGTTTTGTCTCCTTTGCCTTTTCCTATCTGTGCGAAACGGCAGGGGAGACCGGCTCCTTTGCCGCAGCTTGCAACGTTAAACTTCAGTTTCCTGAAGTGATGGTGCTATGATAACACTTCAGGAAACTGAAGTCAAGAACTTTTTGAAATTTGTGCAAAAAAGCAGTTTGCAGGGGCATTTTTACAGCTTCTTGCCGGAAACTCTGCCCGGAGGGGCTGTTATTTCAAAGGGGAACGTGGTAAAATGATGGCAAGAGAACCCTCTCCGCCGTAATGACAGAGAAGGCGAGGACGCGCAGCCTTGTACAGCAAAACGGAGAGGGTTTGACCCAAAAAATAAGAGGTTGAGATAAAATGGGAAAAGAAGCAAAAACCAATGCCATGCGCATTCTGGAACGTGAAAAGGTGCCCTATACGGCCCACGAGTACGCCCACGAAGAGGGCGTGGCCGTGGCCGGTGTGGATGTGGCCGGCAGCATGGGCGAGGACCCGGCCTGCGTATACAAGACGCTGGTGACCCAGGGCAGCAGCAAAAACTACTTTGTGTTTGTCATCCCGGTGGCGGCCGAGCTGGACCTGAAAGCCGCCGCCCGCAGCGTGGGCGAAAAGAGCGTGGCCATGATCCATGTAGCCGACATCAACAAGGTCACCGGCTATGTGCGCGGCGGCTGCAGCCCCGTGGGCATGAAGAAGCAGTACAAGACCGTGTTCGACGAGAGCGTCCTCGCACAGGAAAAAGTGTATGTTTCCGGCGGGCGCATCGGCACCCAGGTGTGCTGTGCTCCGGCGGACCTCATCCGTGCCGCCCGGGCCACCACGGCAAAGATCATCTTCTGAACCGGGCGGAAAAGTACGTCTTTTGGGACAAAGACGGTTGGAAGATTTTACGGAAAATATACTCAAACCATAAGTCATACTTAAAAAGAAAAACGATGGCGAAACTGCACAAAACTTTTGAAAGTTTTTTGGCGCATGGAAACACAAGGGAGAATTTGCCGCAACACTCTTTGCAAAGCCATTATTTTGCCGTAAACTGTATGTAGCACAGGGACGGTCACCCCATAGAACGGGCCCCGCACCCTGCAGAAATGTCAGCACAGAAACTGCGGAGGAAGAGATCCATGAAAAAAAGACGCTGCCGGGTCGCATGGAACGAAACAATATTCGTGCATGTCAGGGGCATCGTGCAGCTTCGTGCAAGGCATGGGAACAGAATACGCAAAAATAAAGGCTGTGGTGCAGGTGTACCACTGCCTTTTTGTTTGTCAGAAGTGGAAAGAGAGGGTTTGGATTATGGTTCGTAAAGTTGCTGTGATCATGGGTTCCGACAGCGATTGGCCGGTGGTCAAGGGGCCTGCGCCCAGCTCAAAGCGCTGGATATCCCCTTTGAAGCACACATCCTGTCGGCACACCGCACGCCCGCCGAGGCGGCTGCGTTTGCAAAAAGCGCAAAGGCCAACGGCTTTGGCGTCATCCTGTGCGCGGCCGGCATGGCAGCCCATCTGGCCGGTGCCTTTGCCGCCAACACTACGCTGCCGGTGATCGGCATCCCCATGAAGGGCGGTGCCATGGACGGTCTGGATGCCCTGCTGGCCACCGTGCAGATGCCCAGCGGCATCCCGGTGGCCACCGTGGCCCTGAACGGTGCCAAGAACGCCGCCTGGCTGGCCGCCGAGATCCTGGCACTGGGCGATGAGGCTCTGGCAGCAAAGCTGGAAGCCGAGCGCACCGCCATGGCGGCACAGATCGCGGCCAAGGAGGAAAAACTGCAGGCGGAGATCGCCGAACTGTAAAGGAGAACCAATGTCTGATTTTGCATATCCGCTGCACGAAGAATGCGGCGTTTTTGGCCTCTACGACCGGGCCGGCACCGAGGATGTGGCCGCGGCCGCCTATTCTGCCCTGTATGCGCTGCAGCACCGCGGGCAGGAGAGCTGCGGCATCGCCGTGAACGACGACGGCGTCATCCCCGGCCACCGGGATCTGGGCCTTGTGAACGAGGTGTTCACCCCGGCGGTGCTGGGCAGCCTGGCCAACCCCAACGCCCATATGGCCACCGGCCATGTGCGCTACGCCACCTCCGGCAGCCGCATCCGGGCCAATGCACAGCCCATGATCGTGCGGCACGGCCGGGGCACCATGGCCCTGTGCCACAACGGCAACCTGACCAATGCCATCGAGCTGCGCCGTCAGCTGGAAAACGAGGGGGCCATCTTCCACGGCTCCTCCGACACCGAGGTCATCTGCTACCTCATCACCCGCAACCGTCTGCGGATGGGCAGCATCGAGACCGCTATCAGCAAGACCATGGACGTGCTGGAAGGCGCGTACAGTCTTGTGATCATGTCCGCCACCAAGCTCATCGCGGTGCGCGACCCCCGCGGCTACCGGCCCCTGTGCATCGGCACGCTGCCCGGCGGCGGCTACGTCTTTTGCCAGCGAGAGCTGTGCCCTGGACGCTGTGGGTGCCACCCTGCTGCGGGACGTGAAACCCGGCGAGATCGTGGTGGCCGACGCCAAGACCGGTGAGCTGCGCAGCATCACCGACCATGTGGGCCGCCCGGACACCCAGATGTGCGTGTTTGAGTTCATCTACTTTGCCCGTCCGGACACCGTCATCGAGGGCAGCTCGGTGCACGAGGCCCGCAAGCAGGCCGGCCGGTTCCTGGCACAGGAACACCCGGTGGAGGCCGATGTGGTCATCGGCGTGCCAGACTCCGGCCTGGACGCCGCCCTGGGCTACTCCCAGGAGAGCGGCATCCCCTATGGCATCGGCTTCATTAAGAATAAGTACATCGGCCGCACCTTCATTCAGGGCAGCCAGGCCCAGCGCGAGAGCAGCGTCCGCATCAAGCTGAACGCCATCTCCTCCACGGTCAAGGGCAAGCGCGTCGTGCTGGTGGATGACTCCATCGTGCGCGGCACCACCTCTGCCCGCATCATCAAGCTGCTGCGGGACGCCGGTGCCACCGAGGTACACTTCATGGTGTCGGCACCGCCGTTCAAATATCCCTGCTACTTCGGCACCGACATCCCCGACCAGAAACTGCTGGTGGCCACCGGACGCACGGTGGACCAGATCAATGAGATCATCGGGGCCGACACCCTGGGCTACCTGTCCACCGAACATGTGGTGCAGCTGGCCAAAAACGCAAACTGTGGGTTCTGCACCGCCTGCTTCACCGGCGAATATGCCGTGAAGCCGGACGAGGTGCTTTCCACCGATATCCACGAACGCCACCTGAACGACCGCCCCAAGGACGAGAAAAAGTTAGGAGAGTAACACCATGGAAAAGAGCTATTCGGAAAGCTACGCCGCAGCAGGCGTGGACATCACCGCCGGTTACCGTTCGGTCGAACTGATGAAGCAGTATGTGGCCCGTACCATGAACGAGCACTGCATCGGCGGCCTGGGCGGCTTTGGCGGCCTGTTTGAGCTGGACTGCACCGGCTACAAGCACCCGGTGCTGATCTCCGGCACCGACGGTGTGGGCACCAAGCTGAAGATCGCCATGATCATGGACAAGCACGACACCATCGGCATCGACTGCGTGGCCATGTGCGTCAACGACGTCATCTGCGCCGGTGCAAAGCCGCTGGTGTTCCTGGACTACATCGCCTGCGGCCGCAACATCCCGGAAAAAGATCGCCGAGATCGTCAAGGGCGTGGCCGAGGGCTGCGTGCAGGCCGACTGCTCTCTGGTGGGCGGCGAGACGGCCGAGCACCCGGGCATGATGCCGGAGGACGAGTACGATCTGGCCGGTTTTACCGTGGGCGTCGTGGACAAGGAAAAGATCCTGAACAACGATTCCATGAAGCCCGGCGATGTGATCATCGCTCTGCCTTCCACCGGTGTGCACTCCAACGGTTTCTCGCTGGTGCGCAAGATCTTTGACATCGACGGCGACCCGGATGTGCTGCACACCACCCCCGCCGAGCTGGGCGGCAAGAGCCTGGGCGAGGCCCTGCTGGCTCCCACTAAAATTTACGTTAAGCCGGTGCTCAAGGTGCTGGAGGAAGTGGATGTCAAGGGCATTTCCCACATCACCGGCGGCGGCTTCTATGAGAACATTCCCCGCAGCCTGAAGAAGGGCTGCTGCGCCCGCATCCACAAGGCGGATGTCCGCACCCCGGCCCTGTTCGACCTGATGCAGAAGGAGGGCGGCATCTCCGAGCACGATATGTTCAACACCTTCAACATGGGCGTGGGCATGGTGCTCACCGTGCCTGCCGAGCAGGCCGACAAGGCTCTGGAGATCCTGCACGCCAACGGTGAGCCGGAGGCTTACCGTCTGGGCGTCATCGCAGAAGGCGAGGGTGTGGAGCTGTGCTGAACATTGCAGTGTTAGTTTCCGGCGGCGGCACCAACCTGCAGGCCCTGCTGGACAGTGAGGCCCGCGGTGAGAACCCCAACGGAAAGATCACCCTTGTGGTGGCCTCCAAGCCCGGCGTCTATGCGCTGGAGCGCGCCGCAAAGGCCGGTGTGGAGAGCTGCGTGGTGCGCCGCAGGGACTACGACAACAGCGAAGAGTTTGACGCGGCCCTGCTGGGCACGCTGAAAGCACACAACATCGACCTTGTGGTGCTGGCAGGCTTTCTGTCGGTGCTGGGGCCCAGCGTCATCGCGGCCTATCCGCGCCGCATCCTCAACGTGCACCCGGCGCTCATCCCGTCCTTCTGCGGGCCGGGTATGTACGGCCTGCGCCCCCATGAAGCGGCCCTTGCCCGTGGCTGCAAGGTGACCGGTGCCACCGTCCACTTTGTGAACGAAGAATGCGACGGCGGCCCCATCCTGCTGCAGAAGGCCGTGGACATCCTGCCCGGCGACACCCCGGAGGTGCTGCAGAAACGGGTCATGGAGCAGGCCGAGTGGAAGCTGCTGCCCAAGGCGGTTGCCATGGTGTGCAGCGGAGAGATCGAGTGAAAAAAATAAACTGGCTCGCCCTCTCAGGCCGCTTCGCGTCCAGCTCTCCCAAAGGGAGAGCCCTTGGCAAAACCATGAACTTTGTGTGGATTGCCAAAGCCTCCCACTTTGGGGGAGGTGGCAGCCGTCAGCGCTGACGGAGAGGGCGAGGTCGTTATCCGTAAAGGAGAACAACAATGGAAAAGATCGACCTGAACGAATATCTGGCCTCCAACGAATACCCCGGCCGCGGCATTGCGGTGGCAAAGGCCCCGGATGGACGACAGATGTTCATCGGCTACTTCATCATGGGCCGCAGCGAGAACAGCCGCAACCGCGTGTTCGACCCCGTGCCGGAGCGCGGCGGCATCTGCACCATGGCAGCCGACCCCGCCAAGCTGGAGGACCCCAGCCTGATCATCTATAACCCGGTGTTGACGCTGGGCCGTACCCACATCGTGACCAACGGTGACCAGACCGATACCATCTATGACCTGATGAGCCAGGGCAAGAGCTTTGCCGATGCACTGCGCACCCGCACCTTTGAGCCGGACGGCCCCAACTACACCCCCCCCGTATCTCTGCGGTGGTGTATGCGGACGGCAGCTACCAGATGAGCATCCTCAAGTCTGCCGACGGCAACGGGGACAGCGTGCAGCGCTATTTCTTTGATTACCCCCAGCCCGTGGCCGGAGAGGGCCACTTCATCAGCACCTACAAGCACAATGGTAGCCCCATCCCCAGCTTTGAGGGCGAGCCGCTGCGCTTTGCCTGCCCCCGCACCCTCGGCGACTTTGCCCACGGCCTGTGGAGCAGCCTGAACGCCGACAACAAGGTGAGCCTGTTCGCCCGGGTCATCGACCTGGAGAGCGGTGAGAGCGGCGACATGATCTTCAACAAATACGACGCCGTGTGCAGCGATCTGGACGACCCCGAAGAGCCGGAGCTGCTGCCCGAAGAGCTGGAACTGCTCAAAAAGCTTGACGCGGAAGAAGAATAAGAGTACACCATAGAGGAACCAAGGAGGATGCACCAATGAATGAACTCGCACTGAAATACGGCTGCAACCCCAACCAGAAGCCCAGCCGCATTTATATGGAAGATGGCTCTGACCTGCCGGTCACTGTTCTGAACGGCAAGCCCGGCTACATCAATTTTCTGGATGCCCTCAACTCCATCCAGCTGGTCAAGGAGCTGAAGGCGGCCTGCGGCCTGCCCGCAGCAGCCTCCTTCAAGCATGTGTCCCCGGCAGGTGCCGCCCTGGGCCTGCCCCTCACCGAGGTGGAGCGCAAGATGTACCACATCGCCCCGGATGCAGAGCTGTCCCCGCTGGCCTGCGCCTACGCCCGCGCCCGCGGTGCCGACCGCATGTCCTCCTTCGGCGACTGGATCGCTCTGTCGGACGTCTGCGACGTGTCCACCGCAAAGCTGATCCAGCACGAGGTGTCCGACGGCATCATCGCACCGGGCTACGAGCCGGAAGCACTGGCGATCCTGTCCGGCAAGAAGAAGGGCAACTACAACGTGGTGGCCATCGACCCCGCCTACAAGCCCGCACCCATCGAGCACAAGCAGGTGTACGGCATCACCTTTGAGCAGGGCCGCAACGAGCTGGTCATCAACGCCGACACCATGCTGAACAACTGGGTCACCGAGAACAAGGACGTGACCGAGGAGCAGAAACGCGATCTGGTCATTGCACTCATCACCCTCAAGTACACCCAGTCCAACAGCGTGTGCTACACCGCAGGCGGTCAGACCATCGGCGTGGGTGCCGGCCAGCAGAGCCGCATCCACTGCACCCGTCTGGCAGGCCAGAAGGCTGACAACTGGCAGCTGCGCCACATGGACAAGGTACTGAACCTGCCCTTCCGTGACGATATCGCCAAGCCCAACCGGGACAACGCCATTGATGTTTACATCGGCGACACCCCGGAGGACGTCATCGGCGACGATGTCTGGGCCGAGACCTTCACCGAGCAGCCCGCCCCGCTGACCGCCGAGGAAAAGAAGGAATACCTGAGCAAGGTCACCGGCGTGTGCCTGGGCTCGGATGCCTTCTTCCCCTTCGGCGACAACATCGAGCGTGCCCGCCGCTCCGGCGTGACCGCCATCGTGCAGCCCGGCGGTTCCATCCGTGACCAGCAGGTCATTGATACCTGCAACAAGTACGGCATCGCCATGGCCTTCTGCGGCCTGCGGCTGTTCCATCACTAAGAGAAGGTGTAAAAATGAGCAAAAAAATTCTGGTGGTTGGCGGCGGCGGCCGTGAGCACGCCATCATCAAGGCCCTGAAAAAGAGCCCCGACTGCGGCGAGATCTGGTGTGCCCCCGGCAACGGCGGCATCCGCTACGACGCCAAGTGCAAGAACATCAAGGCCACCGATGTGGAGACCATGGTGGGCTTTGCCGTTGAGGAAAAGTTTGACTACGTCGTGGTGGCCCAGGATGACCCGCTGGCCCTGGGCATGGTGGACGAGCTGGCAAAGGCCGGCATCCCGGCCTTTGGCCCGGACAAGGCCGCTGCCCGCATCGAGGCCTCCAAGGTGTTCTCCAAGGACCTGATGAAGAAATACGGCATCCCCACCGCGAAGTATGAGACGTTTGATGACCCGGCCAAGGTCATGGCGTACATCAAGGCCGAGGGCAAGTACCCGGTGGTCATCAAGGCCGATGGCCTGGCTCTGGGCAAGGGCGTGCTGATCTGCGAGAACGAGCAGCAGGCCGCCGACGGCGTCAAGGAGATCATGCTGGACAAGAAGTTCGGCGCATCCGGCAACCATGTGGTGGTGGAAGAGTTCCTCACCGGCCCGGAGGTCAGCGTGTTGAGCTTTACCGACGGCAAGGTGGTCAAGCCCATGGTGTCGTCCATGGACCACAAGCGTGCCAACGACCACGACACCGGCCTGAACACCGGCGGCATGGGCACCGTTGCCCCGAACCCCTACTACACCCCGGAGATCGCTGCCGAGTGCATGGAAAAGATCTTCCTGCCCACCATCCATGCCATGAACGCCGAGGGCTGCCCCTTCAAGGGCTGCCTGTACTTCGGCCTGATGCTCACCCCGGACGGCCCCAAGGTCATCGAGTACAACTGCCGTTTCGGTGACCCCGAGACCCAGGTGGTGCTGCCCCTGCTGGAGGGCGACCTGCTGCACATCATGGAGGCCTGCACCAACGGCACCCTGGCCGACGAGGAGGTCAAGTTCTCGGACGGCGCAGCCGCCTGCGTCATTCTGGCCTCCGGCGGCTACCCGGTGGCCTATGAGAAGGGCAAGCCCATCTCCGGCCTGGTGGACGGTCAGCTGCCGGACGAAGAGAATGTGACGGTGTATCACTCCGGTACGGCCCTCACCGAGGACGGCACGCTCGTGACCAACGGCGGCCGTGTGCTGGGCGTGACCGCCACCGGCCCGCGCCTGACCAACGCCCTGAGCCACGCCTATGAGGCAGCCGAGAAGATCCATTTCGACAAGCTGCACAAGCGCAGCGACATCGGCCTGCGTGCGCTGAAGGCACTGGCAGAAAAGCAGTAAAAATGATTAAGGGGAACTTACCCATGGTCTATCGTATTTATGTGGAAAAAAAGCCCGGCTTTGACGTCGAGGCAAACGGCCTGAAGAACGAGCTCACCGGCCTGCTGGGCATCCGGTCGCTCACCGGCCTGCGCCTGCTCAACCGCTACGACGTGGAGGGCATCGACGAGGTGCTGTTCCACCAGTGCGTCAGCACCGTGTTCAGCGAGCCGCCGGTGGACAACACCTATGCCCAGCTGCCGGAGCATGAGGGCACGGCATTTGCCGTGGAGTACCTGCCCGGCCAGTTCGACCAGCGTGCCGATTCCGCCGCCGAGTGCATCCAGCTCATCAGCCAGGGCGAGCGTCCGCTGGTGCGCTCTGCCCGCGTCTACCTGCTGGAAGGTGCCCTGACCGACGAGCAGCTGGCCGAGATCAAAAAATATGTCATCAACCCGGTGGAGGCCCGTGAGGCTTCGCTGGACAAGAAGGCTACCCTGAAAATGGAGTACCCCGTGCCCACCGCTGTGGCGGTGCTGGACGGCTTCAACCAGCTGGACGAAGAGGGCCTGAAAAAGTTCATCGACGAGAACGGCCTGGCGATGGACCTGGGCGACATCAAGTTCTGCCAGGAGTATTTCTGCTCGGAGAAGCGCGACCCGACCATCACTGAGATCAAGATGATCGACACCTACTGGTCCGATCACTGCCGCCACACCACCTTCGGCACCATTCTGGACGATGTGCAGATCGACGACGAAGTGGTGCAGGCTGCCTTTGACCGCTACATGGCCATGCGCAAGGATCTGGGCCGCGAGGGCAAGCCCCGCTGCATGATGGATCTGGCTACCATCGGTGCCAAGGAGCTGAAGAAGCAGGGCATCCTGAAGAACCTCGACGAGTCCGACGAGATCAACGCCTGCACTGTGAAGATCAAGTGCGACGTGAACGGCAAGGACGAGGACTGGCTGTTCCTGTTCAAGAACGAGACCCACAACCACCCCACCGAGATCGAGCCCTTCGGCGGCGCAGCCACCTGCATCGGCGGTGCCATCCGTGACCCGCTGTCCGGCCGCAGCTACGTCTATCAGGCCATGCGTGTGACCGGTGCCGGTGACCCGCTGGTGCCTGTGAGCGAGACTTTGCCCGGCAAGCTGCCCCAGCGCAAGCTGGTGACCACCGCCGCCGCCGGTTATTCCTCCTACGGCAACCAGATCGGTCTGGCTACCGGTCAGGTGGATGAAATCTACCACCCCGGCTATGTGGCAAAGCGCATGGAGATCGGTGCGGTGGTGGGTGCCACCCCGGCTTCCCATGTGCGCCGCGAGTGCCCGACTCCCGGGGATGTGATCGTGCTGCTGGGCGGCCGCACCGGCCGCGACGGCGTGGGCGGTGCCACCGGTTCCTCCAAGGCCCACAAGCTGGACAGCCTGGAGCACTGCGGTGCCGAGGTGCAGAAGGGCAATGCCCCCATCGAGCGCAAACTGCAGCGTCTGTTCCGCCGGGAGGACGCCTGCAAGATGATCAAGCGCTGCAACGACTTTGGCGCAGGCGGCGTGTCGGTGGCCATCGGTGAGCTGGCCGACGGTCTGTACATCGACCTGAACAAGGTCACCAAGAAGTACGATGGTCTGGACGGCACGGAGCTGGCCATCAGCGAGAGCCAGGAGCGCATGGCTGTGGCGCTTGCCCCGGAGGACGTGGACAAATTCATCGCCATCGCCAATGAAGAGAACCTCGAGGCTACCCCCGTGGCCAAGGTCACCGAGGAAAAGCGCCTGAACATGGTGTGGAACGGTGTGTCCATCGTGAACATCAGCCGCGAGTTCCTGAACTCCAACGGTGCCGAGAAGCACCAGAACGTCCATGTGGAAAAGGCCACGGTCTGGCAGCCCCAGTGGGAGGGCCTGACCTTCAGCCAGAAGATGAAGAACATGGTGGGCGACCTGAACGTCTGCAGCAAGAAGGGCCTTTCCGAGCGGTTCGACTCCACCATCGGTGCCGCTACCGTGCTCATGCCCTTCGGCGGTGCCTACCAGCTCACCCCCCAGAACGCCATGGTGGCAAAGCTGCCTGTGGACGGCGAGACCAGCACCTGCTCCGGCATGGCCTGGGGCTTCAACCCCTACCTGATGAGCGCCGACCAGTACAAGGGTGCCCGTCTGGCCGTGGTGGAAAGCGTGACCAAGCTGGTGGCCACCGGCTTCCGCTATGAGGACGCTTACCTCACCTTCCAGGAATACTTCGAGCGCCTGGGCACCGCCCCGGAGCGCTGGGGCAAGCCGCTGGCCGCCCTGCTGGGCGCACTGGATGCCCAGATGGGCCTGGGCATCGCCTCCATCGGCGGCAAGGACAGCATGTCCGGCTCCTTTGAGAAGCTGGATGTGCCTCCCACGCTGGTGTCCTTCGCCACTGCCATCGGCAAGGCAAACAAAGTGGTCTCCACCGAGTTCAAGAAGCCCGAGAGCACCGTGGTGCTCATCCGTCCCATCACCGACCCGGAGACCGGCTGCCCCAACTTCTTCTCCCTGAAGGCCAACTACAAGGTCGTGGAGGACATGATCGAGAGCGGCATGGTGGCATCGGCCTGCTCCGTGGGCTACGGCGGCATTGCCGAGGCCCTGTTAAGATGGGTCTGGGCAACCACATCGGTTTCAAGATGCGGGCAGACCTGACCACCAACCAGATGTTCGAGCCCATGTACGGCTCCATCGTGCTGGAAATGGTGTCCGACGCACCTGCCGGCGAGATCCTGGGCGAGACCACCAAGGAATACACCTTCGAGGCCTGCGGCGAAACGCTGGATATGGCACAGCTGCAGGAGATCTGGGAGGCCAAGCTGGAGCCGGTGTACCCCTACCGCAAGGCAGGCCCCACCGTGGAGCCCATCACCGGCAGCCTGACCGCCCCCGCCGCACCCAAGATCGGTGTGGCAAAGCCCAAGGTCATCATCCCGGTGTTCCCCGGCACCAACTGTGAGTATGACACCGCAAAGGCCTTTGCCCGTGCCGGTGCCGACCCGGAGATCCTGGTCATCCGCAACCTGACCCCCGCCGACGTCACGGCCAGCTGCGAAGCACTGGTCAAGGCCATCGACAACAGCCAGATCGTGATGCTGCCCGGCGGCTTCTCCGGCGGCGACGAGCCGGACGGCAGCGCCAAGTTCATCGCCTCCTTCTTCCGCAACCCGGCGGTCACCGAGGCTGTGCGCCGTCTGCTGCAGCAGCGCGACGGCCTGATGCTGGGCATCTGCAACGGCTTCCAGGCTCTGATCAAGCTGGGTCTGGTGCCTTACGGCGATATCCGCCCCATCACGGCTTATGACCCCACCCTGACCTTCAACACCATCGGCCGCCACCAGAGCATGCTGGTGCGCACCCGCATCGCCTCCACCGGCAGCCCCTGGCTGAGCAAGTGCGCCGTGGGCGACGAGCACACTGTGGCCATCAGCCACGGCGAGGGCCGCTTTGTGGCTCCGCAGGAGGTGCTGGACACCATGCTGCGCAACGGTCAGGTGGCTACCCAGTATGTGGATCTGACCGGAGTGCCCACCATGGATCAGCGCTTCAACCCCAACGGTTCGGTGCTGGCCATCGAGGGCATCACCAGCCCGGACGGCCGCGTGTTCGGCAAGATGGGCCACTCGGAGCGCAGCGGCGAGTATCTGTACAAGAACGTCACCGGCGACAAGTACCAGCCGATCTTTGAGGGCGGCGTGGACTATTTCAAGGTTTGATGGTACAATCATAAAAAACCATCAGGAGGAAACAACCAATGTCTCAGCATGACCGTTATATCAGCCCGTTTTCCACCCGGTATGCCTCGGACGAGATGCAGTACATCTTCTCCGATGACAACAAGTTCCGCACCTGGCGCCGCCTGTGGGTGGCACTGGCACGGGCCGAGATGAACCAGGGCCTGACCAACATCACCCCCGACATGGTGGCCGAGCTGGAAGCCCATGTGGACGACATCAATTACGAAGTGGCCATTGAGCGCGAAAAGCTGGTGCGCCACGACGTGATGAGCCACGTTTATGCCTACGGCCAGCAGTGCCCCAAGGCAGCCGGCATCATCCATCTGGGTGCCACCAGCTGCTATGTGGGCGACAACACCGACATCATCGTCATGCGGCAGGGCCTGGAGCTGGTGCGCAAAAAGCTCATCGGCGTGCTGGCAAAGCTGGCCCGCTTTGCCGAGGAATACAAGGACATGCCCTGCATGGCCTACACCCACTGCCAGCCTGCCCAGCCCACCACCGTGGGCAAGCGTGCCACCCTGTGGGCCAACGAGCTGGTGATGGACCTGCAGGAGATCGACCACCGTCTGGCTACTCTGCAGCTGCGCGGCGTCAAGGGTACCACCGGCACCCAGGCATCCTTCATGGAGCTGTTCAAGGGCGATGCCGACAAGATCCGCGCGGTGGACGCTTCCATTGCTGAGGAGATGGGCTTTGACCCCAAGGCCGTCATCCCGGTGTCCGGCCAGACCTACAGCCGCAAGGTGGACGCCTTTGTGCTCAACGCACTGGCCGGCATCGGCCAGAGCTGCATGAAGTTTGCCACCGACCTGCGCCTGCTGGCCAACTTCAAGGAGATGGAGGAGCCGTTCGAGAAGAACCAGAGGCTCTTCCGCCATGCCCTACAAGCGCAACCCCATGCGCTGCGAGCGTATCTGCGCCCTGAGCCGTTACCTGATGGTGGACGTGCTGAACCCGGCCTTCACCACCGGCACCCAGTGGTTCGAGCGCACGCTGGATGACTCCGCCAACAAGCGCGTGGCCATGGCCGAGGGCTTCCTGGCGGCCGATGCCATTCTGAACATCATGCTCAACGTCACCGACGGCATCGTGGTGTACCCCAAGGTGGTGCGCAGCCGCCTGATGGCTGAGCTGCCCTTCATGGCCAGCGAGAACATCATGATGCAGGCCGTGGAAAAGGGCGGCAACCGTCAGGAGCTGCACGAGCGCCTGCGCCAGCACGCCATTGCCGCCGGCAAGCAGGTCAAGGAAGAAGGCCTGCCCAACGACATGGTGGACCGCATTGCTGCCGACCCCGCCTTTGGCCTGACCAAGGAGGAGATCGTGGCAGGTCTGGTGCCGGAGAACTTTGTGGGCCGTGCACCCCAGCAGGTGGAGGAGTTCATCGCCAACGTTCTGCAGCCCATCTTTGACGCCAACCCCGAGGATGTGGAGCAGCACGCTTCCCTGAGCGTCTGATGACAGTATAAATTGCAAAAAGGAGAAGCCCACGGGCTTCTCCTTTTTGCGTTTGTGCCTTGCACGATTTTGTCTGCCATGCTACACTGGTAGCAGAACATAAAAAGGAGTACCGCAGATGCGATTGGATAAATATCTGGCCGAGACGGCCCAGTGCACCCGCAGCGAGGCAAAGGCTCTGCTGGCCAAGGGCCGGGTGCAGGTGAACGGTGCCGTCTGCAAAAAAAGGGGACACCCAGCTCAAAGAAACCGACACCGTGGCCGTGGACGGCAAAGCCCTGAACTACCGGCAGTTCGTCTATCTCATGCTCAATAAGCCGGAAGGCGTGGTGAGCGCATCCACCGATAAGCGGGACACCACTGTGGTGGATCTGGTAGGGGGATGCCTACCCCCGGCGGGAGCTGTTCCCGGCGGGGCGGCTGGATAAGACCAGTACCGGTTTTGTGCTGCTGACCGATGACGGCGGATTTGCCCATGATATCCTTGCCCCGAAGCGCCATGTCTCCAAGACCTATACCGTCACGCTGGACACCCCCCTCACCGAGGAGATGCGCACCGGCTTTGCCGCGGGGGTCACGCTGGCCGACGGCACCGCCCTTTCGCCCGCCGAAGTGACCGCCCTTTCTCCGGACGGCCTGACCGTGCGGGTGGTGCTGAAGCAGGGGGTGTACCACCAGATCAAACGGATGTTCGGCGTGTACGGGGCCGGGGTGAACGGCCTGCACCGGGACGCCATCGGCGGGCTTGCACTGGACGAGAACCTTGCGCCGGGCCAGTGGCGGGAACTTTCGGACGATGAGGTGGCAGAAATTACCAGAGGATGAGGGCCGCTTTTCACCCGGATTTCAAAAAAACATCACATTTTAAAGCTAAAATAGTGCCAAGAACCACGCAAAAAAAAGCACTTTTTGGCCTGCAAACGCCCCGAAAGATAATTTCAACAAGAAAGAATTATCTTTTTTGTTGAAATATGTTGCAAAAGTAAATTCTTTTGTGTAAAATATAGATTGTAATGCAGCGAAATTGGTAAAAATCACAGTCGCTGCCGCTGCGGTTTGCACAAACGAGGAAAAGGGGTAACCATTATGGCCAATAGAGTATTTCAAAGCGTGATCTACCAGATGAAAGATGCGATCAACCGGGTGGTCGGCGTGGTGGATGAGACCGGCGCTGTCATTTCCTGCTCGGAACTGAACCTGATCGGGGAAGTGCGCGACGGCTTTGTGGCGGAGCGCCTGACCGCAGGGGACCGCTTTGTGCGCGATGGTTACACCTACCAGCAGTTCTCCAGCGCAAAGCACAACGATTACGCGGTGTTCGTGGAAGGTGCCGATGAGACGGCCGGCCAGTTTGCTGCCGTGCTGTCCATCAGCCTGCAGAGCATCAAGCAGTATCATGACGAAAAGTTCGACAAGTCCAACTTCATCAAGAACGTGGTGCTGGACAACATCCTGCCCGGCGATATCTACGCCAAGGCCCGCGAGCTGCACTTTGCCACCGACGTTTCCCGCGTGGTGTTCATCGTGCGTGTGACTTCCGGCGGCGACATCTCCGCCTATGATGTGGTCAGCAGCCTGTTCCCGGACAAGCAGAAGGACTTTGTGTTCAACATCAGCGAGACGGATACGGTGCTGGTCAAGGAGATCCGCAAGGGCATCGACCGCACCGACATGGAAAAAGCTGGCCGCCAGCATCGTGGATACCCTGTCCGGCGAGCATTACATCAAGGCCGTGGTCGGCATCGGCACCCCCATTTCCAACGTGAAGGATCTGGCCACCTCCTTCAAGGAGGCCCAGATCGCCATGGAAGTGAGCAAGGTGTTCGACACCGAGAAGCAGATCATCCGCTACGACAACCTTGGCATCGCCCGCCTGATCTACCAGCTGCCCACGACCGTGTGTGAGATGTTCCTGCGCGAGGTGTTCAAGCAGGGCAGCATCGAGAGCCTGGATCAGGAGACCCTGTTCACCATCCAGCGCTTCTTTGAGAACAACCTGAACGTTTCGGAAACCAGCCGCGGTCTGTTCGTGCACCGCAACACGCTGGTGTATCGTCTGGAAAAGATCAAAAAGCTGACCGGCCTGGACCTGCGTGAGTTCGACGACGCTATCGTCTTTAAGGTAGCGCTGATGGTCAAGAAGTACCTGTCCAACAACCCGGCCAAATATTGATGCAACCGCCGCACAGGGTTCCCTGTCCGGCACCGGAACCGGCCGCTCGACCCCGATGCTGGCCGGTTCTTTTTGCCTGTGGAAATGACCCCTTGCAGGCAGAACAGGCTGCAGGGGTCTTGACCATCAAAAAACTTTGATGTCAGGAGTAAAAGCGTTCCATGATCGATTTTGAACACGTCTCCAAAGAGTACAAAAAGGGCGGACGCCTGGCCCTGGAGGACATCAACCTCCATGTGGACGACGGCGAATTCGTCTTTCTGCTGGGCCATTCCGGTGCCGGCAAATCCACGCTGCTCAAGCTCATCCTGCGCGAGGAGCTGCCCACCTCCGGCAAGGTGACGGTGCTGGGCAAGGACGTTGCCCACCTGCGCCGCCGCAAGGTGCCCTACCTGCGCCGTCAGATGGGCATCATCTTCCAGGACTTCCGCCTCATCCCTTCCATGACGGTGTACGAGAACATCGCCTTTGCCATGCATGTGACCAACGTCAAGCGCAGCGTCATCCGGGAGCGGGTGGAATACATGCTGGAGCTGGTGCATCTGGAGGATAAGGCCAAGGTCTACCCGGACACCCTGTCCGGCGGTGAGCAGCAGCGCGTGGCCGTGGCCCGTGCGCTGGCCCACAGCCCCAAGCTGGTGATCGCCGACGAGCCCACCGGCAACATCGACCCGGAGCTGAGCCTGGAAATGATGGAGCTGCTGGAGCGGGTGAGCCAGACGGGCATCACCGTGCTGGTGGTCACCCATGAGCACGAGCTGGTGCACCGCTTCCATCAGCGGGTGGTCACCCTGAAAAATGGCCGCATCATCTCGGATATCCCGGCAGACCCGGAGGCCATTGCGGCCCGCTCTGCCGAGCTGAACGCCTGGAAGGAGCTCACCGAACCGGTGGACGACGAACCGGACGAGCAAAACGATGAAACGAAGGAAAAGGAGGCGGCGACGGTATGAGGATCTCGACCTTTTTCTTTCTGACCCGGCGCGGCCTGCGCAATCTGGGCAAGCACTGGGCCATGACCATTGCCTGCATCGCGTCCCTGAGTGTCTGCATGACCCTGAACAGCTTTGCCAGTCTGGCAGAGGTGAACGTGGACAGCATGGTCAGCTATCTGGGCAGCCAGAACGAGACCGTGGTGTACCTGGACCCTGACTGCGACGACGCCACCGCCACCCAGGTGGGAGAAAAGCTCTCTA
>VOFC01004392.1_pt1 | contig 152421 bp, 238 predicted proteins | sample 5384161 | NCBI WGS metagenome assembly VOFC01 (sample SAMN12384722, study PRJNA508395) | human gut metagenome | isolation source: healthy gut B | host: Homo sapiens | reverse complement strand
GGAAGCGGACCAGCCGGTTCCCGCCGGGCAGCTCCGCCTCACCGTGGCGGTGAGCTTCCCCTCCCAGAAGGAGGCTGAGCGCCGGGCTTCATCTTCCCGCCCCGGCCGGACCGAACACTCCCACAGGCCCTCCCTTTGTCGATGAGGAGCAGCACTTCGCAGGCGCCGCCGGTGGACCGGCGGCCGATCAGCCGGGCAGTACCCGGGAGTCGTTGAGCACTAGGCAGTCCCTGGTCTCAAAAACGGGGAGCTCATAGAAATGGTGGTGGCCCGTTTCGCCCGTGTACTTGTCCAGCGTCAGCAGGCGGGAAAGCATCCCTGCGCTCCCAGTGGAGTCTGGGCGATCAGCTCCTCCGGCAGTTCAAAATCAAAATCAGATGTCTTCAATGTACTTCCTTGTCCTCTTTTCTCTTAGTCCAGGGCATCGACCTCGACCCCCGGGAAATAGAATTCCACGATCTCGTCGTAGTCGAATCCCCGCTCCGCCATGGCGTAGGCACCGTACTGACTCATGCCCAGCTGGTGGCCCGCCGGAGCCCTGGAATACATACTGGCTGCCGCTCACCGTGACGCAAATGCCCGCCACAGCGCCTGTGTCTCCTCCGGAGCTCCCCGTCTGCTCTCCCCATCCGGTCGATGGACCCCCGCCCCGGAGATGACATACAGGTCATCCCGGTCCTCCCGGCTCAGGGCTCCTGTTCCGCTGATGGTGTAGAGGCGGCTCCTGCCGCTCAGCCCTTCCCCAGCTCAGGCTCCCGCCGGAGGGGGAACCGGGCTCCGCCTCCGCCCCGTTGATGGTGAAGCGGATGGAGGGCAGGCCGAACAGATTGCGCAGGTCAGTGCTCCGCTGGCGGATGGTGCTGCTCTCCCCCGTTGGTATAATTGACCTTCACCTGGATCACGTTGCCCAGGTCCGAGTAGGTCAGGGTCAGCGACTCCACCGAGGCGTTCACGCCCCCCATTTCTGGAGCAGGCTGGTCAGCTCCGAGGGCCGTATAGCGCACGGTCCAGGAGGAGTAGGAATTCAGGCTGTCCACATCCTGCTCATAGGGGTCCTCCACCCCGCACAGGTAGGGATATTTCTCCCGGGAGGAGCCCCAGACGTTGTACACGTCCTCGCTGGCCCCGCCGTGGCTGGAGGAGTAGAACGCCTCGATCACCGTGCCGTCATAGAGGGCGTACTCCCCCGCTGTCTCCTCCACCGCCCGGTCAGTGCGGTCTGTGGACTGATAGCTGCTGACGTTGGAGCCGGCCCCCCGGTAGACCTGGCAGTCCGTGGAACTGCACACGTCGAAGTGGTGGGCGCTGTGCTTGTTCTGAGAGATGTTGTTGTAGGCATAGCTCCTGGCGCAGATGGCCTGGGCCTTCAGCGCCTCCAGGGGCCAGTCGTTGCTCATCTCAAAGGGGATCACCCCCTTGATGTAGGTCTCCATGTCCACCACGCTGACCACCGTCAGGTCTCCGCCGCCGATGCGCTCATAGCGGAAGCCGCCGTGGTACTTGTACCCCTGGAACCAGGTCCGGACCTCATCCTCGCCGGTCACGTCCGGCATGATGCCCAGGGCCAGGTCCTCTCCCCCGTCAAACTGGAACAGGACCCGGTCGGTCCCCGTCTGGATCACTGTGACGGCATAGGCGCTGGTCCCCACGACCTCCCCTTCGCCCAGCTCATCGGCGGCGTCCAGGGCGTCCTCCTTGGAGAGGTAGGCTCCCACCCGGACCTGATATTCCCCGTCGATCCAGGCCACGAAGCCGCCGTCGTACTCCTCTGCCTCCTCCGCCGCGTCGTCAAAGCGCCGGAAGGAGTCGATGAGCAGGTGGAAGCAGCCCACCACAGTGCCCCCCGTTGTCCGAGTTGGAGTAGATATATTTTCCGCTGCTCCTGTCATAGTAGAACCAGGTGTTCTGGGCTTTCAGCACGGTGATCTGGGTCTCTTTCTCGTCGGTCTCCCCAGCTCCTCGAACCGCAGGTCTTCGTCAAAGTAGCCGAAGCGGTAGCCGGAGCCGTAGCCCGTGTTGTTCTCCAGGTTGGCCCCCACCAGGGCGCCGCTGCCGTAGGCCAGGCCCACCCGACCATCTCCTCCCCCGCCGGGCCGCCCCGGCCGTGGGGACGCACAGGACAAATGCAAGAGACAGCGCTAAAAATTTCAACAGTTTTTTTCTCATACTGGGCTCCATTTCTCACAAAAGCGTCAACACGCAATTTGTTGACACTGATTTCTCATCATGCTATCATAGATACTAATTAAAAATAGGAGGGAAACAGGCCGGCCCCGTCAGATCCCTGTACTTCTTGTCGTCTATTATACTGACTCCGGCCCTGATTGGCAACCTCTGTTTTTTCCTTTTCCGCAAAGTCCAAATCTGCGGCACGAGCCGCCATGAAAGGAACCTGAACATGAAAAAGTATAAAGTAGGCGTCATCGGCGGCACCGGCATGGTGGGCCAGCGTTTCGTCACCCTGATGGAGAACCACCCCTGGTTCCAGCTCACCGCCATCGCCGCCAGCCCCCGCTCCGCCGGCAAGACCTATGAAGAGGCTGTTGCCCACCGCTGGGCCATGAAGACCCCCATCCCCCAGCAGGCCAAGTCCATGGTGGTCCTGGATGCCCAGGCCGACGTGGACAAAATCGCCGGCCTGGTAGACTTTGTCTTCTGCGCGGTGGACATGAAGAAGGACGAAATCCGCGCGCTGGAGGAGGCCTACGCCAAGGCCGAGGTGCCGGTGGTCTCCAACAACTGCGCCCACCGCTGGACGGAGGACGTGCCCATGGTGGTGCCGGAGATCAACCCCGAGCACCTGGCCGTCATTCCCGCCCAGCGCGCCCGCCTGGGCACCCGGCGGGGCTTCATCGCCGTCAAGTCCAACTGCTCCATCCAGTCCTACGCCCCCGCCCTGCACCCCCTTTTGAAGTACGGCATCGAGAAGGTCCTGGTGTGCACCTATCAGGCCATCTCCGGCGCAGGCAAGACCTTTGAGCGCTGGCCGGAGATGGTGGACAACGTCATCCCCTACATCGGCGGCGAGGAGGAGAAGAGCGAGCAGGAGCCCCTGAAGGTCTGGGGGCAAGGTGGAGGACGGCAAGATCGTCAAGGCCGCCGGCCCCCGCCATCACTGCCCAGTGCCTGCGGGTCCCCGTCTCCGACGGCCACACCGCCGCCGTGTTCGTCACCTTCCGCAATAAGCCCTCTATGGAGGAGATCAGGAGACCTGGAAGAACTTCAAGGGCCGGGCCCAGGAGCTGGAGCTGCCCTCCGCCCCCAAGCAGTTCCTCCACTACTTCGAGGAGCCCGACCGGCCCCAGGCCCAGCTGGACCGGAACCTGGAGCACGGCATGGCCGTGTCTATCGGCCGCCTGCGGCCGGACACCCAGTATGACTATAAGTTCGTCGGCCTGTCCCACAACACCTTGCGGGGTGCGGCCGGCGGTGCGGTGCTGCTGGCCGAGCTGCTGTGCGCGGAAGGGTATATTTAACGGATAACTGAGAAAAACATGACGCAGGAAGGGCCCCGCCTCTGCGGTCCCTTTTCGCTGTCTCTCCATCCGAAGCGCTTTTACGGCCGTCAATTCCTCTGAGTGAAGGGGCGCAGAGACGTCCCCTGCATGGGCCGCCTCCGTGTTCCACGCTTCACTCTTCCACTCTCAATCAGAAGGGATGCTGTTTTATGAGAACACCCGTATTTACCGGCTCCTGCCCCGCCCTGGCTACACCCTTTGACCAGAACGGCAATATCAACTACGACGCCTTCGGCAAGCTGATCGACGCCCAGATCGCCGCCGGCGTGGATGCGGTCTGCGTGTGCGGTACTACCGGCGAGTCAGCCACCATGTCCATCCGGGAGCACATCGCCGCGGTGGAATTCTGCGTCAAGCGGGTGGACCACCGGGTCAAAGTCATCGCCGGCGCGGGCAGCAACGACACCTCCGCCGCCGTCTACCTGTCCCAGCACGCCCAGGACTCCGGCGCCGACGCCTGCCTGCTGGTGACCCCCTACTACAACAAGGCCAGCCAGACCGGCCTCATCAAGCACTATGAGTACATCGCGGAGCGCATCGAGATGCCCATGATCCTCTACAACGTGCCCAGCCGCACCGGAGTCTCCTTTACCGCCGAGTCCTACAAGGTGCTGGCCCAGAACCCCAGGATCAACGGCGTCAAGGAGGCCAGCGGCAATTTCTCCCTGCTGGCCCACACCCGCTACCTGTGCGGGGACGACTTCTATATCTGGTCCGGCAACGACGACCAGGTGGTACCTATGATGGCCTTGGGGGCCAAGGGTGTCATCTCGGTGGCCTCCAACATCATCCCCGAGGTCATGGTAAAAATGTCCCATCTGTGCCTGGAGGGACAGTTTGAGGATGCCTCCAAGCTTCAGATCGCCTATATGGACCTGATCGACGCCCTGTTCATTGAGGTCAACCCCATTCCCGTTAAGCATGCCATGAATCTGTTGGGGATGGAGGCCGGATCTCTTCCGCCTGCCCCTGTGCGACATCTCCCACAAGAATCTGGAGACGCTGCGCCAGGCCATGGGCCGCATGGGCCTGCTGTAAGGAGCCGCCATGCAAAAGATCATCATCTCCGGCTGCAGCGGCCACATGGGCCGGGTGGTGGAGTCCCTGTGCGCCGCCGACCCCCAGGTCCAGGTGGTGGCGGGCTTCGATATCCTGGGCTCCTCCGACCGGGACTTTCCCGTCTTCTCCTCCCCCTGCCCAGTTCAGCGGGAGGCGGACGCGGTCATCGACTTCTCCTCCCCCGCCGCCCTGGAGGGGCTGCTGGACTTCGCCCGGGCCACCGGGACCCCTCTGATTCTGGCCACCACCGGCTACACCCCTGACGAGCAGGTGGCCCAGATCGGGGCCGTCGCCCTGGAGGTGCCCATTTTCCGCTCCGCCAACATGTCCCTGGGGATCAATGTACTGCTGGAGCTGGTGAAAAAAGGCGGCCTCTGTGCTGGGAGACAGCTACGACATTGAGATCGTGGAGCGCCACCACCGCCGCAAGGTGGACGCCCCCTGCGGCACCGCCCTGATGATCGCCGACGCCGCCGCGAGGCCTGCGGCCACGAGACCGAGTATGTCTTCGAGCGCCACAGCGTCCGCCATCCCCGTGACAAGAAGGAGATCGGCATCTCCGCGGTCCGGGGCGGCACCATCGTGGGGGAGCACGAGATCATTTTCGCCGGGCACGACGAGGTGATGGAGAGCAAGCACACCGCCCTCTCCCGGGAGATCTTCGCCCAGGGCGCGGTGGAGGCCGCCAAGTTTATGGCCGGTGTGAAGGCACCCGGCCTGTACGATATGAGCAGCCTCATCCGGTAAGTCAGAAAAAACAGCCTTCCACTCCGGTGGAAGGTTGTTTTTTGCGCTTTTTCAAACAGAAAACTTCTGGCTGTTATGCTGGTCTTGTACCTCAGGCCTTTGGAGGAAGGAGGCAGGATATGGCTGTCGCTGCGGCAGTACTGGCCGCCCTGTGCATCAGTTTGATCATCTTCCATCTGCACAACCTTCAGGACTCCTCAGAGGGGAGCCTGTCCGGGCCGAAGAGGCCCGGGTCCACGCCAAGGAGAACTGCCACTCCCGCGCTGGCTCCTCCTACTACCTCTATTTCCATGTCCCCTGCCGGGACACTGTGGTGACCTGCCAGGTCCCGCCGGACATCTGGTACTATCTCTCCAAGGGGGACCGGGGCACCCTGTGCCATCAGGGCGGGCGGTTCATCTCCTTCACCCGGGACGGGGAGCTGATCGCCGTGGACCCGGTGGCGGAGCGGCATCAGCTGTGGCGGATACACGGCTCGTAACACTAAGATCCTGTTGCTATTTCCCTGTATTTTGGGTATAATAGGGCTGAGCTCTTCCGGCACATCCCGGCCGGAAAATCACGGGCTCCCCCATTGCAAAGGAGGCAGCATCCTATGAAGTTCTACATCTGTGAGCACTGCGGGAATATCGTCACCTTTCTCCAGTCCAGCGGCGTGCCCGTCATGTGCTGCGGGCAGAAGATGACCGAACTCGTCCCCGATTCCACCGACGCGGCTCAGGAGAAGCATGTCCCTGTGGTCACCGTAGAAGGCAGCATGGTGGATGTCAAGGTGGGCTCCGCCCCCCATCCCATGATCCCCGAGCACTATATCCAGTGGGTGGCCCTGGAGACCACCGAGGGCTGTCAAATCAAATACCTGGAGCCAGGTCAGGCCCGGAGGTCAAATTTGCCCTCGCCCCCGGCGACCGGGTCTAGGCCGCTTACGCCTATTGCAATCTTCACGGGCTCTGGAGAGCCTGAGCGACACCATGACCAGAAGCCCCCTCTGCCGGCTCTTCCGGCGGAGGGGCTTTTTCTCCGTTATGGCTTCCTTCCGTCACCTGCTGGTAGCGGTAAAGGAACTGGATGGTCTCCTCCCGGGTGGCGAAGTCCCGATAGCGCATCCCAGCGCTGTCCCCGGAGACCAGTCCGGCCTCCTCCGCCCAGCGGCGGGCGTTCTCAGACCAGTCAGAGGGCTTCTCTCTGCCTCTGCGGGCCAGATAATCCGCCATCATGGCATCAAACTGTTCCTGTGTCACCGTCTCCTCTCCTCCTCTCATCGCATCCCTCACGGCCCGCCTGAAGTCATCCATGGTCTTCCCGTGCAGCGGCCACCACTGGCCCACATCGCTGTGGTTGCTGGCGATCCCCAGGGCGTGGCCGCCGGCGTGGTCAGGATCACGCCCGGCTCCATGGGGTCCAGGCGGTACTGGCGGCACAGCATGGCGGACAGCTCCACGGCGTTGCGGTAGATGTCCTGAAAATATGCCTCGTTCTTCTCCACATCATAGCCCACCATCTTTCCGTTCTGATAGGTGTGCCCGGCTGGCTCACAGCACTCAAAGGAGATGTGGGTATTGTTGGCGCTGCCGTTTTTCCCGAGCCTGCGTGCCAGCCCCGCCAGTTCCAGGGCAGGGTCTGGATGACCTCATCCCGGGCCACGAAGGCGTGGACGCACACCTCCACCCCGGGCTTGTTCCAGCGGCGGATGAACACCTGCGGGTCCGGCTGCGCCACGCCGGTGGAGTGGACCATGATCCCCTTGGGTACGATCTTCCGCCCGGCCTGGTAACAGTCATTCTCTGTCAGGAACTCCTGACTCAGCTTCAGTTCCATGGCTCCCTCCTCTGTCCATACAAAGGCTGTTCCATCCTATGCCGCCTCCTTTTCTATTGACACCCTCTCCCAACTCCTCTAAAATAGAAAGGTCAAAAGAGAAAAAAAGGGGGTCCCTTCCTATGGGAGAACTCAATCCGGCGCAGAAGCGGGGCAATGCCGCCGCCCTGCTCCCCATCCTGGTGTTCCTGGTCCTCTATTTGGGCTGCGGCCTGCTGTTCGAGTATGGGCTCAAGATCGAGATGGGCTTCTATCAGACCCCGGCCATCGTGGCCTTCCTCATCGCCCTGTTCGTAGCCTGCGTCCAGAACCGGGCCCTGGACTTCAACGCCAAGCTGAAGGTAATGGCCAACAGGGGTGGCGGATGAGAACATCCTCACCATGTGCCTGGTCTTTCTGGCCGCAGGCGCCTTTTCCGGCGCGGTCAGGCCGCCGGCGGCGCCGACAGCACGGTCTATCTGTTCCTGGACTACCTGCCCAGCCAGTTCGCGGTGGCGGGCCTGTTCTTGATCTCCTGCTTCGTGTCCATCTCCATGGGCACCTCGGTGGGCACCATCTCCGCCCTGGCCCCCTTCGCCGTCTCCATGAGCGAAGCCACCGGCTTCGAGGTGGTCCTGTGCATCGCGGCGGTGGCCTCGGGCGCCATGTTCGGTGACAACCTCTCCATGATCTCGGACACCACCATCGCCGCCACCCGCACCCAGGGCTGCGAGATGGGCGACAAGTTCCGCATGAACTTCCTCATCGTCCTGCCTGCGGCCATCCTCACCCTGGTGATCTTCATCGCCCTCACCTGGGGCGGCAGCGGCCAGCCGGAGATCGGCACATACAGCGTCTGGAAGGTCCTGCCCTATCTGGTGGTCCTGGTGGGGGCCGTGGCCGGCGTCAACGTGTTCCTGATCCTGACCATCGGCGCTGTGCTGAGCCTGATCGTGGGCGTGGCCTCCGGCGCCTTTCCCTGGACCCAGATCTTCTCTGTGATGGGGACGGGCATCACCGCCATGTATGACATCACTGTCATCTCCATCGTCGTGGCCTGTATCGGCGCCCTGGTGCGGGAATATGGCGGCATCCAGTGGCTCATCGACTTCGTCCACCGCCGCGCCAACTCCAAGCGGGGTGCCCAGCTGGGCATCGCCGGACTGGTGGCCGCGGTGGATGTAGCCACCGCCAATAACACAGTTGCCATCGTGATGACCGGCTCCATCGCCAAGGACATCAGCCAGGAGTACCACATCGACCCCCGGCGGTCCGCCTCCCTCCTGGATATCTTTGCCTCGGTGATGCAGGGCATCCTGCCCTATGGTGCGCAGCTGCTCTACGCCTCCGCAGGGACGGGGGTCTCTGCCGTCAAGATCATGCCCTACATGTTCTACTGCTATCTTATGGCGGTGTGTGCCCTGGTCTTCATCCTCTTCTGGCCAGACCGGAAGCGGAAGTGAGCCCTAAAAAGGCCGGCGGCTCTGGGTCTACCTCCCAGAGCCGCCGGTTTTTTACTTGCTGCATGGCCGGTCCTTCTGTCCGGACTCCCACCGCTCCCCGGTGTAGAGATATTTCTTGATGGCAAAGATCCCGGCCACCGCCCCCACGCTCATCAGCGTCTGCATGGGTTCCTCATGGCTGATGATCATCTGCCGGGCGATGGCGAACAGCAGCACGTCGATCACCGCCCCGTAGGTATGCAGCATCAGCATCTTTACAAACTCGATCCCCATGACGATGAGGAACGCATTTGCCATAAATGCGTCGATGGAGAAAGGACTCCCACTGGCAGCAGAACTTCTCCACCGAGCCGCAGATCAACAGTGCAATGCTGGCCAGGATCGCCACCCAGGATGGTGATCGCCATCACGATCTCCATCGCCAAGGTAAACTTCAGCAGTCTTGTCCTTACTTTTGTTCTCATACGGCCCTCCCGCAGCACGATTTTATGTAAGACCAGTATATGGGATAGCCACCTGGTCCGTCAATCATTTCCCCATCTTTTTTACATTAAAAAGGACGGGCGGAGAGGTGGGAGATGACTCCCCCTCTCCGCCCGCTTCCGGATCTATTTTCCGTGGATCACCGCTGCGTACAGTGTGTTCTTCATCAGCATGGCCCGGGTCAGCGGCCCAACGCCCCCGGAACCGGGGTGATGTACGACGCCCGTCCGGCCGCCTCCTCAAATACCACGTCGCCGCACAGGGTCCCGTCCGCCCGGCGGTTCACTGCCACATCCACCACCACGGCCCCCCTCCTTCACCATGTCTCCAGTGATGAGGCCGGCCTGTCCGGCGGCGGAGATCAGGATGTCCGCCCGGCTGCACTCCTTTTTCAGGTACTCCGTCTTGGTGTGGCAGATGGTGACCGTGGCGTTCTCCCGCAGCATCAGCATAGCCAGCGGCTTGCCCACGATATTGGAGCGCCCCACGATCACGCAGCTTTTCCCCGACAGCTCCACGCCGTATTCCGCGAGCAGACGCATCACGCTGGCCGGGGTGCAGGGATAAAAAGCCCTTCTCCCCGATCATCAGCTCCCCCACGTTGAAGGGGTGGAAGCAGTCCACATCCTTGTCGGGCCTGACCACAGACAGGACCGCCCGCTCATTCAAATGGGCCGGCAGGGGCAGCTGGATCAGGATGCCGTCGATGTCGCTGCGTCCGTTCAGCGTTTCAATGAGCAGCATCAGCTCCTCCTGTCCTGTCTCCGCCGGCAGGATGTATTCCTCACTGTATATCCCGCACTGGGCACAGTCCCGCTTCTTTCCATCCGCGTAGACCTGGCTGGCGGGGTCGTCCCCTACCAGGATCACGGCCAGGCCGGGGCGGCGCTCCATCCGCGCTGCCGCCGCCCGGACCTCCTCCTTCACCTTTTTTTTGCCAGTGCCTTTCCGTCCATGATGACCGCCGACACAAATCAGTCCTCCTTTTTTCTCCGGTCCGCCCGGGCCTCTCCAGCGTCCGCCCTGTGGGCGGCCAGCCGGTTCACATAAAGCTCAGACGGATCGTGCCGACGGAACTTCAGCTCATAGATCAATACAACAGCCGCCACGGCGGCAGAGACGATGGCCAGCACCTGGGAGGTGCGGATGGGGGCGCCGAACAGCTCCAGTCCGAAGAAATACAGGCTGTCCGTCCGCAGGCCCTCGATCCAGAACCGGCCCAGGCCGTACCACAGCACATAGCTCCAGAACACCTGGCCATCAAATTTCTTCCAGTGCTTTCCGATCCAGTAGATCAGAAAGATGCCCACAAAAATTCCACAGGGACTCGTAGAAAAACGTAGGGTGCACCCCCAGGGTGCCGTCCAGGATGGCCTGATAGCCGTCCGTGTCCACCAGTCCCTGGGACAGCAGGGAGCTGGCGATGCTCTCCGAACACATCCGCCAGGGAAGTCCGGTGACGCCGCCGTAGGCCTCCACATTCATAAAAGTTTCCCCACCGGCCGATGCACTGGCCGATCAGAAGGCCGTGGACCCCCAGGTCTGCAAAGGAGAAGAAGCTGATCTTCCGGATACGGCAGAACACGATCAAGGTCAGGGCGGCGGCAATGATGCCGCCGTAGATGGCCAGGCCGCCGTCCGTGATGCGGAAGATGGCCCCCCAGTTCAGGGAACCGTCCGCCTCCCGGTACAGGTCCAGATAGAAGAGTACGTAATAGACCAGCAGCCCCACCACGGAGAGGGGCACCGCGAAGATCAGCAGGTCCATGATCTGGTCGCTGTTCACGCCGAATCTGGGCGCCCACCGGCAGCACAGCAGGACGGCCAGCAGAAATCCGCAGCCAATGATGACCCCGTACCAGTACACCGGGTGGCCAAACAACGAGAAGGCCACCCGGTCAAGGTGGAACTCCAGCCCCAGTCCGGGAAATGTCACGATGTTGGTCATTCCACCGCTTCCTCTCTGGGCCGGACCACAGACAGGGCGGTGCGCTCCGGCGTGACCCAGCGGGCGATCATGGCCTGGGCGTCCTCCCTGGTCAGGCTGTCGTACACCTCCGGGAAGCGCAGGAAATCGCAGCCCTGGAAAAACGACTGGGCCTGACTGATGCAGATGTGCTCAAAGGAGTTCAGCGCCCGCACCCGGTTTCCGTAGGAGGATTTTTTCAGCCGCTCCCACAGCTCGGGGTCGATCCCTCCCGTGCGATCCGCTCCGCCTCGGCGGCCACCGCCGCCCGCACTCCCTCCGGGTCCTTGCTCTCCCCCCCGGCACACAGGGAAAGCGCAGCCGGGGTAGCTCTCATACCCGTAGGAGAAATTCCGGTTGACCAGCCCCTCCCGGTAGAGTCTGGCATACAGCGGGCCGGAGTTGCCCAGAAGTGCCTCACAGGCCAGCTCGCCCAGCAGCTGCTGGCGCAGGGCCCCCTCTCCCTCCGGGGCCGCCTCCCCCTTGAATCCCAGCTGGAACAGGGGACCGAGACCTCCATCTCCCGCTGGATCATGGGCTGGCACACCTCCGCGGGCTCCTGGGCGCCGTAGTCCCCCCGGGCAACCGGCGCGCCGGGCCGCTCCGGCAGGATCTCCCGGGCCGCCTGGCAGATCTTCTCCGGGTCCACGTCCCCTGCCACGCACAGCACCATATTGGAGGGGTCGTAGAATGCCTTGTGGCAGGCGTAGAGGGTCTCAGCGGTGATGTGGGAGATGGACTCCGCCGAGCCCGCCACCGACACCCGCACCGGGTGCTTCTCGTAGAGGGCCTGCATCAGATCCATAAAGACCACCCAGTCCGGGTCGTCCTCGATCATGCCGATCTCCTGACAAATGATCCCCTGCTCCTTGTCCACGCTCTCCTTGGTGAAATAGGGAATGGAGACGAAGGAGAGCAGGATGCGCAGGTTCTCCTCGAATTTCTCTGTGCTCTCGAAATAGTAGCCTGTGATGGCGTTGCTGGTGAAGGCATTGGGGGAGGCGCCGTTGGCCGCCAGCTCCTGGAGGGCGTTGCCCTCCTTGGTGTCGAACATCTTGTGCTCCAGATAGTGGGCCACCCCCCGCCGGAGTGTCCATATCCTGGCCATCCAGCTTGAACTTCATATCCATGCCTCCGTAATTGGTGGCAAAAAAGGCGTAGCTCTTCTGAAAGCCCGGCTTGGGAAAGACAAACACATGCAGGCCGTTCTCCAGGACCTGGTGGTACATCCGCTCCCCCACCCGGGGAAATTCCAGTTTCTCCATGGTTCAGCCCTCCTTTCCCTTCAGGAAGTAAATGGTGTCCAGCTCCAGCTTCTGAGCCGCCTGGGCCACCTGCTCCCGGGTGACCTGCTCCAGCTGGGCCACCAGCTCCTCGATGCCGGTCTCCAGACTGGCGGCCGTCTGGCCCAGCCAGAAGTCCTCCTGCCGGTCCTGGACATCCAGGCTGGCCAGGTGGGCGCCAATCATGGTGCGGCGGGTCCCCTCCAGCTCCCAGTCCTCCATGTTCCCCTGCCGGATCTCCTCCAGCTGATGGAGGATCTCGTCCCTGGCCTGCTGGAACTTGTCAAACTCGATGCCGGAGGACACCAGCACCAGGCCCTTCATCTTCTCCAGCACGGAGCTGGCGTAATAGCACAGGGACAGCTTCTCCCGCACGTTCATAAACAGCTTGGACAGGGTGGTGCCGCCGAACACGGCGTTGCACAGCACCATGGCGGGGTAGTCCTCCTCCCAGCAGGTCACGCCGCCGGTGCGGAAGCCCATGGCCAGCTTGCCCTGGGTCACGTCCAGGGCCTCCTCCACCATGCTGGGCTTCGGTCCGGCGTGGAGCCGGACCTCGCAGTCCGGGCAGATCCGCCCCTCATTCACGGGGAGGGCGGACAGCGCCTCCTTCAGGGCGCGGGCCACCCGCTCCTCCTCCGCGGAACCGCAGTAGTACAGCTCGATCTGGGCGGTGGAGAGCAGCTGCTGATACCGCTCCCACAGAGAGCCCGGCGTGACGGCCGCGGCATGCTCCACATCCCCCAGCTTGTCCCCCCCGAAGGCCTCCTCCCCGCACATCAGCTGTCCCAGGCGCAGGGTGGCGTAGGAGCGCTTGTCGTTGATCTGGCCCCGGATGCGGTCCACCAGATTGGCCCGTTCCCCGGACACATATTCCTCCGCAAAAATGCCGTCCTGAAGGCGGGGGGCGGAGCAGCAGCTCCCCCAGCAGCCCCCGCCGCGGGCTCCAGGATGGGCTCGCCCCCGGGCGCAAAGGCATCATCCAGAAAGCTGGCCACAAAGCCCAGGCACTGGGTCTCCCCCTTTTTCCGCACGATGGGCTCGATGGCGCCTCCGTACAGCTCGTCCAGGGCGGCGGAGAGGGACTCCATATCCGGGTGCTCCCGGGTCCCCGGCGCAGCACCGGGAAGAGCAGGGCATTGGCCGCCGCCCGCTCCCGCTCCAGGGGGACCAGCATGGTCAGGCTGAGATAGCTGCTTTTGAATTTGTCGGTGTGGACTGTCCGCAGCCACACCCCGGGAAAGAGCTCCCCGGCGCGTTACTTGAGTCATAGATCAGATTCCTTTCTCTGCACGAAAGGGGCGTCCCCCTTTCCTGTGGCCTTTCAGAAGGGAATTTCCTTCCTGGAAGCAGAACAGAGTTATCATACCACATCTTTCGCGGAAAAGCAAAGCTTTCCATTCCCGGGTACCGCTGTCACTTCCAGCCGGTGGTCCCCTGTCAGTTCCCGGAGGGGGACGCCGTCCCGGATCTCCCGGCCGTCCAGCCGGACGGAGAGCTCTCTCCCCCCGGCTCACCTGGATGCTCAGCCGCCCCCGGTCCAGTTCCCACTCCCCGGTCCAGCCCGGCCAGTCCTCCGGCAGGTGGGGCTCCACAAACAAGCGGCCTTCCCGGACCTTCAGGCCCAGCAGCTCCTCCACCGCGGTGCGGTAGTACCACCCCGCCGCCCCGGTGTACCAGCTCCAGCCGCCCCGGCCCAGGTGCCCCGGGGCCGCATAGACATCGGCGGCCAGCACATAGGGCTCCGCCTGATAGATCTGCGTCCGGCGGCGCTCCGGCAGGAGGGCCCGCAGCAGCTCCAGCCCATCCTCCGTCCGGCCCAGGCGGAGGCAGGCCAGAGCCAGCCACACAGCCCCATGGGTGTACTGTCCCCCGTTCTCCCGCACGCCGGGCAGATAGCCCTTGATATAGCCCGGGTCTGGGCCCCTGTCCTGGAAGGGCGGATCGAACAGCTTCACTACCCCGGCCTGGGGCAGATAGAGCCGCTCCAGCGCGGCAGACACTGCCTGGCAGGCCCGCTCCCGGTCCGAGCCCTCCACCAGCGCGGCGAAGGACTGGGCAATGGAGTCGATCTCGCAGCTCTCCGCCCCCCGGGTCCCCAGGGGGCCCCGCTGTCAAAAATAGCCCCGGCGGTACCAGCTCCCGTCCCAAGCCGCCTCCGCGGCCTTCCGGTATCCCTCCGCCCGGCCCAGCAGCTCCTCCGCCAGCTGCGGCTCCTCCATATGCCGGCACACCGGCGCGAACTTCCGAAGCACCAGGGCGAGGAACCAGGTCAGCCACACAGACTCCCCCCCGGCCTCCCGCCCCCACGCGGTTCATGCCGTCGTTCCAGTCTCCGCCTCCTATCAGGGCCAGGCCGTGGCTGCCCGCACCGCGCTCCATGGCGCACCGGATGGCCGCCAGGGCATGGCGGTAGACCGTGTCCTCTCGCTCCGAACACCGGGGCGTCTCATACCGCTCCCGCTCCCCCTCCCGCAGGGGCGGGGATTCCAGATAGCAGGTCTTCTCCCCGCACACGGACCAGTCCCCCGTCACCTCCAGATATTCCGCCAGCACATAAGGCAGCCACAGCAGGTCGTCGGTGATCCGGGTCCGACCCCCGCCCCATGGGGCGGATGCCACCAGTGCTGCACGTCTCCTCCGGAAATTGGCGGGAGGAGGCCAGCACCAGCTGTTCCCGGGCCCGCTCCGGCACAGTGAGCAGCAGGGCCCGCACGTCTTGGAGCTGGTCCCGGAAGCCGTAGGCTCCGCCATTCTGATACTGAGACGTGCGGGCCATCAGCCGGCAGGCCAGCACCTGATAGAGCGCCCAGCCGTTGAGATACCGGTCCAGCGCCGGCTCCGGGGTGGAGAAGCGCAGGGCGGACACCTTTTTCCGCCAGTCCAGCACGACCTGCTCCCCCTCTGCCTCCGCCCGTTCCGGCGGGAGGGCGTCCCAGCGGTGGACCAGCCCGCCCCGTTCCCCGGCGCGCTCACCAGGACGGCCGGCAGTCCCTCCGCCACCGGGCAGGCGGACGCCTCTCCATCTCTCCTTTGGATGGACAGCGTCCCAGCACCTCCGGAGAGCGCGAAACGGAGCACCCGCTCCGGCCGGTCCGGGGGCACATGTCCCTCCGTCACCAGCAGGGTCTCCCCAAACCGCTTCTCCCAGAGGGCAAAGCCGGGGCCGTAGGTCACTGTACAGGGCAGGCCATCCCCGTCCGCGAAGACGGAGGCGCAGATGCCCCCCTGTCTCCAGCAGCAGCCGCTCCTCCCCGCCCACGGCCAGCGGGTCGTTTTTCCAGCGGGTGAGGCGGCCCTCGTGGGCATTCTCCCTCCAGAGCAGGCCGTTGCCTGTCTCGTCGGTCAGCCATCCGGAAGCTCTCTCCGCACAGGATCTGACTCCAGCCCACAGGGGCAGGCGCTCCCCGGTGCGGATGACCACGCTGCCCGCCTGGTCAAAGTGCCAGGGGGCGGGCTCCGGGCGGACCGACACCGCCGGCGGAGGCGTCCAGTGCTCCGGCTCTTCCTCCATCAGTTCCAGGGGCAGGCGGGCGGAGGCCCAGGCCAACACGGTGGGAAATCCCTCCCCGGGGTCCACCAGGTGGACCCCGCCCCGGGCCCCAAGGGCGGATTCCGCCCCCAGCGCCCGCAGCGCCTCCCCTGACCGCAGTAAGCAGGGGGACGGCGGTAGTCGCCCCCTCCTCCGCCAGAAACACCAAGTCAAACGGCCAGCCGGCCCGGGTGAGGAACCGATGCTGGGCACACCACAGCCCGATCTTATCCTCTCCCACTCCTCCCTCCAGCGGCGCAGCCGCGATGGGCAGATCCCCGGAGATCCCGAACTGCAACAGCTCACACTGGGGCGGACGCCCCTCCGCTCCGGGCCGGACGGAGGCCAGATGGCGCAGCAAGCAAAGGCCCCCAGGGCCTGGACCTGGTCCAACCCCAGCCGCTGGGCAATGGGGGCCAGCATCCCGCCCGGCTCCTCCCGCCCCTCCAGCAGCCGCTGGGCGGTGTCGGCGGCGGCATCCAGCCGGTCCGAGACCCCCAGTGCCAAGCGCAGGGCGCAGCTCTCCCGGCCGCAGGCGCACCGGCAGGCGCACCATCAGGCACGGGTCCAGCACCGCTCCCGTCTCCCCTTCAGGGGCCCGGGCCCCCCGCCAGCCAGTGCCCGCAGGCCGCCCCGCCCCAGGGCCGCCTGCCGTGAGGTGGTGAATGTGCTCCCCTCCCCGTCCCACAGGGCCGCCAGCACCGGGTGCTCCTCCGCTCCCCTGGGGCGGCGGCGGAAGGAGACGCCGCCGGGGATGGCGCGGCTCTCCACAAACAGCTTGGAGAAGGCGGGGTGGGCCAGGTGATCCTGCCCCCCGCACAGCACGGGTTCCAGATAACACAGAAGCTCTCCTCCAGCACGCCCTCTCCGTCCCAGTGCAGCTCCGCCCGGCGCAGCTCCCCGCTGCCCAGCCGGGCCAGGGCGAGGCCGGTGCGGGCGGTCAGGCCGCCCCGCTGACAGGTCCAGACGGCCCCGCCGTCATAGAACTCCCAGCTGTACCGGCAGTCTCCCGCGGTACAGGGGGCGGCGGTCAGGCCGATCATCCCCTCCGCCCCGGAGAAGAACCAGGACACCCCCGGCAGGGGGCCTGGTACTCCCCGGCTCCGCCAGGGTGATGACATCCCGCCCCAGGCTGGAGCGGGTCTGTCCGTTATCGGCGGCAAAGACGCAGTATCCCCCCTCGGACACCAAGTGGCATCGTGGTGAGACGGCCCGCCCCCTCCCCGGTCCGCAGCAGATCGGGCCCCTGGCGGCGGCGGGGGCGCTCCGGCGCCGCCCCGTCCCGGCGGCGCATGACAGGCGCTCCCACCGGGACCCGCTCCTGGAGCAGCTCCCGGTAGGCGGCCATGGTCCGGTCGGACAGGAAGCGCCGCTGCATCACGTCCTCCGTCAGGGCGTTGTCGATGGCCACCAGACTCATGCCCAGGTGGTGGGCCATATAGGATCGGACGATCTCAAAGCTACTGCCCCCTGACAGGCGGGAGGGGGTGAAGTCGGCCGCCTCATAGAGGCCGAACCGCCCCTCCAGCCCCAGGGCGCACAGCCGGCGCAGGTTGCGCACCGCGCTTTTGGGGGCCATGGGGAGGGCGAGGAAGGAGGCATAGGGCGCCACCACCAGCTCCTGGTCCAGCCCCCGCTTCAGACCCAGGGCCTGAACGCCGTGGGCCTTGTACTGATAAGTCATCCCCGGGTCAAAGGCGAAAAATCCCGACTCCGAGATCCCCCAGGGGGTGTGGGTCCTGGCCCCCCCGGCGCTTCTGGGCATAGACGCAGAAGGCCAGCGACTCGTACATCAAGGAGTTCGGCTCGCAGGGCAGCAGCAGGTTGGGCATGAAGTATTCGAACATGGTCCCCGTCCAGGAGGCCATGCCGCTGTAATCGTTGTCCCCCAGCAGCATCCGGCTCAGCCGGCGCCAGTGCCGGGGCGGGACCTCTCCCGGGCCACGGTCACGTAGCTGGTCTGCCGGGCCTCGCTGGCCATCAGGTCATAGTGGCCGGGGGTGGGACGGTCCCGCCCGCCTCCCAGCCGATGAAAAACAGCCTGCCGTCGGGGTCGTACAGGGGCGGAATTCCATGGCGCCGGACAGCGCCCGGGCCCGGGCGGCCAGCTCCCCCTCTCCCCACTCCTCCAGTCCCGCCGCCAGGGCGATCAGACTGCCGCACAGGTTCCCGCTGTCCACGGTGGAGATATACCGGGGGGCCATGGGCCTGGCAGAGACAGTGTCATACCAGTTGTAGAGGTGGCCCCGCCACTTCTCCAGCCCCTCCACGGTGTTCAGGACATGGCGGATCAGCCCCGCCCCCTGGTCCTGGGGCAGCAGGTCCAGATCCACCGCCGCCATCACGGAGAGCAGGGCCAGCCCGATATTGGTGGGGGGGAGGTCCGGCGGGCCAGCCCCGCCGCCGGCTTCTCCTGCCAGTTGTCCGGCGGGAGCCAGTGGTCCTCCTCCCGGAGGAAGCTGGCAAAGTAGCGCCAGATCAGGGTGGCCTGGTGAAGCAGGAAGGCCCGGTCCCCCGGGGCCAGTCCCGCCCGCTTTCCACTGGGCCGGCTGATCCACCAGGCGGCGGCGGGAGCCGCCATCCACAGCAGCCCCCGCCAGGCTGCCGATCCGCAGCTCCGCCAGCAGAAAGGTGGCCAGCCCTACGGCGGGGGGAAAACCACTCCCGCCGGTAATAGGACCACAGACCGTTGCCGCCGCCCCGCCCGACTGGTCTGCCGTCACCCAGGCCAGCAGGTCCCGGCCTGTCACCCCCATCCGCCACAGCGCGGTGCACACGGCGCAGGCGGACACCCAGGCGTGGTAGGGCAGGAACAGCAGCTGGAGGGCGGTCTGGAGCAGGGCTCCGGGCAGGCCGGCCACCACCGTGGAGTGGTAGCGTCCCCGGGCCCGTCCGCCCCTGCCGGGCGGCCAGGTCCATCCCGGACAGGAGCAGATTGGAGGCGGCAGAGAGGATAGCGGCGCCGCCAGCGGCAGCCAGAGCTGCCCCGCTCCCGCAGATCCCCAGCACCAGGGCTGCCAGGGTAAAGATGGGGGAGAGAGAGCGGCGCAGGTTGTCCAGCAGCTTCCACCGTGCCAGCGGGGGCAGGGGATTTTTCTCACGCCCTCCCCTGCCGTCCGGCACCCGGGGAACAGCCACGGCAGCAGCTGCCAGTCCCCCCTGATCCAGCGGTTCAGGCGGGCGTAGTAGGAACGCACCTGATAGGGAAATCCGTCTGTGAGCTCCACCTCCCCCAGCAGTCCGGCCCGGAGGTAGGAGCCCTCCAGCAGGTCATGGGACAGTACCCGCCCCTCCGGCACCCGGCGGTCCAGACAGGCATAGAAGGCGTCCACCTGGAAGATGCCCTTTCCCGTATAGGTCCCCTGGTCAAACAGGTCGTGGTACACGTCGCTGGCCGCGCTGCCATAGGGGTCCACTCCCCCAGCCCGGCAAACACCCGGGAGAACAGGGAGCGGTTGGCGGCGGCCAGCTCCACCGCCACTCTGGGCTGGAGCAGGGCGTACCCCTCCGTGACCACCCGGCGCTCCCGGTCCACCTCCGGCTGATTCAGGGGATGGAGCATTGCCCCCCACCAGCTCCCGGGCCGCGCCCACGTTCAGGCTGGTATCGCTGTCCAGAGTGATGACATAGCGGGTGTCCGCCAGGGCCCCCCCGGTCTCCGGAGAGCACCTCCAGCCCGCTGGGGCGGTCCTTCAGCAGCCGCACCAGCTCCACCAGCGCGCCCCGCTTCCGTTCCCCAGCCCATCCAGCGCCCATCCCGGGCACTGTAACGGGGTTCCCGGAAAAAGAGGTAGAAGCCGCCCCCGTACTTCCGGTTCAGGCGGTCCACCTCCTTCCGGGCCTCCCGGACCCAGCTCCGCCCCTCCGCCCCCATGGGGGAATCCCGGTCGGGCAGATCGGCCAGCATCCCCAGCCGCAGCTCTCCGCCGCTGTCCCGGTTGGCCAGATGGTAGCGCTCCAGCTTTTTCTGCCAGCTCACGGCCGCTCTCCTTTCCGGTCAGCAGGGCCGCGATGACGCAGAGGTCCTCCCCTCCGGCGGGATGCCGGACTCCAGCGCCATGCGGTGGACCGGGCGCGGGGGCACCAGACGGACCAGAAGAAAGTCCGCGCTGTTTTTCACCAGATCGGACAGGGGGAAAAAGAGCAGCAGCCCCCCCACCCAGCTGTCCAGCAGCAGAGCCAGAGCGGCGGAGAGCAGGGCGGCAGAGAGCAGGACCAGCGGGCCGTAGCACGCCCCGGACCGTGTCCTTTTCTCCGCCCCCAGCGGGCGGCGGAAGAGAAACCAGCCCACGTGGCGCTCCGCCCCCCCCCTGCCGGGACAGCTCCAGGACCCGCCGGGCCGTCTCCTCCTCCCCCATGCCTCTCTTTCTCGCCAGACGGCACACCTGTCCCCGGTATCTCCGGCGTGTGGCGTCCTCCATGGAGCCATAACATCCCGCCGGGTCCTGGCGCAGGACAGCCTCCACCCGGCTCTCCGACTCCAGCAGCGCCCCCCAGTCCCCATCGGACAGGGCCCGCAGCCCGGCAAAGACAGACTCAAAGGGGGCGGGCCCTGTCTGCTCCTCCTGCAGCGCCGCCAGGTCCCCGCACAGACCACGCAGCTGACACAGCAGCGCCCAGGTCAGGGCGGGGACCAGCAGGGACAGCTCCCGTTCGGTGAGGGGCAGTACGGACTGGAACGCGGAGAGAAAGACCGTCAGGCGGCGGCGGTCCAGGTCGGGGACCGCCCAAAGCGCCGTCCGGGCGGCACACTGGAGGACAGACTGGCCGTTCCGGCAGCGCCGCAGGGGCCTGCCCCTGCGGAAGGCCCGCTCCGCCATCCGCCCCTCCCGCGCCGCCAGATAGGCGTTGTCCAGCAGCCACTCCACCGCTCCCGGCGTGCGCCCGCTCTCCTCGGCCCAGCGGGCCAGCTCCTGCCGGGCGCGCTCCACCTCGGCCAGCGCGCGCCGCATCTCCGGGCCACAGTCCCGGGCGGACCGCTCCCTCCAGCTCCAGTGCCCGGGCGGCGTTGGCCCCGTATCGGGACAGATGGGGTTCATCCATGGGAACATGGGCGGTGTTCGAAGCAGACATGGCGGCTCCTCCTGAATCATCATACCGTTTTTTTGGGCGATCATTATGGATTTTGCCCCGGTGCCGTGGGAATATACCCCGCCAAGTGTACAGATTTTTCACTTGACAAGGGGGCTCTGTTATGGTATGATTCCGAATGTAAAGTTTTTTGAGCTTTACGACATCTCAACAGGAGGTGGAACAGTTTGAAAAGTCAGGCCTATCGCATGGCCCTGCTGTACGATTTTTACGGCGACGTGCTCACCGAGCGGCAGAAGGAGTTTTACGACCTCTATTATAATGAGGACCTCTCCCTGGCTGAGATCGCGGAGAACTACGGCATCACCCGCCAGGGCGTCCGGGATGTGATCGTCCGGGCGGAGGCCATCCTCACCGAGCTGGAGGATAAGACCGGCCTGATCAAGCGGTTCCACGCCATGCACAAGCAGCTCCAGCAGATCGCCGAGGACGCGGAAAAGATCCTGAGCGCAACGGCAGCTATGACGACCCAGACATCGAGGCGGCGGCCCGGGAGATCCGGGAGCTGGCCCAGGTGCTTCAAAAGGAGTAACCATGGCGTTTGAAGGACTTTCTGAAAAGCTCTCCGCCGCCTTCAAGAGGCTGCGGGGCAAGGGACGGCTGTCCGAGGCCGACGTGAAGGAGGCCATGCGGGAAATCCGCCTGGCTCTGCTGGAGGCCGACGTCAGCTACAAGGTGGTCAAGCAGTTTGTTGCCCAGGTCACCGAGAAGGCGGTGGGCGCCGACGTGCTGGAGGCCCTGTCTCCCGGCCCAGCTGATCGTAAAGATCGTCAACCAGGAGCTCACCGAACTGATGGGCGGCTCCAGCGCCAAGCTGACCATCGCCTCCAAGCCCCCCACGGTGGTGATGATGGTTGGCCTTCAGGGCGCGGGTAAGACTACCAACGGCGCCAAGCTGGCCGGTTTGATGAAGAGGCAGAACGGCAAGCGGCCCCTGCTGGCCGCCTGTGATATCTACCGCCCCGCCGCCATCAAGCAGCTGGAGGTAGTGGGCGAAAAGCTGGACATCCCTGTGTTCCAGATGGGCCAGACCAATCCGGTGGACATCGCCAGAGCCGCCATCGAGCACGCCAGGCAGCACGGCAGCGACATGGTCTTTCTGGACACCGCCGGCCGGCTCCATGTGGATGAGGGAGCTCATGGACGAGCTCAAGCGCATGAAGGCGGCCGTCCAGCCCACGGAGATCCTGCTGGTGGTGGACGCCATGATCGGCCAGGACGCGGTGAACGCCGCCAAGGCCTTTGACGATGCCCTGGACATCAACGGCGTGATGCTCACCAAGCTGGACGGCGACGCCCGGGGCGGCGCGGCCCTGTCCATCAAGGCCGTCACCGGCAAGCCCATCAAGTTCGCCGGTGTGGGGAAAAGCTGGACCAGATCGAGGTCTTCCACCCTGACCGCATGGCCAGCCGCATTCTGGGCATGGGCGACATGCTCTCCCTCATCGAGAAGGCGGAGCAGAACTTCGACAGGCAGAAGGCCCTGGGTTCCAGGAGAAGCTGCGGAAAAACAAGTTTACCCTGACCGATTTCTACGAGCAGATGGCCCAGCTGAAAAAGATGGGCTCCCTGTCCGAGATCGCCGGGATGCTCCCCCGGCGTCAAGGCCCTCCGATCTGGAGGGGGCCTCCATGGACGAGTCCCTGCTGGGGCGGATGGAGGCCATCATCCTTTCCATGACCCCCTATGAGCGGGAAAATCCCAATGTGCTCAACTCCAGCCGCAAGCGGCGCACCGCCGCCGGGTCCGGCACCCAGGTGGTGGACATCAACCGGCTGCTGAAGCAGTTCGAGATGATGCAGGCCATGACCAAGCAGTTCGCCGGCGGCAAGATGCCCAAGTCCATGCGCCGCCTGATGGGCAAAAAGGGCGGCAAGGGCATGCTGGGCGGCAAGATGCCCGGCCTCCCCTTCTGACTCCCCGACGGCGGAAAGGAGCACGGACCATGAAAAAAGTGGACCTTTTTCGATCAGATGCTTGCCAGCTTCCTGGTCATCGTTATCTCGTCCATCCTGTCAGCCCTGCTCCATCTCCCCATTGTGGGCCGTCTGGCCTTTCTTCTGGTGGGGGCCGGCTTCGTTCTCCACCCGGTGGTCCCGGTAAACATCTCCATCCAGTGGGGAGCGCGGGCCCTATGGTTCCCCCCGCCTGCTGGGGGCATCCTTTCTCCTGTTCGGGCTGCTGGCCCAATTTTGAACGCTGGCAAACACTTCGGTGTTTTCCATATACGCAAGAAATTTTTGGAGGTGAATATAAATGGTCAAAATCAGACTTCGCCGGATGGGCGCCAAGAAGGCCCCCTTCTACCGCATCGTCGTGGCCGACTCCCGGTATCCCCGCGACGGCCGTTTCATCGAGGAAATCGGCACCTACAATCCGCTGATGAACCCCGCCGAGATTAAGGTGGACGCCGACCGCGCCCAGGCTTGGATCAAGACCGGCGCTCAGCCCACCGACACCGTCCGCTCCCTTCTGAAAAAGGCCGGCGCGCTGTAAGGCTGGAGGTCTGTCAGGCAAATGAAAGAGCTTTTGACCTATGTCGCCCAGAATCTGGTGGACCACCCCGATCAGGTGTCTGTCACCCAGCATGAGAGCGACGGCGAGACCGTGCTGGAGCTCCGTGTGGCTCCGGAGGATATGGGGGAAGGTGATCGGCCGTCAGGGCCGCATCGCCAAGGAGATCCGCACCCTGATCCGCTCCGTGGCCCAGCGCACCGGTCAGCGTGTCTCCGTCGAGATCGTCGACTAGACAGTTATGGCGCAGGGAGATCCTGCGCCATTGTCTTACCCCGGAGGAAAGGAGAATCCCCATGAAAGAACAGTATCTGGAGGTCGGAAAGATCACCAACGTCCACGGCATTATGGGCGAGGTGCGGGTACAGCCCTGGGCGGACTCCCCGGACTTTCTCTGCCAGTTCAAGACCCTCTATGTGGACAGCTCCCACTGGCCCATCCAGGTGGAGCGGGCCCGGGTCCACAAAAACATGGTCATCCTGAAGCTGCAGGGCGTCACCGATGTCAACAGTGCTCTGGCCATGCGCAACGCCGTGCTGTACATCGACCGGAAGGATGTCCAGCTCCCGGAGGGCAGCTTTTTCCTGGCTGACCTGATGGGAATGGAGGTCCGGGACGCCGCCAGCGGCGCGGTGCTGGGACAGATCGCGGACATCCTCACCCTGCCCGCCAACAATGTGTATGTAGTCCGCGGCGGCGCCCGGGAGCTGATGATCCCCGCGGTGGACCAGTTCATCGCGGAGGTCAACGTGGATGAGGGATACCTCCGGGTCAACATGATGGAGGGCCTGTGATGCGCCGCACCGTCCTCTACATCTCCATGAGCCTGACGGCTGCCTGGCCCGCCCGGACGGGGATGTCTCCTGGCTGGCCGGCCAGGACCCTGATGACCCGGACCCGGGGACATACCCCCGCCTTTCTCTCCACAGTGGACACCGTGGTCATGGGCTGGACCACCTACCACCAGGTGGTCACCCAGCTCTCTCCCGGCAGCTGGCCCTACCGGGGATTGGACTGCTATGTGCTCACCCACCGCCCCCTCCCTCCCCAGACGGAGAAGATCCAGGCTTTCAGCGGTCCGGCCCACCAGTTGGTGGAACAGCTGAAGCGGGAGCCCGCCGGGCGGGACATCTGGATCTGCGGCGGCGCCGACACGGCCGCCCAGCTGATCCGGAAAAACGCCATCGACCGGTATGTGGTCTCTGTGATCCCCGTGATCCTGGGGGAGGGCATCCCCCTCTTTTCCCGCGGGCTGCCCCAGCAGGACCTGCGTCTGGTCTCCGCCGCCCACAGCAACGGGATCGCCGAGCTGGCCTATGAACCCCGCTGACCCGCCGCTAGCCCCGCCTGTATGAAACGCAGGCGGGGTTTTCCATTTCCTGTACAGGGGCGGGGGGAGCCGCCCGCCCCTGATCGGACTCAGCGGAGTGTTGATTGGACCGGCAGGGGACACCACCCTCATCCGTCGCGGCATCCGCCGTGACACCTTCCCACCCAGGGGGAAGGCTTTGAGGGCAGCTCCGGGGGCTGCCCCTGCGAGATATCTTCGGCTTTTGCGCAGGGGCGCACATCGTGCGCCCGCCGTCCGGCTCGATGAGGGGCATCAGGCCCTGTCCGCTCCCGCGGAGCCGCTCTCTTTCCCGGCCGGGAATTGACCCCGGCCGGCCCCGGTGCTATAATAAACCATCACACATGCAGGGGGACTTGCCCCCGGAACAGGAGATACCTATGGGAATGAAGACCAGCGCCGTCTGGGCAGACGGCACCTTTGAGAGCAACACCGCCCCCCTGATGGGGCCTTTGGAGGACTGCGCCCGCCGGGCGGCGGAGCTGGGCTATGACGCCCTCTCCCTGACGGTCAACCGCCCCGGCGAGCTGGATGCCGGCTATGTCCGCCGCGTGCTGGGAGAGTACGGCCTGACCGCATCGGGACTGGCTACGGGACGGATCTACACCGTAGACGGCCTGGGCCTGGGCCTGGCGGACCAGGAGCGGCGCCAGGCCGAGGTGGACCGGATGCTGTCCCACGCGGAGCTGTGTGCCCAGCTGGGGGCGCCAAGCTGATCGTAGGCGCCATCCGGGGCTGGACCCGGGATGCCGGCGGCCGCGAGGCCTATGAGCCTCTGTTCCGCTCCAGCATGGAGTCCATCCTGGCCCGCGCGGAACAGCTGGGCATCCAGGTGGCCTTCGAGGCCATCAGCCGCATCGACTCCGACGCCTACTGCTCCCTGTCCGAGACCGCGGAGTTCATCCGCTCCTTCCGCTCCCCTGCCCTCCGGCTCCAGGTGGACTCCATCCATCTCCACACCAACGGGGAGACGGATTTCTACCAAGGGCTGCTGAAGGCGGGCGACCTCATCGGACAGGTGGACATCTCCGATGTGGACCGCATGGCCCCAGACGGCAGGCACTTTGATTTTCCGCTGTTGATCCAGGCCCTGAAGGAGACCGGATTCCAGGACTATCTGGTCTTTGAGTTCCGTGCCAATCCCCTGCCGACGCGGCCAAGGCCGGGCTGGACTACATCCGCGCTCTGCTGTGAACGGGCCCAGTTTGTTCCGCTGCCCCCTGTGCGGCAGCCCTCTGACGCGGGAGGAGAGGGGCTGCATCTGTCCCGCCCGCCACAGCTTTTTGATCGGGCGGCGGCGGGTTACGTCCACCTCCTGCCCCCCAACCGGATGCACTCCAAGGCGCCGGGGACGACCGGGAGATGGTGGCCGCCCGGGCCGCTTTTCTGGAGCGCGGCTACTACGCCCCGCTGCGCCAGGCCCTGAGGAGCTGGTCCTGAGGCTTCCGCCCACCTGGAGGGCCCCGTCCTGCTGGACAGCGGCTGTGGGAGGGCTACTACACAGCGGGATGTTCCGGGCGCTGGAGCGGGCGACACCGCCCCGGGCAGCGGGATCGATATCTCCAAATACGCCCTGCGCCGGGCCGCCAAGCGGCTTCCGGAGGGGGGGAATTCGCAGTGGCCTCCGCCTACCGCCTGCCCCCTGGCGGACGCCTCGGCGGACCTGCTGACCAATGTGTTCTCCCCCTGTCCGCGGAGGAGTTCGCCAGGGTCCTGCGGCCGGGCGGCACCTTCCTCTATGTGGTCCCTCCGCCCGGCACCTCTGGGAGATGAAGCTAGGTCCTCTATTCCCAGCCCTACGAAAACCCCGTCAAGGAAACCCCTATACAGGCTTTTCCTATCAGCGCATCGTCCCGGTGCGGTATGAGATCACTCTGGACTGCCCGGAGGACATCCGGCCCTGTTCCAGATGACCCCCTACTGCTGGAAGACTCCCGAGGGGGTTGGGAGGCCCTGTCCGCTCTGGAAGCGGCTCACCACCCAGGTGGGCTTTGACCTCCACGTGTTCCGCCGCAGCCCCCGCCTGATCTCTCCTGCCGCCCCATAAAAATATGCCCGGAGGCACGTGTGCCTCCGGGCATCCTGCATTTTATGCCGCCTGCTCCGGCTGCTCCAGCCCCAGGTTCTCCCGCACCTGGCGGCGGAACTCCGTCAGCTCCGGGTAGTCCAGGAAAAACCGCAGCTTCTCCGCCCACACCGCCTCCGACTCCGGCACGTCCCACAGCACGAAGAAGGCGAAGCCTCGCTGATGTCCTCCGACGGGTCGGTGGAGGCGTAGCTGCTGACGAAATCCTCCTCATGCCGCAGGAAGAAGTTATAGCTGTCCAGATCCGCCAGCCGGTCATCCAGGTAGCCGGTCCAGAACTGCTGGCAGAAGTCGTCCAGATAGGACCCTCCCGGCTGACCATTCCGGCCTCGCAGTAGGTCTCCACTGTGGGCTCCCCCGATAGTCCGCCTGACGGTGGTTCAGGGTGAGGTAGTGGCAGTACTCGTGGAGCACGGTCTCCAGAAAATAGTCCCGGTCCCCCCATGTCCGCCGGGTCCAGGCAGATCTCCCACTGGCTCCCCCCTCGGCCGGGCAGCACATAGGCCACCGTCTCCCCCTCGCCGTCCGTAAAGGGCACATAGCTCCGAAAGTCCCGAAAGGCGTCCTTTGGGAGGACGGCCTGCATCGACTCCCACATCTCCTCCAGGTCCTCCCTGGTCCAGGGCCCGTGGGTCAGGTCCAGGGAGTTGGGCATGAGGGTGAGCTCCCCCCCCGCCGATCCGGTAGCGGGCCAGGACGTGTTCCTCCGTCCGTGTGTAGCCCCAGCCCAGGTCGTCTCCCCAGATACCGGATGGTGTATGCCTCATAGAGCCCGTTCAGTTCCTCCAGCAGCTCCTGCTCCCGGTCCCCCCCCCGCCGATACTCGCCCCCCGGTCCAGCCGGGCCTGGCGCACCGGTCGGAGCCGCATCCACAGGTCCATGGCCGCGCTCCGCCCTCCTGGGTGATGACCTCCGCCAGCAGGCCCAGCTGCACGTCCAGCTCCCGGTCCAACGTCTCCTGGTCCGCTCCCGGGGCCGGGGAACACCCCCGCCCCAAAGAGCAGGAGCAGGCAGAGGGCGGCCCCGATGAGCCGGTCCTTTCCTCGTCTCATAATTTCTCCCGTCCTCCCGACTGATACAGCAGGGCGTTGCACAGGGCGGCGGCCACCGTGCTCCCCCCTTTCCGGCCCAGAGCCGCGATGGCGGGTATCCCCCGCTCCCTGGCCAGGGCCAGGATCTCCTCCTTGCTCTCCACCACATTGACGAATCCCACCGGCACCGCCAGGATCAGGGCCGGGGACATCGCTCCGGCACGGATCAGCTGGGCCATGCGGATCAGCGCGGTGGGGGCGTTGCCCACGGCATAGATCCCCGGGCCAGAGGGCCGCCCCTGGTCCACCGCTGCCGCCGCCCGGGTGGTCCCCGGCCTCTGCCGCCCGGCGGGCCACCTCCGGGTCCGCCATGAAGCAGTGGACGCTGATGCCCAGCCGCTCCAGCGCCCCCGGTTGATGCCGGACCGGGCCATGTTGGTGTCCGTCAGGATGGGGTGCCGGCCCGGAGGCTCGGACCCCGGCCTCCACCGCCCCGGGGGTGAACACCAGATTACGGGCGTAGTCAAAGTCCGCCGTGGTGTGGATGGCCCGCTTCACCAGCGGCGCCTGATCCGCAGGCAGGACGATCCCCCCGCTCCGCCAGCTCCGCCCCGATGATGCGGAAGCTCTCCGCCTCAATGTCAGCGGGGCGGCTGTGTTCCAGCTCTCTCATGCCTCCTCCTCCTCCGGCGGCCTGAGATGAGCCACACCGATTCTGCCCCATCATCAGGTTCAGCCCACCGGCCCCCTTGGACCGGGCCGCCCAGATCTGGGTCACCTGGGCCTCCAGCCCCCGGGCGGCAAAGGCCGCCGCAGCAGCGGACAGGGTCTCCAGGGCGATGGCGCTGACGCACAGGCGACCCGGGGATTTTTCCCAGGGCGCGGCCAGGATGGCGTCCAGCTCCCCGCCGCTGCCCCCACAAAGACGCCGTCCGGGGCGGGCAGGTCCTCCAGCGCGGCGGGCGCGGTCCCCGGACCGGCACCAGGTTCCAGGCGCCGAAGCGCGTCCGGTTGGCGCAGATCAGGAGAGGGCCTCTCCCTTCCGCCCACGGCGTACACCCGCCCCCCTGCCGGGCCAGGAGGGCCAGCTCCACCGAGACCGAGCCCGTGCCCGCCCCCACGTCCCAGAGCACGTCGTCCTCCTCCACCTCCAGCAGGGAGAGGGCCGCGGCCCGGACCTCCCGCTTGGTCATGGGGGACCTCATCCCGCAGGAAGTCCTCGTCCGGGATCCCGGACGAGACCGCCGCCCTGGGGCGCTCCGCCCCCTCCACCAGCAGGACGCTGAGGGGGGCGAAGGTCCCCTGGGCAAACTCCGCCGCCGTCCCCCGGGTGATCCGTTCCGCCGGGTAGGACAGCTCCTCACCCACCACTGCCCGGAGGTGGCCCAGCCCGGCATCCCGCAGGGCCTGGCACAGCTCCCCCGGCCCCAGCTCGCCGCCGGTGAGGAAAAACGCCTCCCGCCCCCAGCACGGCGGCCACCGGGTCGCACCGGGTCCCGTGGGCGGAGACCAGCTCCAGTCCTGCCAGGGCCGCCCCAGCCTGGCGGCCAGATACTGGACGCTGGACAGGCCGGGCAGCACCCGGAAGGATGCCTTCTCCAGCAGGGCGGTCAGGGAGCGGGCCCCGAGTAGAACCCGGTATCCCCGCTGTACAGCACGCAGGGGCGCTCCAGGCCGCTCCGGCGCAGGATCCCAGGATCTCCAGGATCTCCGTCCCCTTGGTGGCGGGATACCGGGGCACCTCACGTCCCAGATTCAGCCCCTCCACCAGACGGCGGGCCCCGATCAGGCCGTCCGCCCCCTCCAGAGCCCCTGACCGCCTGGGCGGTGAGGGTGGTGGGTCGCCCAGTCCCATCCCGATCAGCGTCACTTCCATTCTGCTTCCTCCTTATCGGCCTGGAACCAGGCCAGGATGTCCGCCATGCCCGCGCCCCGGTCCCGGGGGCGGCGGATGACCACCAGCTCCACCCCCGCAGCCAGGGCGGCGGCGGCCTTCTCCCGGAAGCCGCCCGCCTCCCCGTCCTTGGTCACCAGGAAGCGGATGTGATACTGCCCATCAGCGCCTCATTCAGGCGCTGGGTGAAGGGGCCGTAGAGGGCGATGATGTTCCGGGAGGGGATGCCGCCCGGCGGCAGGCGGCCACGCTCTCCTCCGAGGGCAGCACCCTGGGAAAGAGGCGGGCGGGCTCCAGGGCGGCAAAGGCCGGGAGCTCCTTGGCCCCAGTGGCCAGCAGGATGTTCCCCTCCCGCCCCGCCAGCAGCCGGGCGGCCTCCTCCGAGGCTGTCCACCCGCAGCCCCTCCTCCCCGCCTTCGGGCCGGAGCAGGCGGCGCAGGGGACGCCGGCCCGGGCACAGGCCGCCCCGATCTCCCCGGGTGGCCTGGACAGCATAGGGGTGGGTGGCGTCCACACAGCGGTGGAAGCCCCGGGAGAGCAGAGCATCCATCTCCCCCCGGATCTGCGCCCCACCAGGACGGACACATCCTCCAGGCCGGCCAGCTCCTCCGCCCCCAGGGGGTGGCCACGCTGACCCAGACCTGGTGACCCATGGCCGACAGGGCCCGGGCCAGCCGGCGCCCCTCAGTGGTGCCGCCGAAGATCAGCACCCTCACAGCTCATACCCCCGGGGGTCACCATCCGGTCTCCGATCCGGCGGGTGGCAGCGGAGCCGATGAATACGGTGGTGAACATATCCACCTGGGCCTCCTGCAGCTCCCCCAGGGTGAGCACCTGGTGCTCCTCCTGGGCACGTCCCGCGTTCCGGACCCAGCCGCACACCGTCTCCGGTCCCCGGTGGGCCAGCACGATGTCACAGGCCATGCGCAAATGGTCCCGCCGCCGCCGGCTGGAGGGGGTTGTAGAGGCAGAGGACAAAGTCCCCTGAGCCGCCAGCTCCAGGCGGCGGCGGATGACCTCCCAGGGGGTGAGCAGGTCGGACAGAGAGAGCACCGTGAAGTCGTGCATCAAAGGGGCCCCCAGCACCGCCGCCCCCGCCAGAGCAGCCGTCACACCGGGCACCACCTGGATCTCCACCTCCGGGAACTGGGGGGCCAGCTCCAGCACCGGCCCCGCCATGCCGTACACCCCCGCGTCTCCGCTGCACACCAGGGCGGTGGTCCGGCGACCGGGCCCGCTCCAGCGCCGCCCGACAGCGCTCAATTTCTGGGTCATGGGGGTGGAGAAGTACTCCTTATCCGGGAACTCCCCCCGGATCAGATCCAGATAGACTGTGTAGCCGCACAGCACCTCGGCCTGCTCCAGGGCAGCCCTGGCCTCCCAGGTCATCCACCTGGAGCCGCCCGGACCCAGGCCCACCACATACAGCACATTCATGGCGCTTCCTCCCATCCCGGGGCAAGGGGGCGGCGGCCAGCGCCGCAGTCACCCCCTCCCCCGCTGTCTTTTTCAGCAGCAGCGGGCCGCCGCTGGCCAGCACCGCCGCCCGCTCGCATACGTTGTCCGTCCCGGTGACCTGACGGACGAAGGGGAGGGGGTACCCCCTCCGCCCGGCTCAGCTCCTCCGGGGAATAGGTGAGCAGGGGCAGCCGGCGCCGGCGGCACAGCTCCAGCAGGCCGGGCTCCTCCCCCTTGCGGTCGATGGTGCACACCCCGCCAGCGCGGCTGGATGGAGCCCCGCCGCCTCCAGCCCGGAGCGGAGGCCGCCTCCAGCCGTTCCGCCGGGACGCCCCTGCCGGCACCCTATCCCGGCCCAGACGATCCTGGGCACCAGCTTCAGGGCGGGCTCCGGCGTGTCCCGGATGGTGAGCTGGACCTGGGCCGCCTCCTGCCCCGCCGGGACCACTCCCGAGGGCACTCCCCTGCCACCGGCCACTGGGACCAGAAGGCCGCTGTCCCCCCGCCAGCATCTGGGAGGCCACGGGGCGGATCTTCTCCGGGTCGGGGATGGCGCAGCCCAGGCGGCGGGCCCACTGGTCAAAGGAAAAGATCCCCCGCGCATCGGTAGCGGTAGTGAGGACCGCCTGCCCGCCCAGCAGCCCGGCGATCTCCCGGGCCAGGTCGTTGGCGCCCCCAGGTGGCCGGAGAGGATGGGGACAGCGAACCGCCCCCAGCTCGTCCACCACCACCACGGCGGGGTCCGGGCCTTGCTCACCAGATGGGGGCCACCGACCGGACCGCGATCCCGGCTGCCCCCACAAAGATCAGGGGCCTCCGCGCGGCGGAAGGCGGCGGCGGTCCACTCCTCCGCCCGCTCGCCCTTCCGGGTACAGGCGGCGCGGTGCCCGCCGCTCCAGGCCGGCCGCCAGCGCGGCAGCCAGCCTCCCCATTCTCTGTAAAGGAAATAAGCTCCACAGTCATTGGGACGCCTCCCGATAGCCGGTGGAAAACCCGGGGTGGTAGAGCTGGCTGCGGTCATAGGGTCCGGCCAGGATGTCCCCCACCACCACCAGCGCGGTCCTGGAGATCTGGTGGTCCCGCCCGGCCTGGGCCAGTTCTCCCACCGTGCAGCGCACCACCTTCTCCTCCGGCCAGGTCGCCTTATACACCAGGGCAGCTGGAGCATCTGACCGGTATCCCCCCCTCCATCAGCCGGGCAGACAGTGCCTCCAGCATCCCGGCGGAGAGGAAGATGACCATGGTGGCCCCGTGCCGGGCCAGGGAGGCGATCTCCTCCCCCTCCGGCACGGGGGTCCGGCCCGCCATGCGGGTGATGATAACGGTCTGGCTCACCCCGGGCAGGGTGTACTCCGCCCCCAGGGCCGCCGCTGCCCCGCAGAAGGAGGACACCCCCGGGGTCACGTCCCAGGGGATGCCCCGCCGGTCCAGGGCGTCCATCTGCTCCCGCACCGCACCGTACAGACAGGGGTCGCCGGTGTGGAGGCGTACCGTCTCCTGCCCCGCCGCCTCTGCGCGCTCCACCACCTCCAGCACCTGCTCCAGCGTCATGCGGGCACTGTCATAGATCCGCGCGCTGTCCCTGCACAGCCCCAGAAGGGCCGGGTTGACCAGGCTGCCCGCATAGATGACGCAGTCCGCCCCCCGCAGCAGCCCGCTCCCCGCAGAGTGATCAGGTCGGGCGCACCCGGCCCTGCCCCTACAAAATGGACCATGGAAAAAGCCTCCTTCCCACACGGATCAGAGATACCGCCTGACCCGCTTCCGATACGCCTCGTAGGGTGCGCCGAACTGCTCCCTGCACCACCGCTCCTCCGCCAGGATGATCCAGTGCTCCGAGAGCTGGAACAGCAGGACCAGGGCGGCCAGGGAGCCGGGGAGCGGGTCAGCAGGACGCACCCCTGCAAAATACACGAAATAGGACACTACATGGGGTTGCGGAGAACCGGTAGAGGCCGTCCTCCCGGAAAGGGCCCGGGGGAGGGCCTTCCGAAACTCACCACCGCCCCCCGCGCACAGGGCCACCCCAAAAGGTACAGGACAAAGTCCCGCCCAAAAGTGCCAGGCGCCGTCCACCTCCGCCCGCTGTGCGCAGAGACACACCAGCACCCCGGCGGAGGAGAGCTGATAGACCCAATAGGCCAGCCGTTCCCTGCCCCCCATGGGGGAATGTGGGCGGCGCGGCCCAGTCCGTCCCTTCCCCAGCCGGCCCAGGAGTCCAAATCGGAGCAGCAGGAAGGGGAACAGCAGGAGCAGACCGGACACGCCCATGTCACGGCACCCGAAGGGTGGTGAAGTAGCTGCCGGACTGGGGAGCGTCCTTCAGGCTCTCTGCCGCCTGCTCCCCCGGCAGGCCGCAGTTCTGCACCATGGCCGAGCCTCTCCAGCAGGCCCCGGCTCTCCAGCGCCTCCAGCACCTGGGGCAGGGCCCGTCCGGGACTTCATCAGCACCTTTGTCCCCGGCAGGTCCAGGGCCTCCTCCAGGGGGAAGCCCCCCGCCGGGACGATGTGGACCGGCAGGTCCATCTCCGTCAGGCTCCGGCCCAGCCGGGCCGCGGCGGCGCAGAAGCTGGGGACCCCCGGGACCCTGACACAGCGGCAGCCCTCCTCCTCCAGCAGCTGGGCCACATAGGCGCTGCTGGCGAAGAGAGACACGTCCCCCAGCACCGGCATGGCCACATCCGTCCCCGGTCCAGCAGGGCGCGCACCGCCTCCGCCGCCCGCCGGTGGGCCTGGCGCCGCTTCTCCTCATCCCGGGACATGGCAAAGTCTATAAAGTGTATCTCCTTGTCAGTCAGATCCGCACCCGCCTGGGCGATCTCCAAGGCCAGGAGTCCCCCCGCCGGCGTGCGGGGGACGGCCAGGGACGGGACAGTCCTCCAGCACCCGCACCGCCTTCCGGGTCATCAGTTCCGGGTCCCCGGGTCCCACCCCTACGGCGTAAAATGTTCCTCTTTCGCTCTCCATATGTTCAAGATCTCCTTTGCAGTCCCGGTCATCCCCAGCAGGCCCCGGTATTGGTGAACAGTACGCCGCCGCAGCGGCAGGACGTCCCCGCCCGCCGCTCCAGGTGTGCCTGGAGGGCGGACAGCAGGCTGTCCATGGTCCGGTCCAGCAGGCCGGCCTCCGCCAGGATGTCCAGTCCGGCGTCGGTGGTGGCGCTGCCCATCAGGCCCGGGCAGTCTCCTGGCCGGCCCCGCACAGGGCCGCGTGGGCGCACAGGATCTCCATGCGGCAGTCCGCCCAGCGGGAGTGGGTATTCATCACGCCCCCCCGCCACCTTCACCAGCTTGCCCAGATGGCCCACCAGGATCAGCTGCCTGATCCCCCGCCTCCGCGGCGCGGTCCAGGGCCTCACCGATAAAGTTAGAACACTCTACTATCCTGATATCAGAAGGGTCCAGGCCGCTCTCCGCCAAAAAATCGGCCCCATAGTTGCCTGGGGTCAGCACCACCCGGTCCGCCCCCTCCGCCGCCGCCTGGCGCAGCTCCAGGGCGATGGTCTCCACCAGGGCCTGGGCGCTCATGGGCTCCACGATGCCGGAGGTGCCCAGGATGGAGATGCCCCCCTCCACCCCCAGCTGAGGATTGAAGGTCCGGCGGGCGGCCTCCTCCCCCAGGGACGGAGATGGTGATCTCCAGTCCCCGGCGTAGCCCAGGGCCGCCGCCTCTTCCTCCGCCGCCCGGGCGATCATCCTCCGGGGCACCGAGTTGATGGCCGCCTCCCCCACCAGGCTGGTCCAGCCCCGGCCGGGTGACCCGGCCCACCCCGGGTCCCCCCAGGATGGCTGTCCCCCCCTCCGCCCTGCGGCGGACCGTGGCCCGGATGGTCAGCCCGTGGGTGGCGTCCACGTCATCTCCCCGTCCTTCTCTACGGGCAGGCGGCGGTCTCTCCGTCTGCGACGCAGTCCAGCAGGGGGCCTCCACCATCCAGTCTCTGGGGTATTCAGGGAGATCAGGTCCGGGGCCCGCCCTGTGAGGGAGCAGCCGCACCGCCCCGCCGCCGCCATGGCGGCGGCAGGTCCCGTGGTGCGTCCGCAGCGCAGGCGCTTCCCGCCCGCAGTGATGTAGTGCTCCGGCATCGGCAGCTCCTTTCCCAAGCGGCATGTCTCTTCTCTCTCAGGACCCGGCCCGAAGCTCCTCCAGGCGGCGGACATAGGCCTGTACCTGGGGCAGGGCCCCCAGTCCGGTGAGCCGGCAGGACACGGCATGCCCCCGGCTCTGGAGGAGCCTTTTCCAGCTGTCCGGCCCCTCCCCGCCATGTCGTGGAGGGCGTGATCCCCGGCCACCAGCATCAGCGGCACCAGCTCCACGGCGGGGGGCGGTGACCAGCGGCAGCACCTCCTCCACCCTGGGCCGGCCCTCCACCGTGGCCACCACCAGGTCGTCCCGCCCGGCCAGATGGAAGATGCCTGGAGGGCCGGGTAGACCAGGTCGGCGGATCTGTCCCGTGGCCCATGAACAGGGTCTGGGCCCCTCTGCCGGGGGATCAGGTCCATCAGCACCCCGCCCAGCTCCCGCAGGTCCTCCGGCGCCCCCAGCGGGGGCGGGAGAGCCTCAGCGCGGGAAAGCGGCCCTCCCACCGGGCGGCGGTCTCCCTTATTTTATCATATTCCGCGCCCGGGAGCAAATGGGTGGGCACGATCAGGGGGCACTCTATCCCCTCCGCCGCCATCTGCTCCAGGGCACCGGCCACATCCGGGACCGCGATCCCCCGGTCCCCAGCCGCGCCCGGACCAGACCGCTGGTGTAGGCCCGGAAGAGGGGCAGCTCCGGGGCGGCGGCGGACAGCGCCTGCTCCACCCCCAGGTCCCGGCTCCGGGCCTGGTCCACCGTGGTGCCGAAGCTGACGGCCAGAATGGCTTCTCCCATATCGATTCCTCCCCTTCGTTTCGGATGGGCTGAAAAAAGATGCGCAGGCAGCCCCGGCTGTCCCGCGCCACCTCCGCCTCCACCTCATAGATCTCCCGGAGGAGCTCCGGGGTCAGCACCTCCTCCGGTGTGCCCGAGGCGGCCACGCGGCCAGCCTTCATCACATAGAGCCGCTGGCAGTACAGGGCCGCCAGATTCAGGTCGTGGATGGCCGCCACCACCGTCCGGCCCAGGACCCGCACCAGCTCCATCAGCTGGAGCTGATATTTGATGTCCAGATGGTTGGTGGGCTCGTCCAGGATCAGGCAGGGGGGTCCTGGACCAGGGCCCCGGGCGATGAGCACCCGCTGCTTCTCCCCGCCGGACAGGGTGGTGTAGCTCTGCTCCCGCACCTCCTCCAGCTGGGTGAGGCGGAGCACCCGGTCCACCAGCGAACGGTCCTGCCCATTGTCGGCCTCCAGCAGTCCCTTCCGGGCGTGCCGCCCCATGCGGACCACCTCCTCCACCGTAAAGTCGAAGCCGCTCTCGTGCTCCTGGACCACCACGGCCAGCCGCTGGGCCATCTCCCGGCCGCTCATGGCCAGCAGGTCCTCCCCCATGAGGAATGCCCGCCCCGCCCTGGGGCGGAGCACTTTGTAGAGGTTCTTCAGCAGAGTGGACTTTCCGCTCCCATTGGGCCCGATGATGCCAACGAACTCCCCCGCCTCCGCCCGCAGGCTGATCTCGTACAAGATCTCCCTGTCCCGGGTCCCATAGGGAGATCCCCTCCGCAGAGAGCATGGCGCCCCCTCCTTTTCTTCAAAATTCATAGCGCCGCACCCGGATCATCCATAAAAACAAGGGGGCCCCGATGAAGGCGGTGATGATGCCCACGGGGATCTCCTCCGGCCGGACGGCCAGCCGGGCCCCCACGTCCATCCAGATCATAAAGACGGCCCCGCACAGGGCGGCCAGGGGGATCAGGCGGCGGTGGTCCGCCCCCACCACAGACCGGACCAGATGGGGATGACCAGTCCCACGAAGCCGATGCAGCCGCTCACCGCCACAGCGGAGGCGGTGAGCAGGGCGGAGGACAGGATGAGCACTCCCCGCACCCGGTCCAGATCCACCCCAGGGTGACGGCGGAGCTGTCCCCATGAGCATGGCGTTCAGGGGACGGGCCAGGGCCATCAGCACCAGGAACAGGGGCGGAAGGATCAGTAGCCAGCAGGGGCAGGTCCTCCCATTTGGCGCTGCCCAGCCCGCCCAGCATCCAGAAGGTGGCCTCCCGCACCGCGGCGTCATCCGGGGCAGTATAGACGAGATAATTGGTAAAGGCCTGAAACATGGCGGAGACCGCCACCCCCACCAGGATCAGACGGACGGGGGTGACGGCGCCGCCGGAGCGGGACAGGCCGTACACCAGCAGGATGGACACCAGCGCCCCCACAAAGGCGCCGGTGGGGACGGAGAGCCGCCCCATGGGCAGCCACACCCCCACCAGCATGGCCAGCACGGCCCCCAGGGAGGCCCCGGGAGGAGATGCCCAGCACGTAGGGTTCCGCGCCAGGGATTGCGGGTGAAAGCCTGCATCCCCACCCCGCCGACAGGGTGAGGGCAGCCCCACCAGCATCCCCAGCAGCACCCGGGGGCGCGGGAGGTGCCAGACGATATTCTGTGTGCTGTCCCGGATACCCTCCAGGCTGATCCAGTCCCCCAGGCCCAGGGGGGTAAGCAGACGGTGGAGCATCACCCGCCACACCTCCGGAAGGGAATGGTCACCGGCCCCAGGCTGATGCCCAGCACCACGGAGAGCATCAGGACCGCCAGCAGGGCCAGACAGGCCAGCCCGGTATGCGCCCGGACCGCACGGCACAGCCTTTTCATCCCGCCGCGCTCACTGGAAGCAGTCCGGGTGGAAGGACCGGGCAAATTTTTCGATGGTGTCCCCGTCATGGAGGAGGCGAAGGACTCGCACAGGGTCACCGAGGTGATGCGGCCGTCCCGAATGGCAGGCACGTCCGCCAGAGCAGGATTTTCCTTCAGCCCTCGATCTTCTCATCCAGAGAGGTGTCGCCGTAGTCGTTGATGACGATGACTTCCGGGGCGCGCTCCACAACCTCTTCCCAACTGACGGTGGCCCAGGTGGTGTCCATGTCCTCAAAATATTGACGCCCCCCGGCGTGGAGATCAGCTTGGCGGTGAAGTTATCCCCCGCAGGTGTAGGCGCCCCCCCCTGGGCCATGTCGTAGACAAAGACCTTCACCGGCTCGGCCCCGGCGACCGCCTCCTCCACGGCGGCGATCTGCTCCTTCATGGCGCTGACGATCTCCTCCGCCCGGTCCTCTACCTGGAAGATGCGGCCCAGATTATAGAAGTCCTGGTAGACCACATCCACGTCCGCACCCACGGTATAGCCCTCGATGGAGGACAGGGACATGATGCCGTAGCCGCTGAGGGTGTCGTGGGTGGTGTTGTTCTTCTCGCTGAAAGAGCTGGAGCGGCCGTAGACGAAGTCGGGCCCAGGGAGAGGATGGTCTCCAGGAGATGTAGCTCTCCGCCACGGTGGGAATGGCCTCATACTCCTCCCGCCACTGGGGGATTGACCTGGGTGTTGTTGTAGGCGGTGGCAATGATCTTGTCCCCAGGCCCAGGGCCATCAGCTCGTCGCCGGCGTTGGGGTTGCAGGAGATGATAGTCTCGGGGACGTGGGTGAAGGTCACCTCCTGGCCGTCCTTGGTGGTCAGGGTGAAGGGGAAGCCGCTCTCCTCCTGGGTGTGGCTGCTGGAGGCGGACTGGGCCGGCTGGCTGGAGGCGGACTGGGCGCTCTGGCTGTCCGTTTCGCCGGAGCACGCAGTCAGGCCCACGGTCAGGGTCATGGCCAGCAGGGCTGCAAGGGACTTCTTTGGGGTTTTCATCTGTTTTTCCTTCCTTTTTTCCGCGGCACGAAAAACACCTCTCTCCAGACATTCTGAAAAGAGGTGTGAGACAACAAAGCACGGTCCCAGCCTTTCCGGCCGCGCCAAATTCTCCCCCAGATGATTGGTCCGACCACCCGGGAGTGTCTGCCCTCTCTCGGCAGTATCCTCCAGCAGGCAGGTCTTCCGGCTCGGGTTCCCAGCCTCCGGTCCGCCTTCCCATGGGGCCCCTCCCCACAGTGGCTGATGAACCGGCGCTCACCCATACGGCGGCGGTCCCGCGCGGGCCTCTCACCCGCTTCCCTATTCTCCCGGCCGGCCCTCCGGGCCCCGGGCACCTTCTGGCGCTTTGTCGGTCCTATTGTACCGGATACGGCGGCCCCTGTCAATGCGCAGGCAGCGCTTTTGTGAGGCTGATCGTCAGAACAGGTCCGCACTGTTATGGTGAGTCACCATCCCCAGCAGCGGCATTCCCGCACCACACGGGGAGATCCCCGCCTTTTGAGCAGAAAAAGAGACGGGAGTCCCGTCTCTCTTTTTTTTCCTCGCAGACGATCAGGCGTTGGCCGCGGGGGGCCTCCTCCTGGGCGGGAGACATGACCTGCTGCGCGTAGGCTGCGGGGACGTGGATCACGCCCACCGGGCACTCCTTGGCGCACAGGCCGCAGCCCACGCACTTCGCCTGGTCGATATAGGCCAGGTTGTTTTCCACGGTGATGGCCTGCTTGGGGCAGGCCTTGGCGCACTTCATGCAGCCGATGCAGCCGGCGGAACAGGCCTTCCGGGTCTGAGCGCCCTTGTCCTTGTTCTGGCACAGCACCACAGGCTTGCGCTTGTGCTCCGGGATGATGCTGATGATGGCGTTGGGGCAGGCCTTGGCACAGGCACCGCAGCCGGTGCATTTCTCCCGGTCCACCAGGGCCACGCCGTCCACCACATGGATGGCGTCGAAGGCACAGACGCTGACGCAGTCGCCGTAGCCCAGGCAGCCGAACTTACAGTCGCCGTCGCCGCCGTACAGGCCCTTGACCGCCTGGCAGCTGTGCAGGCCCTCAAACTCAAAGCGCTTGCCGGTCTTCCCGCAGGTACCGGAGCAGGCCACCACGGCCTTCATGGGGACGGAGGCGCCAGCCTCCACGCCCATGATGGCGGCGATCTCGCCGGCCACCTTGGCACCGCCGGGGACGCACTTGTTGACGGCGTTGCCGTCCTCCACGATGGTCTTGGCGTAGTCGGCGCAGCCGGCGCAGCCACAGGCGCCGCAGTTGGCGCCGGGCAGGCACCCGGTGATCTGTTCCACACGCTCATCCACCGGGACATACATAAAGATAGAGGCAGCCACCAGAATGACAGCGCCGATCAGGCCGATGACGGTGACGATCAGGACTGCCAGTAAAATCGGATTCATACTCTTTCCTCCCTCCTAAGCTCAGGCCCCGAAAATGGATTCCACGATGCCGCCGAAGCCCATGAAGGACAGGGACGTCATAGCCGCAGCCACCAGGGTAATGGGCAGGCCCTTGAAGCACTCGGGCACGATGGCCTGCTCCACCTTGCGGCGCACGCCGGAGAACAGGACCATGGCCACCAGGAAGCCGATACCGGCGCCGGCAGCGCAGACGATGCTCTCGGGGAAGGAGTAGCCGTTGTCCAGGTTCAGGATGGTCACGCCCAGGATGGTGCAGTTGGTGGTGATCAGGGGCAGATACACGCCCAGGGACTTATACAGGGCGGGGATGAACTTCTTCAGCAAGTTCTCCAGCAGCTGTACCAGGATGGCGATGATCAGGATGAACACGATGGTCTGGAGATAGCCCAGGTCGCGGCTCGTCCCCTCGGCCCACTCAGGTGAGAGGATGTAGGTATAGATGGGCCAGGTGGCGGCGGTGGCCATGACCATGACGAAGGTGACGGCCAGGGACATGCCCACGGCGCTGTCCAGCTTCTTGGACACGCCCAGGAAGGGGCAGATACCCAGGAACTTGGCCAGAACGTAGTTGTCCACCAGGATCATGGTGAAGAAAATGCTGGCCAGCTTCAGTGCGAGCTCCATTACGCATTCCCTCCTTCCACGGTCTCAGCGGGCTTCTTCTCCTTCTTGGGCCGGGTGGTCAGCCAAGTGGCCGCCGCCACCATCACGCCGAAGACAAAGAAGCCGCCGGGGCGCTGGTCATAATGGTGAAGGGGTCCACGGAGGTGGGGATGACCTGGATCTTGAAGCCCTCAGGCAGGAAGGGCAGCAGGCCGTCCAGGCCGGACATCCAGGTGCCGGAGCCCAGGATCTCACGGATGCTGCCCATGATGGTCAGGGTGATCGTAAAGCCGAGGCCCATGCCCAGTCCGTCCAGGGCGGAGTCCACGATGCCGTGCTTAGAGGCGAACATCTCGGCGCGGCCCAGGATGATACAGTTCACCACGATCAGGGGCAGGTACACGCCCAGGGCGCTGTCCAGGCTGGGGACATAGGCCTTCACCAGCATCTGGACCACCGACACGAAGCCGGCAATGACGGTGATGTAGCAGGGGATGCGGACCTGGTCGGGGATGACCTTCCGCAGGGCGGAGATGACCACGTTGGAGCACAGCAGCACGAAGGTGGCCGCCAGACCCATGCCGATGCCGTTGGAGGCCATGGTGGAGACAGCCAGGGTGGGGCAGGTGCCCAGCACCAGACGCAGAACGGGATTCTCTTTCAGAAGGCCGTTGGTCAGTACACTCAATCTTTTACTCATTTTCTATCGCACCTGCCTTTCTCAGGAGATCGCGTTGTACGCGGCGATGGCGAAGTTGACGGCGTCATTCACAGCACTGCTGGAGATGCTGGCGCCGGTGATCCGGTCCACCTGCTGGTCCAGGGTGATGGTCTCGGCGGGCAGGCCGGTGTACTGGCTCCAGAAGGACTCGTTCTCGATCTTGGTGCCCACGCCGGCGGTCTCGCCCTGGCTCTGGATCTTCACCTGCTTGATGGTGCCGTCGGGGTCGAAGGCCACCATGACCACCACAGTGGAGCTGTATCCCTTGTCGCTGCTGGTGATGATGGTGCCCAGCACCGTTGTCGGCGGTGTAGATCTCGGTGGCGCCCCTCGAACTCGCCGTACACCAGGGTGAAGCCCGTGGCTTCAGGCAGCAGCTCGGTGCGGGCCGCCTGGGCAGCCGCCTCCTCCGCCGCCTTGATGACGGGGGCGGTGGCGCTGTTGGTGGCGGCCAAGGCGCCGGTGATGACGACGCAGATCAGACACAGGACCACGATGGGCTTAAAGACCTTGTTCCAGTTGCTCATTTCGCGGCACCTCCCTTGTTCTTCTTAGGCTTGGAGATCCCCAGCAGATCCTGGCGGGTGAGCACCTCAATGTAGGGCACCAGCAGATTCATCAGCAGGATGGCAAAGGACACGCCCTCGTTCATGGTGCCCAGGAACCGGATGGCGCAGGTGATGATGCCCAGGCCGATGCCGAACACCAGCTTGCCCTTCTCCGTAGTGGGCGAGGTCACATAGTCGGTGGCCATAAAGAAGGCGCCCAGCATCAGGCCGCCGGAGAGCAGCTGGTAGATGGGGTCATGGCCGGAGAGCAGGCTGAGCACCGCCACGGTGGCCAGATAGGTCACGGGGATGACGGGGGCTGATGACCTTGGTCCAGATCAGGTAGATACCGCCGATCAGCAGGGTGATGGCGCAGGTCTCACCCAGCACGCCGCCGTGGTTGCCCAGCAGCAGGGTGACATAGGAGCCCGCGTTCTGGGCGGTCTCCTCCACCGCCAGAGGGGTGGCGGAGGCCAGGGCGTCGATGCCGTTCTCCGGGATATGTATAGCTGGTCATGGCGCCGGTGAAGCCCAGGGCCATGGCGATGCGGCCCACGATGGCCGGGTTGGCAAAGTTATAGCCCAGGCCGCCGAAGAGCTGCTTGATGATCACGATGGCGATGAACGCGCCCACCAGGGACATCCACACCGGCAGACCGGCGGGCAGGTTGAAGGCCAGCAGCAGGCCGGTGACCACGGCGGAAAGGTCGCTGATGGTCACGTCCCGGCCCACCAGCTTGCAGTAGGCGTACTCGAAGACCACACAGGCCGCCACGGTGACGGCGGTGAGCAGCAGGGCCTGGAAGCCGAAGATCAGCACAGAGGCGATCAGGGTGGGCAGCAGGGCGATGCACACGCGGCCCATGATCTTGCTGGTGCTGTCCGCGCTGGTGATATGGGGCGCGGCGCTGACAATAAGTTTATTGGCCATCACTTCTTACCTCCATTCTTCATCATGATCTTCGCCAGGGCAATGGAGGGGGTCAGAGGCCGCTTGGCGGGGCAGACAAAGGAGCAGGTGCCGCAGGACATGCACAGGTCGGCATGCAGCTGGTTGAGCAGCTCCACATTGCCCTTTGTTGAAGGCCACCACGATGTCCTTGGCCGCCAGCCCCAGGGGGCAGGCGTTGACGCAGCGGCCGCACTGGATGCAGTTGCTGGCCTTGGGCAGCTTGGCCCGCTCCTGGGAGAAGGCCAGGATGGCGTTGGTGTTCTTCAGCACGGGCTGGGACAGGTCGGCCAGACAGTTGCCCATCATGGGGCCGCCGTAGAGCACCTTGCCGGGCTCGTCGGTCAGGCCGCCGCAGAACTCCAGCAGCTCCTGGACGGGAGTGCCGATGATCACCTCCACGTTCTTGGGCTGCTTGACGATGTCGCCGTCCACGGTGAGGCGCTTGGTGGTCAGGGGCATGCCGGTCTCCAGATACTTGGAGACGAAGGCCACCGAGGTGACGTTCATCACGATGACGCCCACATCGGAGGGCAGGCCGGGGAAGGGCACTTCCCGCCCGGTGCAGTTTTCGATGAGCACCTTCTCAGCACCCTGGGGGTAACGGCAGGGCAGGGTCTTGACCTCGATGCCCGGGGCGTCGATGGCGTCCTTCATCTTGGCGATGGCCTCGGGCTTGTTGCCCTCGATGCCGATGACGCACTTGGCGATGTTCAGATACTTCATCACGGGCTTGATGCCGTTGAGGACGTGATGGGTGTCCTCGATGAAGCACCGGTTGTCGGAGGTGATATAGGGCTCACACTCCGCGCCGTTGATGACCAGCATGTCGATCTCGTCCAGGTTCTTGGGGGACAGCTTCACCGCCGTGGGGAAGCCGGCGCCGCCCAGGCCCACCAGACCGCTGGCCCGGACCGCGTCTACGAAGGACTTCATATCCGTCACCTGCGGGGGGCGATGGAGGGGTCCACCGTCTGCTGGCCGTCAGGGGTGATGACCACGGCCTGCTGGGCCGCGCCGTTGGGCGCGGTAATGGTGGTGATCTCGGTCACCGTACCGGAAACGCCGGAGTGGATGTCGGCGGAGACGAAGCCCCCTGCCTTGCCCACCACGGTGCCCACATACACCTGGTCGCCCTTGGCGACGGCAGGGGCGGCGGGGCGCCGATGTGCTGGTTCATGGACAGGACGATCTTTGACGGCAGCGGCATCGCCACCGTCTCAAGGCCGGCGGTCCGCTTCTCGTGCGGCACGCCGCGCCCTGCGCAGAGCGTTTGAGAAATTGCTCATTCAGATTTCAACCTCCCTGTACTGCATTCTTGGGATCACATTTGTTCTCTTTTTCGTCTGGCGGGTGGGGACTCCCTTTTTACCGGGCTTGTCCAGCCGCCTTCTCTCCCTCCCCAAAAGCATAAAATAAAATGGAACTTGCCGCGGAACTGTGCCCACGCACAACAAAACCCGACCGGTCTTTTCCGCTTTGAAAAAAGGCCCCGTCGGTGTCCGCACGGCTCCGGCCCCTCCCTTTGGACGGGCCGCTCCGCGCTGCATTACGTGCATTATCATACACCCATCTTCCAAAAAACGCAAGGACAGTTTTTGCCTGGATGGGGATCTTTTTTCAAAAAGGGGTGTTTTTCCATAGAAAACAGCCCCTTCCGTTCCGGTCCGCCGGACAGAAAGGGCCCGGGTGCGCAGGCTCCCCGGGCCCTGTTCCTCGTGTTCAGCAGCCGCAGCCGTTGTTGCAGCCGTTGTTGTTGCAGCCGCAGCCGCAGTTGTTTCCGCCCCAGCCTCCGCAGCAGCACAGGATGATGATCAACAGAATGATCCACAGGCAGCCTCCGCCGCCCCAACCGTTATTGCAGCACCCCATAATGAGTACCTCTAATTTATGAATTGCGAGGCCGGCTCAACGCCGCTCTCAATCCTATCTTATGCGGAGGCACGACAAAGGTGTGTCACAGGTACTTCTCAGCAAAGTTTTTGCAGCATGACCGCCACCTGGGCCCGGGTGGCGCTCTCGTCCGGGCTGAGGAGCATCAGGTCCGCGTCCGAGCTGGACAGCAGGCCGGCGCCCACCGCCCAGGCCACCGCCTCGCCGCCCCAGCTGGCCACCGCCGCCGCGTCCTCATAGGGGGTCAGGTCGGCCCGCTCTGTCAGCTCCAGACCCAGGTAGTTGGTCCCGAAGCTGTAAAGCAGGGCCACCGCCTCCCGGCGGGTCACTGCCTGCTCCGGGGAGAAGGTATCCTCCCCGTCCCCGCCGTCACCCCCTGGTCCGCCGCCCAGCTCACATAGGGGCGTACCACTGGCCTGCCGGCACATCGGAGAAAACGGCGGTGGAGGCGTCCATCTCCCCTGGGGCGCACCGGCCATGTTGTAAAACACGGTCACGATCATGGCCCGGTCCATGGAGGCCATGGGAGAAAAGAGTCCGTCCCCGGTTCCGGAAAACAGCTGCTCAAAGTAGACATAATCCACTGCGGAGCTGTACCAGTCAGAGCGGGAGACATCTGTAAAGGGGAGCAGCCTTGTCTCCGCTCTCCGTCTTTTCAAAGCTCCCCTGCACCCCCCCACCTTGGCCAGGCCGGAGTCCGCGGTGAAGACGGCGGAGGTGTCCTCCCCCACCAGATAGCGGTGTCCGCTCACCAGGGCGGCTCCGGATGCCACCGTCTGGCCCGCAGTCACGTCGATCACCGCCCCGGTGTGGACAACGGTGCCGGCGCCCGCCGCCAGCTGTACCACCGAACCGGTGGGCAGCTTCAGCTGATCCCCCGACCATGTCCCGGCTGCGCAGGTCGGCGCTGTAACTTCCGCCGCTCCCCTGCTGCACCCCCGTACCCCTGGTTCACCTCGTCCAGCTTCTGGCTGGCCGCCTGATAGGCCTGGATCAGCTTTTCGGCCGCCGCCTTGGTCCCCTGGGCCACCACGGTGGGGATATAGGTGTCATTGAGATAGCTCAGGGAGATCAGGCTGTCCCCTGTGCTCAGGGCCAGCGCCGCCCCGGTCAAGGCCGCGCAGGCCAGCACCGCCGCCGCCGCGCGCACCATATGCTTTCGTTTCATGTCTCCTCCTCACGCTCCTCCCGCTGGGAGATCATATAGCTGAGCGCCAGCAGGCTGTCGGAAAAAATGTACGTTTTCCACCGCCACATCCGGCCGGGAGACGCTGATCTCCCGGTTGGTGAAGTTCCAGATCCCCCGGACTCCCCCCGGCCACCAGCCGGTCGGCCACCCCTGGGCCGCCCTCTGGGGCAGGGTGAGCAGGCCCACGCTGACCTTGTGGGCCGACAGATACTCCTCCAGCTGGTCCACATGGTACACGTTCACTCCGCCGATGGTGGTGCCCACCACGCTCTCGCCCACGTCGAAAGCGGCCAGGAGCTGGAAGCCGTTGCTGGCGAACTTGAAGTTTTCCATCAGGGCCCGGCCCAAGTTGCCTGCCCCCAGTACCACTACGGTGTGCCCCTGGCTGATCCCCAGGATCTCCCCGATCTCCTCCCGCAGCAGGTCCACCTTATATCCATAGCCCTGCTGGCCGAACTCACCGAAGCAGAACAGGTCCTGACGGATCTGGGATGCGGTCAGCCCCATGGACTTCCCCCAGGGCGCTGGAGGAGATCCGGATCACGCCCTTCCCCTGAAGCTCCAGCAGATGCCGGTAATATCGCGGCAGCCGGCGTATCACCGCCGTGGAAACCTTTGTATTTCTCTTCATCGTGTGATGCTCCATCCTCCGTCGGCGCCCGGGGGCGCCTGTCTTTCTTTTTCAGTCTACCCCATCCCGGGGCTGTTGTCAATTTCTAAAATCAGGGGCACAGGTCCCCCGCCGCCCGCTCCCTGCCCCGGTCAACGGTCCGTTGATTGCTTTTTCTCCGTCTTCTGGCATAATGCCGGTTAGAAGGAGGGAGCACGATGGATCAAAAAAGACCGGTGCGCTGATCCGGGTCCTGCGGCTGGAAAAAGGGCTGACCCAGCAGGGGCTGGCCGAGCTGCTGGGAGTCAGCAACCGGGCCGTCTCCAAGTGGGAGCGCGGACTGGGGTCCCCCGGACCTCTCCCTGCTGCCCGCCCTGTCCCTCCAGCTGGGCGTGGATCTGGCCGGACTGCTCTCCGGCGGTCTCCCGGAACCCGACAACACAGGAGGAAGCATGAAACACATTCGATTTTTTGTCTGCCCCCAGTGCGGCGATCTCATCACCGCCACCGGGGAGGCCGCCGTCTCCTGCTGCGGGAGGCGGCTGGAGCCCCTGCCCGTCCAGAAGCCGGACGAGGCCCACAGCCTCCAGATCCATCCGGTGGAGGACGAGTGGTTCATCACCTCCGGCCACCCCATGGAGAAAGGGCACTGCCTGTCCTTTTTTTGGCCCTGGTCACCGGCGAGCGGGCCACCGTGATGAAGTGCTGGCCTGAGTGGGACCTCCAGCAGCGCATCCCCCCGCCGGGGACACGGATGCTCTATTGGTACTGCACGCAGCACGGCCTGTTCCGACAGGTCCTGTGAGCGGCCGAAGGTCTGAAGGAGAACGAGCGCGCGGCGCCCATCAGGGCGCCGCGCGCTCGTCTCCTCTCTGTCTCAGTTCCAAAGTCCGTCTTCTCCTTCAGACCGATGGAGGCGGCCCGGAACACCGGGTCCTTCCCCTCCCGCCGCTGGCTGGTGTAGTCCTTCAGGGCGCTGAGAGCGGTCCGGCCCAGCAGGACGATGACCGGCAGATTGATCAGGGCCATGACGCCCATGAGCACGTCCGCCACGTCCCACACCAGGTCGAACTCCATCTGCGCCCCCGCAAAGACCAGCGCCGCGGCGGCCAGACGGAAGACTGTCAGCCCCCTCTTCCCGATCCGCTCCCGGGTGATGTACCGCAGGCAGCCCTCGCAGTAGAACAGGTTGCCCAGCAGGGTGGTGAACGCGAAGAGCAGCAGGGCCAGGGTGAGGAAGTAAGGCCCCACGCTGCCGAAGGTGGTGGAGAGGGACTGCTGCACGAAAGCGGCCCCCTTCAGCTGCTCAGAGGGCACGATGCCGGAGCACAGGCACATCATGGCGGTGGCGGTGCAGACCAGCAGGGTGTCGATGAACACGGACAGCATCTGCACCAGGCCCTGCTTCACCGGGTGGGACACGTCCGCCGCCGCCGCTGCGTTGGGGGCGGAGCCCACGCCCGCCTCGTTGGAGTACAGCCCCGCTTGATGCCCTCCATCAGTGCGGAGCCGGCGAAGCCGCCGAAGATGGCCCGGAAGTCAAAGGCGCCGGCGATGATCCTGCCGAACACCTGGGGCAGCATCTGGAAGTTCAGCGCCATGACCACCAGCGCCATCAGGATGTAGGTCACCCCCATGAAGGGGACCAGCAGGCCGGTGATCCTGACGATCCGCCTGCCCCCGCCCAGGACGCACACCGCCACCAGGACGGCCAGCAGGCCGCCCCCACCAGGGGACCAGGCTGGTCTGCGGGTCGCCGTAAAGCTGTATCCGGACATGCTGTCGATCAGGTTGTAGGAGGCCAGCATGTTGAAGCCCCCGCGTAGGTGGCGATCAGGGCCGCCGCGAAGACCACGCCCAGCCAGCGGCTCTTCAGCGCCGCCTGGATGTAGTAGGAGGGGCCTCCGTAGCTCCCGCCGTTCTTGTCCCGCACCTTGTAGATCTGGGCCAGGGTGCTCTCCACAAAGGCGGAAGCACCGCCCACCAGGGCGATGACCCACATCCAGAACACAGCGCCGTAGCCGCCGACGGCGATGGCGTTGGCCACTCCCCACGATGTTGCCCGTGCCCACCCGGCTGGCGGTGGACACCATCAGGGCCTGGAACGCGGACACCGACTCCTGGAGGAGCTCTTCTCCCCCACCACCCGGATGGACTCCGCCAAAGCCGCAGCTGCACCCCCCGGGTGCGGATGGTGAAGTACAGCCCCACCGCCAGCAGCATGATGATGAGCAGATAGCTGTACATGAAATCGCTGATGGTCCCTATCATCTCTCCAAACATCGTCTCTCTCCTTCTTTCTTCTCTGTCCGGGCAGAACGGCGCCCCGTCAGTCATCCATGGCGGGGCGCTGCTCTGCGCGGAGGAGATTATACCACAAATCCGGAAGAGTTCCAGACGCTGCCGGACTTTTCTCGCATTTTTGTGCAAAAAAGCCGGGGGCGTCACATCATGCGGACGATCTCCTTCTTCAGCCGGGCGATGATCCGCTTTTCCAGCCGGGAGATGTAGCTTTGGGAGATGCCCAGCTTGTCGGCCACCTCCTTCTGGGTCTGCTCTCTGGCCCCGTCCAGTCCGAACCGGAGGGAGATGATGTGCCGCTCCCGGGGCTCCAGCCGGTCCATGGCCTGGCGCAGCAGCTGGCGGTCCACATCGGCCTCGATGGGCCGCATGACCAGATCCCCATCGGTGCCCAGAATGTCGGACAGCAGCAGCTCGTTTCCGTCCCAGTCGGTGTTCAGCGGCTCGTCAAAGGACAGCTCCGTCTTCTGGTTGGCCGTCTTCCGCAGGTGCATCAAGATCTCGTTTTCAATGCATCGGCTGGCGTAGGTGGCCAGCTTGATGCTCTTGGCGGGCTGATAGGTCCCCACCGCCTTGATGAGGCCGATGGTGCCGATGGAGATGAGGTCCTCGATGTTGATGCCCGTATTCTCAAACCGCCGGGCGATGTAGGCCACCAGGCGCAGATTGTGCTCGATGAGGCGGGCCCGGGCCTCCGGGTCCCCCTGCCCCAGGCGGGCGATCAATTCCCCCTCCTCCTCCCGGGTCAGGGGGGCTGGGCAGGGTGTCGCTCCCACCGATGTACATCACCTTCTCCGGGCTGGTACAGCCCCAGCCGGACCAGGAGCCGGGCCGCCCGCTCCCTCACCGCCATCCATAACAGTCTCACAGCAGTTCTCCTTTCAAGTCAGCGCGCCGATGAGCGCGCGGTAGCTCCCTCCGTCCGAGACCGGTGTGGGAGACATGGCCACCAGCAGGGGGCCCAGCTCCTCCCCGCCCACCCTGGCACGGTCCACCCGCACCGCCAGCAGCAGGCCCCGGTCCACCCCTACGGCCCGGTAGGGCAGCAGGCGCAGGCGCCCCCGGAGGGGGCCCTCCCCCAGCCGGGCCAGCCCCCCCGCCGGGTCCCGCAGGTCCTCCGGCCCGGGCCCTGTCCCCGGCGGGAACAGGGGGATAGGGTCTCCCCTCCGCCACCATCACCGGCCGCCCGGAGACCGGGTCGGTCAGCGTGTTCCCCGTGTCCACCAGGGCAGTGAGCTCCACCTGCCGCTCCCGGAGGGAGAGACGGGCGGGAGCAGCTCCCGGGAGGCAGCGGTGTGGCGGCCCGCCCCCCCGGAAGATCAGGGTGATGACCGCATAGCACCCCGCTGCCGAGAGCAGGACGATCTTCAGGTCCATGGAGGAGTAGAGCACCCCGCCCCCCAGGCTCAGCCCCCCCCCCCAGCAGTCCGATGGCCAGCACGCCTCCGCCGAAGGCGCAGGAGAGCAGAAAAAGATCACCACCTGGCGCAGCAGGCGGCGGCAGCCGCCGAAGGCGGTGAGCACCATCAGCACCGCCGCCGACAGCCGGCAGAGGGGCCGCCCCAGGAACCCGAAGCCGGGCAGAAAGAGCGCCACCGCATAAAGCCCGCCCAGCAGCGCCCCCAGGGCGAAGCGGAGCCGGCTCAGCCGCTCCCCGGCCAGCCGGGCGGAGCAGAGCAGGAGCAGATAGTCCACAATGGCGTTGAGCAGGAACAAGGTATCCACATAGATCACAGTCAAGCCGGCCATCTCCTCTCCGCGCGGAGCCGGTCCGCCCCTTTTTGTTCTCCCCGGCCGCCCCCTGGGGCCGGTCCGACAAGCCCTATTATAGAGTCCGTCCATCCAGAAAAAGGTCACAATCGAGATGTCATTTTCAGGAGAAATCCCCCGCCCCTCCAGTACGGGACAGAGGGCCTGCCCGCCTATTGGTCAGACCAGCGGCGGCACCATTCCCTTTTCCTGAATAAAAACAGTGGGACCGGGAGGCCGTGCGGCCTCCCGGTCCCTGTTTTGGACAGAGGGTGTGCTTACTGGGTGGTGATGACCCGGACCTTCTCGCCGTAGGGGTCTACGTAGATAGTCAGGTCGTCGGAGTAGGCGCGGATCTGATACAGCGGGTCATCGCCGGTGAACCAGACCTTGGTGGTGGTGTTGTAGCAGACCACCTTGTTGGACACCTGGTACACCTTGCCGCCCGCGTTGACGTAGGAGGCGCCGTTGCTGACGAAGAAGTCGCTGCGGGACACGCCCTCCACAGCCTCCAGGGTGACCCGGGAGCGGAGCTTGCCGTCGCCGTCCACCGCGACGCCGCCGGGGACGCCGTTGTCTCCGATATAGCCCACTCGATTGTTGAAATCAGAACTCCATTTCGGGCTCTCGAACCGCAGAGTGCGGACATAGGAGACCTTGCCGGGCTCATCTCCTTCGACCTCTCTGGTGTCGGAGAAGAACAGGCCGTAGCGGTAAGCGTCGCCGGTGGCGCCCTCCAGGATGATGAAGTCCACCATGTCGGAGGAGTTCAGGTGATAGGTGGCGATCTTGTCGCCGGGGATGGAGTGGGCCTGGATGTCAGCCAGCTCCAGCTGGACCACCGTGCTGCCGCTGACCCGCTCGAAGACGTGGACGCCGGCGGTGACGGGATAGCTGCCCAGTGTCATTTTCTGGAGGTCGAAGACGCCGCCCACAGAGCGGTCAGACATGCGGCTGGCGCTGATGACTCCCGCCTTGGAGGAGGGAGACCGTGACCAGCTGGTCCTTCACGCTGTCGGAGAGGCTGGAGGAGCTCTTCAGCTCGATGGTGCCCCCGCGGGGAGGAAGACCTTCACGGAGCTGCCTTCGGCCAGGCCGATGGCGGTGGAACGGGTCTTGGCTCCGGGCTCCGCCATGCCGGCCACGTTGCCGTCCGCAGTGAGAAGCAGGACTACCGTCTTGCCCACGTCAAAAGCTCTGGATGGATTCCAGGGCGCTCTCCAGGACGGTAAACTCGTGTCCCAGCACCGTGATCTTCTGGGGCGCTCTGGGGTTGGGCTCGGCGCTCTCGTAGACGCAGGGCAGCCGCAGGTCGGAGACGATCAGCTTATTGGCCACGCTGTCGTAGGTGACCACGTCATAGGGCTGGATATCAGCCATGGTGATGGTCTGGCCGTTCTTCTCGATGGTGTAGTTGGACGCACCGCCGGTGAGCTGGTGGAACATGGCCTCGGTGGCGGTGCCGGAGACCACCACCGCGTCAGTGGAGGCGCCGGAGGAGCCATAGTACAGGCCCACCACCTTGCCGTCCGCGGTGTACAGGGTCACCTGGCTGCCGGAGCGCAGCTCCAGATACAGCTTCTCATAGGTGGTCACCGGGTTTTCCTTGGAAGAGGTATAGGCCGGGGTGTCGCCGTCGATGTTGTACCGGGTGCCGTTGGTGCCTGTGAGATAGGTGGGCTGGGCGGCGCCGGACAGGGTCACGGTGACGGAGGCGGTCTCGTCGGGGAGGAAGGTGACGATGCGGTCTTTGTCGTCCAGCACCAGCACGCCCCGGCGTCCCTGAAGGGCGGAGGGCACCACGCCCTCCTGCGCAGGGAGATAGGTCCCATCCGAGGTGCGGATGGCGCCCTCGGAATTGTTGTCCTCCGCGGTGGCGTTGGCGTCCAGCAGGATGACTTTCTCCCTTCACAGAGGCGCCCAGGGTCTCGTAGTAGGGGGCGGCCGGAGGCCGTCTTGCACCGCAGGGTGTTGACAAAGAGCTGGGCGGTCTGGGCCCGGGTGATGGGGGGCGCTGTACGCAAGGGAGACCCCGTCGGTGAGCCCCAGGGAGTTGGCCAGGTTCAGATAGCCCTCCGGCCAGACGGCTCCGGCGTCGGTCTCATCGTAGGAGAGCAGCCGGATCAGGATGGTCACCGCCTCCGCGAAGGTGATCTTCTCGTCGGGGGGCGAAGGTGCCGTCCCCCGCCCGGAGATCAGCCTGGTCTGGGCCTGAGTCCCCTCTCCGCCCTCAGAGGAGGAGGAGCCGGCCGGAACCCGCCCCTCCCACCGTGATGGAGGCGGCCAGGTTGATGTAGCCCCTGGCCCAGTGTGAGGCAGTCACATCGGAAAAGATGGTGCGGGTGGTGTACATGGGCACCTTGGACTGCTGCCGCAGCAGTCCAACCAGCATGGTGCAGAACTGGGCCCGGGTGAGCACATCGTTGGGGCGGAAGGTGCCGTCACTGTCGCCGGACACCGCACCCATCAGCCGCAGCACGTCCACGTTGACGGCAGTGCTGTGGTCGTTGATGTCGGAAAAGGAGCCGCCGGAGTGCCGCCGCCGGCAGGGCAAGGAGAGAAGTGCCGCCGCCGTCAGCAGCGCGGCGAGGATCCGTTTTAATTTCATACTCATATCTCCTGTCTTTCTCTGATCTCCAATTTCATTTTGTGTTCCTGGGAAATCTCTACCTTCCGGGCTCCCTCCCTGCCGGGAAGGAGCGCACAAAAAGGATGGTGAGGTCCCTCATTCGGCCCGCAGGGCCACCACAGGCTGGAGCCCGCTGGCCTTGACGGCCGGGTACATGCCGAAGATGACGCCCAGCGCCACCGAGAAGAGGAAGGCCCCCAGGGTGATGATGGGGCTGGGGAGCAGCACATCGGTGGTGGTGGACAGCAGCAGCTTTCCGGCCACCAGAGTGCCCACGCAGCCGATGCCGATGCCGATCAGGCCGCCGATGCTGCAGATCACCGCCGCCTCGATCAAAAACTGGGTGATGATGCTCTTGCGCTCGGCGCCGATGGCCTTGCGGATACCGATCTCCCGGGTGCGCTCGGTCACGGTCACCAGCATGATGTTCATGATGCCGATGCCGCCCACCACCAGCGAGATGCCGGCGATGGCCCCCAGCACCAGAGACTGCATGTTGCTCTGGGACTGGACCTGCTCGGCGCTGCTGTTGTTGCTGTTGACGTAAAAGCTTCCGTTGTCCCGGTTTCCGGCAGCATTCATAGGAAACAAACCGGTCAGGAAAGCGTCCAGCTTTGTCATGGCCTCCACAGTGGCCTGGGCGCTCTTGGCCTTGACCACGTAGCTGTCGATGTTGTAATTGTTGTTCATGGAGCGGTTGAAGGTGTAGGGCAGGACGATGATATTGTCCAGCTCGTTCCACCCCCTCCAGATCGACCGCCTCATAGTAGCCCACCACCTTGAAGGGCTGTCCGTTGATGGTGATATACTCCCCCACCGGATCGGTGAAGTCGAAGAGGGCCTCCTTGGCGCCGGCCCCCAGGACGCAGACGGCGTTGGTCTTCTCCACGTCCAGGTAGGACATCTCCCGCCCGCCGGCCAGGGTGTGGTTGTTGCACACCCCGTACTGGTCAGAGCCCAGCTTGATGTGCATGGCGGTCTGCCAGTCGTAGTTCCCCCGTTGTTCCAGTCATTGATGCGAATGGTTTTTGCTCCATACTGGACTGTAGCGGTCTCGTTGATCTCCACATCAGGGGGTGATCCCTCCACCAGGTCGCTCATGGTCAGGCAGTAATCGTACAGCTTCTGGGAGGTCTCATTGTTGGTGTCGTAGTAGCCGTAGGCCTGTACGGTGATCTTGTTGTCGCCCAGCTTTTCAAACATCTCCATGGTCTGCCGGTTCTGGCCCTGGACCACGGACACCATGATGACCACGCTGGCCACACCGATGATAATACCCAGCATAGTCAGGAAGGACCGGGTCTTTTTCATGGAGATGGACTTGAAGGCCATCTTGAAGGCCTGCCAGATATTCATTCCCAGTCCACCTCCTGTACCTGATCCGAGATGATCCGCCCGTCGGACAGCCGCACCACCCGCCGGGCGGTGGCGGCGATGCCATCGTCATGGGTGATGAGAAGAATGGTGGTGCCCTCCCGGTAGAGGCCCCGGAGGATCTCCAGCACGTGCCGGCCGGTCCTGGAGTCCAGGGCGCCGGTGGGCTCGTCGGCCATGATGATGGGCGGCTTGGTGGCGATGGCGCGGGCGATGGCCACCCGCTGCTGCTGGCCGCCGGACATCTGGCTGGGCCGGTGGTGGGCACGCCCGCCATGCCCACCCGGGCCAGGGCCTCCATGGCGATGTCCTCCCGGTCCCACACCGAGACGCCCCCTGATAGATGAGGGGCAGCGTCACGTTCTCCAGAGCGTCCAGCTCCTGGATCAGGTGAAACCCTGAAAGATGAAGCCGATCTCCTTGTTGCGGATGTGGGCCAGCTGCTTGTCAGACAGGGAGGTCACATCCACCCCGTTTAAGTGATACTCCCCCATAGGTGGGGATATCCAGACAGCCCAGCACATTCATCAGCGTGGACTTGCCCGAGCCCGACTGGCCCACGATGGCCACGAACTCCCCCGGTCGATGTGGGCGTGACTCCGTCCAGAGCCCGGACCTCACTCTCCTTGCCCTCGTTATAAATTTTGTAAAGGTCTTTGATCTCGATCAGCATGAGAGCACCTCGATCAATAGCCGGAGCTGTAATCGGTGACCATGAAGTTGACGAAGACCTCGTCCCCCTCCTGAACGCCGGAGGTGATCTCCACGTTTTCTGTGTCCGAGATGCCGGTGGTGACGATGACGGGGTAGAAGCCATCCTCCTCCGAGGGGAACTGGCGCTGCTGGCCGGGCTCGACCTGGGGCAGGTCCAGCTCCGGCACATCGTCCGGCCGGGCGTCCCGCTTGACGAAGACCACCGCCTGACGGTTTCCATCCGCGTCGGAGACATATTTCACCGCGCTGGTGGGCACCAGGATGCAGTCACTGGACTCGCTGGTAACAAAGGAGTACTGCAGCCAGGCCCCGTCCATCAGGGAGCCGTCGTAGTTCTCCACCGTCAGGGTGACGGGGTAGTTGGTCATGCCGCTGCCGCTCTCAGCCTTTCCCATGTCGATGGCGGTGACCACGCCCTGATAGGTGGTGCCGTTCCAGTCCAGATCCACGTAGTCCCCGGGCTTGATGAAGGAGATGTTCCGGTCGTCCACGGTGATGTCCACCACCATGTTGGTGGTGTTGGAGATGGTGACCACCGTGTCGCCGCTCTTCACCTCGGCCCCCTCGGAGAGGGTGCAGGAGGTGACGGTCCCGTCGATCGGGGCCACAGGCGTTGAAATCCGCCAGGGCGCTTGGAGGCCTCATCCAGCGCAGTCTGGGCCTCCCTCGATCTCCTCCTGCTTGGCCCGGATGTCAGAGTCAATGGTGGAGGACCCCAGGTAGAGCAGGGCCTCTCCCGCCTCCCACATTGGCGTGGTCGAGCAGGTTGCCCATGCCCACTACGGGGCCGTTGGCCTTGGCCTCGATGGTGCGGGTCTCATAGAACTCGGTCTGCCCATTCTGGTAGGGGGTAGAATCTGGGTGCCATCGCCGGCGGTGAGCATGGCGGAGGCGTCCATCCCGGCGGTGAGGGTGCCGGGGTTGTCAAAAAGACCACTACAGCCTCAAAGTGGACCGCCCCCTCGGGGGATATGTAGCTGACCTTGTTGATCTTCTCCACTGTTCCGGTGAAGGTACGCATCACCGCGGGGATGGACACGTCCACGCTCTGGCCCACAGAGATCTGGTCCTCATAGGCGTAGCTGAAGTAGAGGGACAGCTTCAGCTGCTTGTCGTTGACCAGGGTGGCCACCACGGTGCCCCTTGGACACGTCCTGGTCGATCTGGAACTCCTTCACATCCTGGAGCTTACCCGCAAAGGGGGCCCGGATCGTCAGGTTGGCGGCATCCTCCTGGAGGTCAGACAGGTCCTTGTAGAGGTTCTCCACCTTCTCCTGGGCGGTCTTCACCGCATCCTCAGCGGCCTGGCTGAAGATGGTGTAGAGGGCTGGCCCGCCGTGACAGTTTGGCCGGGAGCGATGAGCACCTCCTGCACGGTGCCGCCGGCGTTGAGGGTGATGGCGGCGGTCTCCTTGGCCTTGGCGGTGCCGCTGCCGGACACCTTGCTCTGGATGGAGCCGAGGAAGGCGGGCTGGGAGAAGATCTCCCCCTCCCTCGCCGCCGGTGCTGAACAGGAATCGGTAGAGGGGCAAAGCCGCCGGCCGCCAGCAGGGCGAGCACAACGGCCAGAATGATCAGGTTTTTGACCATCTTTTTTTTTTCCGGCCGCCGTTGGGCTTGACCGGAGGCCGCGGAGTCGTCTGTGCGGGTGCGGGCGCGGTCTCGGTGGTCTGAGGTGTGGTGATCTCTGGCATTTCAAGTTCCTCCTACGTTTTTTGCCGGGCAGGCACAAGGTCAGGTGCGAGCCTGTCCAGCATGTCCATTATATGCCCAGGGCCGCCGGGTGGCAACTACATAAAATTACAGTTTTTTAAGATTATCTTAAGAAACGTCCTCTTCTGCAGAAATGTGCCCCGGGCAAAGATATCTCTGCTTATCTAGACGAAGAACGGGCACAAAATGTTCCAGACTTTAAAAATTTTTTTCTGGCCGATGGGCTGGAGTTGATGCGAGGGCGCTTTTCTTCCGGGCAGAGCTGGCAGGAGATTGTTGACGAATTTTCTTCCTTCCGCTACAATAAAGCCAGTTCCCTGCCTCTGGGGCAGGAATTTTTCATCCCGCCGCAGCCCGATCTGCGGCTCCAGGAGGTATGTCCCCGATGTCTTCTGCCCGAAACAAACGGCTGGTGGTCTCCGCCCTGATGCTGGCACTGGCCCTTGTCCTGCCCTATTTTACCGGCGGCATCCCCTGCCATCGGCAATCTGCTGCTGCCCATGCACCTGCCGGTGCTGCTGTGCGGCTTTCTGTGCGGCGGCGGGTGGGGGCCGGGGGGGACTGGCCGCCCCCCTGCTCCGCTCCCTGCTGGCGGGCCGCCCCTGAATTCTTTTCCCACCGCCTTCTCCATGGCCTTTGAGCTGGCCGCCTACGGCCTGATCTCCGGGCTGCTCTACCGCCGCCTGCCCAAAAACGCCGCCGGTGTCTATGCCTCTCTGGCAGGGGCCATGGTGGGCGGGCGAATGGTCTGGGGGCGGTGCGGGCCCTCATCACCCTGGCCTCCCCCACCCCCTTCGGCCTGGCCATCTTCTGGACCGAGGCCGTCCTCAACGCCATCCCCGGCATCCTGCTCCAGCTGGTGCTGATCCCCGCTCTGGTCCTCTCCTCCAGCGCGCCCGCCTCTCCCCAGTCCAATGACGGCCCTGGAACAGATGTGCGCGGCCCTGTCCCCTCTGGCCGGGGGCGGCGGGAGGGGTGCTGGCCGCCCTGGACGGCCCCTGCGCCTCGGGAAAGACCACCCTGGCCGGCCAGGCCGCCCGGCAGCTGGGCTGCCCCCTGGTCCACATGGACGACTTCTTCCTGCCCCCGGCGCGCAAGACCCCGCCCGCCTGGCCCAGCCGGGGGGAAATGTGGACTGGGAGCGGGTGCGGGACCAGGTCCTGGTCCCCTGTCCCGGGGAGAGCCTGCCCGGTTCTCCCCCTACCGCTGCCATACCGGGGCGTATGGGCCCCCGGTGTCCCTCTCCCCCGCCCCCCGTGCTGGTGGAGGGGGTCTACGCCCTCCACCCCGCCCTGCGGGACTTCTACCGCCTCCGGATCTTTCTGGAGGCCCCTGGCCGGTGCGGCGCGCCCTGCCTTCTGGACCGGGGCGGGCCGGAGCTGCTGGCCCGCTTCCAGGGGGAGTGGGTCCCGCTGGAGGACCGGTATTTCCAGGCCTGCCGGGTCCGGGACTGCTGCCAGCTGGTGCTGAGCGGTCAATGACACGCGCCCCATCCCCTGCAGCTCCGCCTTGCAAAGCGCGTCAAGGCATCATATCATCAATAGACATCAAACAGCTTCTGTTTTCTGCGGTCGGAAAGAGGAGGTCAGTGGTGTACAGGGTCATCGTGATCGTGCTGGCGTTTATGCTGGGAGTTTTCATTTTCTTCGGAGCCGACTCCGCGAAAACCCGCGGTCAGAAAAAGTGGGTCAACGTGATCGGCACCCTGCTCGTCTGGATATTGGCGGTCCTTGGGGCAGGTGTTCTGGTCCTGTGCTGTCTGGCGGCATGGGACTACTGGAAGACCGGCGATCCAGAAACGGCCGTCTCCTTAGGGATCACCGCCGTGATCCTCGCTGTCGCGATCTATGTCCTGCTGCGGTCTTATTTCAAAAAAACATAGCCGGGAAAACAGCCCCGTCACCGCCCCGCAGGTCCCGATCTGCCGGTGTGTCCCTGCCCCGTGCGGGGCGGGCGCGGCAGGGTGCCCTTCCCCGGGGCCGCAAAGCGAACTTGGGCGTTATGGAGCAGAATTGGAAAAGGTGCAGCCGAAAGATCGGCTGCACCTTTCCGGTATCACAGGGGCATATGGGCTCAGACTGCCTCGTAGATGGCCTTCATGCCCTTATAGGTCATATAGCAGTCCAGCTTGGCCACGGTCTCAAAGGGGCGTGCATGGACAGCACGGGCACGCCGGCGTCCAGGGTGTCGATGTTCCGCTCCGCCATGAAGACGGCCACCGTGCCGCCGCCGCCCTGATCGGCCTTGCCCAGCTCGGCCATCTGCCAAACCACGCCGGCGCCGTCCAGCACCCGCCGGACATAGGCCACCACCTCGGCCGAGGCGTCAGAGGCGCCGGACTTGCCCCGGGCTCCGGTGTACTTGCACAGGCCCATGCCGTAATTGACGAAGGCGCTGTTGCGCTTCTCAAAGACCTCCGCGAAGTTGGGGTCGTAGGCGGCGGTGACGTCGGCGGACAGGCAGAAGGACTTCTCATAGCAGGCCCGCAGGCTGACGTCCTGGCTCTGGCACAGGTCCTCCATAAAGGTGTCGAAGGCCCTGGACTTCATGCCGGACACGCCCTCAGAGCCGATCTCCTCCTTGTCGGCCAGCATACACACGGCGGTGCGCTCCGGGGTGCCCAGTTGGAGCAGGGCGGCCAGGGCGGCATAGGCGCACACCCGGTCGTCGTGGCCATAAGACCCGATGAGAGAGCGGTCAAAACCGATGTCCACGGCGGAGAAGGCGGGCACGGCGCACAGCTCGGCGGAGATGAAGTCCTCCTCCACGATGCCATACTTCCGGTTCAGCAGCTCCAGAACGGACAGCTTCACCCGGTCCTTGCCCTCGTCGTCGCGCCGGGGGCGGCTGCCCACCAGCAGATTCAGGCTCTCGCCGGGAATGGCCTCCCCCAGGGGCTTCTTCACCTGGTCGGTGGCCAGGTGGGGCAGCAGGTCGTCGATGGTGAACATGGGGTCGTCCGGCCCGTTGCCCACCGAGACCCGCACCACCTCGCCGCTCTTCAGGGCCACCACGCCGTGGAGCTCCAGGGGGATGGTCACCCACTGATACTTGCGGATGCCGCCATAGTAGTGGGTCTTGAAGAAGGCCAGCTCGTCGCTCTCGTACAGGGGGTTCTGCTTCAGGTCCAGCCGGGGGGAGTCGATGTGGGCCGCCCCGATGTTGACCCCGTGCTCCAGGCCTTTCCTGGCCCATCACCGCCAGCATGATGGCCTTGCCCCGGTTCACCTGGTAGATCCGGTCCCCGGGCTTCAGCTCCATCCCCCGGACATAGGCCCGGAAGCCGGCGGCCTCCGCCTGGGCGATGGCCCGGTCCACGCACTCCCGCTCGGTCTTGCCCGCGTCCAGGAACTGCTTGTAGCCGGTGCAGTACGCCTCCAGCGCCGCGCCCTCCTCCGCGTCCAGCCGGTCCCAGCCGTTCTTCCGCTCATAGACCAGGGCCCGGCGGAGCTGCTCGCCCCTGGGTCAGTTCTTTTTCTTCACTCATAAAACAGTCCTCCTTTGATCTCACAGGGGCGCTTTGCGCGCCTCATTGTTCTCTTATTATGCCGCGCACGGCGCACACTGTGCGCCCCTACACGATCTCTTTCAAAACTCCTCTGCCTTCCGGGAAAACTCCTCCGCGGTGCCGCAGTCGTTGTACAGGATATGGGCACAGCCCTCCGCAAAGAACTGGTCCGGCCGCTGGGCCCTCACCCAGGCCCAGGCATAGTCCTCCGAAATGCCCTCCCGGGCCATGATGCGCGCCACCCGCGCTCCGCCGGGGCCAGTACGGCCACCGTGGTGGTGCACAGGTCGGCCAGACCGCTCTCCAGCAGGGCGAAGGCGTCGATGGCCGTCAGGCCGATGCCCCGGGACCTGTTCTCTTTGACCATCTGCCGGGTGCGCTGAACCACGGCCCGCTGGGCGATGGCGTTCAGCCGCTCCAGCTTGGCCGGGTCCCCCGAACACCAGGGCGCCCAGCTTTTTCTGTCAATGGCCCCCTGTCCGTCCCGGAGGGGCCAAAGGCCTCTCCAGGCTTTCCTGTAAGGATCTATCACTTTCCAGCATTTCGTGGTACACGGCATCGCAGTCGATGACCGCGCCCCCAGTGCCTCGATCTCCTTCAGGACGGTGGTCTTCCCCGCCCCGGTAGGGCCGGTGATGCCGATGACAGTCATGGTGATCCCTCCCACTTCAAATGCGGACATGCCTCCCGGAGCTGCTCCTCCAGCTCCCGGGGGCTGCACAGCTGCTTCCGGACCTTGGCGAACCTCCGGCCGTCCCGGTCCCGTATCACCACACAACTCCGCTTTTGGTATAGCTCCCGATTTGGGGAATATGGCAGGGCCTTCATGCGACCCAGCAGGTCGAAATAGATCAGCTGATCTGCGTCGCCGTCCAGTCCCTCGTTTCGCACCCGCAGATACCGCGCCAGCAGCCACAGGACGAACAGCCCCAGAAGGGCCATCAGGGCAATCTGCCCCGGCCCCCATACGTCCAGCACGACACACAGCGCGAGAAAGAGGAAGAGAATTTCAGCAGGGGAGCGCCGGGCGTGCCTGCGCTCCATACGCCACCGGAAGCGTTTCCATGTGTACTCTTCCATCGAAGGACCTCCTTTCCGGGCCGGTCAGGGGGCCTTGGCGATGCGGCGGCCCACCCAGTAGGACACGGTGAAAATGAGGATCAGCAGCACCGCCGAGGCGATGCCTCCCCACACCACCAGCAGGCTGCCCATGTAGGTGCCGTCCACGATGCACAGGGGGTGACCAGCATCATCGCCCCGGGCACCACGCCGGAGATAAACTGGCCGAAGAGGGCGATGGGGATGCTCCGGGCGGCGTCGTCCACCAGCCAGAACTGCCATGCCCCGCACAGCACGCTGAGGAGCACCCCCCAGTGGCCGGCCAGGAGGCTGAGCCAGAAGGGCCGCCTCTGCCGCCCGCAGTCCATCCCCAGCCAGGCCCAGGTCAGCACCATGAGCCAGGGAAGCAGGGTGAACAGCAGCGTCCCCACCACCGGGATGGCCGTCGAGTAGACATAGCAGCCCCCCAGGACCAGGGGAATCAGCCCCATCCAGGGGAAATAGTGGGACCGCTTCACTGCCCTCGCTCCTTTCCTTGGTCAGGCCTCCACGATGTGGAAGCCCGCCGCTTTGTTCAGGCGGTTGGTGACCGCCAGCCCGATCCCTCCGCTGTCCGGGCACTGGGCCCAGATGGCGGAGACGGCGGTGTGGTCAAAGGCCCGCAGGGCGTCGAAGATGCGCCGGGCCTGCTCCCCTTGTCCCCCGCCGGCCCCAGGCTCATGACGGGCCGCGCGCCCCCGCATACATCGGGAGGAACTCCTCAAAGCAGATGACCCCGTCCCCCGGTCCGGCGTGGGCGGCGATATAGGCCGCGCTCCGCTCCGGCGCCCCGGTGACCACGGTGACGGGGGCCTTGGGGCGTAGTGGCGGTACTTCATGCCTGGGGCACGGGGCCTCTCCCGCCCCCATCAGCCGGGTGACCGCCGGGTCCCCCGCCACCTCCCCCCCAGGGCCGCCCGCAGCTGCTCCAGGGTGATCCCCCCGGCCTCAGCAGGCGGGGGGCGTGCAGGTCAGGTCGATGATGGTGGACTCCACCCCCACAGCACAGGGACCGCCGTCTACGATGGCATCAATCTTCCCATCCATATCCTCCCACATATGCCCCGCCGAGGTGGGGCTGGGCCGGCCGGAGGTATTCCCCGAGGGGGCCGCCACCGGCACGTCCGCCGCCTGGATCACCGCCCGGCACAGGGGGTGGGCGGGACAGCGCATCCCCACCGTGTCCAGCCCCGCCGTCACCTGATCGGGCACGTTGTCCCGCCGCCGGAGCACCATGGTCAGCGGACCGGGCCAGAAGCGCCGGGCCAGCTCATAGGCCGCCGCCGGGATGTCCCGGCAGTAGCGCTCCAGCCAGCCCGGCCCGGGATGTGGAGGATCAGGGGTTGTCCTGGGGCGGCCCTTGGCCTGAAAGATCCGGCCCACCGCAGCGGGGTCCAGGCCGTTGGCCCCCAGGCCGTACACCGTCTCGGTGGGAATGCCCACCAGGCCGCCGGCGCGGAGCAGGTCCGCGGCGGTCTGGATGTCCTGTTGGGAGAGGCGCTTTGTCTCCATCCTTTTCCACTTCCTATCTCTCTTGGGCGCGTGCCCGTTTTCCGAGGGTTCCATCCGGGCGGGGCGTGCCCCTGTGCAGCGCACAGCGGCCCGGCGCGCTGCTTCGTCGGACCCCGTTTTCCCCGCCGGTCTCCCTATGGGGCCCGCGCCCTGCGTAGGGGCGGGCTTGGCCCGCCCGGCTTCAGCGGCAGGGTGTCCCCAAATGGATTCCGCCCCGCAGGGCGGAACCCCCCTGACAAATCCTGTGACTGAGACCGGCCCGGTGGAAGGACGCCCCTCATCCGTCACAGCTTCGCCGTGCCACCTTCCCCCAGAGGGGGGAAAGGCTTTCCGGGCAGCTGGAAGCCGCCCCTTCGGGGATGTTTTCGGTCTTTGTGCAGGGGCGGGCTTGGCCTGCCCGGCTTCGGCGGCAGGGTGTCCCCAAATGGATTCCGCCCTGCGGGGCGGAACCCCTGACAAATCCTGTGACTGAGACCGGCCCGGTGGAAGGACGCCCCTCATCCGTCACGGCTTCGCCGTGCCACCTTCCCCCCTGGGGGAAGGCTTGAGGTGGGGACACGGCATATGCCGCGACACCTTTCCTCTAAGGAAAGGTGTGTGGGAGCTTCTATGGGACCCCTCAAGGGCTTCCAGCGGGCGGAAGCTGTTCCCCCTGCCGGACGGAGAACACGATGTGGAGCATATCCATCCCATAGTAGTGCTTTATGAAAGAGCCCCGCTCCTCCATCCCGATGCACCGAGCTACTCTTTGGGATGCAAGGTTGCTGTCCCGGATGATGGAGAATACCTCCTCAAATTTCAGGGCTGAAAAGGCATAGTCCCGGCAGGCCCGGGCCGCCTCGGCGGCGTAGCCCTTTGTGCCAGGCCGTCCGCTCCAGAAGATAGCCCACTTCGGGTACCCGTGTGCCATCTCCCAGCTCCTGCCAAGTGAGTCCGCACTGGCCCACCATCTCTCCGGATGTTCTCTCACTGCTGCCCACAGGCCGAAGCCATCCTTTCGATACCGCGCCTGCTGGCGGCGAAGCCATTCCCAAGCCTCCTGGTCTGAAAAGGCATGCTCATAGGCGTACATTACCGACCGATCCTGAAGCATCCGGCACAGGGCAGGAAAATCTCTGTCCGTCATTTCCCGCAGTATCAGTCGGTCAGTCTCTAAAATAGTCTCAGCCATCTCCCAGCACCGCCTTTACCAGCTCCTCCGGCGTCCGGGCCAGACAGTCGGCCCCTCCGCCTCCAGCTCCGCCGTCCGCGGAAGCCCCACAGCACGCCGCAGCCGGTGAGGCCGCCGTTCCTGGCGGTGCGGATGTCCACGTTGCTGTCCCCACGAACAGAGTATCCTCCGGGGAGGCCCCCATCTGCTCCATCAGCCGGTGCAGCAGGGTGGGGTCCGGCTTGGGGGCAGGCCGGGCAGGGCCCCCTGCACCCAGGGAACTGCCCCGGGTAGTAGTCCTCCACCACCGGGCCCGCCAGCGCGTGGGCCTTGTTGGACAGCACCGCCGTCCGCACCCCCGCCGCCCTCAGCCGCTCCACCGCCTCCGGCATCCCGGCGTAGGGGGCGGTCTTGTCCGCCCTGTGGGCGCCATAGCGCCCGAGAACTCCTCCAGGGCCCGGGCCAGCCCCTCCGGCGTCCGCCCGGGGCCGGAGCAAAGCGCTCCACCAGCCGGGGTATCCCGTTGCCCACGAAGTGCTTGTACTCCTCCACCGTGTGGAGGGGCCACCCGTGCCGGGCGCACACCCAGTTGGCCGCATCCGCCAGGTCGTCTATGGTATTGAGCAGGGTGCCGTCCAGATCAAAGATCACATTTTGGAACATAGCGGCCCGGCCTCACTCGTAGACCCCGATCTCCATGCCCCCAGCTCCACCCGGGTATCCCGGGGAAACTGGGCCCGCTGAGATAGGCCTTCACCGCCATCTGGGCGAATTTGGGGTTCACCTTCTCGTCCTCCAGCTCCAGATCCAGCCGTCCGCCGGGGCCGTCCGTCTGGCCGCCGCACACCGCGCCGCCGTCCTCCAGCACCTCGTTCAGCTCGCCCACCACGTCCGCCAGGCTCTTCCCCTGGGGCAGGGCGGTATAGTGAATATAAAAAATCCATGTCGGTCCCTCCCGATCCTTTCGTCGTCGTTTACTGGGTCTGCTTCAGCCGCTCCGCCTGGTCGGCGGCGGCCAGGGCGTCCATCAGCTCGTCCAGGTCCCCGTCCATCACGCTCTCGATCTTGTACAGGGTCAGCCCGATCCGGTGGTCCGTGAGCCGCCCCTGGGGAAAGTTATAGGTGCGGATGCGCTCGTTGCGCATCCCGGACCCAACCTGGCTGCGTCGCTCGGCGGTGAACTCGCTGCTGCGCTTCTCCTGCTCCGCCTCATAGAGGCGGGAGGCCAAAATACGCATGGCCTTATCCCGGTTCTGGAACTGGCTGCGCTCCTGCTGGCACTCCACCACGGTGCCGGTGGGCTGGTGGATCAGCCGCACCGCCGAGGAGGTCTTGTTCACGTGCTGGCCCCCGCGCCGCTGGAGCGGAACACCTGCATCTCCACGTCCGCCGGGTCCAGGTCCACCTCCACCTCCTCCATCTCGGGCAGGACGGCCACCGTGGCGGTGGAGGTGTGGACCCGCCCGCCGGACTCGGTCTCGGGCACCCGCTGTACCCGGTGGACGCCGCTTTCATATTTCAGCCGGGAGAAGGCCCCCTCCCCCTCGATGGTGAAGGAGATCTCCTTTACCCCTCCCAGTTCCGTCATGTTCAGGCTGGCCACTTCCGTCTTCCAGCGGCGGCTCTCGGCGTACATGGCATACATGCGATAGAGGGAGTGGGCGAACAGGGCCGCCTCCTCCCCCCACTCCGGCCCGGATCTCCACGATGACGTTCTTCCCATCGTTGGGGTCCCTGGGGAGCAGCAGGACCTGGAGCTCCTGCCCAGCCGCTCCAGCTCCTGCCTGGCCTGCTGGTACTCCTCCTGGGCCAGCTCCCAGCTCCGGGTCGGAGAGCAGGGCCCCGGCCTCTTGCTCCCGCTCCTGGCCCGGAGGTAGGCCCGGTATGTCTCCACCACCGGGGACAGCTCGTTCTGCTCCTTGTTCAGCCGGGCCACCTGGGCGGGGTCGTCATAGGTCTCCGGCGCGGCCAGCCTGGCCTCGATCTGGCTGTATCGGGCCTCCACGGCCGCCAGCTTGTCCAGCATGGGCATGCTCCTTTCCGCTTGATGCCCGCCCCAGGCGGTCCACCATGATATATTCCTCTTCTGTCTCCCGTACTATGCGGAATCCCACTCTCCGATACAGGCGGACCGCCGGGTTCCCCTTCTGCACGGACAGGGGACCTGACGGACCCCCTCCCGCTCCAAAGCATCCATCATGGCGCGCAGCAACTCTGTTCCGATGCCCTGGCCCCGGTACTCCGGATACAGCGCCGCCGCAAGGGAGGGCGTCTCATCGTCGATATGTCCGTAGTCATCCATAAGCCGGCACCATACACTGCCCACCACCCGGCTCCCGTCCACCGCTGCCAGAGCCCGGTCCAGCGGTCCACTTCCAAATCCTTGAAATAGACCCGCAGCTCCGGCCGGTCTGCCACCGACCTGGGCGGCGGAGCGTCCCCCGGCAGGACGTAGATCGCCTCATAGAGGAGGTCCTTCAGTGTCGCATACTCCTCCACCCGCATATTCCGAATGGTGATCTGATCCACAGCTGCCTCCTCTCCCCCGGCCCCTCACCGGTCCAGGAAAAATGACTTGACCAGGGCCAGCGGCTCCCGCACATACATGTGCAGCCGGGAGGGCAGGTGGCTGGAGGGGCCGCCAGGGTGGAGACACTGTCATATCCGGCCCGTTCCGCCAGCATCCGGGCCCGGGTCAGGTGGAAGCCGTTGGAGACCACCACCACCCCCTGGGACAGATCACAGCCCTCTGCCTCCAGCAGCTCCCGGGAATAGCGCAGGTTCTGGTCGGTGTTGTGGGACCGCTCCTCCAGAAGCAGCTGGTCCTCCTCCACCCCCGCTCCATCAGGTAGTCCGCCATGCATCGGGCCTCGGTGACGGGCTCGTTGTCCCCCTGGCCCCCGGAGACCACCACCGTCAGCTCCGGGTGGTCCTCCAGTTAGTCCAGCGCCCGGTCCAGCCGGTCCCGCAGAGGGATGGAGGGCTCCCCGTCGGGCATTACCTGGCAGCCCAGCACCACCATCGCCCGGGGGTCCCCCTGGATATGGTCGTAGGAGCCGTAGAGCACCGCGCCGAACAGCCCGGCAAAGGTCACGGCCCCGGCCAGCACCGCCGAGAGCAGCAGCTTCTGCCAGAGACAGAGCTTCTTTCCTTTATAACTGCTGATCTGCCGCTTCATCCTCTGGCCTCCTCCAGCTCCGCCGACAGGCCTCCCAAGTCCCGTACAGCTTCAGGATCTCCTCCTCCAGCGCCTCCCGCTGCTCATACAGCTCCTGGAGCTTCAGATAGTTGGAGGCGGCCTCCTCGATCTGGAGCCCAAGCTCGTACATTTGTTCCTCCGCCTTGGCCACGGCCCGCTCGGCGGCGGCCACCTCCTTCTCCAGGTTCTTGGTGCCGCCGGGCCGCCGGGGCTTCTCCTTCTTCTCCGCCGGCGCCGCCGCGGGGGCGGGGACGGCCTGGGCCTGCTTCCTCTCCCGGGCTGCCCGGTACTCGCCGTAGCTGCCCCGGAAGTCGGTGACCTGCCCGTCCTCCAGCACCCAGACCCGGGTGGCAAAGCGGTTGATGAAATACCGGTCATGGGACACGAACAGCAGGGTGCCGCCGAAGGCGTCCACCGCCTCCTCGATCCACTCCCGGCTCTGGATATCCAGATGGTTGGTGGGCTCGTCCAGGATCAGCAGATTGATCTTGGCATCCATCAGCATACACAGCCGCAGCCGTGACTGTTCCCCGCCGGACAGGGCGGACACGGGCTTGAATACATCCTCCCCCTGAATTGAAAAGCGGCCAGGCGGTTGCCGGGCGGTCTGGGCCGTGCAGTCCAGGTCATAGATCATGGTGTCCACCAGACTGCGCTCCGGGTGGTCAAAGTGGATGATCTGGGGCAAATAGCCGATCTTCACCGTGGGACCCAGGCGCAGCTTGCCCTCATCGGGGCTCTCCTCCCCCCCATCAGGATCTTGATGAGGGTGGATTTGCCGGTGCCGTTGTCCCCCAGCAGGGCGATGCGCTCGCCCCCCACCACCTCCAGGTCCACCCCGGAGAACAGGGCGCGCTGGCCGAAGGATTTGGACAGCCCCTTGATGGTCAGCACCTCGTCCCCCGGAACTCCCGCTCCCCGAAGCGGACCTCCATCTTCCGCTCCCGGGTGGGCCTCGGTCGGTGGTCCGCATACGCTCGATGCGCTTTTCCATGGACTGGGCCCGCTTGAAGGATCTTGTCCATACCGGAATAGGCCCATGTACGAAGCTGCTCGGCCGCCTTCTCCAGCTGCTGGATCTTGGCCTGCTCCTTGTCATACTGCTTCAGCCGCTCCTGGTAGCGGCGCTCCTTCTCCACGGCGTAGAAGCTGTAATTGCCGGAGTAGAACTCCGCCTTCCCCTCCTGGATCTCGATGACCCGGTCCACCACCCGGTCCAGGAACCAGCGGTCGTGGGAGACCGCCAGCACGGTGCCCTTGAACTTCTCCAGATACTCCTCCAGCCACTCGGTGGCGCGGAGGTCCAGGTGGTTCGTGGGCTCGTCCAGCAGCAGGATGTCGGTGTCCTCCAGGATGAGCCGGCCCAGATTCACCCGGGTCTTCTCCCCGCCGGAGAGCCGGTCGAAAGCTGTTCCCGCATCCCCGGGCCGATCGAAGGCCGCTGCACACCTTGATCTTCCGCGGTGTCGGTGTCATAGCCGCCCAGGCCCTCGAAGCGCGGCGGTGAGCTGGTCGTACCGGCGCAGCAGGGCGGGTCCTCCCCCCGCTCCATCCGGGCGGCCAGCTGCTCCATCTCCTCCTCCATCTCCCGCAGGGGCGGAAGGCGGTGTCCAATACATCCTCCACCGTGTAGCCGGCGGGGTAGACCGGGATCTGGGAGATCAGGCCCACCCGCTTGTCCGGGGCCAGGACCACCTCCCCCCTCGTCCCAGTCCATCACGCCGGTGAGGATGCGCAGCAGGGTCGTCTTGCCGCAGCCGTTCTTGCCCAGCAGTCCCACCCGCTCGCCGGAGTCCACCTGAAAGGTGAGCCCGTCCAGTATTTTTTTGCTTTTCGACCTCAAATTCCTTGACCAGTCCGGAAATGGCGATATCGATCATAACGGTCCTCTGTCTCTCCTGTGTTGGCCTCTGGGAAGGGCCCTCCCGCAGGCGGGCCTTCCAAACGGTCCGTCCGCGGGAGGGGCCCTGGGGGTCACTCCGCCTCCGGGGTGATGGAGCAGGTAAGCGGTCAGCTCCTCCAGCTCCATCCCGCGGGACGCCTTCACTAAAATGGTGCTGCCCGGCCGGACCAGCTGGTCCAGGACAGGCTTGGCCTCCGCCTTGTCTTTGCAGTGGTACACCAGGGGCACGCCGGGTTCCGGGCCCCCCTGGGCGATGTGCTCCGCCAGCTCCCCCACCGCCACCAGGCAGTCGATGCGGGCCTTGCCCAGGCACTCCCCCCCCCCGTGTGCAGGGCGGGGGCGAAGGGCCCCAGCTCGAACATGTCCCCCAGCACGGCGATGCTCCACTGGCTGCGCCGGTCGGACAGCACGCTGATGGCAGCCCGCATGGACTGGGGGTTGGCGTTGTAGGTGTCGTCAGGATCACGATCCCATCCCCCCGGTAGAGGATATTCATCCGCATCCGGGTGGGGACAAGCGGAGGATGCCCTCCACGATCTGGTCCTGGGTGAGCCCGGAACCGCTCTCCGATGGCGGCGGCGATGAGGGCGGGGTAGATCATGTGCTCCCCCAGGGCGGGGATCTCCACCTGCCGGTCCATCCGGGGGGTGTCATCTGGCAGAGGATGCGGCTGTCCCCGTCCCCCTCCAGCCGGCGGGCCCGGTACTCCAGGCCCTCCTCCCGGCCGCAGAAGACGGCGGGCACCGGGGTGCGGCCCCGGAGGATGCCAGCATGGGATCATCCCCGTTGAGCACCACCAGCCCGCCGGGCCGGATGTGGGGCAGCAGCTCGCACTTGGCCTTGAAGATGTTCTCCCGGCTGCCCAGCCGCTCGATATGGGCGTCCCCGATGTTGGTGATGATCCCCACGTCCGGCTGGACGATCTCCCCCAGGTAGTCGATCTCCCCGGGCGGTCCATCCCCATCTCCAGCACGCAGATCTCACAGCTCCTGTCCAGCCTCAGCAGGGTCAAGGGCAGGCCGATGTTGTTGTTAAAGTTCCCCTCGGTCTTGAGCACCCGGAACCGGGTGCCCAGCACGGCGGCGATCATGTCCTTGGTGGTGGTCTTGCCCACGCTGCCCGTCACGGCGATGAAGGGGATGGGGAATCGGGCCTTGTACCATGCGGCCAGGTCCCGCAGAGCCCGCTGGGTGCTGGCCACCTTGATATAGAATCTGTCGGGGCGGTAGCTCTCCCGTTCCCGGGCGGTGAGGCAGGCCCAGAGCGCCCCCCTCCAGGGCGGCGTTGATGTAGGCGTGCCCGTCGAACCGGGCTCCCACCAGGGGATGAACAGGGAGCCGGGTGCATGTTCCGGCTGTCCGTGTCCACCCGCTGGACGATCACGTTCTCATCCCGGAAGTCGCCCAGCAGCGTGCCGTGGACGGCCTCCAGAAGCTGGGCCAGAGTGATGGCTTCCATCTGGTCAGGCTCCTCCTTTTCTGGCTTTCAGAGACGCCTCCACGATGGTCTGGCACAGGGCGCCGTAGCCGATGCCCACCGGGGCCGCCTCCTGGGGCACCAGGCTGGTGGGGGGTCATGCCCGGGAGGGTGTTGATCTCCAGGAAATAGGGGTCCCCCCGGCGTCACGATGAAGTCCGCCCGGGCGTATACGGACAGCCCGATGGTCCTGAAAAACGGCCAGCGCCGCCTCCCCCAGCCGCTGCTCCCACTCCGGGGGATCTGGGCCGGGCAGACCTCCATGGGCCGCGCCGGGCTGGTACTTGTTCTCGTAGTCGTAGAAGCCCTCCTTGGGGATGATCTCAATGGAGGGCAGGGCCCTGCCGTTGAGCACCGCCACCTGGATCTCCCTGCCCTGGATATACTCCTCCAGCACCGTACGGCCCCCCAGCTTCCTGCTCTCCTCCAGGGCCCGGCGCAGCTCCTGTCCGTCCCTGGCAATGAAGACCCCGATGGAGGAGCCGCTGTCCACCGGCTTGACCACCACAGGCAGGCGGGTCTGCCGGGCAAGCTCCTCCAGGTTCTCCTCCGTCACGGTGACGGAGCGCCAGGCCGGGGTGGTGACCTGACCCGCCACCAGGCGCTTGGTCAGGTCCTTATCCATGGCGATGGCGCTGGCCAGGCAGCCGGAGCCGGTGTAGGGCACGCCCAGCAGATCCAGCGTGGCCTGTATGCGGCCGTCCTCGCCGCAGGCGCCGTGAAGGAGCCAGATAGACCACGTCCGCGCCGGCGCACAGCTCCAGCACCCCGGGGCCGATGGCCGAGGGGCTCCTGTCCCGGCGGGCGGCGCGCACCTGGGCCAGGTCGAGGGGCCTGCCGGCCGATCCGCTTGAACGCTTGGGGCACCGGGGCGTCGTAGAGGGCCTCTGCCGGGCCCTCCACCCCCTCTGTCCCGAAAAACAGGTCCACCAGCGCCACCTGATGGCCCTGCTCCCGCAGGGTCCTCGCTCACCATAGCGCCGGAGGACAGGGGAGACGTTGCGCTCCGGGCTGAGTCCGCCCGCCAATACCACGATCTTCATCCTATTCAACACCTCATCAGGTCTGTCTTATAATAATATGCCAGCCAAATATTTTTAGCACATATCCCTGGAATACTCAATGGCCTTTTCTCATTTTGCCTCCTTCCACGGGAATTTTATCCCTTTTCCCCCCGCTTTTGCGCTCTGTCCCGCCCTCCTTGCCGTTGAACTCACCCAAATCTTATGATATGATGGCCCGTGTGGTGACAAAAACAGAGGCCGGATCTGCATCTTTCCGCAGAGCCCCGGGGAAATTCCCTCAGCCGTCACCGCACGCGCCAAGAAAAGAACGCTCCGCCCGGCGGGCGTGGCACCCCTTTGGAAAGACGAGGTGGGACCTGTGTCCGATCAATTCTCCCGTTCCCGCATGCTCCTGGGCGACGGCCCCCAGGAGCGGCTCTTCCACGCCTCTGTGGCCCTCTTCGGGGTGGGCGGCGTGGGGGGCTTCTGCGCTGAGGCCCTGGCCCGGGCCGGCATCGGCGCCCTGGACCTGTACGACGACGACACCGTCTCCGAGAGCAACCTGAACCGGCAGCTCGTGGCCCTCCACTCCACCCTTGGCCAGCCCAAGGCGGAGGTGATGGCGGGCGGGTCCGGGACATCAACCCCGCCTGCCGGGTGCGGGCCCTGCGTATGTTCTACCTGCCGGAAAACGCCGGGGAGGTGGACCTGTCCCGGTACGACTATGTGGTGGACGCGGTGGACACCGTCTCCGCCAAGCTGGAGCTGGCCGTCCGCTGCCAGGCCCTGGGGGTCCCGCTCATCAGCGCCATGGGCTCGGGCAACAAGCTGGACCCCTCCGCCTTCTCCGTCTCCCGACCTGTCCAAAACGGAGGGCTGCCCCTGGCCCGGTGATGCGGAAGGAGCTGCGGAAGCGGGGCATCCACCACCTGAAGGTGGTCTGGTCCCGGGAGGAGCCCCGCCCCCTGGCCCCCGGAGGCGGAGCTCCCCCCCGGCGGGGACACCCGCCCCGCCTCCTCCCCCGCCGGGCCGTCCCGGGCTCGGTCTCCTTTGTCCCCGGCGCCGCCGGGCTGGTGCTGGCCGGGGCGGTCATCCGGGATCTGGCCGGTCTCTGACCGCCTCAAAAAAGCTGCCCCTGTATAGGAACAGACCCATACAGGGGCTTTTTTCACTTTTTCAGTCCCGCCGGGCTCAGCCCAGGATCAGGGGCCGATGAAGGAGTACGCCACCACGAAGACGCAGGCAAAGGCAACGCTGATCCAGCAGGCCTGGAGGGCCTCCTTGGTGTTGCTGCACTGGGCGGTGCCCAGCTGGCCGGCAAAGTTGGTGGTGGGATAGGCGGAGCCGGTGAGCCCAGGTGGCCGCCAGGATGGAGACGGCGAAGCAGCCCATGGGCAGGCCCACCTGGGTGGCCAGACCGCCGAACATGTCGGTGATGATCTGGATCTCCGCCACGGCGGCCGCCTCGATGCCGAAGCCGCCCACCACAGAGGCCACCAGCATGACGGCGGTGGGGCTGTTGCCCGCCAGGCCGCCCAGCAGGTTGGAGAGGGCGTCAAAGCCGCCGCCCAGGGTGACCAGGTTGAGCAGCACGTCGATGCTCACAAAGATCAGGAACATGTTGGCCTGGGAGGCCACGCCCTTGGTGATGCAGTCCACGGAGCGGTCGATCTCGATGCCGCCGAAGATGGCCACCACGGCAGCCAGGACGATCATGACCATCAGGGCGTAGTTGGTGCCCTGCTTGGTGGCGATGCCGTAGCCCACCAGAAGGACAAAGGAGATCAGGAAAGCGACCGTGGTCCGCTTCTGACGGGGGGTGATGACCACCTGATCCAGGTGCTGCACGTCCTCCCCCAGGGCATAGCCCTCCTTGCCGAAGGTGCGCTTCTGGGCGCGGTTCGCGCCCACCCAGGCGCCAGCCAGCCAGAACACGGCGAAGGGGATGGCCGCCTGGATCATCAGCTCGCCGTAGGACAGGCCGGTGACCTCCATGGTGATGAGGGTCACGCCGGTGAGGGGCCCAGGATCAGGCCGATCTCACCCGCCACCTTGAACAGGGTGGCCACCACGGTGGGGGGTGACCCCCAGGGAGGCCATGATGGGCAGCATGATGGGGGCGATGACGGCGTTGCCGCCGCCCAGGGTGCCCAGCAGGCCGCAGACGATGATGGACACCACCACCAGGGCGATCTTGCCTTTGGTCTGGGTGTTCACGCCGATGCGCTTGACGATCCAGTAGACCAGGGTGTGGGTGACCCCGCCTCGCTCATCAGCACGCCCAGGCCGGCGCCCATCATGATGATGAGGCCGATCAGGGCCGTGGAGGAGCCCAGCGAGGTGGCGAAAGCCTTGGCCATGGCCCCCAGGTCCTGCCCCAGCAGCAGAGCGCCCACCAGCACGCCCACCATGATGGCGGACACGTTGCTCTTCCCCCGGAAGATCAGCACGATCATGACCACCAGGGGGATCAGAGCCAGCAGAGAGGGCGCCTGAATGATAGACCAACTACCTAATTCCATATCTGTTTCTCCCTTCTGTCCGCCCCGGTCCAGACAGGCAGGCCGGGACGGCTCACACATATTGTTTTCTCCCTGTCCTCAGACAGGTCCTCCGCTCTCGCGCCGGATGACCGCCCCCCTTTCTCCCTCCGGCAGACCTGCCCTGGCGCAGGGCGAATTCGCCCCCCACCAGCACATGGCAGATGCCCTCCGGCTTCCGCACGGAATCGGTGAACTCCGAGGTGTCCCGGACCCGCTCCGCGTCAAAGACTGTGATATCGGCGATCCGGCCCTCCGCCAGGGTGCCCCGGTCCCTCAGGCCCAGGATGTCCGCCGGCAGGCCGGTCAGCTTGTACACCGCGTCCTCCAGCGGCATCAGCTGGTGCTCCCGCACCAGCCGCAGGAAGCGGGGGAAGGTGCCGAAGCTGCGGGGGTGGGGGTCGGTGATGGTAATGGAGCGGTCAAAGGACAGGCCGTATCCGTCGCTGCCCACCGCAATGTCCATGTCCTTCATGATGTTGAGCATGTCGCCCTCATCGATGGAGAAGTAGATGCAGGCCACCCGGCCGCCGCAGCAGTCAGGGCGTGGACCACCGTGTCCGCCGGGGACAGCTTCAGCTCCTCCGCCAGCTCCGCCACGGTCCTGCCCTCCCACTCCGGGCGGCAGCCGTGAGTGCCGGCGATCATCACCCGGTCCGCTCCGCCGCGGTCCTCCATCTCGGCGGCGATCTCCGCCTTCAGCTGCCGGGAGGGTCCCGCAGCCGCGCCAGCAGGGCGGCGCGGCCTCCGTCGTGGGCCCACTTGGGCACCAGGGCGGTCATAGAGGTGGAGGTGGCGGTATAGGGGTACTGGTCGCAGGTGACGTTCAGCCCCTCCCGCCGGGCGGCCGCCAGCTTGTCCAGCAGCTCCCGGGAGCGCCCCCCCACTGGGGCCTACCCATCAGCTTCAGGTGGGAGATCTGCAGGTGCACTCCAGAGCGGCGGGTGATGTCCAGCATCTCGTCCACTGCCTGGAAGATGCGGGGCCCCTCGTTGCGCATATGGACGGTGAGCAGGGCGTCGTACTTCTTCAGCACCTTGGCCAGCTCCACCAGCTCCTCCCGCTTGCAGAAGGCGCTGGGGGATAGATCAGCCCCAGGGACATGCCGAAGGCGCCCGCCCTCAGCTCCCGCTCCAGCAGGTCCTTCAGCCGCTCCATCTCCTCCGGGCCGGGGTCCTGGTCCACAAAGCCCATCACCGCCCCCCTGCAGGGGCCGTGGCCCACCAGCTGGCCGTAGTTGGCGGTGCAGCCGTGGGCCGCCACCGCCCGGGCATACTCCTCCACCCCGTACAGGCCGTCCAGGCTCCGGTCCTTCTCGTTGAGGACCACCTGACTGAACATGCTGGTGTCATCAAAAAAAAGTATTGGACGATCTCCCGGCTGTTCTCCGGCAGGCTGGGCAGGATGGAGGTGCCGCAGTTGCCGGTGATCTCGGTGGTGATGCCCTGGAAGAGCTTGCTCTCCGGCTGGAAGCTGAGCAGGGGGCAGGCGTCGGAGTGGCTGTGGATGTCGATGAAGCCCGGGGCCACCGTCAGCCCGGACACATCCACCACCTCCCGGGCCTCCTCCCCCCTCATCCGGGGCGATGCGGGCGATGCGCCGTCCCGGATGCATACGTCGGCGGCATAGGGCCGGGAACGCGTTCCGTCCACCACCGTGCCGCCCCGCAGGATCAGATCATACAAGGCTCCTTCCCTCCTTTTTTCTCCAGAGGCCCGCCGGGGGAGCCCTCAGCTCCCCGGCCATCTCTCCCCGGAAAGGGAGGGATGACCGCCGCGGCGGTCCTCTATATTGGCAGGCCAGATTGTCTCAGACCTTCTTCAGCACCGTGCCCGTTCTGGAGCCGGTAGCCGCGCCGTCCTTCAGGGCGAAGGTGCCCCCCCACCAGCACGTGGCGGATGCCCGCCGGCTTTTTCACCGAGTCGGTGTACTCCGACAGGTCCCGCACCTGCTCCGGGTCAAAGACCGTGATGTCGGCGATCCGGCCCTCCTCCAGGGTGCCCCGGTCCTTCAGGCCCAGGATGTCCGCCGGCAGGCCGGTGATCTTGTACACCGCGTCCTCCAGGGGCATCAGCCTGTGGTCCCGGGCCAGCTCCAGGAAGCGGGGGAAGGTGCCGAAGCTGCGGGGATGGGGGTTGGTCCGGGTGATGGACCGGTCATAGGAGAAGCCGTATCCATCGCTGCCCAGTGCGATGCGCATGTCCCTCATGCTGTTCAGCATGTCGTCCTCGTTGATGCAGAAGTAGATGCAGGCCACCGAGCCTCGCAGGCGGACAGCACATGCATCACTGTGTCCACCGGGGACAGCCCCAGCTCCTCCGCCAGCTCCGCCACGGTCCTGCCCTCCCACTCCGGGTGGTAGCCGTGGGTGCCGGAGACCATCACATGGGCCGGGCCGCCCCGGTCCTCCATCTCCGCCGCCGTCTCGTCCTTCAGCCGCTGGTCGGGGGCCTTGACCCGGGCCACCAGGGCGGACACGCCGCCGTCGTGGGCCCACTTGGGCAGCAGGGCGGTCATGGAGGTGGAGGTGGCAGTGTAGGGGTTACTGGTCGCAGGTGATGGTCATCCCCTCCTGCCGGGCCGCCTCGATCTTGTCCAGTAGCTCCTGGGAGCGGCCCCACTGGGGCTTGCCCATCAGCTTCAGGTGAGAGATCTGCAGGTGCACCCCGGGCGGCGGGTGATGTCGATCATCTCATCCACTGCCTGGAAGATGCGGGGCCCCTCGTTGCGCATGTGGACGGTGAGCAGGGCGTCGTACTTCTTCAGCACTTTGGCCAGCTCCACCAGCTCCTCGCTCTTGCAGAAGGCGCTGGGGGGGATAGATCAGCCCCAGGGACATACCGAAAGCGCCCGCCTTCAGCTCCCGCTCCAGCAGGTCCTTCAGCTGCTCCATCTCCTCCGGTTCAGGGTCCCGGTCCACAAAGCCCATCACCGCCCCCCGCAGGGTGCCGTGGCCCACCAGCTGGCCGTAGTTGGCGGCGCAGCCGTGGTCCGCCACCATCCGGGCGTACTCCTCCAGGCCGGACACTCCCAGCTGGGGCAGGCTCCCGGCGGGCAGCTCCAGCTGGCTGAAGAAGTAGCGGCCGATCTCGTCCCGGCTCTCCGGCGTGCTGGGCAGGATGGAGATGCCGCAGTTGCCGGTGATCTCGGTGGTGATGCCCTGGTGTAGCTTGCTCTCCGGCTCATAGTCCACCAGGGGGCAGGCGTCAGAGTGAGTGTGGATGTCGATGAAGCCGGGGGCCACCGCCAGTCCGGACACGTCCACCACCTCCCGGGCCTCCTCGCCCCCTCCGGGGCGATGCGGGCGATGCGCCCCGTCCCGGATGCAGATGTCAGCGGCATAGGGCTGGGAACGCTTCCCGTGCACCACCGTGCCGCCCCGCAGGATCAGATCATACATAGGGATACCTCCATTCTTTCTGCTGTCTCGCTTGTCTGTTGGGATGCAAAGGACGCACCTGCCCGGCAGGGGCGTTCCGTCCCGCTGCGGTTCAGTGCGTCCTGCTACTGGATGGCAGAAAGGACAAGTCCACTTCCCGCCGCATAGCAAAATGCTGACTATTCACGCGCCTGACTGGTGCTGTCCAGGAACTTCATCCGGGCGGACCGGGCGGCGGCGTACAGCACCCGCTTGAGTCCCCAGATAGTTGTCCAAAAGGCTGTTCCGGATCTCCTCCAGGTCGTCCACCAGGCTGTGCCCCACAAAGACGGAGCGGAGGAAGCGCCGGGTCAGCTCGCAGACCATATTGGTGTCTGCGTCCACGATCAGGCCGGTGGCCCGTTCCACCACCAGGATGAGGATCACCTTCTCGTGGGCCAGGTAGATGGGGTTGGTCTTCTCCGGGCGGGCGTCCCCCCACCACGCAGATATGCTCCCCGGGTTGAAATCCAACATAAAAACATCCCTAAGTTTGTTGCTGTTATCAAATTACCACAAAAGCGGGGCCTTGTCAACCGCCCCGCTCCAACATCCCGGGAAAATCACTGTGTCAGCCACAGCTTTTCGTTGTGGCTGAGGCGCGGTTTGGATGGAAAGATGTTCTTGACAGCGCTCCCGTCCCCCCGCGGGGAAAAACGGTCCCCTCCCCCTCTCTCCTCCGCCGCCCGGCGCGGCACCGTGACCATCGCTCTTCCTATCACTATAACAGAGATAACAATGACATTTTCTATTTCTCTGACTGTTACTGTTACGGGGCCCTAATTGCACGAAAATGTGCCACTTTCTCCCCCCTTTTCCGTTAGGAGTAAGGAGGGATGGGGATTGGAGAACGCGAAACAGGGGTTTTGTTTTCTACTTTGACAACTACTTTGTGGTGGAGGACCTCCCCCCGGACCAGCGGGGGTGGCTGCTGTCCGCCCTGTGCGTCTATGCCGAGCGGGTGTGGCGGGACCCGTCGGTGACCATGGAGGAGATCCTGGACCACTACCCCCAGATGTCCGGCCAGACCAGGATCGCCTGCGGCTTTCTGGGGGCGGCCGTCCTGCGGGACACCCAGCGGTGGCTCAGCCAGCGGCAGGCCGGGCCCTGCGCCGCCAGCAGGGGGGGACCGTCCGGGCAGGCCCCGGCTCCCGCCCGGGAGCGCTCCTGGAGCCGGGGCAGGACATGGAGCTGACCCGGAAGCTGGCCGCCCGCCTGCGGGAGGAGGCGGCCATGGCGGAGGCAGAGGGGAGCAGAGGGACAGGACTGACAGGACCGCATGGGCGCGCCCATGCGGTCTGTTATCCCGGGCGGTGAAGGTGAACTGGCTGCCGCCGGCGTGGGTCCTGTCCCTGGCGGCCGCGATGGCCCGCCGGCAGGTGCCTGCTCTTCCGACGCCGGTCCTGTGATGCCGGAGAACGCGGAGATCCACTTAAAAAGAGCATGGCCAACACACAAAAAAAAGTGAAGGATCTCCCTCCACTCTTTTTTCTGAAAGATGCAAGAAAATAAGCCTGTAAGCCGGGTTCTGTCATTTAAGACAGCCATCTATCTCGACGCACCGTTGCCGGTGCGCTCCAGCCGCCTCCCTGGGACGGTCGGGCCGACCTGTGTGTCCCTCCACGGCGTTGCTCCGGATAGAGTTTACAGCGACGGACAGTTCCCAGCCGTCGGGTGAGCTCTTACCTCACCTTTCCACCCTTACCTCACCGGCGCAAGTTTCATATCCCTCGCTTCCCCAAGGGAAAGCTCGCTCATTCCACCGCGCCTCCTCCCCCTCACGGGGATCGAGGCGGTATATCTCTGTTGCACTTTTCCTAGGGTCGCCCCCGGCGGGTGTTACCCGTTATCCTTGCCCTGTGGGCCCGGACTTTCCTCACAGACGAGCCTTTCGCCCCGCCCGCGCGGCTGTCCAGCTTACTTGCCCGTCTATGATACAGGAAAACCGGCGGATTGTCAAATCCATCTGCGGATGGCCCGCCGCTCAGTCTCCCAGGGCCTCCCGCTGGGCCACGATGACGGGCTTGTTGTAGCAGGAGAAGGTGTCCTCCACCAGCACCGGGTCGGGCTTGCGGGTGAAGAGGCTCACCACCGGCACGATCACCAGTCCGGCCAGCATGCAGAAAGCGCCGGCGTTGATGGGCGACTGGGCAGAGCTGGAAAGCGGGAGCCCACGAAGATGTTGGACAGCATCACCACAGTGGAGAAGAGAAAGCTGGCCCAGCAGGCGGCGGAGGTGGCCTTCTTCCAGTACAGGCCGAACAGGAAGGGGGCCAGGAAAGCCCCCGCCAGCGCCGCCCCAGGACACGCCCATGAGCTGGGCGATGAAGGTGACGCTGGACCTGTACTGGATGATGGCCAGCACCACCGAGATGGCAATGAACACCACAATCAGGCCCCGGATGATGCGGATCTGGCGCTTCTCATCCATATCTTTGATGATGTTGTCCTTCAAAAAGTCCAGGGTCAGGGTGGAGCTGGAGGCCAGCACCAGGGAGGACAGGGTGGACATGGAGGCGGACAGCACCAGGATCACCACAATGGCGATGAGCACATCGGACAGTCCGGAGAGCATGGTGGGGATGATGGAGTCATATCCGTTGGCCGCCACGTCGATCTGGTCGGAGAAGAGCCGCCCGAAGCCGCCCAGGAAGTAGCAGCCGCCGGCCACCAGCAGGGCGAATACGCTTGAAATGACGGTGCCCGTCTCGATGGCCTTCTCGTCCCGGATGGCGTAGAATTTCTGTACCATCTGGGGCAGTCCCCAGGTGCCCAGGGAGGTGAGCAGCACCACGCCCAGCAGGTTCAGGGGGTCGTGGCCGAAGAAGGAGGCGAAGACGCCGGGGATGTCAGAGACGGCGGGGTCGCTCACCTGGGCCAGTCCCTCCAGGGCGGCCAGGAAGCCGCCCTGGCTTTTGAGGACCGCGGCAATAACGGCACAGATGCCGAAGATCATAATGATGCCCTGGATAAAGTCGTTGATGGCGGTGGCCATATAGCCCCCGGCGATGACGTAGACCCCGGTGAGTACCGCCATGACCACCACGACACATACGGAGTAGTCAATGTGAAAGGCCATGCCGAACAGGCGGGACAGTCCGTTGTACAGCGAGGCGGTGTAGGGGATGAGGAAGATGAAGATGATGACTGAGGCGGCGATCTTCAGCTTGTCGCTGCCGAAGCGCTTGCCGAAAAACTCCGGCATGGTGGCGGAGCTGAGGTGCTGGGACATGACCCGGGTCCGGCGGCCCAGCACCGCCCAGGCCAGCAGGGAGCCCAGCAGGGCGTTGCCGATGCCCGCCCAGGTGGCGGCGATGCCGTACTTCCATCCGAACTGTCCGGCGTAGCCCACGAAGACCACGGCGGAGAAATAACAAGTGCCGTAGGCGAAAGCGGTGAGCCAGGGGCCCAGAGCGCCCGCCCAGCACAAATCCGTTCACATCCGTGGCGTGGCGGCGGCAGTACAGGCCGATGCCCACCATCACGCCGAAGAACACGATCAGCATACCCAGTTTGACGATCATAGCGATCACACTCCCAAAAACTTTCTCGCGTTAAACTGTAACGCACAAAAGCAATAAAGTCAAGAGTTTTTTTCAGCTGATCCTCCCACGCCTCGGGGCGGCTGGAAGCCGCCCGAAAGCCTTCCCCTGAGGGGGGAAGGTGGCGCGGCGTATGCCGCAACGGATGAGGGGTCTTCCCTCCCTCGACCCCATATCAATCATTAGGATCTGTTAAAGAGGTTCCGCCCTGTGGGGCGGGTTTTCTTTCTGAGCGATCAGAAAAAACCAAAGAATCGCCGGGTGACGCTCCCGGCGGGACCACGGCTCCACATCCGTTCCGCCTGGGTCCCGCAGTCCGCTTTCCCCGGACCCCCGATGCCGGGGACACGGGCCTTGGGTATGGCGCCGGCGTCCGGCGCGGGTGGGGATGACACCCGCTTCCCCCGTTTGTGCTGCCGCCGTTGGTGGGTCAATGGGCGCGCAGACCCCACGGTGGTGTCGCGCCTACCCTGGCAGAATAGGGACAGCCGGTGTAAAACCGGCGGGCGCATGATATGCGCCCCTACGCAAAGACCGAAGGGAATCCCGTATTTCGTCAATTGGCCTGAAATCTTTCCCCCGGCCCCCGATGGGGCAGACTGTCCCCATCCAGGGGTTGCAAAGGACAGGGAGAAGTGATATAATACCATCGCTTTTAATGAACTCAGAGAAGGGAACGAGAGATATGTCCGGACATTCCAAGTGGCACAACATACAAAAGACCAAGGGTGCGGCCGACGCCAAGCGCTCCCAAATTTTTACCAAGATTGCCCGTGAGATGATCGTGGCAGTCAAGACCGGCGGCAGCGGTGATCCCGCCAACAACTCCCGCCTGGCCACCGTCATCGCCAAAGCCAAGGCCGCCAATATGCCCAATGACAACATCAAGCGGACCATCGACAAGGCTCTGGGCGCCGGGAACACCGACAACTTCGAGAGCGTGGTCTACGAGGGCTATGGCCCCAACGGCGTGGCCGTCATTGTAGAGGCCCTCACCGACAACCGCCAGCGCACCGCCCCCGAGGTCCGGCACCTGCTGGACAAGTTCGGCAAGGGCCTGGGTGCCACCGGCTGCGTGTCCTGGTCCTTTGACAAGAAGGGCGTGCTGGTCCTGGATGCCGAGGACGGCGACCTGGACGAGGACACCGTGATGATGGATGCCCTGGAGGCCGGTGCCGAGGACATGCAGGCTGACGACGGGTGTTCGAGGTCTACACCGATCCCGACGCTTTCAACGCCGTGGTGGCCGCCCTGGAGGGCAAGGGCTACACCTTCCTGGGGCCGACGTGCAGATGGTCCCCCAGAACTATGTCAAGCTCACCGACGAAGAGGACATCAAGAACATGACCAAAAGCTCATCGAGTTCCTGGAGGACAATGACGACGTGCAGAACGTCTACCACAACTGGGAGCAGGACTGATCCCTCCGTCCCTGCCGGCAAAGAGCGGGACCGCTTTCGGGCGGTCCCGCTCTTGTTCTGTCCCTGTGCTCCCGGAGCCTGCCGGGCCCTCATCTCCATGCGGGACGCGGCCTCGCTCTTCTTCCCCCGCCCTCTCCCCCTCTTCCGGGGAAAACACCGAGCGGCAGGGCTGACGCCCCGCCGCTCCAGTCCAGACGATCCAACTCTCCAAATGCCCTGCTGCCCCTCCACTCACTCCATGAGCCGGAAAAATTCCTCCTCGCTGAGCACCGGGACGCCCAGCTCCTGGGCCTTGCGCAGCTTGGAGCCGGCAGCCTCCCCCGCCACCACATAGGTGGTCTTCTTGGACACGGAGGAGGCCGCTTTGCCCCCCGGTCCTCGATCATGGCCGCCGCCTCCTCCCGGGTGAGGCGCTCCAGGGCGCCGGTCAGCACGAAGGTCATCCCCGCAAAGCGCTGGTCCTCCCCCTTCTCCGCGGCGGCGGTATTCACCCCTGCCTCCCGCAGCCGGGCCATCAGGTGCCGGCTCTGGGGGCTTTCCAGCCAGGTGAGGATGCTGCGGGCGGTGATCTCCCCCACGTCATTCACGGCGGTCAGCTCCTCCAGGGTGGCCTGCTCCAGGGCCTCCATGGTCTCAAACCGGGCCGCCAGGACCTTGCCCGCCTTCTGCCCCACCTGCCGGATGCCGAAGGCGTAGATCAGGCGGGACAGGTCCTGCCCCTTGGAGCGCTGGATGGCGGCCATCAGGTTCTGGGCCGACTTCTTGCCCATCCGGTCCAGCCCGGCCACGTCCTCCTCCTTCAGGAAGTACAGGTCGCCGGGGGTCTTCACCAGCCCGGCGTTGACCAGGTTTTCCACCACCGCCACGCCCAGGCCGTCGATGTCCATGGCATCCCGGCTGGCGAAGTGGGCCAGATTGCGCAGCAGCTGGGCGGGGCACTCCGCTCCGGTGCAGCGGATGTGGGCCCCGTCCTCCTCCCGCTCCACCGGGCGCCGCACACCGGGCAGACCTGGGGGAAGCGGTAGGGCTGGGTGCCTTCCGGCCGCTCCTCCGCCACCACGGACAGCACCTCCGGGATGATCTCCCCCGCCTTTCGGACCAGCACCGTGTCCCCGACGCGGATGTCCTTCTCCGTGATGAAGTCCTGGTTGTGGAGGGTGGCGCTGGTCACGGTGGTCCCCGCCAGCCGCACCGGTTCCAGCACCGCTTTGGGGGTGAGCACCCCGGTGCGGCCCACCTGGACCGTGATGTCCACCACTCTGGAGGGCTTCACCTCCGGGGGTACTTGTAGGCCGCCGCCCAGCGGGGAATTTGGCCGTGCTGCCCAGCAGTTCACGTTCTGACAGGTCATTTACCTTTACGACCGCTCCATCGATATCGAAGGGAAAGCTGTCCCGCTCCTCCCCGATCCGTGCGATGCGGGCAACCGCCTCCTCCACCTGGTCACAGCTATAATGCGGGATCACTTTAAAGCTGTGTGTTTTCAGGTACTCCAGGGTTTCCAGATGGGTGCTGAAGGTCTCCCCCTCCACCCACTGGACGTTGAACACCAGGATGTCCAGGCGGCGGCGGGCCGCCACCTTGGGGTCAAGCTGGCGCAGCGAGCCGGCTGCGGCGTTCCGGGGATTGGCGAAGAGGGGCTCCCCCGCCGCTCCCGCTCCTCATTGAGGGCGTGGAACACCTTCTTGGGCATGAACACCTCCCCCCCGCACGATCAGCCTGGCGGGGGCGTCAGGGATGACCATAGGGATAGACCGGACGGTGCGCAGGTTCTCGGTGACGTCCTCCCCCACCCGGCCGTCCCCCGGGTGGCCCCCGGACGAAGACCCCGTCCTCATCCTCCAGCGCCACCGAGACGCCGTCCACCTTTCGCTCCACCACATAGCGGGCGTCCGGCGCCGCGCCCCGCACCCGCTGGTCAAACTGGCGCAGCTCCTCAAAGTCGAATACGTCCTGGAGGGACTCCAGGGGCACCCGATGGACCACCTGCTGGAAGGCGTCCAGGGCCTTCCCCCCCACCCGCTGGGTGGGGGAGTCGGGGTGATCCACTCCGGGTGGGCTGCTTCCAGCTCTTCCAGCCGGCGCAGCTTGTGGTCGTAGTCGTAGTCCGTCATGGTGGGGGCGTCCTGGACATAATACTCATAGTTGGCCTGCACCAGCTCCCGGCGCAGGCACTCCAGCTCCTGTTTTCATCCATGAAAGGCATCTCTCCTCTGTATCACGCGGCCCCGTTCAGGGTCAGATATGTGTCGGGTACCGCCCCAACAATGACGGTCTCCGCCACCCGCAGGCCGGTCTCTACGGTCAGCTCCGTCTGCCCGCCGGGCAGGATCAGCGTCACGGGGACGGCCACCTCCAGCTCGATGCGGTGCAGGGGTCTGGTTCACCCCCGCCTGGGAGAAGTCGCTGCGGAATTCCGCCGACACCGTCCCCACCCGCAGGGCCCGCACCCGCAGCTCCGGGCCCCGGGCCCACCCCCGTTCGCTGTCCACCAGGCTGCCCAGGGGGATGCGGATCTCGGAGGCGTCCACCCCCTCCCAGTGCGGAGAGGATCTGGGCCACCAGCTGAGCCCGCAGCTGGTTCAGGGCCGCCATATCGGTGGTCATGGCGGTGATGGCCCCGGAGGCGTCCCGCTGGATGGTGACGAAGTCCCCGTAGTCCACGTCCCGCTCCGCCAGGTCGGCGGCGATGGCCCGGTCGATGACGGCGGTGAGGGCGTTGGCTGCCTGGGCCCGGGCCGCCGCCTCCACCAGGGGCGCAGCTGATGCTGGAGCCACCCCACGATCCCGGCGGCCAGGGCCAGGGCCACCAGGGCGGTGAGCAGCCACCTCCGCCCCCGTCCTCCCCGGTCCCCGCCGGGGCGCCCGTCCCCGGAGGGGCGGGTCCAGCCGCCAGCGGACGGCCCGCAGGCGGCATCGCATATCCATATCCTCACCCCTATGGGTCAGGATATTCATCAGGGCGCTTGGCCTATGTCAATCTTTCCCGCCCAGCAGCTCCTGCACCGCCAGCAGCACGCCCAGCCGGCCCGACTCGAAGGTGAGGCCGCCCTGGAGATAGACGGTGTAGGGGGGCGCATGGGGGCGTCGGCGGACAGCTCGATGGAGGCCCCCTGGACGAAGGCCCCCGCGGCCATGATGACCTGGCAGTCGTAGCCCGGCATGTCCCAGGGCTCCGGCGTCACATAGGAGTCCACCGGCGCGCCGAACTGGATGCCCTTGCAGAACTTTTTCAGCGCCTCCGGCTCCCGCATATGGATCATCTGGATGATGTCGTGGCGGACGGCGGAGGAGGCGGGCTCGGTCTCATAGCCCAGCAGCTCCATCACGCCGGCGGCGAAGACGGCGGTCTTCACCGCCTGGGCCACCGTGTGGGGGCCAGGAAGAGCCCCTGGTAGAGCAGGCGGTTCTGCCCCAGGGTGCAGCCGCACTCCCCGCCGATGCCCGGTGCGGTCAGCCGCATGGCCGCCCCTCCACCAGGTCCCGGCGGCCGGCGACATATCCCCCGTGGGGGCCAGTCCGCCGCCGGGGTTCTTGATGAGGGAGCCCACCACCAGGTCCGCCCCCCACATGGGTGGGCTCTTGGGTCTCCACGAACTCCCCGTAGCAGTTGTCCACCAGGACGGCGGCGCCCGGGTTGACCTCCTTTACGATGCGGCACATCTCCCCCGATCTCCGCCACCGACAGGGAGGCACGGGTGGAGTACCCCTTGGATCGCTGGATCAGCACCGCCTTCACCCGGGGGTCCGCCGCCGCCCGGGCCAGCCCCTCCAGGTCCGGGCAGTCATCCTTCAGCTCTACCTGCCGGTATTCCCCCCCCGTAGTCCCGCAGGGAGCCGTGACCCTTGTCCGCCGTGCCGATGGCCCCCCATCAGGGTGTCATAGGGGACCCCCACTGCGGACAGGAGCACATCCCCCGCCTTCAGCGCCCCGAAGAGGGCGCAGGTGATGGCGTGGGTGCCGTTCACGAACTGGATGCGCACCAGGGGCCGCCTCGGTGCCGAACAGGTCGGCGTAGATCTGGTCCAGCTGGTCCCGGCCCAGGTCGTCATACCCGTACCCGGTTGTGCCGGCAAAGTACCCCTCTGCCACCCGGTGCTTCTGGAACGCGGACAGCACCCGGGCAGTGTTCTCCTCGGCAATGGCGTCGATGCGTGCAAACTGCTCCGCCAGGCCCTGCCGGGCCTTCTCACCCAGGTCCAGGACCCGCTGGCTTATCTGTAATGTCATATTCCTTGCTCATTCCTATCTTTCTTTGGTTTCATACGGGCTCTCCTCGCCCGGCCGCCCCCTCAGGGCTGCTCCAGCGGCCGCTGGGCCAGGGCGGCTGCCAGCCGGACGCAGGCATCCGCGTCGGACAGGCTGGCGGTCTCCGCCGGGGTGTGTGGATATACCGGCAGGGCACTGAGATGCCCCGGTGATGACGCCGGTGCGGGTCAGGTGGATGGCCCCCGCGTCGGTGCCCCCGCCCGCATGATGTCCCGCTGGACGGGGATGTCTCCCTCCCGGGCGGTGTCCTCCAGCAGCGCCACCATGGCGGGGTGGCAGATGACGGAGGAGTCCATCACCTTCACCGCCGCGCCCCGGCCCAGCCGGGCCGTGCCCGCGCGCTCCGAGCCGGGCGTGTCGTCCACATCGGTCACGTCCACCGCCACGGCGTAATCCGGGGCGATGGACCAGGCGGCGGTCCGTGCCCCCCGCAGCCCCACCTCCTCCTGGGCGGTGAACACCAGGTAGAGGTCGTTGGGGCACTCCCCGATCCGCTCCAGGGCGGAGAGCAGCACCGCGCAGGAGATCCGGTCGTCCAGATAAGGGGAGACCACCAGGTCCCCTGTGCGGAAAGCAGGGGGTGTCATAGACCGCACTGTCCCCCCACCTGGACCAGCTGTTTCGCCGCCGCCTCGTCCCCGGCTCCGATGTCCAGGAAGCACTCGTCCAGCTTCAGCTTGCCGAAAGTCGGCCTTCTCCTCCGGGGCAAAGACCCCCGCAGGCCGCTTTTTGAAGCGGACGGGGTGTAGGCCGCCTCTTTGGGGCTGACGCCTCCCAGCCGCCCCACCCGGAGGAAGCCCTCCTTCTCGATGTGGGTGACGACGAAGCCGATGGAGTCCATGTGGGCGGCGAGGAGCAGCTTGGGCCCCTTCCCCCGCCTGTGGACGATCAGGCTGCCCATGGTGTCTGCGGTGATCTCGTCGGCATAGGGCTCCGCCAGGGGCCCGGATGACCTCCCGGATCTCCCCCTCGTCCCCCGAGGGGCCGTGGGCCCGGTTCAAGGTCTGGATCAATTCAAACAGTTCCATAGTTCACTCCTATTTTCATGCACTCTCATATTCTTTGGGCGGAGGCTGGGCCCCCTCACCCCAGCAGGCCCGCTTCCTCTCTCACAGCCGGGCGGCCTGGTCGGCCACGAACAGCCGGGTCAGTGCGAGCATGTCCTCAAAATCCGCCAGGCTGCCCACGCTGGCCGGGGCGTGCAGATAGCGCACAGCGGCGGAGAGGGCGGCCACCCGCACCCCGGCCCGGGAGCGCTGGATGGTCCGGGCGTCGTTGCCCCCCGGCGATATACTCCTTGGTCTGCCAGGGATGCCGTTATCCTCCGCCAGCCGGCGCAGGTCCTCAAAGAGCCCGCGGTCGTAGATGGTCCCCCGTCCATATATAGGAGATCACAGGGCCCCTGCCGGGGGCGCACACCCTGCGGTGTCCCTCCACCCCGGGCAGGTCAGCGGCGGTGGTGGTCTCCAGCACCAGGGCGGTCTCCGGAGCCACAGAGAAGGCGGCCCCAAAGGCTCCCCGGGTGCCCACCTCCTCCTGGGCAGTAAAGACGAAGACCACGTCCATAGGCAGGTCCTCCTCCAGCAGCTTGAGCAGCACGGCACAGCCCACCCGGTCGTCGACGGCCTTGGCCTTGAACAAGCCCTCCCCGAACTCCTCCGGCGTGCAGACGAAGGAGCCGTAGGTCCCCGGCTCCACCCTGGAGAGGGCCTCCTCCCGGTCCCTCGCCCCGATGTCCAGGTAGAAGGCGTCGGTCTTGGGGACCTTCTTCTCCTCCCCGGCTGACCAGGTGGATGGCCTTGATCCCCCACCACGCCGGGCACCCGGTCCGGGCCCAGCACCACCGGCTTGCCGATGGCCACCCGGCGGTCCACGCCGCCTACAAAGTCGAATTTCAAGAAGCCCTCGTCGGTGACGTGGGTGACGATGAGCCCCACCTCATCCATGTGGGCGCACAGCATCAGCCGGTCCCCGGCCGCTCTGGCCCCCTTCTTCCACACGATCAGGTTGCCCAGGGGGTCCACCTTCATAGACCGGGCCCAGGGCCTGCCCCGTTCCGCCAGGAACTCCCGCACCTGGTCCTCGTCCCCCGACACGCCGTTCAGGGCGCACAGGGTCTTCAGCAGCTCCTTCATCGGGACTCCGCCTCCTCTCCGATCCCCTCCACAAAGGCGGCCAGCAGCCGGGCCAGGTCCTCCAGGTCCCGGCGGCTGATGACCTCGATGGGGGTGTGCATATACCGCAGGGGCAGGGACAGCACGGCGGTGGCCACGCCCTCCCGGCTCACCTGGAGGGGCCAGCCGTTGGTGCCCGGTGGCCGGCCATCACCTCGGTCTGGACCGCCATCCCCAGCTCCTCCGCCTTGCGGCGCATCCGCTGTTCCATCCAGCGGGTGCAGTTGGGGCCCACGCCGATGACGGGCCCCTTGCCCAGAAGGGAAGGTCTTTTCCTTGGGGGCATCCGGGCTGTCCCCGTGGGTCACGTCCACCGCCACGCACAGGTCTGGGACCACCCCATAGGCCGCGGTCACTGCCCCGGTGCTGTCCACCTCCTCGCACACGCTGCCCAGCACGTACAGGTCCACATCCAGCCTCCGGTCCTTCAGCAGCTCCAGGGCCCCCAGCAGGGCGGCGAAGCAGGCGCGGTCATCCAGGGACTTGCCGCAGATCAGCTCCTGCCCCAGAGGAAAGCAGCCCCGCGGAAGACCGCCGGGGTGCCCACCGGCACCCGGCGCTCCGCCTCCTCCTGGCTCAGCCCCACATCCAGGCAGAGCTCCCGGATGGGGATGGACTTGTCCATGTCCTCCCGGGTCTGGACATGGGGAGGCAGACAGGCCACCACCCCAGCCAGGGGGGAATCGGTGAGACGGTGAGCTCCCGGTCGGGGGCATCCTGGGGTCCACTCCGCCCAGGGGGGCAAATTTCAGATACCCCTCCTCATGGCCGGTGATGAGAAAGCCGATCTCGTCCAGGTGGGCGTCCAGCAGCAGCCGCTTCGCCCCTCCCTGCCGCACCGGCGCAGGGCCAGCACGCTGCCCATCCGGTCCACGGTCACCTCGTCCGCCAGAGGGGCGGAGCAGCTCCGCCGCCGCCCGGGACGCCGGCCCCCCTCGAATCCGCTGGGGGCGCCCAGGCCGCACAGGCGGGAAAGTATCGCATCATGATCCAACTCAGTGTTCCTCCTTTGTGCTTCCGGTCACAGGGACCGGACCAGCTCCTTGAACGCCCGGCCCGCTCCATGAAGTTCTTGAAGCGGTCGAAGGCCGCGCAGGCGGGGACAGCACCACCACGTCCCCCGGCCCCGCCGCCCGGCGGGCGGCCTCCCACCGCCCCGGCCAGGTCCTCGGTCTGAATGATCTCCGGGCAGCCGCGGCCGCCCTCCGCCTCCTCCACTGCCTGCCGGATGGCCCGGGCCGTGTCCCCGGTGAGGACCAGGGGTCTTGACCCGCTCCCGGATCTCCAGGGCCAGGGCGTGGAAGGGGATGCCCTTGTCATAGCCCCCGGCGATGAGGATCACCGGCTCCGGGAAGGACTCCAGGCAGGCCACGGTGCGGCTGGGACTGGTGCCGATGGAGTCATTGTAGTACTTCACTCCGTCCAGCTCCCGCACCAGCTCGATGCGGTGCTCCACCCCCTGGAAGCGGGCGGCCACCGCCCGGACGCACTTGTCCGGCACCAGGCCGTCCACGGCGGCGATGGCCGCCATATAGTTTTCGATGTTGTGCACACCGGGCAGCAGGATGTCCCGGGTGGGCAGCCGATGCTCCCGGCTGCCCTGGGCGTTGGTGAGCCAGATGGCCCCGTCCCGGAGGTAGACCCCTCCTCCAGCCGCTCCCGGCGGCTGAAGAAGGTGACCGCCCCCCCGCCTTCTCCGCCAGGTCCCGGGTCAGCTGGTTGTCATAGTTGAAGATGGCCCCGGTCCCCCTCCCCCTGGTGGAGGAAGATGTTCTCCTTGGCGGCGATATACTCCCCCATGGATCTGTGGTAGTCCAGGTGGTTGGGGGACAGATTGGTCATTACGGCGATGTGGGGGCTCTGCTCCATGGTCATCAGCTGGAAGGAGGACAGCTCCAGCACCACCATGTCGTCCGCCGTCATGCCGCCCACGTCGGGCAGCAGGGGCTTGCCGATATTGCCCCCCACATAGACGTTGTATCCCGCCTCTTTCAGGAACTCCGCAAGGATGGTGGTGGTGGTGGTCTTGCCGTCGCTGCCCGTCACGCCGATGATTTTGCAGGGACACAGCCGGAAGAACAGCTCCATCTCCGAGGTGACCTCCGCCCCCGGGCCCGGGCCGCCTCCAGGGCGGGTGGCCGGGGTGCAGGCCGGGGGTGCGGAAGATCACGTCCTGATCCAGCCCCTCCAGATACGCCTCCCCCAGCCGCAGCCGGGCTCCCAGGCTCTCCAGCTCCTCCGCCTGCTCCTCCACCCGCTCCCGCTGGGCCCTGTCGCACACGGTCACGTCCAGATCCGCCCGCAGCAGCATCCGGATCAGCGGCGTGTTGCTGACCCCATGCCGATCACGGCGATCCTCTTCCCCCGCAGACTGTCGAAATATTCCTGATGTCGGACATGGGATACGCTCCTTTCCCGATTTGGGCCGCCGCGGCCTGAGGCCGCGGAAAAAATTTGACTGGTTTTTATGGGTTTTATGGTATGTTATCACAGAAGAAGAAAAATTTCAATGAAACACTCCGCCGGAATTCCGACAACATCACGGCGGGCCTCTTCACCTACCCGGTGCTGATGGCGGCCGATATTCTGGTGTATCAGTCGGACCTCGTCCCCGTGGGTCAGGATCAGCGCCAGCATGTGGAGCTCTGCCGGGACATGGCCGCCCGCTTCAACAATTCCTTCCCCGACACCTTCAAACTGCCCGAAGCGTTCATTCCGAAAATGGGCGCACGCGTTATGAGCCTCGGCAATCCGGAAAACAAGATGTCAAAGTCCGATCCCGACGGCTGCGTCTTCCTCATGGACAAGCCGGAGGATATCATGCGCAAGTTCAAGCGCGCCGTGACCGACTGCGAAACCGCCGTCCGCTTCGATAAGGACAATAAGCCCGGCATCTCTAATCTCCTTGCGATCTACTGCGCCGCCACCGGCAAGACCATCGCCCAGGCCGAGGCAGAGTTCGCAGATCAGGGCTACGGCGTCTTCAAGCCCGCTGTCGGCGAAGCCGTTGTCGAGCTTGTCCGCCCCATCCGCGAAAAGACCGAGCAGCTGCTCGCCGACAAGGCATATCTCGAGAGCATCTACAAAGAAGGTGCGGAGCGCGCCTCCTACCTTGCCAACAAGACCCTCCGCAAGGTCTACAAAAAGGTGGGCTTCGTGGCCCGCTGACCGGTGCGCCCGCTCCCGCCTCCTTCGACGGCCTATCTTTTCCTTGCGCGGGAAAAAAGATAGGGGACATCAATTTGACTGCAAATAGATGGGGCTTTCCCATGAACGTTCCCCATCGTTGGTTAAACGGATATTTCCCAACAAACAGGTGGTGGGCTCTGTGGCCGCCGCCCTGCTGGTGGCCGCGGTGGTGGCTCTGATCGCCACCCCGGTGGTCCGCCCCTGGCCTTCAAGATCGGCGCGGTGGATGTCCCCGGGACAGCCGCCGGATGCATGATCACCCCATCCCCCGGCTGGGCGGTCTGGCCATTTTCGGCGTTCCTGCTGTCGGTTGCTCGTCTTCGCCCCTCATCGACCGGCAGATGCAGGGGCATGCTGCTGGGGGCCATTATCATTGTGATTCTGGGCGTTTTGGACGATATCTATGCCCTGTCCGCTGCCGAAGTTCGCCGTCCAGATCGGCGCCCCTCATCGCCGTGCTGATGGCAACCAGATCGACTACCTCTCCAACCCCAACATCTTTTTCAGCAGCGACCCCTATCTGGCACCTGGGCGTGCTGTCCATCCCGGTCACGGTGATCTGGATCGTGGCCATCACGAACGCCGTCAATTTCATTGACGGCCTCGACGGGCTCGCCGCGGTGTGTCTACCATCTCGACCGCGTCGCTGATCGTGATCGCGCTGATGGTGGCGGAGGTCAACATCGGCCATCCTCTGGCGCTGGCCGGCGCATGCATCGGCTTTCCATCCCGTATAACATGAATCCTGCGAAGATTTCATGGGCGATACCGGCTCGACGTTTCTGGGCTACATGCTGGCCACGCTCTCCATTACGGGCCTGTTCAAGATGTACGCCATCATCTCCTTCGCCGTGCCGTTCCTCATGCTGGGCATCCCGATCTTCGATATCTGCTTTGCATTCCTGCGCCGCATCGGCCCACGGCGCAGAACCCGATGAAGGCCGACCGCGGCCATTTCCACCACCGGCTGATCGACATGGGCTTCTCGCAGAAGCAGGCGGTGGCGGTGCTGTATGTCATCAGCGCCATTCTGGGCCTGTCCGCGGTGGTGCCCACCAACGAACCATGAAGGCCATGCTTCTTCCTGCTGGCCCTGTGCATGGCCAGGGCGCCTTCGGCTCTACCTGTCCCATCAGCGACAGCGGCGGCTCCGGCGCCGCGGGGGAGAGGGCCGGCAGCCCCCCCTCCAAGAAGACGGCAACGACAATTTCTTCGGTGAGGAGGACCGTTCCGACAAATGAACCGTATCCGAGTCATGACCATCTTCGGCACCCGGCCGGAGGCCATCAAGATGGCCCCCCTGGCCCTGGAGCTCTCCCGCCGCCCCCAGATCGACGCCTTGTGCTGTGTCACCGCCCAGCACCGGCAGATGCTGGACTCCGTGCTGGACATCTTCCGCCTGGTGCCCGACTTCGACCTGAACATCATGGAGCCCAGACAGACCTTATCCACTATCACCTCTAAATGCCTGCTGGGCATGGAGCAGGTGCTGGAGCAGGCCCGACCCGACCTGGTCCTGGTCCACGGTGACACCTCCACCACCTTCGCCGGCGCCCTGGCCGCCTTCTACCACCAGGGTGCCCGTGGGCCACGTGGAGGCCGGCCTGCGCACCTACGACAAGTACTCCCCCTTCCCGGAGGAGATGAACCGCCGGATGGTCAGCGCCATCGCTGACCTGCACTTCTGCCCCACCCCCTCCAACCGGGACAATCTGGCCCGGGAAGGGATCGAGCAGGGCGTCTTTCTGACCGGCAACACGGTGATCGACGCGCTCCAGACCACAGTTGTAAAAGACTTTCATTTTTCAGAAGGCGTCCTCAATCATTTGGATTATGTCAACCAGAAGGTGATCCTGGTCACCTGCCACCGGCGGGAGAACTACGGCGAGCCCATGGCCCAGATCATGACCGCCCTGCGGCAGGTGGCGGACGCCTTCCCCCGACGTAGAGCTGGTCTACCCCGTCCACCTGTCCCCGGTGGTGCAAGATGCTGCCCACAAGTATCTGGACGGCCATCCCCGCATCCACCTGATCGCCCCCCTGTCCGTGGACGAGATGCACAACCTGATGGCGCGGTGCTATATGGTCATGACCGACTCCGGGGGCTTGCAGGAGGAGGCGCCCGCCCTGGGCCGCCCCGTGCTGGTACTGCGGAAGGAGACCGAGCGCCCCGAGGCCGTGGCCGCGGGGACGGTCCAGCTGGCGGGCACCGAGGAGGAGCCCATCTTCCAGATGGCCTCCCGCCTGCTCACCGATCCGGCGGCCTATGCCGCCATGGCCCACGCCGCCAACCCCTACGGCGACGGCCGGGCCTGCGGGCGCATCGCTGACGCCATCGAGTACCGCTTCGGTCTGCGGGCGCAGCCCCCGCCCCCTTCCATCCCTGACCTCTGTCTGACCCCACGAGAAAGGAGCCGGCCATGGACCAAAAAAACCGCCTGATCATCGCCATCGCCGTCACCCTTCTCATCGTGGCGGCCATGTTCACCAGCTTCGGCCGCAGCCTCTTCTCTATGCGCACCGAACATATCCAGCTCCCTGAGCCCGGCGCCTCCTCCAGCAGCCAGGAGGGGGAGGCTCCTCTCAGTCCGCCGAGCTGTTCCAGCGGGTGGAGGTGACCCCCAGACCGTCCAGAGCGTCATCCGCACCCTGGAGCGCTCCACCAGCTATTACTGGGAGCTGACGGTAGAGACCTTCTGGACCGGGGGCTCCAGTGCCACCTCCGTCCAGACCTGGGTGGACGGAGGCTGGTCCCATACCCGTCAGGTCCTCCCCTCCGGTCTGATCCGCCACGACCTCATCAGCGAGGACACCGTCTACTACTGGTATGAGGGGTCCTCCGACTACCTCACCGCCCCGGCGGAGGGCGGCTCCGCCGATCTGGCCCAGCACATCCCCACCTATGAGACCGTGCTGGACGCGGACCCGGAGCAGATCACCGGCACCGGCTACGACGACTCCAGGGGGGCATCCCCTGCATCTATGTGGAGGTATCCGCCCCCGGCGGGGGGAGCGGGTGGACCGCTACTGGATCAGCGTGGAGAGCGGGCTGCTCATCTCCTCTGAGACTCTGGAGGGGGAGGAGCTGCTCTACCGCATGACCGCCTATTCTCCCATCCAGTCCTGCCCCTCCGGCACCACCTTTCAGCTGCCGGACGGAACGGTGCTCCACAGCATTTGAGGAGGAGCTCACCCCCTTGCTTCTCCTCCTTCCTGTCATCCGCCAGCCCCAGCAGGAGCAGCAGCCCCAGGGTGATGACCAGGTCCATGTTGTCCCCCTCCACCAGCAGGAGCAGGATGATCAGGATCAGCAGGATATCCCCGCTGTCCAGCTCCTCCAGCCGGAGGACTTTCAGGATGCCGTTGATCCCCCCTTGTCCCCGCCGAACAGGGCGTTCAGCGGGCTCTTCTCCCCCCTGAGAGCAGGTCCCCCGGCCGCCAAAGCCCATGGGCCCCGGGGCAGGCCGGCGGCCTCCTCCTCCGGGCGCGCCCCGGGCTGCCCCGGGTGGAGGTCCTGCGGAGCCCCGGGGCCCGTTCTCCCCCCGCTCCGGCCCGGGCGGATGGGGCGCCGGACGCCGGGCCCCTCCTCCGGGCCGTCCTGCTCCACCACCCGGGTATAAGTACCATTCTGGGGGATATAGCGGTTATACATCGCCCCCGCCCCCTTCTCCCATGCCGCGGAAGAGGACCCGGATCACCCGGGCCAGCCGGGAGATCTGCACCGCCCGGTCCAGCTTGGCCAGGCGGCTCTCCTTCAGGAAGGGGCGCAGGGCGTTGAGCAGGGCCACCGTTCGGTCGTCCTCCCCTGATACTCCCGCAGCAGCCGCATCCCCATCTGGATCATGCCGGGGTCGATCTCCCCCAGGGCGGCCAGCGGGTCCTCTCCCCCGCCAGGGCCGGCGGAGCGCTCCCCGCCGAAGCGGGCGCCTCCGCCTCCCTGGCGCCGGTCTGCCCGCCCCCTGGGCGGCCTCCCCCCGCCGGGGAGGCCTGCGGCCGGGGAGCGCCGCCGCCCAGGGACTGGGCCAGCGCCATGATCTGTCCCATGGCGGACGGGTCATTGAGGATCGCGTTCAGCTTGTCTTCCATCTCCCCCACAGGGCAGCCCCTCCTTTCCCCTCCTGTGCAGGGGACTCAGTCGGTCAGGCCCGACTGCCTGGCCTGGCGGCTGATGCGCTCCACCAGCTCGCCTCCTCCCTCCGGGGTGTTCATCAGCCGCTGCATCATTCCCACCAGCTGGCTGGTGTCCCCTTTCACGGCGGCCTCCGCCGCCCCCCTGGATACCGCCCCCTGCCGCAGCAGCTCCATCAGCCGCTGGGCATCGCCGGATCTGGCCAGACGGTTGAGGGCCTCCTTATTTTTGACCAGATCGGCGGGCAGGCTCTCCTGCCCCTTTTTGCCGCTTCTTTCCTGATTCATACCGGATCTCCCTTCCAAGAGGATTTCATTCCAGTATATGCGCCAGACGAGGTAAGGTGACTCTTTTGAAAATTCTTGTGTTTTCCGACTCCCACCGCTACACCGGCGGCATGATCCAGGCCATCGAGGAGCAGCAGCCCGACCTGGTGGTCCACCTGGGCGACCTCCAGCGGGACGCCGAGGAGCTGGCCCTCCTCTACCCCAAGCTGTCCATGGTCACCGTGCCCGGCAACTCCGACGGCTGGACCACAGATCCTCTGGAGCGCCAGTTCATGGTGTGCGGCAAGCGCGTCCTCCTCCCACGGGCACATCTGGCATGTGAAGCAGGGGGTATGACGCCGCCCCTCCGGGCGGCCCGGAACGCCGGGGCCCACCTTCTGCTCTTCGGCCACACCCACCGCCCCTGCTGCTTCCAGGAGCCGGACGGCCTCTGGGTCCTCAATCCAGGCAGCGCCCGCAGCACCTTCGGCCTCGTCCTCCCAGAGGGGAGGCTCTCTCCTGTTCCCTGCTGGACATGCCCTGATGGGCGCCTCTGTACAAAAAACAGCCCCGGGACCTGTTCACGGTCCCGGGGGTGTTTTTTATATGTCTCAGCCCTGGGCAGCGGCCTCTTCAATGGCCGCCTCCTCCGCCCGCATGGCTGCCAGAGTGCGGTCCAGCAGTTGGTCCAGCTCCCAGCCCAGCAGCTCCGCCCCCTGGGCGATCACGTCCCGGAGCAGCCTGCGGCGAATTTCTTGTCCTTGAATTTCTTCTTCAGGGACTTGAGCTCCATGTCGGACACGCTTTTGGAGGGGCGCATCAGGGCGGCCGCGCCGATAAGGCCGGTGAGCTCGTCCGCCGCGAAGAGGACCTTCTCCATCTCCTGCTCCGGCTTGATGTCCACACAGTGGCCCCAGCCGTGGCTGGCGGTGGCCCGGACGATCTCCTCCTCCACCCCGGCCTGCCGCATCAGCTCCTGGGACTTTTTGCAGTGCTCCTCCGGCCAGCGCTCAAAATCCAGGTCGTGGAGCAGACCCACGATCCCCAGAACTCCTCCCGGTCCCCATAGCCCAGCTCCCGGGCAAACCAGCGCATCACGTGCTCCACTGTAACGGCGTGGCGCAGGTGGAACTCCTCCTGGTTATACTGGGTCAGCAGGTCCCAGGCCTGCTCTCTTGTCATGGACATCTCTGAAACACTCCTTTTTTCACTTCTGAGCTCCTTCTGTGCTCCTGGGGACGAAGCTCCCCCGGCCCTCCCCGCCGGGGACGGCATACAGACGGAGCGGGGCTTTTGACTGTTTTAATAGGCCACGACCACGCCGCCGTCGTTGGCGTAGACGGTGGTGATCCCGCCGGCCTCCAGGATCAGGACCTGCTGGAACTGGCATTTGGCCTCGATCTGCTCCTTCAGGGCGAAAGCCCGCTCCAGGCAGTTGCAGTGGCACACCGCCGCCACCCGCCCCTGATGATCCGGGTCCGCCGCCATCCGGTCCACCAGCTTGCCCAGAGCCTGCTTCATGGTCAGGGCCTGGCCCAGCTTGCAGATCTCCCCCTGAGGGGTGGCCCCCATCAGCAGCTTGATCCGCAGCGCCCCGGTGACCACCGCCTGCAGCTTGGTCAGCCGTCCGTTCTTCCGCAGATTCTCCAGGGACTCCAGCACGAAAAGGGTCTGCATCTGGCAGATATACTGCTCCACTTCCCGGACCACCTTCTTGAAGGGCATCCCGGAGGACGCCAGCTCCCGGATCTTCAGCGCCGTCAGCACCTCTCCAGAGGAGGCGGAGCAGGAGTTGAACACGTGGACGTTGCGCTCCGGTTCCTCCTCTTCCAGCAGGACCCGGGCCTGGACCGCGCTGTTGTGGGAGCCGCTGAGCAGGGCGGACAGGGTGACCACATAGATGTCATCCGCGCCCGCACTGGTAGGCGTCCAGATAGCTCTGGGGGGCGGGGCAGGCGGTGGAGGGGGCGTCCTCGCTCTGCTTCATGGCCCACAGCAGGTCGCTCCGGTCCAGGGAGGCGTCGTCCACGAAGGAGCTGTTCTCCACCCGGATGGTCAGAGGCACTTTCACAAAGCAGGGGTCCTTCAACATGGTCCCGGTCAGGTCGCAGCAGCTGTCCACAATGATCTTGAAACTCATACTTTTCATCCCCGAACATGATATTAAATATTAGATTTACGATACTATACCACAGTTCCGCCCAAATGTAAAGTAAAAACCGCGGCGCCTCCCGTGTGCAGGATCGCCCCGGAGGGCGCAGTCCCCGCCGCTTACCGAGGCGGACCTCTGTAACCGCCCACCCCCCCCTTTAGGGAGAAATGCTGCGGCGTGGGCTGTCCCCCTCTCGGCCCCGCCCCCAAAACCTTCCCCCCTCCGGGGGGAAGGTGTCACGGCGTGCGCCGTGACGGATGAGGGGTCTTCCTTTTTCCCCGTCCCGCTTTTTTCGAGAAGGGCGGGGCTTGCCCCGCCCCCTACGGGAGTGACTGGAAACAGCCCGTACCTCATAGGGGCCCGATACCCCATCGGGCCGCGCCCACAAAAGACGGCGGGCGCACAATGTGCGCCCCTACGAATTGGCCGAAGGCATCCCGTAGGGGCGGCTTCCAGCCCCCCGAAGCCTTCCCCCCACCGGGGGGAAGGTGTCACGGCGTATGCCGCGACGGATGAGGGTCTTCCTTTCCCCGTCCCGCTTTTTCGAGAAGGGCGGGACAAGCTCCGCCCCTACGGAGTGACTGGAAACAGCCCGTACCTCATAGGGGCCCGATACCCCATCGGGCCGCGCCCACAAAAGACGGCGGGCGCACAATGTGCGCCCCCTACGAATTGGCCGAAGGCATCCCGTAGGGGCGGCTTCCAGCCGCCCGAAAAGCCTTCCCCCTCCGGGGAAAGGTGTCACGGCGCACGCCGCGACGGATGAGGGGTCTTCCTTTCCCCGTCCCGCTTTTTCAAGAAGGGGCAGGACAAGCTCCGCCCCTACATGGGCCGGAAGGGATCAGCGACTCCACAGAAAACCGGGGCCTGGGGCAGGTGTACTGCTCCAGATCCCCCCGCACGGCCCGGGTCAGTCCTCCGGGAACAGCTCCGGCTCCTCGGCGTGCAGCTCCTTCAGGATCTTCTGGTCCGCCTTGGAGGACAGATCCAGCCGCTCATAGAGGTCGGGGCGGCGGCGGCGGGTACGCAGGATGGACTGCTTCCGCCGCCACTGGTCCACCTTGGCGTGGTTGCCTGACAGGAGGATGGGGGGCACCGCTCTCTCGTGCCACACCTCCGGCCGGGAATACTGGGGCGCCTCCAGTGCACCGTTCCAGTGGCTCTCGTTCTCATAGCACTCCGGGTCGGACAGCACCCCGGGCACCAGCCGGCACACCGCGTCCGCCACCGCCATGGCCGGGATCTCCCCGCCGGTGAGCACAAAGTCCCCCAGGGAGATCTCCTCGTCCACGCACTCCTCCACGAACCGCTCGTCGATCCCCTCGTAGTGCCCGCAGACCAGGATCAGCCGCTGGTAGCTGTCCTTCAGCCGCCGGGCATCCCCCTGGTGGAAGGTCCTGCCTGCGGGGGATAAGTAGATGGTGTGGACCCGCTCCCCCCAGCCTCCTCACAGATGTGCTTCCAGCACTGGTAGAGGGGTCGGCCTGCATCACCGCCCCCGGCCGCCGCCGTAGGGGTAGTCGTCTACCTGCCGCTGCTTATTCAATGTGTAGTCCCGGATCTGGTGGCACTCGATGCGGATGTAGCCCCGCTCCTGCCCCCCGGCCCAGGATGGATTCGCACAGCATGTCCCCCACCACGTCGGGGAACAGGGTCATGATATCGATACGGTACATAGTCAGTCTCTTTCCTCACTTGGCGTTTTATCCCCTTTGATTATACGCAATCTCCCCCTGTTTTTCAATGGATGCCGGCCTTTTTCCCCAACTCTTTTTCCCGCCCCGGAAAATGGGCCCGCGCCGGGCCTCCGCACTTGGGGCCCGGCGCGGGCTGCGCTCCGGTCTTACTGCTGTCCTGTGGGCTTCTGGTTGGAGAACTTGGTGTAAGCCTGGCTGATCTTGTCCGCCTGGGCCTGCTCGGGCTGGTACCAGCCCTTGGACTGGGCCAGCTGGAACAGCTCGGTCTGGGTGTGGTGCCCCTGGTTGAACAGGCCGAGGAAGGCGTCCCGCAGGGGGATGTTGACGCACTCCGAGGCGTAGGTGTCATAGTTGGAGGTCATCTTCTTCTCACTGCACAGAAAATCTGTCATACGTTCCTGATCGTTCATTCGTTCTCCTCCTCAGCGCAGCTGATCCAGCAGGGTGTTGTAGTTCTGAAGGTGTTGGCTGGCGCAGTTCTGGAACATGGTCTTCAGCTCCTGGTCGGTGCTCTCCTGGACCGCGGCCAGATACTTGCAGTGGAGCACCCGCTCAAAGTCCAGCTGGTCATTGAGGGCCTGGAGCTCCTTGGTGGTCAAAATGGGCATACGAATTCCTCCTTCAGCCGTCATCGGCTCTGATCTACGGCCTTAGGTTTCCCGCCTTTTTCCAAATTATACGGCATTTTAGGGGTCCCCTGCCGATCAAACAGAAAGATCACATATTCCCTTCCCCGGATCTGGCCCACCGTCCCGAAGCAGAAGAGGGGGGACCAGCGGGAACTGCCCGCCGCCGCGGAAGGAGGCGGCCAGCCGCACCTCCTCCCCGCCCCGCTGCACCAGCAGGGGCCCCCAGCTCCGGGCCGCCTGCACCAGCACTGGGTCGGACACCAGCTTCCAGGGCTCCTCCTCCCAGTACCACTCCCCGGCGCTCTCCTCTGTAAAAGGATAGGCCATCACAGCCCTCCCTCCCGCCACCGGCCAGCAGCCCGCATCCTCCAGAGTACGGCGGCTCAGGGTCCGGCTCAGCACCAGCTCTCCCCCCTCCGGCACCAGCGTTCCCAGCAGCAGCCGTCCCTTTCCGCCGCCCCGCAGCCACACCTTGTAGAGCCCCCTGGCCGTCGTTCTGGCGGCGCGCCTCGGTGTGCACCCTGGGGCCGTCCTCCCGCAGGGAGAGGGTCCCGCCTCCCTCCAGCATGATCTTTTCCACCACGGCCTGTCCCTCCCTCTCCCCGTCTCGCTCCACTTTATGCACCCCGGGGGCGTGGATATGCCGCTGTGGGAAAGGCGCCGGCCGCATGCCCGCGGCCGGCGCCTTTCATCCCGCCTGCTCCTGAAGGGTGAGGGCGATCTCCTCCCGTTCCTCCCCATAACAGATCTCCATGCTGTACTGCTGACGGAAGGGGAGCAGGAGCCCTCGGTATAGCTCCCGTCCGGCGTGTTGGCCAGCCGGCACCAGACCTCTCCGCCCGCCGCATACCCAGACAGATAAAGCGTCCCGCCGTCAGAGACGGAGTAGCGGAACTGCTCTGCTTCCGTTCCGTTATGGGTCACCAGCAGCTCCGTCAGATAGATCTGCTCCGCCTCCTCCAGCGCCATGGCCTCCTCCGTCGCCTTCAGAGCCAGAGCGTTGTACTCCTCACTGCGCTCCGGGAAATCCGCCCCGCTCTGAGCCATGGTCTCTGCTGAGGCCCACTTTCCCTGTATGAGCACGGACCGTTCCGCCTCGCTGGCCTGTCTGACGTTCAGGACCACACAAAAAATGCGGACCTGCTCCGGCATAGGAATAGGGTGCCCGCCCCAGGTCCTCCTGGCTTGGGACATAGCCCTCCACGGGATAGGTGCCCGTAAAATCCTCATAGGATATCGGGCTCCCGAGCTGCCTCCCGCATCCTGTCCCGACGACGCACAGCAGGAGCGCCATCATCCACGCACCGATCCGTCTCATCCCTTTCCCGCCTCCTTGTCCCCTCAATTGTACCACAAGCCGAATCAATATCCCATTTATGTTTTTCCCGCTCCATTAAGATTTTTTAATTTGTCCCCGCCTTTTTCAGGTCTGTCTCATTTTTCTCTTGACAAAGCCGGCCTCCTCCGCTAAAATAACATTCAACAAATGCAGTGACGGGAAAAAAAGACAGGGTCAGCCCCTTCAGAGAGCCGGTGGTTGGTGGGAACCGGCGTGCGGCCCCCTGTGGATACTGGTCCCCGAGCAGCTTGTCCGAATCTGTGAGTAGGATGAGACGTATGGCCCCGTTACCGGCCTCAGCCTTGTTCGAGGCTTATGAGGGCCGCTTTCGGGTAACCGGCGGCCGAACCAGGGTGGTACCGCGTCATTTCCGACGCCCCTGACTTGAAAAAAGTCGGGGGCGTCGTTTTTGTCCCCGCAGAATGTAAAGGAGGCACCCCATATGAAACCCGGATATCAAAAGTACATCCCCTTCCAGCCCCAGCCCATCCAGGGCCGCACCTGGCCGGACCGCGTCATCACCAAGGCCCCCACCTGGTGCTCCGTGGACCTGCGGGACGGCAACCAGGCCCTGGTGGACCCCATGAATCTTCAGGAGAAGCTGGAATATTTCCACACGCTGGTGGACATCGGCGTGAAGGAGATCGAGATCGGCTTCCCCTCCGCCAGCGAGACGGAGTATGAGATCTGCCGCGAGCTGATCGAGGGCGGCCACATCCCCGACGATGTGACCATCCAGGTGCTGGTACAGGCCCGGGAGCACCTGATCAAAAAGACCTTCGAGGCCATCCAGGGCGCCAAAAACGTGATTCTCCACTTCTACAACTCCACCTCCACCCTTCAGCGGAAGGTGGTCTTCCACATGGACACCGATGAGATCACCAAGATCGCCACCGACGCCGCCGACCTCATCTATGAGATGTCCCAGCCCCTGATCCAGTCGGGTATGAACCTCCGGTTCGAGTACTCCCCGAGTCCTTCATGGGTACCGAAATGGACTATGCCGTGGAGATCTGCCAGGCGGTGCTGGACCACCTCCACGCCACCCCGGAGCGCAAGGTCATCCTGAACCTGCCCACCACCGTGGAGAACTGCATGCCCAACCAGTTTGCCGACATGCTGGAGTACTTCTGCCGCAAGATGCCCGGACCGGGACAGTGCCATCATCTCCCTCCACCCCCACAACGACCGTGGCACCGGCGTGGCCACCGCCGAGCTGGGCCTGCTGGCCGGGGCCGACCGTGTGGAAGCCACCCTGTTCGGCAACGGCGAGCGCACCGGCAACGTGGACATGGTCACCCTGGCTCTGAATATGTACACCCAGGGCGTGGACCCCATGCTGGACTTCTCCGACATCAACAAAATCCGGGATATGTACGAGCGCTGCACCAAGATGCCCGTGGGCGACCGCCAGCCCTACGCCGGCAAGCTGGTGTTCACCGCCTTCTCCGGCAGCCATCAGGACGCCATCAACAAGGGCACCCAGTATATGAAGGAGTCTGACTCTGACTTCTGGGAGATCCCCTATCTACCCATTGACCCCGCCGACGTGGGCCGGGAGTACGAACCCATCATCCGCATCAACTCCCAGTCGGGCAAGGGCGGCGCGGCCTATATGATGGAGCACAACTTCGGCTTCGACCTGCCCAAGCTGATGCACCCCGAGTTCGGCGCTGTCGTCCAGAAGGAGACCGACCGGGTGGGCACCGAGATCGCCCCCGAGCGCATCTACGAGCTGTTCAAGGAGGAGTACCTGAACATTGACGCCCCCTACCGGATGCTCAAGCACGCCTTTACCGAGAGCATCGACGCCGAGGGGGCACTCCCATGTCACCTTCTGGGGCACCATCCAGCACACCGACACCATCTTCCAGGTGTCCGGCGAGGGCAATGGCCCCATCGACGCCTTCTTCAACGCCATCAAGGACGAGAAGATGTCCCACTTCACCTTCCTGGATTACAAGTCCCACGCCATCACCGACGGCTCCGACTCCCAGGGCGTGGCCTACATCCTGCTCCAGGACCAGCGGGACGGCAGGAAGTACTGGGGCGTGGGCGTCTCCCATAACATTAACCTGGCCCCCTGCGCGGCATCCTCTCTGCCATCAACCGCTCCAAGCGGAGCGCTCAGTGATGGCTGCTCCCACGCCATCCCCCATGCTCCGGCCCGAAACCATCGGCCCCACACACCTGCAGCCTGAGCAGTGCTTTCCCCGGCGCACATGCCGCGGGGAAAACAGATCACAACTTGTTTGCGCCTGCGGGCGCGAACTCTGCGAGGCGCTTCCATAAGCTCCGGCCCGGCGGCCCGCTGGAATATCCAGAGGGCCGCCGGGCCATTTGTTTACTTTAACTCATTTCGTAAATTTTATTCACCGTTTTTTAACATATTATTTTTTCTTTTCTTGTTGACTTTTTTGATGTTTAGAATATACTAATCCATTGTAAATAGCTTGAAGAAGGAGGCTATCTTATGTCTAATCAAGTCCATCACAAAGGGAAAAAGCGGCCGCCAAAGCGCCCGCCCGCATGTCCAAGAAGGACCCCCTCACCAAAAGCCAGCTGGAGCTCATCAACGCCTGGTGGCGGGCATCCAACTATCTGGCCGCCTGTCAGCTCTATCTGCTGGACAACCCCTGCTGCGAGGAGCCCCTGAAGCCCGAGCACCTGAAGCGCACCATCGTGGGCCACTGGGGGACCTGCCCTGGTCAGAACTTCATCTACACCCACCTGAACCGGGTCATCAACAAGTATGACCTGGACATGATCTACATCTGCGGTCCCGGCCACGGGGGCAACGCGGTGGTGGCCCAGGACTATCTGGACGGCTCCTACAGCGAGGTATACCCCAACATCAGCCGGGACGAGGCGGGGATGAAGCGGCTGTTCCGCCAGTTCTCCTTCCCCGGCGGCATTGCCTGCCACACCGCACCCGGAGACCCCCGGCTCCATCAACGAGGGGGGCGAGCTGGGCTATTCCCTGGCCCACGCCTTCGGCGCCGTGATGGACAACCCCGGTCTCATCGCCGCCTGCGTGGTGGGAGACGGCGAGGCGGAGACCGGCCCCCTGGCCGCCGCGTGGCACTCCAACAAGTTCCTCAATCCCAAGACGGACGGGGCCGTGCTGCCCATCCTTCACCTCAACGGCTTCAAGGTGTCAACCCCACCGTCTTTTCCCGCATCTCCCACGAAGAGGCGGAGATGTTCTTCAAGGGCTGGGGCTGGGAGCCCCGCTTCGTGGAGGGGGGACGACCCCATGGTCATGCACCAGAAGATGGCCGCCGCCCTGGACTGGGCCGTCCGGGAGATCCAGCGCATCCAGGAGTACGCCCGCTCCACTGGCGACGTCACCCGGCCCCGCTGGCCCATGATCGTCCTGCGCTCCCCCAAGGGCTGGACCGGCCCCAAGGAGGTGGACGGCAAGCCGCTGGAGGGCTGCTGGCGCGCCCATCAGGTACCCATCGCCGTCCACGACCCCCCGGCCTCCAGGAGCTGGAGCAGTGGCTGAAGAGCTACCGCCCCGAGGAGCTGTTCGATGAGGAACGGCACTCTGATCCCTGAGCTCCAGGCCCTGGCCCCCAAGGGGAACCGCCGCATGGGCGCCAACCCCCACGCCAACGGCGGCCTGCTCCTCGGGACCTGCGCAACCCCCGACTTCCGGGACTACGGCGGTGGATGTTCCCCAGCCCGGCGCGGTGGAGGCCCAGGACATGACCGTTATGGGCACCTATGTCCGGGATGTGATGGGGAAACGGAGTCCCAAGAACTTCCGGGTCTTCGGCCCCGACGAGACCGCCTCCAACCGCCTCTCCCCCGTCTTTGAGGTCACCGGCCGCCGGTGTGGGAACCCCGAGAGCGCCGACGGACGAGAACCTGTCCCGGGACGGCCGGGTCATGGATGCCATGCTCTCCGAGCACCTGTGCCAGGGCTGGCTGGAGGGCTATCTGCTCACCGGACGGCACGGCTTCCTCAACAGCTATGAGGCCTTCATCCGCATCGTGGACTCCATGGTTAGCCAGCACGCCAAGTGGCTCAAGGTGTGCAGCGAGCTGCCCTGGAGGAGCAAGATCGCCTCCCTCAACTACGTCCTCTCCTCCAACGTGTGGCAGCAGGACCACAACGGCTTCACTCATCAGGACCCCGGGTTCCTGGATCACGTGGCCAACAAGAAGGCCGATGTCGTGCGGATCTATCTGCCGCCCGATGCCAACTGCCTGTTGAGCTGCTTCGACCACTGTATCCAGAGCCGCAACTATGTCAACGTACTCGTGGACGAGCAAGCACCCGCGTCCGCAGTGGCTGACCATGGAGCAGGCCGTCAAGCACTGCACCCAGGGCATCGGCATCTGGCAGTGGGCTTCCAATGACCAGGGCTGCTGAGCCCGACGTGGTCATGGCCTGCTGCGGCGACACCCCCACTCTGGAGACCCTAGCTGCTCACCATCCTGCGCCACTACCTGCCCGACCTGAAGATCCGGGTGGTCAACGTGGTGGACCTGATGAAGCTCCAGCCCCACACCGAGCACCCCCACGGTCTCACTGACGAGGACTATGACGGCCTCTTCACCAAGGACAAGCCCATCATCTTCGCCTATCACGGCTACCCCACCCTGGTGCACGAGCTGACCTATCGCCGCCACAACCGGAACCTCCACGTCCGCGGCTATAAGGAGGAGGGCACCATCACCACCCCTTCGACATGCGGGTGCGGCATCTCATTCAGGAGATGAAGGACAAGCTGGTGGAGCACCGCCAATACATCACCACCCACGGCCAGGACATGCCCGAGGTGCGGGACTGGAAGGGAACGACGGCAAGGGGAACTATTGATCCCTCCCCCATCGCAGTCCATCCGTGCAATGTGGGGACGGGGGGCGGTATGCATCGCATACCGCCCCTGTCCTTTGTTATAAGACAGAAAGAGCCGTCCCACTGGTCTCAGGGGACGGCTCTTATCTATTCTGAATTCTGATCAATCTGGCCGCCCGGTCACAGGTGTTTTCTCGCCACGGCCTCAGCGATCTGCTCCCTGCTCTGCTCTGTCTCCTCAGGGGCCCGCATGCAGAACTCCTGGAACAGCACGTCCAGCACAAAGAGCTGGGCCATCCGGGCATTGACGGAGCCGGCCTGGAGCGGCCCCTCGTCGGCGCCGCACTGGAGCACCACATCCGCCAGCTGGCCCCCCGGCGATTTTGGGAAACGGGACACCAGCACCACCTTCACCTGCCGCTGCCGGGCCACCTCCAGCAGGTCCTGGAAGTCCCGGGTGGAGCCGGAGTAAGAGAAGAACAGGACCAGTTCGTCCGGATCCATCAGCGCAAGGGTGTTCATCTGAAGGTGGGAGTCGGGCACAAACAGGAATTTGGGGGACACGGTGGAGAAGAGGGTCCAGGCCTCCTCTGAGAGCACCATGGAGCTGCCCTGTCCCATGCACACCACCCGGCGGGATCGCCGGAGCAGGTCCACGGCCCGGGACACCTGTCTGGGGTCCAGCAGCTGGATGGTCTGCTCCAGCACCGCCACATTCTCTCCCAGCAGCTTTTTGCACATGGCGTGAAAGCCGCTGCTCTCTTGAGGATGGCCGCGTCCGCCCGGTGGCTGTCCCGGGTCATCGATGCCTTGGCCAGCTCCAGCTTGAAGGCGTTGTATCCAGTCAGCCCCAGCCTCCGGCAGAAGCGGGAGATGGTGGCGTCCGCCACCCCGCAGGCCTCTGCCAGTTCGGAGATGGACATGTATTGGACATCGATCCGGTGCCTCAGCACATAGTCGGCCACCTTCTTTTCCGAGTTGGTCAGCTGAAAATACTGGCTGCTAATGGTCTCAAATATGTTATGCGCCGTCATGCTCTCTCTCCTTCCTCTTCTCCCCCGGCCGTCCTCCGGCCCTCAGTTCTGCTCCAGGATCTGCCCGATCAGCTGATCCGCCATGATCAGGGAGCGCGGCACATGGAAAGGCCCTTTTGAACGTCGTGCCTTTGCACGGCGGTTCGGTGGGCTTGCCGTCCCGGCGCAGATAACCGTACCATTCGCCGTACTCCGGGTCGGAGAAGTGGGCCTTGGAATAATCCAAGGTCTTGTAGAACCAGTCCAGATACTTCTCATCCCCGGTGTCCCGGAAGATCATCAGGCTGGCGATGATGGTCTCGTCATGGGGCCACCACAGCTTCATGTCGTGCTCATAGGCCTCGGGGGGCTTGCCCAGGCAGTCCACAAAGTAGAGCAGGCCGCCGTACTCCTTGTCCCAGCCCCGCTCGATGGCCATATCAAAGACCTCCATGGCCTTCGCCCGCAGCTCCGGGTCGTCCTCGTACTTGGCCTCCTCCATAATGAACCAGGAGCACTCGATGTCGTGGCCCGGATTGACGAAGCGGCCGGCGGAGATGTCGGACCAGAACTCGCCGTTCATGCCCACGGTCTCCAGGGTGCACTTCAGCTCCGGCTTGTGGTGATAGCGGAAGATGGTCTCCACGCACTGCTTGGCCCGGGCGTCATAGACCTCCCGGTGCTCCGGGTCGCAGCGGCGCATCACTGAGGTGATGTTCAGATAGATCATGGGGTCGGCCAGGGCGCGGCCGCTCCGGGTCTCCGGGATGGTCTTGGGGCCCATGCCGGCGGGGTCCTTGATGAGGCCGTTGTTCAGCTGATAGATCAGCTCATAGGCCCGGCGGGCCCGCTCCAGGCACTCCCTGTCCCCCGTGACCGCGTAATACTCCGCGTTGGCCAGGGGGCGTAGAAGCCCTCGGAGAAGCAGTAGCGGCGCTGGCGCAGCGGCTTGCCGTCGCCGGTGACGGGGAAGTACATCCGGCCGTCCGCCTCCCGGTTGATGCAGTGCTTCTCCATGAAGTCCAGACAGCTCTTGCTGGCCTCCAGCCACTCCGGCCGGGTGCCGTAGACGGTGCACAGATAGGCGTAGGTCCAGCCGCAGCGCCCCTGCATCCACACGCTCTTGTCCGTGGAGAACAGGCGCCCTGTCCGGTCGATACAGGTGTAGACGCCGCCGTGCTCCTTGTCCATGCCGTATTTCAGCCAAAATTCGGCACTGGACGCCAGTTCCTTCCTGACCCACTCCCTGGTCTCCTGCAATCTCTTTCTGTCCATAAATTTCAACCCCTTATGACGGCAAAAGCCGCTGTTTTTTGGATTTTTCCACAACGATCCAAATCTGTAACTCCATCATAGCACTCCAGGAAAGTTTTTTTCAATGAAATAATTTGTGAAAAATTTTTCCCGCATTTTAGGTGACAATCCACTCCCTGCATGATACAATTATACAAGAGCGTTGGAATATCTCCCCCCTCGATTGGGCGTCTTGCTCCAAACCGCGCTTCCGGCTTCTCATTATATCCCCGAACGACGGGAATCGCAACAGCCAGAAAGAAGGACTTCCAAAAATTTTTAGGAGGCGATTTGTCGTGAATCAGTACGGTATCCAATTTGAGGTCAAAAACAAGCCCAGCCTGGACCCGGAGTTCATGCCCATCCTGAAGTTCAACCGCGCGTTTCTTGAGACGGCGAAGAAGCCGGTCTCCATTGCCCTGGAGCGCTCCGGCGGCCAGGTGGCGGTGTGCCGCACCTTCATCCACGGCACCCCGGAGATGCGCCAGGCCGACCAATACTACATCGACCGCCTGGTCAAGTCCATGCTGTGGATGAAGGGCGGCTTCAAGGTGTATGTCAGCGGGGACGAGGACATTTACAACTATCTGAAAAAGACCTTCGCCCCGGCGGCGCCCGTTCCTTTGACTCCGACTTCATGGCCGGCGTGTACGAGCGCCCCTTCGAGGTGGTCTTCTGCGACAAGGTCCCCCGGAGGCGGGCGCCTCCCAGGCTGTCGGCCGCCATCTGGCGGGCTGCCGGGTGGGCTTCGACGCCGGCGGCAGCGACCGCAAGGTGTCCGCTGTCATCGACGGCGAGCCCGTCTACTCCGAGGAAGTGGTCTGGTTCCCCAAGATCACTGAGGACCCCGACTATCACTATGACGGCATCGTCTCCGCTTTCAAGTCCGCCGCCGAGAAGATGCCCCGGGTGGATGCGGTGGGCGTCTCCTCCGCCGGCATCTACATCGACAACCGGACTATGGTAGCCTCCTGTTCCTGAAGGTGCCCAAAGACAAGTTCAACGAGAAGGTAAAGGACATCTATATCCGGGCCGCCCGGGACGTGTTCGGCCCCGACATCCCCTGGTGGTGTGCAACGACGGCGACGTGTCCGCGCTGGCCGGCGCCATGAGCCTGGACGACAACAACGTGCTGGGCATCGCCATGGGTACCAGCGAGGCCGTGGGCTATGTGGACGAGAAGGGGCAACATCACCGGCTGGCTCAATGAGCTGGCCTTCATGCCTGTGGACGTGGACGCAGATGCCATGGAGGATGAGTGGTCCGGCGACATTGGCTGCGGCGTGAAGTACTTCTCCCAGGACGGCGTCATCAAGCTGGCTCCCCCGGGCGGGCATCAACCTGTCCGAGTCCCTCTCCCCGCGGAGAAGCTGAAGGAGGTCCAGAAGCTGATGGATCAGGACGGCAACAACGCCGCCGAGATCTACCGCTCCATCGGCACCTATCTGGGCCACGCCCTGGCATACTACTACGACCTGTATCACTGCAGGCACGTGCTGCTCCTGGGCCGGGTCATGTCCGGCAAGGGCGGCGACCTAGTTCTGGAGGAGGCCAAGCGGGTGCTGGCCGACGAGTATCCTGAGTGCTCCGGCAAGCTCTTCCCCGCCCTGCCCGACGAGAAATCCCGCCGCGTGGGCCAGTCTGTGGCCGCCGCCAGCCTGCCGGAGGTGTAAGCGCCCATGATCATCGGCAACGCCAAGCTGTTCCTGGACGGCGCCTTCCAGGAGGGCTCCCTCACCTTTGAAAACGGCGTCATCACCGCTGTGGCCCCGCCCAGGGTCCCTGTGACCTGGACGCCGGGGGAAATATCTGGTCCCCGGCTTCCTCGATGTCCACACCCACGGGGCCATGAACGAGGACTTCTCCGACGGGCGGCCCGAAGGACTGCCCATCATGTCCCGCCACTACGCCGCCCACGGCGTCACCTCCTTTCTGGCCACCACCATGACCCTGAAGGAGGAGACCCTCACCCCGCCATGCACGCCATCCGGGACTTCCGCCGCCCGGCGGACGGCGCCAAGTGCGCCGGCATCCACCTGGAGGGGTCCCTTCCTGTGCTACGCCAAGCGGGGCGCCCAGGCGGCGGAGAACCTGCACGAGCCGGACGCTTCCATGTTCCACCGCCTCAATGAGGCCAGCGGCGGCATGGTCCGCCTGATCACCGTGGCGCCGGAGGAGGAGGGGGCCATCCCCTTTATCCGGGAGGTCTCCCAGACCTGCACCGTCTCCCTCGGCCACACCACTGCCGGCTATGAGACCGCCATGGCGGCCCTATGGTGCGGGGGCCAGCCACGCCACCCACCTCTTCAACGCCATGCCCTCCTTCCTCCACCGGGAGCCCGGGGTCATCGGCGCGGCCCTGGACAGCGGCGCCACGGTGGAGCTGATCTGTGACGGCCTGCACATCCATCCCGCCGTCATCCGGGCCACCACAAGCTGTTTGGAGACAAGCTGGTCATCATCAGCGACTCCTGCGCTGCGCCGGCATGCCCGACGGCGAGTATGAGCTGGGCGGGCAGCCCATCGAGATGAAGGGCGGCAAGGCCACCCTGCGCGGGACCGACACCCTGGCCGGCTCCTCCTCCAACCTGCTCTCCGAGCTGCAAAACGTGGTGGCATTCGGCCTGCCTCTGGAGGACGCCGTCACCGCCCTCACCCTTGCTCCCGCCAGGGCTCGTCCGGCTGGACCACCAGATCGGCTCCTTGGCCGTGGGCAAGCAGGCCGACCTGGTGCTGCTCAACCCAGACCTCACCCTGGACTCCGTCTATGTGGACGGGGAAAAGGTCCGCTGAATTTAGAAGGAGGAATCCCCCATGAAGATCATTTCCGCAAAGGACTATCAGGCGCTCAGCCGCGCCGCCGCCAATATCATCTCTGCCCAGGTCATCCTCAAGCCCAGCTGTGTCCTGGGCCTGGCCACCGGCTCCAGTCCGGTGGGCACCTATCAGCAGCTCATCGAGTGGTACAAGAAGGGTGACCTGGACTTCTCCCAGGTCCGCACCGTCAACCTGGACGAGTATGTGGGGCTGGACAAGGACCACGACCAGAGCTACGCCTACTTCATGCGCACCAACCTGTTCGACCACATCAACGTGGACCCCGCCAACACCAACATCCCGGACGGCATGGCCCCCGACGAGGCGGAGGAGTGCGCCCGCTACGACAAGGTCATCCATGACCTGGGCGGCATCGACTTGCAGCTGTTGGGCCTTGGCCCCAACGGCCATATTGGCTTCAACGAGCCCGCCGACGCCTTCTCCACCGGCACCCATCAGGTCACCCTCACCGAGAGCACCCGGGACGCCAACAAGCGCTTCTTCGCCAGCATCGACGAGGTGCCCACCCACGCCCGCACCATGGGCACCCGGGAGATCCTTCAGGCCCGCCGGGTGCTGATGGTGGCCTCCGGCGCCAACAAGGCCCAGGCCATCAAGGACGCTTTCTTCGGTCCCGTCACTCCCCAGGTCCCTGCCTCCATCCTTCAGTACCACCCCGACTTCACCCTGGTGGCCGATGAGGCGGCCCTCTCCCTCCTGTAAGGAGCCGGACATATTTTTAAACCCAACAGGGCCGCGGAACTGTTGTTCCGCGGCCCTGCTTCCATCTTTTTCTGTCTGCGCTCCCTCACAGTCGGGCCACGCCGGTCTCCCGGGCCGCCTGGGCCACCGCCTGGGCCACTGCGGGCACCACACGGGGGTCAAAGGGCTTGGGGATGATATTCTCCTCCGACAGCTCCTCCTCCCCGATCAGGCCGGCCAGGGCCCGGGCGGCGGCCATCTTCATCTCGTCGTTGATCTGGCTGGCCCGGGCGTCCAGCGCGCCCCGGAAGATGCCGGGGAAGGCCAGCACATTGTTGATCTGGTTGGGATAGTCACTCCGGCCGGTGGCCACCACCCGGGCTCCCCCCGCCTTGGCCTCCTCTGGGAAGATCTCCGGCGTGGGGTTGGCGCAGGCAAAGACGACGGCGTCCTTCGCCATGGTGCCCACCATCTCCGGGGTCACCACCTTGGGGGCGGAGACGCCGATGAACACATCTGCTCCCACCAGCATCTCCGCCAGGGTGCCGGTGCGGCGCTCCAGGTTGGTCACCTCGGCAATGGCGGCCTGTGCCTCGTTGAGCTGGGGATCTCCTTTACACACCGCGCCAAACTTGTCGCACAGGGTGATGTGCCGGAACCCGGCGGACAGCAGCAGCTTGGTGATGGAGATGGCCGCCGAGCCCGCGCCGGAGAACACCACCTTCACGTCCTCCTTCTTCTTCCCCACCACCCGCAGGGCGTTGGTGAGGCCGGCCAGGGCGATGATGGCCGTGCCGTGCTGGTCGTCGTGGAACACCGGGATATCGCACATCTCCTTCAGCCGGCGCTCGATCTCAAAGCAGCGGGGGGCGGAGATGTCCTCCAGGTTGATGCCGCCGAAGGAGCCGGAGATGTTGTACACCGTCTGGACGAACTCGTCCACATCCTTGGTCCTGACACACAGGGGGAACGCGTCGATGCCGCCGAAGGTCTTGAACAGGACGCACTTGCCCTCCATCACCGGCATCCCGGCCTCGGGGCCGATGTCCCCCAGGCCCAGCACGGCGGTGCCGTCGGTGATGACGGCCACCAGGTTGTGCCGCCGGGTGAGCTCGTAGCTCTGGCTGGGGTCCTTTTTTGGATCTCCAGGCAGGGCTGGGCCACCCCGGGGTGTAGGCCACCGACAGCTCCTCCTTGTTCCCCGCGGGCACCGTGGCCACCACCTCGATCTTTCCCTTCCACTCCCGATGCAGCCGGAGGGCCTCTTTCGCGTAATCCATAACTCCATTCCTTTCCATGTATCATCTCGGTCCCGCGCGCGGGACTTCCTTCCATACCGCTATTATACCGGATCGGACAAAAATCGCAACCGCTTTCTCCTCCCCTCTCCCACATTTCTTTCTCCCGGTGCCGGGGGCCTTTTTGGTGCATCTCTCCCCGCCCCGCGGGAAAGATATCCGGTGCGGGAGGCGCCCCTCCCCGCCTACGCCGGCCCAAACAGGTCCCCGTGCGCGAAAAAGACGAAAAAATCACGTTTTTGCTTTTCTTTCAGGGGAAAATATACTATACTATTAAGGACTGTATCCGTACTGCATCCCGGGCGCTGGCACATGGTGTTTTCCAGCCCCTGGCCTTTTTCAGAGAGGAGGCGGCCTGCTTTGGAGCAGCAACTGACGAAAAAATACGGCCTGCCTACCGCCATCTGCATGGTGGTCGGCATCGTCATCGGAAGCGGAATCTTTTTCAAAGCGGAAAAAATCCTCACCGCAACCGGCGGCGACCTGCGCACAGGCATCCTGGCCTGGATCATCGGCGGCCTGATCGCCATCTCCAACGCCTGCGCCTTTGCCGTCATGGCCACCCGCTATGAGAAGGTGGGCGGCGTGGTGGACTATGCCGAGGCCACCGTGGGCCGGGCCTACGGCTACTATCTGGGCTGGTTCCTGGCCGCGGTCTACTATCCCTGTCTGACCAGCACCCTGGCCTGGGTGTCCGCCCGCTATACCTGTGTCCTGCTGGGCTACGACATCGTCAGCGGCGAGTGCATGACCATCACCCTGTTCTATCTGGTGGCCGCCTACTTCATCAACACCATGGCCCCCGTCTGGCCGGCAAGCTCCAGGTCTCCATGACCCTCATCAAGCTGGTCCCCATCCTGCTCATGGCCGGGATGGGCACTGCGGCAGGGCTGCGGAGCGGCATGACCGCCGCCAACTTCGCCCAGGTCACCGCCGACACCGTTACCGCCTACCCCCTCTTCACCGCCCTGGCCGCCACGGCCTTCGCCTATGAGGGCTGGGTGGTGGCCACCACCATCAACGCGGAGCTCAAGGACCCGAAGCGCACCCTGCCCCTGGCCCTGGTCTGCGGGTGGGCATCATCATGCTGATCTATCTGTTCTACTATGTGGGCATCGCCGAGCAGTCCCCAACGCCGTCATGATGGAGAGCGGGGGAGCATGGCGCAAGGCTGGCTTTCTCCACTATCTTTGGCCAGGCTGGGGGGCACCATACTGTTTGTCTTTGTGCTCATCTCCTGCCTGGGCACCTGCAACGGGCTGATGATGGGCTGCACCCGGGGATTTTACGCCCTGGCGGCCCGGGGAACAGGGCCCAAGCCTCAGGTCCTCTCCCAGGTGGACCCCTCCACCGGCATGACCTCCAACGCGGCTGCAGCTGGACTGCTGGCCTGCGCCTTCTGGGGGACCTACTTCTATTTCGGCTGCCTCCAAAATCATCTGGGCCCCTTCCGCTTTGACTCCTCCGAGATCCCCATCATCACCCTCTACGCCATGTACCTCCCCATCTTCCTGGGCTTCATGCGGGAAGCCAGGGAGAGGAGCCGCCCTTCCGCCGCTTCGTGCTCCCCCGCCCTGGCCCTGTGCAGCGGCCTGTTCATGGTGATCGCCGGCATCCTGTCCTACCAGTGGGACTGCCTCTATTATCTGCTCTTCTTCGCCGTCTTTATGGCGGCGGGGGCACTCTTCTACAAGCGGAAGAGCCTCTGAGCCCGCTGTCATCGGTCAGCCCGGAGCCCCCGATGGGGGCTCCGGGCTTTTTTTCAGCGGACAGAGAGGCAGGAATGTGGGCCGATCCCCTTTCTTCAGGCAGCGGTGCCTGGGGCAGACGAGACAGAAAAGAAGAACACAAAAGCGCAGGGGCTGTGAGTCCCTGCGCTTCGCCTCTTTATTCCGCTCCCGTCTCTGGGCCGCACCCCGGGATCACTTCTTTTTGACTGCCTCCGCCTGATCCAAGAGCTCCTCCGCGCTCCTGCGCAGGGCCGGAGTCACCGCCGCCCCGCCGATGAGCCGGGCCAGCTCCTCGATGCGGCCGGCGCGGTCCAGCCGCTCCACCCGGGTGTAGGTCCGGCCGTCCCGCTCCCCCTTCTCCACCGAGAAATGGGTGTCCGCCATGGCGGCGATCTGGGGCAGGTGGGTGACGCAGAGCACCTGCTTCTTCCGGGCCACCTGGGCCATCTTTTCCGCCACCTTCTGGGCCGCCCGGCCGGACACGCCGGTGTCCACCTCGTCAAAGACCAGGCTGTCGATGCCGTCGTCCTCCGCCAGCACATTTTTCAGTGCCAGCATGATCCGCGCCAGCTCACCGCCGGAGGCGATCTTCTGGATGGGCTTCAGCGCTTCCCCCACATTGGCGGACATGAGGAACTGCACCTCGTCCCCGCCGGTCTCATCCAGCCCCCAGGCCCCTCCTTGGGGGCGAACTCCACCTGGAAGCGGACTTTGGGCATGTCCAGCTGGCGCAGCTCCTCCTGCACCCGGGTCTGGAGAGCCTCGGCCGCCCGTCTGCGGGCCTGGGAGAGCACCCCGCCCGCCTCGCCGCCTCCTCCCTGGCCTTCTCCAGCTTCTGGCTCAGGCGGGCGATGGTGTCGTCGGCGTACTGGATCTGGTCCAGCTCCTGGCGGCTGCGCTCCAGGTAATCCAGCATCTCCTCCACCGTGGAGCCGTACTTCTTTTTCAGCCGGTAGATGGTATCCAGCCGCCCCTCCAGCTCGTCCAGTTCCTCCGGGGAGAAGTCCAGCTCCTCCTCCAGATCCCAGCAGCTCCACCGCGTCGTCCGCCTCACACCGCAGCTGGGACAGCTTCTCCTGGAGCTGGGAGAGGCGGTCGCTGTACCGGGCCACCCCTGGACAGCCCCTCGGCCTCTGCGAGCAGGTCGGCCGCTCCCCGGCCGTCCTCGTCCCCGGACAGGGCGTACTGCGCGGTCTGGCCCGCATCCATCAGCTTCCCGGCGCTGCGCAGAAGCTGGCGCCGCCCGTCCAGTTCCCGGTCCTCCCCCCCGGCTTCAGGTCGGCCCGCTCCAGCTCCCGGATCTGGTAATTCAGGGTGTCCACTCTGCGGGAGCGCTCCGCCTCGTCCATCTCCAGTTCCCCGATCTTTCTCCGCAGCTCCGCCAAGGCTCCGTATGCCTCCCGGAAGGAGGCCAGCTCCCCCCCTCCGTGTGTCCGGAGCGGTCCAGATAGCCCAGATGGCAGGCCGGGTCCAGCAGCTGCTGTCCGTCGTGCTGGCCGTGGATGTTCAGCAGCTGACGCCCCAGCTCCCGCAGCTGGGCCACGGTCACCAGCCGCCCGTCCCCCGGCAGATATTCCGGCCGTCCCCCCTGGATCTCCCGCTGGAGGAGCAGCTCCTCCCCCGCCCGGGACCCCGTTCTCCTCCAGCCAGCCCAGCCCGACACGCCGGTGAACACCGCGTTGACCAAGGCCGACTTCGCCCCGGTGCGGATCAGCTCCCGGCTGGTCCGCTCCCCAGCACCGCACTGATGGCGTCAATGACGATGGACTTGCCCGCTCCGGTCTCACCGGTCAGAGCGTTGAAGCCAGGATCGAACTGGATATCGGCCCGCTCGATGACCGCGATATTCTCAATGTGAAGCAGAGAAAGCATCTTTGCCCCTCCTGACCTGTCTCAAACTCACCCCAGCAGCTTGTGGGCCTCGCTGCAAAATGCCTCTGCCGAGGCGCTGTCCCGCATGATGAGGATGCCCGTGTCATCCCCCGCCAGACTGCCCACCATCCCGGCGATCTCCATCCCGTCCAGGGCGGAGCAGGCCGCCGAGGCCAGCCCGGGCATGGTCTTGACCACCACCAGATTCTGGGCCGCCTCCACCGAGACCACCCCCCTCCTTGAAGATGTTCCGCAGCCGGCCCGCGGAGCTCTTTCCCTCCTGCTGGTCCGCTGCCACATAGCGGTAGCTGCCGGAGGGGGCCAGCTCCTTCACCAGCCGCAGCTGCTTGATGTCCCGGGAAATGGTGGCCTGGGTGGTGGTGAACCCCGCAGCTTCAGCTCAGCGAGCAGCTGCTCCTGGGTCTCCACATCCATCATGCGGATCACATTCAAAATCTCCGCCTGTCTCGCTTCGCTTCACAGCTCATACCCTCCCAGCTTCTGATAGATGATCTGATAAAAGTTCCGTTCCGTCAGCCGGATCAGCCGGGTGGACTGACGGGCACAGGAGAATCTCCACCCGCCCGTTCCGGTGATGCGCAGAGCCTTGCCCCCGTCCACCGCCAGGTACAGATGCTTCCGGCTCCCCCGGGGGAGCTGGACGGTGACCAGCCGCTCCGGCGCCAGCACCATGGACCGGGTGGACAGCTGGTGGGCGCACACAGGAGTGACGATGATGGCCTGGGAGGTGGGCTCCACGATAGGCCCGCCCGCTGACATGGAGTAGGCGGTGGAACCGGTGGGGGTGGAGACGATGACCCCATCCCCCATCAGGTTGGTGACCAGCACCCCGTCCGCCCGGACCTCCATCTCGGCCACCCGGGCCATGGAGTCCTTGGCGATCACCGCGCCGTTCAGGGCCAGGTCCTCCGAGAGCACCTTCTCCCCGGAGCACCCGGACGGAGAGCATCATCCGCTCCTCGGTCCGATACTCGCCGGCGGCCAGCAGGGTGAGCAGGCTCAGCTCGCCCCGCTCCAGCTCCGCCATAAAGCCCACGCTCCCCATGTTCACCCCCAGGATGGGCACGTCGTGGAGGGTGGCGTCCCGGGCCGCGTGGAGGATGGTCCCGTCTCCGCCGAAGCAGAGCAGCACATCCGCCCGCTTCAGCTCCTCCTCCATGCTGCCCAGCTTCACCTGCCGGGGCAGATCCAGCCGGTCCCCCTTCCTGGGGGCAAAGGGGAGGCAGAGGGCCGTCTCCCGCCCCGGCGTTGTTCAAGATCCTGCGGGCCTCCAGCGCCACCCGCAGGCCCCTGTCCCGATAGGGGTTGGAACTGAGCAGCACTCTCACGGCTGTCCCTCCTTCCCCTGGAGGGACCGGTGGGACTCCTCCACCAGCTCCCTCAGGTCTCCGGACCAGACCGGGCCCTCCCCTCGGTCCCCAGCCAGCCCAGGTATTCAATGTTGCCCTCCGGGCCGGTAATGGGGAAAAGGTGATATCCTTTACAGAAAATCCCGCCTCCCGGCATGGTCCAGGAAGTGCTCCAGCACCTCCAGATGGACCGCCGGGTCCCGAACCACCCCTTTTTTGCCCACCTTTTCCCGACCGGCCTCGAACTGGGGCTTGACCAGGCAGGCACCGCCTGGGCCCCCTCCCGCACCAGGGGGCGCATGGGGGCAGGATCAGTCGGAGAGAGATGAAGGCCACGTCCACGGAGAAGAAGTCCAGGGGCTCCGGGATCTGCTCCGCGGTAAGGTAGCGGGCATTGGTGCGCTCCATGCACACCACTCTGGGGTCGCTGCGCAGCCGCCAGTCCAGCTGGTTGTAGCCGGAGTCTACGGCGTACACCTTCTCCGCGCCCCGCTGGAGCATGCAGTCGGTGAAGCCGCCGGTGGAGGAGCCGATGTCGGCACACACCGCCCCTCCAGACGGATGGGCCAGCGCTCCACCGCCTTCTCCAGCTTCAGTCCCCCCGGCTCACATAGGCCAGGGTCCTGCCCCGCACCTCGATGGCACAGCCGGGCCCCACCTGGGTGCCCGCCTTGTCCACCTTCCGCCGTCCATCCACATAGACCTGCCCTGCCATGATCATGGCCTGGGCCTTCTGGCGGCTCTCCGCCAGTCCCCGGGCAGTCAGTTCAACATCCAGCCGCTGTTTTGTCAAATCGCAGCACCTCCATGGCCCGCTGGGCCAGCCCGGCTCCGTCCAGTTCCAGGAGCCGCTTCAATTCTCCCACGCTGCCGTGGGGGTAAAGGTATCGCCGGAGCTGCACAGCGCCACCCGGGCGCTGATGCCGGCCTGCTCCAGCGCGCAGGCGAGCCGCTCTCCCACGCTGCCGGCGGAGACGCTGTCCTCCGCCACCAGCAGGGCGCCCGTCCGGCGCACAGAGTCCAGCACCGGAGCGGCATCCAGCGGTGTAATGATGTTCAGCTTTACAACTTCCGCCTCTACGCCCCGCTCCTCCAGCAGCCGGGCCGCCTGGAGCACATCGTTGATCTCCACACCGTAGGACACCAGCGTGATGTGGGACCCCCGTCGCAGGACGGCCGCCGGGGCCCGGCCGCTGTCCTCCCGGTACTCCCCCGCCGCCCCGGGGATAGCGCACCGCCGCCGGCCCGTCCCAGCGCAGGACCGCCTCCCAGCATTGCGCCTTCAGCTCGGCAAAATTGGCGGGGGCATAGACCCGCATCCCAGGGACGCTGTTGAGATAGGACACGTCAAAGACCCCTGGTGGGTCTCGCCATCCTCCCCAACCAGCCCGGCCCGGTCCACTGCCAGCACCACATGCAGCCGGTCCAGAGCCACGTCGTGGAGGAGCATGTCATAGGCCCGCTGGAGGAAGGTGGAATAGACCGCCAAGACCGGGACCGCCCCTGCTTGGCCATTCCGGCGGCCATAGAGACTGCGCAGCCCTCGGCGATGCCCACGTCAAAAAAACGCTCCGGGAACTGGAGGGCAAAGTAATCCAGCCCAGTCCCGGTCTGCATAGCCGCCGTGACGGCGCAGACCCGCGGGTCCTCCTGGCCAGCCGGGCCACCTCCCGCCCAAACACGGAGGAGAAGCTGGCCCGCCCCTGCTTCAGGGGCTCCCCTGTCTCGGGATCAAAGGGGACACGCCGTGGTAGGCGTCGGGATTCTCCTCAGCAGGTGTGAAGTCTTTTTCCCTTTATGGTCCTGACATGGAGCAGGACCGGCTCCTTCAGGTCCCGGGCGTAGCGGAGGATCTCCGTCAGCTCCCGCAGGTCGTGGCCGTTCACCGGCCCCACATAGGTGAAGCCCATATTCTCAAACAGGCTGCACGGCAGCAGGCTCTCCTTCACCGCTTTCTTCAGCCGGTGGGTCACCCGGTAGATCTTCCGCCCGAACCAGGTGGCGTTCATCACCTTCCGGTAGTACTTCTTGAAGGTGAGGTACTGGGGCTTCAGGCGCTGGCGGGCCAGGTGCTCCGCCACGCCGCCCACGTTCTTGGTGATGGACATGCCGTTGTCGTTGAGGATGACCAGCAGCTGGCCCCTGCTCTGCCCCGCGGTGGTGGACAGGCCCTCATAGGCCAGTCCGCCGGTGAGCGCTCCGTCTCCGATGAGAGCCAGCACCCGGTAGTCCTCCCCAGCATGTCCCTGGCCCGGGCCATCCCCACCGCCACCGCCACGGAGTTGGAGGCGTGTCCGGCGATGAAGGCATCGTGGACGCTCTCCACCGGCTTGGGGAAGCCGGCGATGCCGCCGAGCTGCCGGATGGTGGACATCTGCTCCCGCCGGCCTGTGAGCATCTTGTGTGGGTAGCTCTGATGGCCCACGTCAAAGACCAGGCGGTCCTGCCGGGTGTCAAACACCCGGTGGATGGCCACCGTAAGCCCACCACACCCAAGTTGGAGGCCAGGTGCCCACCGGTCCGGGCTACGTCCCGGATCAGCTCCTGCCGGAGCTGGCCGCACAGCTCCCGGGCCTCCTGGTCCCCCATCCCCGCCAGGATGGGGCCATATGAGGTTGTTTTGTCTCTCTTATCCAAAAAAAAAAATCCCTCACAGCTTCCTGGGCGGCGCCGCAGCGCCTCCCTCCCGGTTTACCAGATCATGGGGCCGGTGATGCCAATGGCCGTGCCCAGCAGAGCCCCCCATCAGCACCTGGGGGAGCGTGTGGCCCAGGTGCTCATTCAGCTTTTTTTTGGGCTTGAGCTCCTCCGGCATCTCCTTCCAGTGGGCCATCACATAGTGGAGCACCTTGGCCTGCTCCCCCAGCGGCCCGGCGCACATTACAGGCGTCGTACATCACCACCAGGGCCACCACCGCCGCCAGGGAGAACAGGGGCGCCTGCCAGCCGTAGATCTGCCCGATGGACGCCGTAGCCGCGCAGATGAAGGAGGGGAGCTGGGCATGTCGCCGCTGCCTACCATCCGTTTCAGGTCCAAGTTCCGGTTCACGACCAGATTGGCCACTGTCTTGATCAGCTGGGCCAGGAACCACGCCAGGATGGACAGATCCAGCACCAGATTTCCCGTTAAAAACCGGTACGCCCCTCAAACATTTGCCTTCACTCCCTTCTGTCCCGTCTGTTTTCACTTCCGCCGGGAGGCCAGCTCCCGGGCCAGCCAGATGAGGAAGTCCGGCTGCGGGAATCCGTTCAGTGCGGACACTGCCTCCTCCGTCAGCTGCTCCACCAGCGCGCCGCTCCCCTCCAGTCCCCAGGGCCGTGACGAAGGTGCTCTTCTCTCTGGAGCGGTCCGAGCCCACCGGCTTGCCAAACTCCTCGGTGGTGCCCGTCACGTCCAGCATGTCGTCCCGGATCTGGAAGGCCCGGCCCAGCTTCTGAGCATAGCGGGCCACGGCCCGCCGCTGCTCCGGGCTCCCCCGCGGCAATACACCCCAGCTCCGCCGCGGCGGAGATCAGGGCGCCGGTCTTCAGGCTCTGGAGCAGCTCCAGCTCACTCAGGGACAGGCTCCGCCCCTCCCCCGCCATATCCAGCACCTGTCCCCCCACCATGCCGGAGGGACCGGCCGCCCGGGAGAGGCAGTCCACTCCCTCTGCCATCTGCTCCGGGAGAGCAGATCCCGCCGGGCAGTCAGCATCTGAAAGGCCGCGGTGAGCAGGCCGTCCCCGGCCAGAATAGCCGTGGCCTCGCCATACACCACGTGGTTGGTGGGGCGGCCCCGGCGCAGGTCGTCGTCGTCCATGGCGGGCAGGTCGTCGTGAATGAGGGAAGTAGGTATGCACCATCTCCACCCCGCAGGCAAAGGGCAGGGCCCGCTCCGGGTCGCCGCCGCACAGGCGGCAGCACTCCAGGGTCAGCACGGGCCGGACCCGCTTCCCCGCCATCAGGCTGTACTCCATGGCCTCCTGGAGGTCCGCGTACCGGTCGTCCTCCCGGAATATGGCCCCCAGGGCCTCCTCGATCCGCTTCTGGTCGCCGGCCAGCCGGCGCTCAAATTCCAGGCTCATATCACAGTTCTCCTCCAAAGGGCTCCTCCCGGGGCTGTCCGTCCTCCTGCGGTGAGCAGGGTCACCTTCTGCTCCGCCTGGTCCAACTGCTTGGTACACTCCCGCAGCAGCTTGGCCCCCTCCTCGAACAGGGTCATGGCCTGTTCCAGGGGGGCGTCCCCCCTGCTCCAGCAGGCCCACGATCTCCTCCAGCCGGGCCATGGACTGCTCAAAATCCAGCTTTTTCCCGCCATCACAGGCACTTCCTTTCCTCCACCCGGCACGCCAGGCTGCCGTCCGACAGGCGCAGCTCCAGCCGCTCTCCCGGGGCCGCATCCTTGACAGAGGCGATCAATGTTCCATTCTCATTTCGGGCGATGGAGTAGCCCCGGCCCAGCACCTTCAGCGGGCTCATGGCGTCCAGCGCCGCGCTGTCCCGGGCCAGGCGCTCCCGCGCCCGGGACAGGATCTGTCCGGCCCCGTGTCCCAGCCGCTGTCCCTGGTAGTCCAGCAGCAGCCTCCGGTCCCGGAAATAGGCCCCCGGGTCGGTGAGCATCCGGCTGCGGCCCAGCCGCTCCAGATCCTTCCTGCGCCGGGCCAGCAGGCTGCCGGTCCCCTTCTCCAGCCGCTTGGCCAGCCCGTCCAGCCAGGCGTACAGCTCATTCTGGTCGGGCACGGCCAGCTCGGCGGCGTTGGAGGGAGTGGCCGCCCGCAGGTCGGCCACAAAATCAGCGATGGTCACGTCGGGCTCATGGCCTACGGCGGAGATCACCGGGATGCGGCAGCGGTAGATGGCCCGGGCCACGATCTCCTCGTTAAAGGCCCACAGGTCCTCCATGGACCCGCCCCCCGGCCCGTGATGATCAGGTCGGCGGCTTGATGGAGGTTGGCCCAGTCCAAGGCGGCGGCGATCTCCTCCGCCGCCCCCTCCCCTGCACCCGCACCGGCAGGACGCGCACCTGGGCCAGGGGGGTATCTGGCCCCCAGGATGCGCAGCATGTCCCGCACCGCCGCCCCTGCCGGAGAGGTGATCAGGGCGATGCGCCGGGGATAGGCGGGCAGAGGCCGTTTGTGGGCCTGGTCGAACAGGCCCTCCCGCAGCAGCTTCTCCTTCAGCTGCTCAAAGGCTACGTGCAGGTCCCCCGCTCCCTCCGGGGTCAGGCGGACGCAGTACAGCTGATACTGCCCGTCCCGTGGGAACACGGTGATCCGCCCGGCGGCGATGACCTGCATCCCGTTCTCCGGGCGGAAGCGCAGGAGGCGGCGTCCCCCCGGAACATGACGCACCGCAGTGCCCCCTGGCTGTCCTTCAGCGTAAAATAGTGGTGCCCGGAGGGATACATCTTATAGTTGGACAGCTCCCCCCGCACCAGCAGGCCGGAGAGGAGCCGGTCCCGGTCCATCCAGCTCTTGATATAGCCGCTTACCTGGGAGGGACTGAGGATGGTCTCTTCTCTCATGCCAGCTCCCTCCCTCCAGGGCCCGTCGGGTCAGGATGGCCACCCCATGGCGTTGTCCGTGGAGTAGCAGGGGCTGGGCGAACAGGGCGCCGCAGCTCCTCCTCTCCATGGCGGCCCGCAGCTGTCGGTTGGAGGCCACACCGCCGGAGCACAGCACCGGCAGGCCGGGGCAGCGGCGCTGGGCCTCCTGGGTGGCCCGGAGGACCACGCTGCACACCGTGTCCAGGGTGAAGCGGGCCACGTTGGCCGGGGCCTCTCCCTCCGCCAGCAGTCTCTTCACCTGATTCTCCATCCCGGACAGGGAGAACGTGAGGTCCTTCAGCTTCACGCGGTAACAGGCATCCGCCTGAGGATAGAGCTCGTCCAGCGCTTTTGCCAGCTGGGAACTGAAGCCCCAGCAGGACGCCGGTGCGGTCGATGAGCTGGCCAGCGGAGATGTCGCTGGTCCCGCCCAGCTTCTCCGCCGCCACATTGGTCCCCCTGGGGCCGGACCAGCAGCAGCTCGGTGGTGCCGCCGGACAGGTGCCAGGCCAGGAAGGGACCGTCCAGCAGGTCCGTCCGCCCGGCGGACCAGGCCGCCGCCGCCAGGTGCCCCTGCTGGTGGGAGCAGGCAGAAAACGGCACCCCCAAGGGCGGCGGCCAGCGCCCTTCCATGGGACTCCCCCGCCAGGAAGCAGGGCATGTAGGAGCCCTCCACAGTCCGGGGCCGGGTGCTGGCCCCCCCACTGCCTTCAGGTCCCGGAGCAGTCCGCGGCCCTCCAGCTCCTCCAGCAGCGCCGGGAGCTGCTTCACATGCTGGAACAGGGCGTCGCTCTGCCGCAGCCCCAGCTCTCCGGGGCGGACCGCCCAGCAGGCGGCCGGCGTTGCAGCCACCCGCCCCGTCAAAGACGGCGGCGGAGGTGGTATAGTTGCTGGTATCCAGTCCCAGAACCGGCATGGTCATTCCTCCGGCTCCTCCGGCCCCGCCGCTTCCTCCTCCTTCTTTTTCCGGCTTGGGGCGGAATCGGCAAACTGCCCGGACAAAGGAGCCCAGGATGCCGTTGATAAAGGAGACCACCTCGGCCGGCTCATAGTTCTTGGCGATCTCCACCGCCTCGTTGATGGCGGCGGAGTTGGGGATCGCCGGCATATACAGCACCTCATACATGGCGGTGCGCATCACCGCAGCCGCCATGGGGGGATGCGGGCAAAGCTCCAGCCCACGGAATAGCGGGAGATGTAGTCATCCAGCTCCGGCCCGTGGACATAGACCCCTGTACCAGATCCCGGATGTACTGCCGCTGCTTCTCGTTGGGAAACTGGGCGTAGAGGGGCTCCTCCTCCTCCCCAGCTGTGCGAACCGCTCCCGGGTCATCTCGTGCTCCAGCAGCTCCTCCGCGCTGCGGCTGCCAAAGCCCAGTTCATAGATCATATGCACCGCGACCTCACGGGCGTTGCTTCTCGTCATTGTGTGATCCCTCCGTCACTTGGGCCCTCTGTCCCAATCTTTCTCTCTGGCCCGCGTCTCCCCGGGGCTGACTTTTCATCCAGATCCATTATATACATGTATATACAAAAAGGAAAAACCCTAAAATATGTTTTACGGATTTTTCTCCCGGGTTCCGGGCGCTGCGCCTCACGGCGTCTCCTCCCGCTCCTCTGGGACGCTGAGCAGCTGGACCAGCTGGTGGTAGAGCTGCTCCGGCGCCTGTTTGAAGCGGGCGGCCGCCCGCCCCCTGTCCCGCCGCGGGCATCAGCAGGCTCAGCTCCAGCAGGGGGCCGCTGTCGTCCGCCAGCCGCAGTCGCACCGTGCACGTCCCGTCCGGGTTTGGGAGCACCTCCCTGCACCTGCTGCTCCCCGCATCAGGGTCTCATTCACCCGCACCAGATTGTCGTCGCACCGGCGGCGCACCGAGTATGGCGGGCTGCTCTCACAGATCTCGCTGGTGCGCCGCCCCTTCTCCGTGATGGCGTAGCGCTCCCCTCCCGGCTCAGGTGCTCCGTCTCCACCAGATGCTCCACCGCCTGCGTCAGGGAGAAATAGTCCACCCCGGCGTCGCACAGCGCCAGCTCCAGAAGCTGAAGGAACGTGATCGGCGCCGCAATGCGGGCCATAATATACAGAACCAGCAGCTTCAGATCCATCTCATCCTGAATAAATCCCATCCGGGCCATCCAAGCACACCTCTCTCTTCTGCCCCGGCCCTGGCGGGCCGGCGGCGTCCCGACGCCGCTCCACCTTTGGTGGGAACGTGCCCATGGTCTTTCTATTTTATTATAGAACAAAACGCGCGAAAGGACAACCCCGCATTTCCGGCTCCTCTGGCACCATCCCGCCTGTCGGTCATAGTATGGTATGGAAGCCCTTCACTTCCGGCGGGTCCGGCACCCCCGTGCCCGTCCACTCCACTCAATCTGACGAGGAGGTATCCATATGCCTGAAAAGGTCGCGCCCGGTCCCGTGAGCGATGATCGCTGCATCCGGGAGGCCGTGTGCATACACACAGAAAAAAATTTTTTTGATTCCTGCAAAGATAAAGACTGCATTGAGGATCTGCGGGTCATCCCACCTGCGGGTCGCAGGAGGTCCTTGACCGGGCCCTGTCGGTCAAGGCCGGGACAGCCGAGCTGCTGTACGCCTACATCGATGTGGAACCCGTAGGGTTCAACCGCGGGTTCTATACCGTGGATGTGCGGTATTTTTACCGGATCACCGCTGATGCGTTCATCGGGGCCGCCCGCCCCATCGAGGTATGCGGTCTGGCCGTATTTGACAAGCGGGCCATCCTGTTCGGCAGCGAGGGGGGCGCCAAGTCCTTCAGCCCGACTCCCCCAGCGTGTGCAGCTGCCAGGATCTGATGGGCAGCAGTCTCCCCACCGCACACGTGGAGGCCATTGCCTACAAGAGGCCGTGTCCGGGCCACCGGCGTCAAAAGCTGGTTGACAGATCCCGCTCTCTCCTCTATACTCCCAGATACACCCCTGACATCCCCTGTATCCCGTTCCCGTCCCCTGGGCCGCGGGAGAACCGGAGCTTTTTTATCACACGATAATAAAAGGAGGACTCACCCATGGATCAGATGGAGATCCGGCAGCTCGTCGCCCGGCAGAGGGCCTATTTTCAGAGCGGTGCGACCCCTGCCGGCCAGGGCGCGCGTTGAGGCCCTCCGCGCCCTGAGGTCCGCAGTGGCTGCCCGGGAGGAGGAGCTGAACGACGCCCTCCGGTCCGACCTGGGCAAGAGCGCCTTTGAGAGCTATATGTGCGAGGTGGGCATGGTCCTCAGTGAGCTGACCTATATGATCCGCCGCACCCCCGCCTTCGCCGCTGACCGCCGGGTCAGGACCCCTGGCCCAGTTCGCCGCCCGGAGCTATGTCAAGCCCTCCCCTACGGCACCGTCCTCATCATGAGCCCGTGGAACTACCCCCTGCTCCTCACCCTGGACCCCTGATCGATGCCCTGGCCGCCGGAAACACTGCGGTGGTCAAGCCCAGCGCATACTCCCCGCCACCAGCCGGGTCATCGCCCGGCTCCTGGCGGAGTGCTTTCCCCGAGCATGTCTCGGTGGTCACCGGAGGCAGGCAGGAGAACGCCTGCCTGCTGGAGCAGAAGTTCGACTATATCTTCTTCACCGGCAGCCAGGCGGTGGGCCGGGAGGCCCTGCTCCACGCCGCTCAGTACCTCACGCCGGTCACCCTGGAGCTGGGAGGAAAGAGTCCCTGCATCGTGGACGAGACTGCGGATCTGAAGCTGACCGCCCGGCGCATCGTCTTTGGAAAATACCTCAACTGCGGCCAGACCTGCGTGGCCCCCGACTATCTCCTCTGCCAGGCGAGCGTCAAGGACGCCCTGCTGGAGGAGATCGTCCGGCAGATCACTGTCCAGTTCGGCCCCGCCCCCTGGACAGCCCCAGCTACGGAAAGATCGTCAACCAGAAGCACTTCCAGCGCCTGCTGGGGCTGATCCAGCCGGAAAAAAGTGGTGTGCGGCGGCACCTGGCAGGAGGAGGCCCTGCGCATCGCTCCCACGGTGATGGACGCCGTCACCTGGCAGGACCCGGTTATGGGGGAGGAGATCTTCGGCCCCATCCTCCCCGTCCTCACCTTCTCCCACATCCCGGAGGTGCTGGAGCTGCTGAAGGACCGGCCCAAGCCCCTGGCCCTCTACCTGTTCTCCAGGAACAAAGGGCACATTCGCGCCGTGACAGAGCGCTGCTCCTTCGGCGGGGGCTGCGTCAACGACGTGGTCATCCACCTGGCCACCAGCGCCATGGGCTTCGGCGGGGTGGGCGAGAGCGGGATGGGGGCCTACCACGGCAGGGTGGGCTTCGAGACCTTCTCCCACCGGAAGAGCATCGTGGACAAAAAAGACCTGGATGGACCTGCCCATGCGCTACCAGCCCTATCTGCCCTCCACGAGAAGCTGATCCGCCGCTTCCTCCGCTGATCCCTCCGCCCCTCCGCCCTGACGGCCCGGAGGGGCTTTTTGCCCCGCCAGGGATATCTCCTCCGCCGCCCCCATACACATGACTGGGGTGATCGATATGCTGCACTATACCTTTTTTCCACAGGACCAAAAGACGCTGGAGCGGCTGCTGTCCCAGCTGATCGCCGCCAGACTCCTCGCCCCGCCCCGGAAGGAGGACAGGAGATGAGGGATGGTGGGTACGGCCGGGTCAGCACCGACCACGAGGAACAGCGGGACAGCCTGGAGCACCAGCAGGCCTTTTTCCAGGACTTCGCCCGGGCCAGGGGCCACCCTGGTCCGGGTCTATGCCGACCAGGGGATCTCAGGCAAGTGGCTGAAAAAGCGGGACGGCTTCCTCCAAATGCTCCGGGACGCGGAGCGGGGGAGTTTGAGCTGGTGGTGGTCAGGACATCTCCCGCTTCGCCCGGAACACCGTGGACTCCTGGAGAGCATCCGCAGGCTGAAGGCCCTGGGCATCGAGTGCATCTTTGTCAACAACTCCCTCAAGGTGCTGGGGGAATCGGAATTCATCGTCACCATCATGGCGGCCATCGCCCAGGAGGAGAGCGCCAACCTGTCCAAGCGGGTGAAGTTCGGGAAGGACATCACCTCCCGGAAGGAGGGTGCCCCCCCGCATCTACGGCTACGACCGGCTGGACAACTTCACCCTCCGGATCGTCCCGGCGGAGGCGGAGGTGGTGCGGGAGATCTTCCGCCTCTACCTCCAGGGCCTGGGCTGCCGGAAGATCGCCCAGGCTCTGGAGGAGCGGGGGGCGTCCACCAAACTGGGGGCAGCTGGAACAGCCGCGGGGTGCGCCGCGTCCTGAAAATCCCATCTACTGCGGTCATTATGTCAACCACAAATACACCGTGAGCGACTTCCTCTCCGGCCAGATCCAGCGTCTCCCTCCGGACATGCACTACCACCACGACAGGCCGGAGTGGGCCATCGTCTCCCCTGACACCTTTCAGGAGGCGGCCCGGCTGATGGAGCAGCGTCGGCGGAAGTCCGGCTCCGCCCTCCCACCCGATACAGCGGCCGCTACCCCTCTCCACCCTCATCCGCTGCCAGAGCTGCGGCCGCACCCTTCACCCGCCGCCGGGTGGCCTACCTCCGGGCGGCAGTATGTCTACTGGCACTGCCCCATCCACAGCGAGTATGCTGGCAGCCGCTGCGGCAACGGCACCATCCTCCCGGAGGAGGGGCTGCTGGACCAGCCCGGGCCTGGCTGGCGGCCCAGATCTCCTCCCCGCCGCGCTGGCGGAGGCGGTACGCCTCCGGCTGGACGCCCGCTCCTCCCGGCCTGCGGAGGACCCCTGCCGCCGCTCTCCGGCGCCGTCTGGACCAGTTGGAGGGCCAGCGTGCCCGCTATCTGGAGCTCTACGCCGGCGATCTGCTCTCCATGGAGGAACTGCGCCGGCGGCTGCGGCTCCTGGCGGAGCAGGAGCGCCCGCCTCCGGGAGGATCTGGACCGGCTGACGCGGGACCCGCCCCGGGATCTGGAGGCGGAGATCACGGAGCAGGTCCGCCGCGTCCTCTCCTGGAGGACATCACCAACGGGGAGCTGCGGCAGCTGATCGACCGCATCACGGTGAGCGAAAAGGGGATGTGTCCATCTACCCCGCCCGGCCGGCGGAGGAGCCTCCCGCCGCCCCAGGTGCTTTTTGTAGGCAATGGCTGAGGCCGTGGACCCCATCATCCTGAACATGAAGCTGGTAGACGTATGCCAGTGCCGCCCCTGCGACTGTTCCCTCACCGAGATCCCCCAGGCCATCCTGGACTGCTTCGGGGACTCCCTCACCCAGGGCGGCGACGTACACCGCCTGTACGTCACCCTGGGCCAGTTCTCCATCATCCGCCTGGGCGGGACACCCAGCTGCTCATGCCGGTGTACGACTACTGCATGCCCGAGAAGGAGTGCGCCTGCGGCAGCGACTGCAGCCAGGAGGACCCCTGCGAGGTCTTCCGGCAGGTCAAGTTCCCCGTGGACGAATTCTTCCCGCCCAACAGCAGCTGCAGCCGCAACTGCTCCCGCAGCTGCTGAGCCCCCAAAACCTCCCCTCCTGCCGGAGGGGGAGGTTTTTCTTGCAGTCCCTCCCAAATTGTGCTATGGTAGCTCCAGTCTATTTGATGCAGGAAAGAGGAGATCCTGATGAGAAGATCAGACAGAGCCCGGGACCGGAGCTTTGCCTTTGACGTGATCGACCGCTGCGGGCACGGCGTCGCCGCCCTCTCCACCGGCGGAGAGGGCCCCTACTGCATCCCCCTCTCTCTGGTGCGGGTGGGGGACGACCTGTTTTTCCACTGCGCCCTGGAGGGCCCAAGCTGGACCTGCTTCGCCGGGACCCCAGGGTGTGCGTCACCTTTGTGGCCGCCGACCAGCCCGCCTACCTCCCGGAGAGCAACATGTACACCACCTTCTTCCAGAGCGCCGTGGTCACCGGCACCGCCTTTGAGGTCACAGACCCCGGCCAGAAGACCGCTGCCCTGCGGGCCCTGTGTGAAAAGATGACCCCCGGACATATGGAGGGCTTTGAGGAGGCCGTCCGCCGCAGCCTGCCGTCCACCGCCGTCTGGGGCATCCATATGGAGGAGGTCACAGGCAAGGAGAAGGCGCGGAAGCGGTAAAGATCCCGGAAGCCTCAAAAGCCTCGGCGCCCCGATGATTCGGAGCGCCGAGGCTTTTCTCACATCAGTGGGGCGAAGATGCGCAGGACGCTGCGATAGAGTTGGACCAGGATGTTCAGGTGCCTGGCCCGACGCAGGCTGATGGCCTCGCACTGCTCCAGGGTCTTCTCAAAGTCCGCCTTGATGTCCGCGATGCAGGGGGGCATCACACAGCCAGACACCGTCCTCAAAGTGGAGGAAGAAAGGGCTGCGGTAGTCCAGGTTCAAGGTGCCCACCGTGGCATACCGCCCGTCCACCACAAAGTTTTTGGCGTGGATGAAGCCCGGCGTGTACTCGTAGATCTTCACCCCCGCCTCCAGCAGAGGCGGATAGTGGGCCCTGGTCACCTCGAACACGGAGCGCTTGTCCGGGATGTGGGGGGTGATGATGCGCACATCCACCCCCCGCTTTGGCGGCGTTGCACAGGGCCGTGTTGGTGGCCACGTCCACGATCAGATAGGGCGTGGTGATATAGATATAGTCCCGGGCCCGGGAGATCATGTTCAGGTACACCGCCTGCCCCACTTTCTCGTGGTCCAGGGGCGTATCCGTGTAGGGCTGGACCCAGCCGGAGCCGGGGGAGCCGGGGCATGGACTCGGGCCGGAACAGGTCGAAGTCCTCCTCCCAGCCGGAGCAGTAGTCCCACATGGACAGGAACATGACGGTCATGGACCACACCGCCTCCCCCGCAGGAGGATGGCGCTGTCCTTCCAGTGGCCGAACCGCACCCGGCGGTTGATATACTCGTCCGCCAGGTTCATCCCCCGGTGAAGCCCACCTTCCCATCGATGATGCACAGCTTCCGGTGGTCCCGGTTGTTCATCCGCAGTGTCAGCACCGGGACCAGCCGGTTGAACACCCGGCACTGGATGCCCCGGGCCGCCATCTGGTCATTATAAGTGCGGGGCAGGGTGAACATGCAGCCGAAGTCGTCATAGATCAGCCGCACCTCCACCCCGGCGGCGGCCTTCCGCTCCAGGATGTCCAGGATGGCGTTCCAGCACTCCCCTCCTGGAGGATGAAATACTCCAGGAAGATGTAACGCTCCGCCTTCTCCAGCTCCTCCAGCATCCGCACGAAAGCCAGGTCGCCCACCGGGAAATACTCGGTCCGGGTGTTGGTGTAGGCGGGGCAGGAGGCGTACCGCTCCAGATAGCGGATCTGGCCCACCGCGTCCTCATCCAAATGGGTCAGCCTGTCCGCCTTGAAATCCCCCCGCAGCACCTCGTTGCTGCGCTCCTGCCCTTCATCTTCCGGCGGGTCCGCTCAGAGATCCGGTTGCCGCCCAGCAATAGGTAGAGGATGCCCCCGAACACCGGGAACGGCAGGATCACCACCAGCCAGGCGATCTTATAGCCCGGCTCGCTGCGGTCACTGACGATCCACACCGTAGCCAGGAAGCTGACGAAGATGCAGAACCAATAGAAGTAGTCAAAATGGGCGGTAAATTCGTTGACCATCACGAACAGCACCGCGACCTGGGCCACCAGGGCCAGCCCCGCCAGCACGGAGCGGTGGAAGATGATATATTTGATTTTTCTCCATTTCATGTTGGAAGCGCCTCCTGCCCCGTCTCTCTTTCTCTCCGGGAGGTGGGTCACTGGACCACTACGTTCTCCCCCCAGCCGCTCCCGCAGGTCGGCCAGCAGGGAGGGGTGTATCATACAGTATCCCTTGGACTGCTTCCGGATATCCTGGTAATACAGCACCACCGGCTGCTCCCCCGGGAAAAAGGAGAGGGCCAGCTTCACCTTTCGGGTCCTGGGATCGTCCAGGCCGGGCAGGCGGATGAAGAGCTTCCCGCTCCCCCGCCTCCCGCCGCTCCTCCGCCTCGGGTGTGTCCAGGGGGCGGATCTCGTCCGCCATCAGCTGGGGCTCCTTCTCGTCCCGGACGGAGATCCTGCCGCTGGCCAGGATGGCCTGGTTCTCCCGGATGTATCCGCCGCTCTGGTCCAGGGCGCGGGCAAAGACCAGCAGCTCCATCCCCCCGGTGTCGTCCTCCAGGCTGACATAGGCCATCAAGGTATTGTTCCGGGTGGTCCTGGTTTTATATGTGGAGATCACGCCAGCCACCTTCACCATCTGGCCGTCCCGGTAGACGGTGGGACCGTCCTCCCGGGCGAAGTCGCTCAGAATGGAGCCGATGGTCACCGCCCCCCTGCGGCGGGCCGCCTCCCGATAGGCGTCCATAGGGTGGCCGGTGAGGTAGAGACCGGTGACCTCCTTCTCCATGGTCATCAGCTGCTGGGGGGTGTACTCAGGGATATTGGCCAGGTGGAGAGCCGGCAGGGCCGCCTGCTCCGCCTCCCCGCCCCCCATTCCGAACAGGTCCAGCTGGCCCTCCACGTTCCGCTTGCGGCTGGCGGCGATGCCGTCCAGCACCTGGCCATAGACCTGGATCAGTTGGGAGCGGCGGTAGCCCATGCGGTCAAAGGCTCCGGCCTTGATGAGACTTTCCACCACCCGGCGGTTGAGGTCATAGTCAAACATCCGGTCGCAGAAGTCCATAAAGTCTGTAAAGGGGTCCACCCTTGCTCCGCTCTTCCAGCAGGCTGTTGATGACGCTCCGGCCCACACCCTTCAGGGCCACCAGACCGAAGCGAATACCCCCTCGGACACGGCAAAATCCGCCTCCGACTCGTTGATGTCCGGGGCAGCAGAGCGATGTTCCACTCCTTGCACTCGGCGATGTACTCGGCCACCTTTTCCGTGGAGTCCAGCACGGAGGTGAGCAGGGCGGCCATATACTCCTTGGGGTGGTGGCACTTAAACCACGCGGTCTGATAGGCCACCACCGCATAGCACACCGCATGGGCCTTGTTGAAGGCGTAGTTGGCGAAGTCGTAGATCTCGTCGTAGATGCTCTGGGCCACGTCCTCGGGGATGCCGTTGGCGGCGCAGCCGGCGATGCTTCGCTCCGGGTCCCCGTGGAGGAAGGCGGCCCGCTCCCGCTGGATGTCCTTCACCTTTTTCTTGGACATGGCCCGGCGCACCATGTCGGCCTGCCCCAGAGAGAAACCCGCCAGCTCCTGGAAAATCTGAATGACCTGCTCCTGGTAGACGATGCAGCCGTAGGTGTTGGCCAGGATGGGCCGCAGAGCGGGTGCTTGTAGGTGACCTTCTCCGGGTTCTGCTTGCAGGCGATGAACCGGGGGATGGAGTCCATGGGGCCGGGGCGGTACAGCGCGATGATGGCGGTGATGTCCTCGATGGTCCGTGGCTTGAGCCCCACGCACACGCCGGTCATGCCCGCGGACTCCACCTGGAACACGCCGGAGGTACGCCCCTCAGAGAGCATCTGGAAGGTGGCCGGGTCATCCTCCGGGATCTGGCTGGTGTGGAAGTCCGGGTGGCTGCGCCGGACCAGCCGGGCCGCGTCGTCCAGCACCGTCAGGTTCCGCAGGCCCAGGAAGTCCATCTTCAGAAGGCCCAGCTCCTCCAGTGTGGTCATGATGTACTGCGTGACTACCAGGTCGTCGTTTTTGGCCAGGGGGACATAATCGCTCACCGGCCGGCTGGTGATAACCACACCGGCGGCGTGTGTGGAGGTGTTCCGGGGCATCCCTTCGATGGCCATGGCGGTATCGATGAGCTTTTTTCACCTGAGGGCTGCCGTCGTAGGACTCCTTGAGCTGCTTGGACAGCTTCAGGGCGTCCTTCAGGGTGATGTGCAGGGCCCCCGGCCCGCTGGGGATCTGCTTGGCCAGGGCGTCCACCTCGGCGTAGGGGAAAGTTGAGCACCCGGCCCACGTCCCGCACCGCCCCCCGGGCGGCCATGGTGCCGAAAGTGACGATCTGGGCCACGTGGTCCGCCCCGTACTTTTGGGCCACGTAGTCGATGACCTCCTGCCGGCGGCGGACGCAGAAGTCGATGTCGATATCCGGCATGGAGACGCGCTCAGGGTTCAGAAAGCGCTCGAAATAGAGGCTGTACTTCACGGGGTCCAGGTCGGTGATGTTCAGGCAGTAGGACACCATGGACCCCGCCGCCGAGCCGCCCCCCGGCCCCACGGGGGGATGCCGTGGCCCTTGGCGTAGGCGATGAAGTCGGAGACAATGAGGAAGTAGTCCACAAATCCCATCTTTCCTATCATCCCGAGCTCATAGCGCAGCTTGTCCAGATACTCCTGGGGCTGGGAGGGGTAGCGCCAGCGAAGCCGTCCATGCACAGCTTCTCGAAGTAGGCGTCCCCATCGGTCCACCCTCGGGCAGCTGGAAGTGGGGCAGGTGGTACTTGCCGAACTCGAACTCCACGTTGCACAGCTGGGCGATCTTCACGGTGTTCTCCAGGGCCTCCGGGTAATTGGGAAAGAGGGCGGCCATCTCCGCCTCGGTCTTCACGTAGAACTCCTCGGTCTCGAACTTCATCCGGTTTGGGTCATCCACCGTCTTGCCCATCTGGATGCACATGAGGATGTCCTGCATCTCCGCGTCCTCTTTCCGCAGATAGTGGGCGTCGTTGGTGGCCACCAGGGGGATGCCCGTCTCCTCGTGCAGCCGGATCAGCCCCCGTTCACCTGGCGCTGGACCGGGATGCCGTGGTCCTGGAGCTCCAGATAGTAGCCATCCGCGCCGAACAGTTCCCGCATCTCCAGGGGCAACCTCTTTGGCCTTGTCATAGTCCCCTGCAGCCAGCAGCTTGGGCACCTCGCCCCCAGGCAGGCGGAGCAGGCGATCAGCCCGCCGCAGTGCTCCCGCAGCAGGTCCAGGTCGATGCGGGGCTTGATGTAAAAGCCCTCCAGGAACGCCTGAGAGACCATGTAGGAGAGATTGCGGTAGCCCTCCTCATTCCGGCACAGCAGGACCAGGTGGTGGAAGGAGGAGTCGAACTCGTGGACCTTCTGGAAGCGGGTCCGGCCCCTGGGAGCCACATAGACCTCACAGCCGATGATGGGCTTGATGCCCGCCTCCTTGCATGCCTTGTAGAAATCCACCACCCCGTACATGACCCCGTGGTCTGTGATAGCCACCGCGTCCTGTCCGATCTCCCGGACCTGCTCCACCAGCTTCTTGATGCGGCAGGCGCCATCCAGAAGGGAGAATTCCGTATGCAGATGTAAGTGGACAAAGGCCATAAGCCCCTCCTTCTTCTCCGGAAAAGACGCAAACAAATTTGGAGCAGGACCTCTTGCTGCCTCTTTTTCTCTGTCGGTCAGGTCTGTTCTTCTCAAATCCTATACAGCAGGGCGGCCCCACGGAGACGCCGGTCGGGGCCGCCCCGCGGCACACATCACAAAGAGTCTCTATTTCGAAGGACCTTCTCCAGCGGCTTTCCCTTTGCCAGCTCGTCGATCAGCTTGTCCAAATACCGGATCTTCCGCATCAGTGGGTCCTCGATCTCCTCCACCCGGACGCCGCAGACGGTCCCTGTGATCTTCCCGCAGCTGGGGTTCATCCGGGGCGCTTCCCGGAAAAAAGGTCCCATAGTCTATGTCCAGGCTGAGCTGCCGCTCCAGGCCCGCCCGGTCGTATCCGGTCAGCCAGCAGATGACCTCATCCACCTCCTGCCGGGTGCGGCCCTTCCGCTCCGCTTTTGGCCGTCAGCAGTGGATATATCTTCGACAGCTTCATGGCGAATACTTTTTCCTGTTCCATATCATCCTCCGCCGCCTTTTTCAAGGGTCTCCCCTGCCAGATGGCATATCGTCCAAAGGCCTCCATTTATTCCCCGCGGCTCCTCCGCTTTGCTATCATGCCCGCTGTGATCTGACACAGCCGGGTAAACAGGTATCCCAGGGCCGCGCCGATAAAGTTCAGGATGGAGTCGTCCACATCTGCCGCGCCGGTGGCGGTCACCCACTGGATGTACTCCACGCCGCAGGACACCAGCGCGGCCAGGGGCAGAAAGGTCCAGAAGTGGCGCATAGGCCGGAACATCACCGGCATCAGCACCCCAGCGGCACCAAAATCACCACATTGCCCAGCAGATTGGTCACGCTGACAAAGCTGCCCGTCCGCCGGTAGTAGATGATATAGTTTCGGATGGTGTGGAAGGGCTCCAGATTCACAGCCCCGCCATAGCCCCGGTCCAGGTGGAACAGCCCGCCGAAAACAGCAGCACCGACAGGATGCACAGGTAGTAGAGCAGGGACCCACAGGGCCCCCGTGCGGTAACGCCGCCGCTGCTCTCCCCGCAGCTTCCTCAGACGCAGCAGCACCCCGGTCCCTGCCAGCAGCACGGTCAGGATGGGGATCGCCATCTGCACCGGGAGCGAGAGCCTGTCCCCCAGGATCAGCCAGAACAGGTTGACGGCTCCGGCGGTCAGATAACAAATCAAGGTCATAGATCTCTCCCGTGGTATCAGATAGTTTTGCCGGGCCCCGCCCCTCGCCCCGGGCCTGCCCCAGCTCCACCAGCTTACGCAGCCGATGGTTCAGGGCCGACTTGGTCGCCGGCGGGTCCTTCCCACAGGGTCACAGACCCTGTGGGAGCCCTTTGGGGCTTAAAATCCTCGGGCGAACTGAATTCCTGCCCTGCCAGGGGAATTCTCCGCTTCGCTCCGAATTCATGTGTGCCCCGCCCCCTCGCCCCGGGCCTGCCCCAGCTCCACCAGCTTACGCAGCCGGTGGTTCAGGGCCGACTTGGTCGCCGAGCGGGTCCTTCCCACAGGGTCACAGACCCTGTGGGAGCCCTTGGGCTTAAAATCCTCGGGCGAACTGAATTCGCCCTGCGGGAATTCTCCGCTTCGCTCCGAATTCATGTGTGCCCCGCCCCCTCGCCCCGGGTCTGCCCCAGCTCCACCAGCTTACGCAGCCGATGGTTCAGGGCCGACTTGGTCGCCGGCGGGTCACACAGGGCCGCCAGCTCCGCCAGAGTGTCCTCCGGGTGCTCCAGCCGCAGTCGGGCCGTCCCCCGCAGCTTGTCCGGCAGGCCCTCCAGCTGCCCGGACTGCTCCAGGCTCCGGATCGCCTCCAGCTGGACCTGGGCCGCCTCCACCGCCTTGTCCAGGTTGGCCGCGTCACAGTTCACCCGCCGGTTCACGCTGCCCCGCAGGTTCTCTCCAGCTTGGCGTTCATGATCTCCATGGCGGCCAGGGGGCGCGCCGATGGCGGTAAGGAAGTCCTCGATGCGCTCACTCTGCTTGAAATAGGCGATATAGTTGGCCTTCCGGGTGGTCTCCTTGGGCTGCAAGCCCGCCTCCAGCATCAGGGCGGGCACCTCCCGGCTCACGTTGTAGTGGGAGGTGGACAGCTCCAGATGATAGGCCTTCCGGGGGTCGGTGACCGACCCCCCGCCAGGAACGCCCCCCCGGAGGAAGGCAGCCCGGCAGCAGGGCTCCTCCAGCACGGCGAAGTTCACGTGGTTTGCCAGACTGCCCGCATCCATCCCGAAGGTCCCGCTCACCGCTGCCAGCTTGGCAGGGTCCGTGATGCCGAAGCTGTACTTCCCTCCCCATCAGGCAGACGGTCAAAGGAGAGGCGGAAACGCCTTGCGGAACAGGATAGGGGCAGCCGCTGGGCAAATGCCTCGTTCTCCGTGATGATGCGGATCTCCCGCCCGGAAAAAGGTGTTGCAGTAAAGCAGAACGCCGTATGCCTCCGCCTGGGTGCAGCATTTCCGGTTCAGCGCCGTCCGGCACAGCTCCCCCTTCTCTCCTGCAAAGGACATGGTCTCACTCCCTCAATGATGTACCGCTGTTCGCCCCGGAAGATGCGCACCGCCCGCCGGCGGTACACGTCCAGCACCGCCGCCGCCAGCCGGTCCGGGTCGTGGCGGGCATAGTCGCCCCCTCCGAGGCCACCGGATACCTCCAGCTCCAGCCCCATGGCCCGGATGCGCTCCCCGGTCCACCAGGATGGGGGCGGCGTCTCTCTTCCCGGTACTTCCCACCAGGCCGGGACGCACCTGGGCCGAGTTGGCCAGGCACAGGTCCACCAGCCCCGGCGCCCCGTGGGTGAGGAGGGCCGACACATGGTCGGCCACGGTGTACCCTCGGTCTCCCTCTTGGGTCATGATATTGCACACATAGATCTTCAGCGCCTCGGAGCGGCAGATGGCCTCCACCACCCCCTCCACCAGCAGGTTGGGGATGACGCTGGTGTACAGGCTGCCCGGCCCCATCAGGATCAGGTCCGCCTCCCGAATGGCCTGGAGGGCGGCCGGGAGGGCGGCGGGCCGCTCCGGGAGCAGTGCCACATGGGCGATGCGGCAGTCCTGCTCTTTTTTAAAGGAACTGATCTTGGACTCCCCCACCACCCGGGCCCCGTTCTCAAAGACGGCCTCCAGCTGCACATCGGCGCTGGTCACGGGAAGGATGCGCCCGGTGATGGCCAGCACCTGGCTCATCTGAGCCACCGCCTCCTCAAAGGAGCCGGTCACCCCGTTGAGGGCAGGCCAGGATCAGGTTCCCGAAGGACTGTGTCCAGCCGCCAGGGAGCCCTCCTGAAAGCGGTAGGTGAGCAGCCGCTCCATGATCGGGCTCCACGTTGGCCAGGGACTCCATGCAGTGGCGGATATCCCCGGGGGCGGCATGCCGATGTCCCGGCGCAGCACGCCGGAGCCGCCCCGTCGTCGGCCACCGTCACCACGGCGGTGAGGTTTTTTGTGTATTTTTTCAGGCCCCGCAGCATGGTAGACAGCCCTGTCCCCCGCCGATGGCGGTGATCTTGGGGCCGCGCTCCCCACTGGTGCAGATTTGGAATGGTGTCCGGCATAGCGGGACCTCCCTTCAAGTTTGCTCTGTCCGCTCCTACGTCCTGCCCAGGTCCCGGTGGCTCTCCGTCACCGGGTAGCCCCTTTGCCCCGGATATAGGCCGCCAGCGCATGGGCAATGGCCACCGAGCGGTGGTGTCCGCCGGTGCAGCCCACGGCCACCACCAGGGCGGTCTTCCCTCCTCCACATATTTGGGGAGGAGAAAGCCCACCAGGTCCTGAAGCTTTTCCAGGAACTCCCCGGCCGCTCCGCCGGAAAAACACGTAGTCCCTTACCCCGTCGTCCAGGCCGGTCTGGGGGCGCAGCTCCTGAACATAGTAGGGGTTGGGCAGGCACCGCACATCAAAGACCAGATCCGCCTCTCGGGGCAGTCCGTGCTTGAAGCCGAAGGAGGTGACGCTCACCGTCATAGCCCCCTCCTGGCTCCCCCGTCCGAAGAGTCGGAGCAGCTCGCCCCTGCAGCTTGGCGGTGGACAGGTCGGGAGGTGTCCACCACGAACTCCGCCCGCTCCCGCAGGGGCCAGCATCCGCTCCCAGGGCGATGGCTCCCTCCAGGGGAGTCGCATTCCTCCGCCAGGGGGGTGGCTGCGGCGGGTCTCCTTATACCGCTTGATGATCACGTCGTCCGAGGCGTCCATATACAGGATGCGGTAGGGGCACTTCATCCCCTTCAGCGCCTCCAGGGACTGGAACAGGGCGCTGAAATTGGTGCCGGAGCGCACGTCTGTGACCAGTACCACCCGGTCGTACTCCCCGTCCCGGCCATACCCAGCTCAGCAAATTTGGGGATGAGGGGGGCGGGCAGATTGTCCACACAGAAAAAGCCCATGTCCTCCATGAAGGAGGCCGCCTTGCTCTTCCCCGCCCCGGACAGGCCGGAAATGATGATAAATTCCATGGCTGTACACCTCTTATCTCTCTCTGCCGTCCGCCCCGGACAGCTCCCGGCAGATCAGCGCCCGGGACAGGTACATGGCCCTCAGCCGCCGCTCCAGCAGGGTGTGGCGGGCGGTGCCCCGCGAAATTTCTTCCGGGCCGCCTCACACTTATGGATGATGGACTGGACGGCCGTCAGCGCCTCGTCCAGCTCCTCTCTCGTATATCCGTCCATCTTACCCCAGCACCCGGATCTCCAGCTCCAGCTCCACGCCGGTCTGGCGCAGCACCTCCTGCCGCACCTGGTCCGCCAGCTCCAGGACATCGGCGCAGGTGGCGCCCCCCGGTTGATGAGGAAGCCCGCGTGCTTCTCCGACACCTGGGCGCCCCCACCGCCCTGCCCTTCAGGCCGCACTGGTCGATGAGGGCGGCGGCAAAATAGCCCTGGGGGCGCTTGAAGGTGGAGCCGGCGCTGGGATATTCCAGAGGCTGCTTCTCTCTCCGCCGCTGGGCAAAGTCTGCCATCCGCCCGGCGATCTCCTCCCGGTTTCCCTCCGGCAGGGCGAATACCGCCCGGCAGATCAGCAGGTCCCCCGTCTGAAAACCGGCTGTGCCGGTAGCTCAGGCCGCAGTCGGCCCCGGAGAGCAGCCGCTGGGTCCCGTCCCGTTCCAGCGCGGTGACCTGGAGGAGCACCTGGGCGGTCTCCCCGCCGTAGGCCCCTGCGTTCATCGTCACCCCGCCGCCCACGCTCCCCGGGATGCCCTGGGCGAACTCCAGGCCGGTGAGGCCCTGATCCAGCGCGGCCTTGGAGAGCCGGGACAGCAGCGCGGCCCCTCCGCCTCCAGCCGCCCCTTCTCCCCGGCCGTTCCGGGGGGCCCGTATTTCCTCCAGCGCCCCGGCCGGCTTGACCACAAAGCCCTCATATCCCCGGTCCGCCACCAGCAGATTGGAGCCGTTCCCCAGGAAAAATGGCGGGATCTCCAGCGCCCAGGCCGCCTGAAGGGTCTCCCGGGCCTCCTCCTCCGTCCTGGGCAGGGCCATCAGTCGGGCCGGGCCGCCGATGTGGAAGGAGGTGTGTCGGGCCATAGGCTCCTCTTCCCGCAGCTCCAGCCCGGGACAGCGTCGGGTCAGCTCTGTGCGCAGCAGTTCAAAACGATCCATAGGGTCCTCCCGTCCAATCAGAATGAGGTCGCGCGGAGACTTATTTTATTATAGCAAATCTCTCCGGAAAATAGAATACCCCAAAACATCTGTTCTTTTGGTCAGAAGCGCCAGCGGAGATCCGCAGGGCTGAACGGGGACCCTGACCCGCCTCTGCACGGGGTGTGCCGCAGCTTCCACGCCCCCCATGCATGGCCCGATGTCCCCATCAGGCCGCACACATCGGTCATCAGCACAGGTGTATGGGACCGCCCTTCCGTTTTTTTCCGTTTTCTCTTGCAATCCTCTGTCTGCTGTGTTATCCTACGGGTGGAGTATGATTTTCATCTCCCATCTGATCTAAAAGGAGGAAAGGGTAAGTGGACGCTTACGGCCGAAGTCTCAAATCGGACAGCGACAGTTCTCTCCCGGGCCCCCTTGCCTTTTTCTCCGGCATAGGGAGCTCTGCACAGCGCCCCCCTGCCGCCTGGCTTCCGCACAGGCGGAGGCCTGTTATGCGCCCCGCCGGGGCCCCTTCCGCTGTGCTATGCGCCCGCTGAGAATGTCGCCGCACAGGTCTTTCCGTCTCCGGGGGCCGGTGCGGCTTTGTCTGTCCCATTGGAGGCTTCCTGACAAAAAAGGAGGTTGCCAATGCAGAACAAGAAATGTTTGGAGCGCTGCCTGGAGCTGATCCGGGACAAGCGCTACCGTGAGCTCTCTGCCATTCTGGCGGAGCAGAACCCGGTGGATCTGGCCGATCTTCTGGAGGGCCTGCCCCAGGAACAGGGCGCGCTGGCCTTCCGCACGCTGCCCAAGGAGCAGGCGGCGGAGGTCTTTTCCAATCTCCCCCTGACACCCAGCAGATGATCGTCGTCTCCCTCCCCGACCGGGAGCTGGCCGGCATCCTGGAGGAGCTGGCTATGGACGACACGGTGGATCTGCTGGAGGAGCTGCCCGCCGGCGTGGTCAAGCGGGTGCTGAAAACGCCCGGCCCGAGACCCGCAGGCTCATCAACCAGTTCCTCAAATATCCGGAGCAGTCGGTGGGCAGCATCATGACCGCGGAATTCATCGACCTGAAAGGGACCATGACCGCGGCCGAGGCCATCCGCCGGATCCGCCGCCTGGGGGGAGACTGCGAATCCATCTACACCTGCTATGTCACCGACGGCCGCCGGGTGCTGGACGGTGTAGTCACCCTGCGGGAGCTGCTGCTGGCCCCCGACAACGCCCCCGTCCGGACGCTGATGGAGCCCAACGTGATCACCGTCCGCACCACCGACGACCAGGAACTGGCCGTCCGGGCCCTGATGCGGTACGACTTTCTCTCCCTGCCGGTGGTGGACCAGGAGGACCGGCTGGTCGGGGTGGTCACGGTGGACGACGTGATGGATGTGATGGAGGAGGAGGCCACTGAGGACTTTCAGCGCATGGCTGCTATGGCCCCCTCGGAAAAGTCCTATCTCAAGACCGGCGTGTTCGCCCTGGCCAAAAACCGCATCCTGTGGCTGCTGGTGCTGATGATCTCCGGCATGATCACCGGCGGCATCCTGGGTCGCTATGAGGCCGCCTTCTCGGTGATGCCTCTGCTGGTCACCTTTATCCCCATGCTCACCGACACCGGCGGCAACGCGGGCAGCCAGAGCAGCACCCTGGTCATTCGCGGGATGGCCGTGGGGGACATCTCCCTGTCCGACTTCCCCAAGGTGCTCTGGAAGGAGCTGAGGGTCAGCCTGCTGGTGGGCGCGGTCCTCTCCCTGGTCAACCTGGTCCGCCTGCTCCTCTCCTACCCGGGAAACGAGCTGGTGTGCGTCACAGTCACCCTGTCCCTCTTCGCTACGGTGGTCCTGGCCAAGACCATCGGCGGAGCTCTGCCCATGCTGGCCAAGCTGGTGCGGGCCGACCCCGCCATCATGGCCGCCCCTCTGATCACCACCATCGTGGACGCCCTTTCCCTGGTCCTCTACTTCACCATTGCCAGCCGGCTTCTCCACCTGTGAGGATACACCGCCGGAAAAGCTGGGGGCACGGCTTGCGCCGTGCCCCCCTTTCCCTGCCTCCCGCCGCTCAGAATCGGTTGAGGGGGACGGAGCCGTCGTCCGTCCCTTTTCGATGGATCTGACCTCCACATAGTAGCCGTGCTGCTCATTGACCTGGACATAGGGCCGGTCCCCCACCCTGCGGCCCAGCAGGGCCTTTCCCATGGGGGACTCCTTGCTCACCAGGCCGTGGAGGGCATCCTGGCGCATGGTGGTGACGATCTGGTACACCTCTGTCTCGTCGTCCTCCTCCAGGTAGACCGTCACCCGGTCGTACAATCCCACCGTGTCCGCCCCGGAATGGTCCGCGATGACCACGGCGGTCTTGATCATGTTTTCCAGAAAGCGGATGCGGCTGTCGTTGCGGTTCTTCTCCTGCTTGGCCGCCTTGTACTCAAAATTCTCGCTCAGATCGCCGAAAGCCCTGGCCTCCTTCACCGCCTCCAGCAGTTTGGGCCGCAGCTGGACCCTGCGGTAGTCCAGCTCCTCCCGCATCAGCTGGAGGTCCTTCTGGTCAGTTCGTTGTGCATGGCGCTTCTCCTCTCCGCCCCGTCCCGGGGCCCTTTTCTTTGGCCCTATTGTACCAGACCCCGGCCCGGTTGGCAACGGCCTGCACCAGCTCTCTTTGCTCTCGTGTGCGCATGTGATCTTTACAGCATATAGGCATTGTCTTATAGGGGGGAGTGTGGTATGATGATAGATTGAAAGCCTGAGACGGAGGGGACCCTATGATCGACTACTTCCACCTGAATATGGACGCTGAACAGCTGCTGAATCTGTCCAGCCTGGGGCTGGCCCACCTGGGGACGGGGTGTATGAGCTGATGGTACGCTCCTGGCTCTGCCTCCACGGCAAGGCCACCGCCCGCAACCTGCACCGGGCCACAGTGGGCTATGTGGCCGCGCCGGCCCAGGCCCGGCGGGCAGAGCGCATCCTGCCCCCTGCTCACCCAGGAGGAGGAGGAGGTCTTCCGCCGTGGGCGGAACACCGCGCCCCCACTCCGTGCCCAAGGCGGCCAGCCGTGGGGGAGTATCAGACGGCCACCGGCCTGGAGGCCCTGATCGGCTGGCTGTATCTCCAGGGCCGGACCGACCGGCTCAACCAGCTCTTCTCCACCATGATGGAGGGGGAGCTGTGACCCGCCCAACCTGTGACATAAATGAGGTGATCCCATGCCTTTGGACGCGCTGTGCCTGAGCGGAGTGGTCCATGAACTGCAGAACGCCCTCTCCGGGGCAAAAATCGACAAGATCTATCAGCCAGGCCGGGACGAGGTGGTCCTGGCCCTGCGGGCCCCCGCAGGCAATGTGAAGCTGCTCCTCTCCGCCAACCCCAGCCACCCCCGGGCCCATCTCACCCAGATCTCCCGGGAGAACCCGGACAAGCCCCCCCATGTTCTGCATGCTGCTGCGCAAGCACCTGTCCGGCGCCCCCGCCTGCTGGAGCTGGTCCAGCCACCCATGGAGCGGGTGGTGGACCTGCGGCTGGAGGCCCTGGACGAGCTGGGGGACCGGGTGGAGCGCCGCCTGGTGCTGGAGGCCATGGGCCGCCACTCCAACCTGATCCTGCTGGACGGGGAGGGCCGGATCATGGACTGCCTGCGGCGGGTGGACAGCGACATGTCCGCCCGGCGGCAGGTGCTGCCCGGCCTGTTCTACCGCCTCCCCCCGCCCAGGAGAAGCTGGACCCCTCCTCCCTGGACCGCGCCGCCCTGGAGTCCGCCCTGGCCGCCGCACCGGGAGGAGAGCCAGGCGGACAAGTGGCTGCTGGACACCTTCGGCGGCCTCTCCCCTCATCTGCCGTGAGCTGGCTTTCCGGGCGGGGGGAGCCACCGACGCGCGGCTGCATCAGATGGGGGAAGGGGCCGGTCTCGGCTTCTGGATGAGCTGGAAGGGCTCCTGCGTTCTGTGCAGGAAAACAGCTTTACACCTGTCATGCTGGAAAAGGAGGGGCATCCCTCCGACTTCACCTTTCAGCCCATCAGCCAGTACGGCCCCGCCGTCTCCTGCGTCCCCTTCCCCTCCTTCTCCGCCCTTCTGGACCGCTTTTACGAGCAGCGGGAGAACCAGGAGCGGGTGCGCCAGCGGGGCCAGGACCTGATCCGCTCGGTGACCAACGCCCGGGACCGCACCGCCCGCAAGATCGCCCACCAGGAGCAGGAGCTCGCCGCCACCCGGGACCGGGAGCGGCTGCGGGAGCTGGGGGACATCCTCACCTCCAATCTCCATGCCATGGAGAAGGGGGATGTCCCGGCTGACGGCAGCCGACTTCTATGACCCGGAGTGCCCTCAGATCCACATCCCCTGGACCCCCTCCTCACCCCCCAGCAGAACGCCGCCAAGTACTATAAGGAGTACAACAAGGCGAAAACGGCGGAAAGTATTTTAACTTTACAGCTAGAGAAAGGCCGGCGGGACCTGGACTACCTGAACAGCGTGCTGGAGGCCATCTCCCTGGCTGAGGGGGAGCGGGACCTGGCGGAGATCCGCCAGGAGCTGGCCGACACCGGCTATCTCCGCCGCCCCTCCAAAGCCAGAGACCGGGGCAAGCGGGTGTTCTCCAAGCCCATGGAGTTCCGCTCCTCCGCCGGCCTGCGCATCTCGGTGGGCAAGAACAACACCCAGAACGACCTGCTCACCTGCAAGCAGGCTTTCAAGAGCGACCTGTGGTTCCACACCCAGAAGATCCACGGCTCCCACGTCATCCTGTGGACCGAGGGGGGGCAGCCCGACCTGACCAGCATCCAGGAGGCTGCCCAGCTGGCCGCCTGGTTCTCCCAGGGCCGGGAGAGCGGCAAAGTGGCGGTAGACTATACCCCGGTAAAATATGTCAAAAAGCCTGCGGCGCCCGGCCCGGCATGGTGGTCTACACCACCTATGAGACCGCCTATGTCGCCCCAGATGGGGAGCTGGCCCGGCGGCTGCGGGTAAAATAGAGATCCCTTTAATCAGGGGAGCGTCCCGCCGGGCGTTCCCCTCCCCCATCTGTGGGCCGGGGCATCCAGAGAGGGCTTCCACCCTGGAACACAAATTGTGATCGGGGCTGAAAAGGAGGATGCGCCCAGGGACAGTTCTGAGACAAAATAATTTCAAATCAGCCATGCGCGGGACGACCGGCTGCGGTCCATACCAGACCGTTTATGCTTTTCCCTTGAAAAATAGAGACAAGCAGATCGTCCCCTTTCTGAGAAAAAGCAGGAGAAAACAAAATGAATTCCCACAGCGATCACACATTGCATTTTGAAGCGGTAAACAGCAGGAACCGAGCGGAGGTCGAACATCTGGAGGTCTTTGCGGAACAGTCCGGCTTCATCGAAAGCGTGACACAGTGCCTTCAGGAGGCCGACAAATTGGAGTTGTGGAGGCCCGTCGGCATCTATGACCGCGGTATGCTGATCGGTTTTGCCATGTACGGTTATTTTCCGGAACCTGCCCCGGGGCAGGTGTGGCTGGACCGGCTGCTGATCGATAAAAAGTATCAGGGCAAAGGGTACGGAAAGCGGGTCGTGCTTGCCCTGCTTGACAGGCTCCGAACAGAATATTCCTGTGATACCATATATCTCAGTGTGTATGAGACCAACTCCCACGCGATCCATCTCTATCAGCAGATCGGTTTTCACTTCAATGGAGAGTACGATACCAACGGGGAGCATGTCATGGTATATGCTTTTTAACCTATTGTGCCGTCCGCGTTATAATACAGGGCCGTATCCCCTCAATGTACAGAGCATCAAACAGCGATCGGCACCGGTTATCAGTCTATTGGCCGGAGAAATAGCGGGCCGGGCAGCCAACAAATGGCTGTCCGGCCCGCTTATCCTTCTTTCTCTCAGGTCCAGGAGGACTCTTCGGTCTCGGACCGCTTGGCCCGGGACATCAGGTCTGTGACCACGGCGTGGACATCCCGCCCCTCGTAGAGCACCTCGTAGGCGGCCTGGGCGATGGGCATCTCGATGCCCGCCTTCTGGGCCAGGGTGCGGGCGGTGACAGCGGCGTAGTAGCCCTCCACCACGGCGCCGATCTCCTTCACCGCCTCTTTGGGCTCCACCCCTTTGCCGATGAGGATGCCGCACCGGCGGTTCCGGGAGTGCATGGAACAGCAGGTGACGATCAGGTCCCCCACGCCGGCCAGCCCGGCAAAGGTCTCCTGTTTTTCCTCCCAGGGCCACCCCCAGCCGGGCCATCTCCGTCAGCCCCGGGTCATCATCAGCGCCTTGGTGTTGTCCCCCAGGCCCATGCCGTCGCAGCAGCCGGCGCAGAGGGCGATGATGTTCTTCAGGGCGGCGCACAGCTCGGTGCCCACCTTGTCGGTGCTGGTGTAGACCCGGAAGCGGGGTTCATAAACAGGTCCTGCACCTGCCGGGCCAGCTCCAGGTCCTCGCTGGCCGCCACCACGCCGGTTGGGACATGGCGGCCCACCTCCTCGGCGTGGGAGGGGCCGGAGAGCACCACCACGGGGCAGTGGCCCTGGAGCTCCTCCTCAATGACCTGGCTTAAGCGCAGGGAGGAGTCCTTCTCAATGCCCTTGGACACGGAGACAACGATGGTACCCGGGTCGGCCAGCTGCTTCAGCTTGGCGGCAGTGGCGCGGACCGCAAAGGACGGGGTGGCCATCACCACGGCGCCGCAGCCCTTCACCGCCCCCATATCGGTGGTCAGGCCCATTGTCTCGGGCAGCGGCACCCCTTCAGCATGGGGTTCTCCCGGGTCTCCCGCAGCACCCGGGACTCCTCCTCGGTGTAGGACCACAGGGTCACCTCATGTCCGTTTTCCAGCAGCAGCAGCGCCAGGGCCGTCCCCCCAGCCTCCGCTGCCAAGGACTGTGATTTTCATGGTAATACCTCCCAAGATATGTTGTAGGGGCGGCCTGTGACCGCCCGTTGTTCAATTTTCTTGGCTGTTCGGGCGGCCGCAGGTCCCTTTACGGGGTCATTGCTTCTTGTGCAGAGAAAACTTGTTCTCTGTCCCGGTCAGCAGACGGTGGATGTTGCCCCGGTGCATGTAGACCACCAGGCCGCCCAAGAGCAGGCCCAGCAGGGTGATGATCCAGTCCTGATAGACGAACCAGGTGGCCACCGGAAAGCTGGCTCCGGCCCACACCGATCCCAGGGAGACGTATCGGGTGAGAATGGCAAGGATCAGGAATCCTCCCCACACCACCAGGGCAATGCGCCAGTCGATCATGATGGCGATGGTGCCGCCGGACAGGATGCCCTTGCCCCCTTGAAGTGGAACATGCAGGGGGAACATGTGGCCCAGCAGGCAGAACAGGCCCGCCCAGTACTTGGCAAAGACCAGAACAATGGCCTCTTGGCTCCAGAAGCCGCCGTCCCAATATCGGGCCATCAGGATGCCCGCCCACACTGCGGCCACCGCCTTGAGGACATCGCACAAAATAACTACCAGGGTCAGCGGCCCGCCGAAGGTGCGGTAGAAGTTGGTCAGCCCCGCGTTGCCCGCTGCCGTGGGTGCGCACATCGTCCCGCAGGATGTACTTTGGAGACGATGACCGCCCCGTTGGAGCAGCCCAGCAGGTAGGCCGCTGCCGCCACCAGAAGCAAGGGCAGACCCATGTCATAAAAGATCCAGGGAGATGTCCCCAAGTCATGCCCAGCATTGCTCACTCCTCCTTGTCGCCCTTCTGCCGGATGGTCAGCCGCACGGGGGTGCCCTCCAGGCCGAAGGTGGCGCGGATCTGGTTCTCCAGATACCGCTGATAGGAGAAGTGGAACAGCCGGGCGTCGTTGCAGAAGCATACAAAATGAGGGGGCGGATGCCCACCTGGGTCATGTAGTAGATCTTCAGGCGGCGGCCCTTGTCCGTGGGGGGCTGGACCCGGGCGGTGGCGTCGGCCAGAACGGTGTTCAGCATACCGGTGGTGATACGGGTGGAGGCCTGGTTGTTTACGTAATTGATGAGTTCAAGGAGCCGGTCCACCCGCTGGCCGGTCATTGCGGAAATAAAGACAATAGGGGCGTAGGGCATATAAGACAGGTCCCGCATGACCTCCTGGCGCATCTTGTCCATGGTCTTGCCATCCTTCTCGATGGCATCCCACTTGTTGACCACGATGATGCAGGCCTTGCCCGCGTCGTGGGCCAGGCCCGCCACCTTGGTGTCCTGCTCGGTGACGCCGTCCTGGGCGTCGATCATAATGAGGCACACGTCGCTGCGCTCGATGGCCATGGTGGCCCCAGGACGGAGAACTTCTCGATCCGGTCGTCCACCTTAGACTTCTTCCGCATCCCTGCCGTGTCGATGAACAGGTATTTGCCCCGCCCGTTCTCGAAGGGACTGTCCACCGCGTCCCGGGTGGTGCCCGCCACATCGCTGACGATGACCCGCTCCTGCCCCAGGATGCGGTTGACCAGGGAGGACTTGCCCACGTTTGGCTTGCCGATGATGGCCACCTTGATCACATCGTCCTCCTCGTCCTCTCCTCCTCGCTCGGGGGGAAGTACTGGAAGCAGGCGTCCAGCAGGTCGCCGGTGCCGTGGCCGTGGACGGCGGAGACCTCGATGGGATCACCCAGGCCCAGGGCATAGAACTCGTAGATGTCCGGGTTCTCCCGGCCCACCTGGTCCGCCTTGTTCACCGCCAGCACCACCGGCTTCCCGAAGATGGCCTCAAAGAGGGCGAAGCCGTCCTGGTCCACCGGGACCACCGGCACCCCAGGCCCTGGGAGAGTTCCTCCACCGTCATGTCGTCCAGGAACACCGTCTCCCCGTGGCGGAGGGTGTTCTGGGAGGGCAGCAGACCCAGGGTGCCCAGGTTCTTCCCCTTCAGCTGGGCCAGCAGGTCCTGGCCGGTGAGCAGCCCCGCCACGGTGATGGACTCCCCGAAGAAGTGGTTCTTCACCGGGTACACCTGGTAATCTAATTTAGTATGGCATGTTGCCGCCCCGCTGTCAATGATTTCCCGCAGGAAAGGGGCGCGCCACCCCGGTGGCGATGGAAAAGGGGGCCACCGGCGGAGGACCTCCGGGGCGGTCATCACGGCGCCCCCTCCACTCGGTCTCCAGCAGGCGGAGCATCCCCACGCCGTTTTTCCAGCTGGGTACTCCTCGTAAAACCCTGTCCTCCGGCAGGGCCCGCCCCTGCCTGGAGATAGAAC